>Ga0129307_1001196_pt1 | contig 29979 bp, 27 predicted proteins | sample P1105metagenome_FD_94437 | JGI IMG/M metagenome (GOLD analysis project Ga0129307, IMG submission 94437) | Capybara group fecal microbial communities from Wisconsin, USA - P1105 metagenome | ecosystem: Host-associated > Mammals > Digestive system > Large intestine > Fecal | place: USA: Wisconsin...
AAAGTTCGGCATCGTCCGTGGCCTCATGACCACCGTTCACGCTGCAACTGCTACTCAGAAGACCGTTGACGGCCCGTCCAAGAAGGACTGGCGCGGTGGCCGTGGCATCCTCGAAAACATCATCCCGTCTTCTACGGGTGCTGCTAAGGCTGTGGGTAAGGTTCTTCCGGAACTCAACGGCAAGCTCACGGGTATGTCTCTCCGCGTGCCGACTTCCGACGTTTCCTTCGTTGACCTCACTGCTGAACTCAAGAACGCTCCGGCTGCCGATAAGGACGCCGCTTACGCAGCAATCTGCGCTGCTATGAAGGAAGCTTCTGAAGGCGAACTCAAGGGCATTCTCGGTTACACCGAAGACGCCGTTGTTTCTACCGACTTCCGCAACTGCGCTTGCACTTCTATCTTCGACGCCAAGGCCGGTATCCAGCTCGACCCGACCTTCGTGAAGGTTTGCTCTTGGTACGATAACGAATGGGGCTACAGCAACAAGGTTTGCGAAATGGCTCGCGTTATCACCAACTACAAGGGCTAATTAAAGTTTAGATAGTGTTAGTGGTGTGGGCGTAATCGCTCTCAAGCAAATAGTTTCCCACACCTCCGCTAAAAAGCTTTTGAACCTCGCCACTCGGCGGGGTTCTTTTTTTTGTGCCGCTGGCGCAGTATACGATTGTTTTTGTTTGTCATGCCCGACTCCGATCGGGCATCGCCCTCTCGTTAATGGCTAATCACTTCTTTCAGAAAGTCTGCTTTCAGCTTGGAGAGGAGGGTCGCCGCCTTGCGTTTTTCTTTGCGCGATTGGCGGTTGCGCATTAACGTCGGAATGACGCTTGGATGGTAGATTGCAAATGGCAACGATGCTTCAATTCCAAAGGCTTTGGACAGAATTAGCGCTGTCGCTTTCAGTTCTTGTGCATCCGCTTCGTGTCCGAGTGCTTTCGCCGCATTTTCTGCAACGTCGTTTGTCGCTTGGGCTACGAGGTAGGGAACGGAGAACATCTTGCCACCGGCGTGCATCATGCGGAGCGTGAAGTCCGCAAGTCTTGCGCTTGCCGGGAGTGAAGTGTCGAATCCGCCTGTACGTTGGATGATTCGTCTCGAATAAATGCCAAGCAAAGGGTGCGGTGCGGCAACGTAGCGCATGGGGGAGTTTTCGTCGATTTCGACGAGTCCAGACCCCTTGGTCCTGCGTTTCAAAAGATAACCGCCTAAGAAATTTCCGTTGTTTGTACGGATGCGAGGTGCGAATGCATCGACCATCGGAAACCCGTCGGTGACTTCAGCAACGTTGTTCAAAAACTCACGATCTATCTTGATGCACGGGTGTGCGAATACGACCCATTCCCCTTCAATTTCGTTGATGTGCTTGTTCCAATCGTTTGTAAAGAACCAGCCCAGTTCCGGGTCCGTGAATGGAGGTTGGGGAATTTGTCCTTGCGTCTCGTCAAAGTTTTCGTCAAAAACAAAAACGTCAAACTGCCGCATCGCTTTCTCGAATGCTCTTAGAATTCTACGCGGAGGCCGAGCCTGTGTTCAAAGCCTAAGCTTTCGGCGAGGTAGGAAAAGGCGTAGTCGAATGCGAATAGGCTAGATGTATAACCGAGACCGATGCTGAACATGCGTGCTTCGTTCGTCTCATCGGGCCTGCTGGCAGAAGAGGCGAGTTCCTTGATGTCGCGGCTAAGGTCGAGCCATGTACGCGTGAAACCGGCACGGATACGGAAGTATTCGCCAAGAGCGTATTCTGCGCCTAAGTTCAGGTCGGGTTCGGCATATCGCGGAAAGTCAGTCTCTGCGAACAAGGTCAAACGCGGAATGCTGCGTGGCTTCAAGAATCCGCCGAAGGCGAATGTCTGCGACAGCGGATAGGAGTCGTCGGCATCCTTTTCGACATAGCCACGGATCATGGCACCGAAGTCCCTTGCAACAAACGAAAAACCGTAGTTCTTGCTGTCGGAAACCCAGGTCAAGCCCCAGTCGAACGCGGCTGCCATGGCGGTCTGGTCTCCAGTGTCGCCGGTCAGCTTGTCCGAGGCGAACTTGAGAGTGGCGCCAAAGCGGATGTGCTTCATCGGGAATGCGACTGTAGCCGTTGCAAGCTGGCTGCGCGGACTATATTCGCTGCCGTTTTCTTCGCCGTATTCGTTATAGCCTGTGATGGTGCCGTAAGAAATCCAGTTGTACGACGCTTGCAAGATAAACTTCTTGTATTGCGTCGTGTAAGAAATCGTCCCTTGGTTGTCTGCAAATTCGCCTGTTTGCCAGTGAATTTCCGCAACGCGCTTTTTCCCGTCGGCAATGAGGATTGCGGCAGGGTTCAACTGCGTGATGGTCGGATCGGTGGAGGCGAGAGCGGACGCCGATTTCTCAAGTGCCGCATTGCGCGGACTGTCAAAAGTCGATAAGAACGAAAAAACTTCTTGCCCTGCATCGTGCTTAGAAAAGTAGCCAAATTCCGCTGCCGGACATGCGATTGCGAGAGCCGCTATTGCTGATAGTTTTTTCAATAAATCCATGGTGTAAATTTATAAAAAGTCAAGGCGGGATATGGTGAATATCGCGCAAGATTTATGTTTTTTTGCATTATTTAGACAATTTAAAGCAAGATAAAGTTCAAATTGTCCCTTTACAATTTAAAATTGATTTTATATATTTGCACCTGCTCGGGCTACTAGCTCAGTTGGTAGAGCAACGCCCTTTTAAGGCGTGGGTCGAAGGTTCGAGCCCTTCGTAGCTCAGTAATCGGTTCCGTTCATCGGAGCCGATTTTTTTTATATTGAGCAGAGTCATTCCATTCCTAACCACTAACAACTGGAGTTTGTGCAATGGTTCCTTTTTTGGACTTGAAACGATTGAATGCCCCCTACAAGGATGTGCTCAATCAAGCCGCGACAGACGTGGTGGAATCCGGCTGGTATATCCGTGGCCATTATGGTGAACGTTTTGAATTTGCTTTTGCCGAATATTGCGGTGTGAAATATGCCGTGGGTGTGGGGAATGGCTTGGATGCGCTCTCGCTCATGCTGCGTGCTTCGATGGAACTGGGGCGCCTTCATGCGGGCGACGAAATCCTAGTGCCGTCGAATACTTACATCGCTTCGGTGCTTGCCATCAGTGCCGTAGGGCTCAAGCCAGTGCTCGTGGAACCCGCCGAAAACAGCTTCAACATGGATCCGAAGCGACTGGAAAACGCTTGCGGTGCGCGTACTCGAGGAATTTTAGTGGTGCATCTGTACGGGCGCCTGTGCGATATGGATGATATTGGCAAGTTTGCCCGTTCACGTGGACTGTTGCTTTTTGAAGACTGCGCGCAGGCGCATGGTGCGCGCCGCTGCGATGGATGTGGGGCAGGTTCGTTTGGCGATGCTGCCGCTTTCAGTTTTTACCCGACGAAAAATTTGGGCGCCCTTGGCGATGCAGGAATGGTCGTGACAGACGATGCGGATATCGCAAACGTCGTCCGTGCTCTTGGAAATTACGGCTCGGAACAGAAGTACGTGAACAAGTTCAAGGGCGTGAATTCCCGTCTTGACGAAATGCAGGCCTCGCTTTTGCTCGCGAAACTTCCGCATCTGGATGAATGGAACGAACGCCGCCGTCAGGTCGCGGCCCGTTATTGCAGTGAAATAAAGAACGCGAAAGTTATTTTGCCCGAGATTCCTTCGACGCCGTCGGAACACGTGTGGCATGTGTTCGCAGTTCGCTTAAAGAGCGAAGAATCCCGAAACGAACTGCAGAAGTTCCTTGAAAAACGCGGTATCGGGACGCTTATCCATTATCCTATTCCTCCGCATTTGCAGGTGGCATACGCTAACGAGTTTAGTGGCGAATACCCGGTGGCAGAAACGCTGGCGAAGACTGTGCTCAGTATCCCCATGAGTCCGGTGCTTACGGACGACGAGGTTTCCGAAGTGATTGGAACCATTAATGCGTTTTAATGTTTTGTTTTGGTTTGGATTATTTGATGAAATCTGATTCTATGAATTTCTGGAAGGCGTTTATGGGTTCAGGGATGGTGACGTTCCTGAATGCGTTGCGTGTGTTTGTCGTGAACAAGCTACTGGCTGTATTTTTACCGCCGAGCGCGTTTGCGTGCGTTGGCCAGTTCATGAACTTCATGACGATGGGGCAGGCTACGTCTTCTTTGGCGCTCCAGAACGGCTGGGTGAGCCTTTCGGCACAGAACAAGAATAACATGGAACGGTTGCTTGGCGTGTGGCGTGGCGGTTTCCGTTTGACCACCTTTGCAAGCATCTTCACGTTTGCCGTGGCGCTTGTCCTGTGTTTTTTGCTTCCGCTCGAAAAGTTTTTCCCGGGTATCCATCCGCGCCTAGTGCAGGCGGCAATCCTCTTTGCTTTGCCGGGAGTCTTTGCGACAAACATCATTACGATTACGGCATCCGTGATGAACGGTCTTGGGCATTACCGCCGCTGGGCGCTCATCAACATGGCATCGTCATTGTGGCAGATGCTTTGGGTGGCGTTCTTTCTCTGGACGGGGCGGCTCAGTGTGCTTTCTATCGTGGCGACGCAATCTATTGTGGCGGGCATTTTTGCAGCGCAAATTGCAGCCCGTGCCGGTTTTAGCTTGCGTGAAATTCGTAAAACTGCGCTTGACATTCGCGCCCCGTGGGCCTCTTATGCAATGATGGGAATTATCCCGATGATTTTGTCGCCGGTGGTGCTCACATTCATGCGTTCGACGATTGGAACGGAACTGGGCTGGGATGCGGCCGGTATTTGGCAGGGCATCTGGAAAATTTCGGACTTCATGGTGGCGTTTTTCTCTGCAATTCTCGGCGTCATCATATTGCCGAAAGTGTCCGAAAAAATGACGAAATCGGAGTTCTGGAGCATGTTCCGCCCGATTTTGTTAAAGTCGATGGGGCTTGCGTTTGTCGCCGTCGTGGCTCTTTATTTTGGCCGTTCGCTGCTGGTGATGGTCATGCTTTCATCAGCCTACTCGGGTGCGACCGACTACATTCCGACACAGTTGTTGGGTGACTTTTTCCGCGTTGGCGGCTGGGCGCTCGGCCTTGTGCTGATTGCGCGCCGCGAAACGAAAAAATTCCTGACGATTGAAATTTGCTCGCAGTTGGTCCTCGCCGGGGCGACCTATGCGTTTGTGAAATTGTACGAATTCAACGGCCCGATGATGGCGTACGCACTTGAAAACTTCTTGACTCTCGTTGTTTCGCTCGTCGTCGTAAGCCGTCTAAAATGGTCTAAAAGCTAGCGAATCGTCATTCCGAACATGTTTTTTTTTAAATTGTGGAAACCATGACACCGAAAGTTTCCGTAATCATAGGTAGCTATAACCACGAGCCGTATGTCGAACAGGCCGTGCGTTCCGTAATGGGACAGACTGGCGTCGATTTTGAATTGATTGTCGTCGATGACGGAAGCAAGGATCGTTCTCCGGAAATTTTAAAACGCCTTTCCGATGAACTGGGTTTTACCTATGTCCATCGTCCGAACAAAGGTGTGGTGGCGACATTCAGCGAAGCGCTTTCTATGGCGCGTGGGCTGTATGTCTGCTCGTTCTCTTCGGATGACATTATGCCGCCGGACAGGCTCAAAAAGCAGAGCGATTTTTTGGACGCTCACCCCGATGCGGTCGCCTGTTTTGGACAAGTCATCCCCTTTTTTGACGGAGAGAAAATCGGGACGGAAATGGATGAACGCTACTTGCGGAGCGTTCCGCAAGTGACTTTTGTGGAATCTTTCTTGGGGCAAAAAGCCTTGCACGGCTGTGCTGAAATGTTCGTGCGCGAAAAAATCCTGGCCATTGGCGGGTACGACCTGCGCTATAGCTTCGAAGACTATCCGCTTTATCTTAAAATTCTCTATAATTACGGCCCCCAACCGGTTTCGAAAGATTTTGTGTGTTGCTACTATCGCGAACATGGCGACAATCTGCACGTGAACCACGACCGCATTTATACCCAAATTCTGCGTATTTTGGCAGAAAACTATAGTTTGCACCCGCTGTACAAGACAGCCGTTCGCGCCTGGAAGGCTAACTGGTTCTCGGCGGTTGCCGCCCAGAGCAAACTTGAGGCGCTTCGCTTGATTCCGAAGGTGATTTCGCTTTCTCCACGCTTCTGGTTCCGCTTGCCCAAGCTGTTTATCCCGAAAAAGCTGTTGAAATTTTAGACACTTGGCTGTAAAATTCAGGTTTTGTGACCTGGAACACCGTGAAAAATGTGTTTATGGGCACAGGTCTAAAATAATATACTGTAACTTTCTTGTAAGAAGACTATATTTAATTTCGTGAGTTTTACAGAAAGGTTTTTTATGAAAAAAAATCCGTTTCTTTTCGTATTTACTGCATTCCTTTTGGTGAGTGCTTCCCTTGGTGTTTCTTCGGCCAAAGCCGCACCGGGGGACAACAAACAATTCTGCTTTATAACAACAACTAATGCGGATGACGGTAAACCTGAACTTGAATTCCGTCAAAGGACATCGACAGAAACCAGAGAAACTGGTGAAGTCTGCTTTGATTCATGGTATGATCAAAAAGCAACGCATAATCCGGATGTTGGTGAATATGGTGATGCCTACACTTATGTTAGCGATTGGCTGGGCAAACCGGCGAATGCTGATTCCTATATCGCCGTGAAGTCGAATATCAGTTTTGCAGGAAGGGAAGGTGATGCCTGTGTAGAGGGTAAAAACGCCTTCAATGGCAAGATGTTAAACTTAGAAGGTGGTAAAAAAGTTCTTCTTTATGGTGCTTCGACATCGTCTAATTTTACTATTGCTGGACTTTGCTTTATATCCACTATCGATGGTAAGGTTGGTTTTTTGAGTGGAAACGCGAATGTCCAAAGTATCGATTTTGACAATGTTTATTTTAAATCTACAAATGGTAATTCCAAGGTTGGCATTGTTGCGGAAAATAATGATACAAAACACGCTTATCAAAATATTCATGTGAGTAATTCTGAATTTTTGGGGAACTATGCCGGTGCGGTCCTAGGCTATGGTTACGGCTATATCAGCAACATTTCGTTGACGAATATTGTGATTAATGGTGGAAACTATGCCGGTGGTGTTGTCGGTCAGCTGTTTGCCTATGATTCGTATTTGGGTGGGGGTTCTACTAATGATGTTTTTAATCAATTTAATATTCAGAATTTGAAAATAACACAAGCTCTTAACAGCAGTGATGAACCTGTATTTACAAACGGTAATAATTATTTTGGCGGAATTGTAGGTCATTTGACGTATGATAGTAAAAGAAAGATTACCGGCTGCAATTTGACTGATTTGGATATCCAAGGGGCTGCTTATGCGGGTGGTCTGTTTGGCCAAGTCTATTACACCGGAACAAACGCTGACGCTACAGAATTCTCTGAAATTTATATCGGGAAAACGGGAACGACTGAATCCGTTGTTAAAGGTTCGAAGTTTGTGGGTGGTGTTGTGGGATATATAAACGATGGCTCTGTAGCCAAATCGGCTTTTACAATGACCAAGATTGGTGTTAATGCAAATGTAATAGGTGGTGGAAAGACAGAATCTGTTGTTGGAGGCTTGATAGGATTTTTTAATTATTCAGTAACAAATAATTTAAAGTTGACAGTGGAACATAATTATGTTATTGGTGATGTTTCTGGAGTTACTAATGAAAATAAAGTGGGTTATCTTGTCGGTGACATGATTCTCTCTGCCGTTGAATTTTTGGATGCAGATGATAAATATGTGAGTAGTGTGCAGTTCAATTACCATTACGGGCCTTATGATGCTACGAAGCATTCTGCAAAAATAGGGATTGGACCATTTGAAACTAATTGGATTAATTCTACATATGACGAAAAATCGGTTAATATCAAATATAACTTTAGAAATGCGGTTGAGAGTAGTCCTGGTAATTACCTTCTTTCTCCAGATGGTGCTTTTGGGTATGATTATAGCAATACTATTACAACTTCAGTGTATGTGTTCTTTAATGGAGTTATAGGGCCTGTCGATATGAAAACGCCTGGTTTTGCGTCTTTTATGAACAAGGACGAAGCTGTTTGGACCCAGAAAGATGGAGTAAATAATGATTTGCCGTTTTTATCGGGCAATGGTGCCGTTGTTTCCAAGCCGATTTATCCGGTCGCTTTTAACTTGACCACTTTTTACAACAAAGCCGATGCCGCCCATCAGAAAATTTTAAGCGATGCCATTTCAGAAGGCAAACTCAATTGTGAAGAATCCGATTACTATAAAGGTTCCAGCGATAAAGCGTTGCTCCTTTTTACCAATAGCGAAGGCAAACTTGATGGTGATGAAGTCGAAATCATGAAAAGTCTTCTAAAACTAGGTGCCTCTTGGGAGGGGTCGCCAGCATTGAGTGTTGACCAGATATATAGTAATGGGAATACCTTTTATACATATAAAGGTGAAAAGTCGTTCGAAATCGTCAATCATTTCTGTCAAAATGATGGCCATGATGCTTGTAAATCCGGTTCGGATGAAGAGATTAAGGAAAAAAATGGGGTGGCTACTACGCTTAAGGGCTATAATTTTGGTTATATGCTAGCTCCTGTAAATGAATTGAAGGCCGATGACGATGAGGTGCTTGTTCCGCCGCTTATGATTAGCGATGGTTATTCAACTGTATTCAATATTTTGCCTACGGCATATATAGTTAAAAGAAAAAATACATCTGTATCTGATAAAACAGGAGAATTTTCTGGCGGTTTGAATAAATTTAAAAATTTGCTTTCTGATATTGGAGCCTTAGATTTTGAAAATGATTATGAAACTACGGTTCATTTATATTACATTGAATCAACGAACTTGGAAACCGTAGATGTTAATAATGACAATGCCGACATCTCTATTATGGTCAATGGCTTCGGTTATGGTGCCGATGGAAAGTGGAGTAAGCCGATATCTCAAAATCCGGTCGTTGCTAATGGAACTGTGAATATGCCGTTGGCCAGAGGTTTTACGGTTGAATTGAATGACGTTGGATACCAATTTGACGGATGGATGGTTGAATTTGGTAAAACTTCGGAATTCACAAGTAGCAGTGTCATCCTTGCTTCGGAAAAATATTTAATGACGCCGACTGAATTTGCTAATAATTACGATAAAAATAAAATTTGGGTATTGCAGAATCTTTCCGCCAGTGACACCCTTTATATGGATTCTGTTTATAAGGGCTTGTCATCTGCTTCTGCTGCATCTTCCGATTTCATGATGAGAATTTCTCCGTCTGTAACCCCGATAGATTACGAGGTGACGTTTGATTTCGAAAGCGTAACGACCGGTAATCCTTTGATTGTCTTTGGTGATAGCTGGGCGTCTTCTTTGAAAAGGACTATGAATTTGAGTGAAACGGAACGTGTTTTCCCGAGATCGTATATCTATTCCACTTCAGATGAAAAGTTCTATCCGATGTTGTGGAGCCACCAGACTCGTGACAAGTTTAACTTTAGTGTTGATCCTATCAGTACCGTGGCGTTTAATAAACTTACATCGAAATTACTGGAAAACGCTTTGGGTGGCGATAAAAATGCGGTTGGTTTTACGCTTTATCCGATAAATCCGAAAGGGGAAATTGGATATGACATTAAACAATCTCCAATTAACATTTACGCCATTGATGATGACGGCAATAAGCTGACCGCTGCAGATGATTATCATGGGAGTATCGTGCTTTCGCAGACTGTCGGAACTACGACAATTCAACAAAAGTCGAAGTCGTTTTATTCATCTACAACAGGCTATCGGCATGTTCTTTATCTGCCCGGTGCTGCAAGCGATGATACCTTGACTTTTGACGTGTCTTTCGAACCTAAACCAGGCTATACGATAGTCATTAAAAAGTATAATAACACTTGGACAACGGCGCCTGCGGGTGAATTCTGGGGGTATGATGCCGATACGAAGAAGTTGAGAATTTCAACAAAGAATATGTCTCCATCTTCTTTTGAAATTCAATATAAGCCGAATGAGCATTACAATATGGAATTTACCATTCCAGAATCAATGCGCAATAAGGACGTGTTTGTCGCAAATAAGAAAACCGCTGCTGGTAAGTATGAACCGGACTGGTTTACAAAGCAAGAGAACGTAACCGTCGAAACCGTCAAAGCTCCGAAGCTTTACAACTCCGATGGTTGCCGCATCTATTGGAAACCCGAAAACGAATCTAAGAAAACATTTGATATCAAGGATGAGTTGCAGTACATGGTTTCTATAGAAACTCAAAGCGGATACGTTAATACGCTTGTTCCTGATATTGATAATCCAGATTGCCCTGTGGGCTCAGTTACGCCAACGACGCAAAGAGTCGAGCTGAGTCGTTCTGGCGATGGCGAATTGACGCTTAAACAGAGATTGTCTTATGAACCCCAGGTTCCTGGTGATCCGGACTTTATTGAAATTACGCATTCGTTTAAAGAAGACGCTTCTGGCAATTTGTATCTTGACCTGCCTCGCATAATCGATGGTGACGGTAACGATTTAGGTGTCAAGTTTACGATGGAAGCGAATGCTAATGATGGTTACGCATTTGATGTCTTGTCTTACAAAGTCGGGACTTCCAGTGAAGTTTTGCTGAATGGTAGCGAATTTGACTTTATGAACGGCTTGGACATGGCTGTTGATTTTGTCGAACTGAAACCCGTTTATGTGACCTACGATTTGTCGTTGACATCATCTGAAGATTCTTCGAAAACGTATTTGCCTGTACGCTCTGTCGCGACCGGTTCGCTTCAGATGGAAAAAGAAAAGGATGTTGTTGAATTCTGGCAACCGTTCCGTACAGACAAGTGCTTTAGCGGTTGGTCCACTATCAAGGCAGATGTGTTTATTAAAGGTGATCCGGTTTACACATCGCTTGATGCAACGAACTACATTGACTTTAGCAAGGATGCAAAAGCTCCGACCAAGCTCTATGCGATTTGGTATGATTGTGCAGGCGCAGCCCCGACGCCGACTATTGTGCTGAAAAATGGTAACGAGCATACGACTCTCGTGTTGTACCAGGAATTCAATTCTAAATATTTGCGTCATGAAATCCCTGATGCGGGTATTTCTCTTGCCGGCAGCGCGTTCGACTTCTACATAGATGAAACAAAGACTGTGGTTGAAGCCGGGTACAGTGTGGATTTTGCCGCGTACAAGCTTTCTTACACGTATGCGACAGCTTCGGGAACTTCGAATCCGAAGGATGTGGCGCAGGTTGCAGGGGCTTGGCAAGTTTCTACAGAAGGTATTCCTGCTGTGCCGACATATACGTTTACTTCTACAGTTTCGCCGGTGGAATATACGGTTGTGTTTAACGAAAATGCAACGGGTATTAATGCAAAGCCTTTCTTCGGTGATTCCTGGGCCGATTACATGACGAAGGACGCTTTTGCCGTAGATGCTGATAAAAACTGGACGGTCAAGGCGAACTATAACATCGAAAGTCTCGTTAAAAAATTCCCGATGGCTCTGTACCGCAATGGCTATTGCATGCAGGGTTACACGTTCGATAAAAATGACGATGCCAATGGCGTCTATAACGAAATGAACGACTTGTTTATGGACAAGGTTAAAATGCTTGGCAAAGATCCGGCAAAATCAATAATGTTGTACGCCTATTGGAGCGTGTGCAATGATGGCTTGACCATTAAACTCGAAGATGCGGACAAGGGAACGTATAAATTTACTAGAACGTTCGACTTGGGCGGTGGCGAAAAAACTCCAGAACGCGTATACGAGGCTTCTACGGAGATTATTCAAATCCCGTCTATCAACGAGGATATTTCAGTTACGGGCATGTCGTTTGTCGCAAAGAACGGTGCCGGTGTAATTGTCGATGGTCAGTCGAACTTTAGTTACCGCAAGAAATCTGAAAAGGATTGGAATGAAATTTCCGGCAACTTCTTCTCCGTGAAGGCTGATATCGAGAGCATCAAGGCTCCGATTCTGAAGAATACTTATGAATTTATCTACAATGAGAATGCTCCTCAAAATGGTGCTGTATTTGTCAGCCCGACTTGGAAAAAGAGCGAATCCTATACATTGGATGATGCGTCGGAATCCAAGGATTTGCAACCGCTCGATGTCATGGGCCGCACGGACGCTTGCCTTGTTGGCTGGGCTTTGGACGAAAAGGGCGATAAGGAACTTCATTCGTTCGATATTGAAGCTCTCCGTAAACTCGATGAACTTGCAAAAGTTGGCCAATCTGTGGAAACTTTGTATGCAGTTTGGGAACCGAAGAGCAGTGGTTGCAAACCCGAAACGTTTACCGTTACTTCGGGCATGATGGCCGAACAGGGTTCTTTCAAGGTCACCTACTCGTTCGAAAATAAAGTGTATGAATTCGATGTGGGCAAGGATGGTGTTGAAATCCCGGTTATAGAAGGCGTCAAGATTGCGGTCAAGTTCAATGGAACGAAAGCGTACAAGTTTGGAAAGAACGTGACTGGTGTCGAAGCCAATGGCGATGTGGCGTTTGATATTGAAAACGGTAAGAGCTTTACTGTGGGCCACAACCAGAAAGATATCACTTTGAAGGTCGAGGCCGAATCTGTTGAATTCCATCTTGTATTCGATGTTTCTTCGGATGATGGAATGTTCTACGGTAGCGACTGGACGGAAAACGGCAAATATGCGTCTGTCGAAGAGAATACGGTGTCCTTCCCGACGATGGTCTATGATTCAGACCGTTGCCTTGCCGGTTGGAGCGTCAATTCTGAATCCGGGACTGCTTGGACAGATTTGAACGTTGACCTGGTGACAGCTCTCTATGCGGCTTATCCTGACCTTGAATCAGCCTCTGACATAAAGCTGTATGCTCATTGGACGGACAAGGTGGAAGATTGCGCCGGAAACATCACTCGTGCAACCGCTGAATCGAAACATGGCGAAGTGCAGTTTGTTGAAAAAGTCGGAAAGTCTAAAGTTGTTCACAAATTCAATAAGAAGGGGACAATGTTGTTGCCTGCCGAAATTGAAAGTGACAATTGGACTTTGAGCGTAACACCTGATGATGGCTATAAGCTGGATTCGCTTGTTGTTCTGCGTGATGGTAAGAAGATTGCCGTACTCCATAATGGGGACCATCTGCCGAAGAATATGAAAGATGTTGTATTGAAAGCTTACTTTAAGAAGAACGATGGTACGCCTGTTGACGATTCGCCCATTAAGATTGTTGAAAAGAGTTTTGATAAGAGCGGTAATGCCGTTTGTGTAATTTACAAGACGAATGCGTTTGATGCATCACGAAATGTTGTTGCTAAGGTGAAGATTGTCGATGTCGCTGGGAAAAAGCCGCCTGTCATTGATACGTCGTTTAGCAAGCCTGTTTCTCCGTCTTCTTCAAATGAGGTTGTTTTGTTCGTGTTGCACCCGGGCACGTTCAAAATGCTGTTCTCTATTGGTGATGGCGAGGATTCGTCTGAATTCAGCGAGGAATTTACTATCGATTCTCAGGTTGCATCGCTTAAGGCAAAACAATGGACGATGGTTTCCCTTGCTGCCGTGGATACTGCTTCTATCAACTGGAATGAAGACCATAGCTTCTACTGGTGGGATGATTCTTATGTCGGTGAATTCTGGCAATATCATTCGTTTAATCGTGGTGATGATATTGTTGCTAATCGAGGCTATTGGTTCAGTTCGTGGAATGGAGGCTCTCTCGCTATGCGAGATAATCTCAAAGATGACGGCAAAGATATTGTCTGGAATCTGGAGCGCTATCAGTCTGGCTGGAATCTCGTCGCGAATCCGCATGGCTGGAGTGTCGATTTGTACAGCATGAACGAATCTGCGCTCAAGGATGTGGACGAAGAGTCCGATGTCCGCTTCTATCGCTATAATCCAGAAACTGGTGGATATGCAGAAATTCTTGAAGACTCTCGTTACCTTGCTCCTTACGAGGCCGTTTGGGCTCAGGTTTCGAAGAAGATGAAGTGGGAAATTTCTGCGAAACCGGTATTTGATACGGCTTCTGCTAAACTTGAAAAACGCTTTGCTGGTAAGAGTGCGCTTGCAAAGGCTTCGACTGAAGAACGCTGGACTTTGCAGGCTGTGCTTTCGGACAAGAACGGCAAACGCGATTCCTGGAACATTCTTGGTGTAGGCAACAATCCGTTCGTAGCTGATGAACCGCCTGCCAGCATGGGTGACCACGTGAATCTCTCGATTGTCGAGGGCAAGCGTGCTTTGGCCAAGTCCATCAAGTCGGCTAGCGATGAGACTGAATGGATGATTAATCTTTCTGCATCGGGTAGCCGTGAAGGATTCCTCTCCTTTGCGGGTATCGACGGCGTCAAGTCCTTCGGTTATCACGTGTTCGTGACTGTTGATGGCGAAACGACTGAAATGTACGAAGGAAAACCGTTGCCGGTTTCGTTGAATTCCAGCAAAAAGGTTGCGACTGTGCGGGTGGCTCGTTCTGCAAGAGTTCTCGCGAAGAATGTGATCAAGGGACTCCGTTCTACGACGGTTGGCAATCAGTTGCATGTTTCGTTTGATGCGTCTGAAGGTCTTGCCGGTGAACGCACTAAGGTGGAACTCTTGGATGTGAAGGGGAAGGTTGTTGCGACAGTGTCTGCAAAGACTCTTTCAGGGACGAATGCTGTGACGATGAAACAGCCTAAGATGGGCGTTTACGTTCTCCGCGTCCGCGTCGGCTCCCAGCAGCAAACCCAACGCATCATGGTGAAGTAAAAAACGGGCGGCTTTGCCGCCCTTTTGCGTCCTGTATTCGATCGCGTCCTGCAACAACCGTCATCCTCGACCGTCAGGGAGGGCGGACAGCACTTGGCAAGTGGACGCCGTTGGCGTCCGCAATTTCGGCTCAACCATGCCAGAATGTAAACATTCTGTCGCGGCGCTCGCCTTATATGCTTTTGTTGCCTTAGTGCGCATGGCCAGCTTTAGGTGGGGATCCAGTCTTTTTTGACTATCCTTCCACAATTTCGTACGGAACATGCCCAAGCATTGCCGCGTACTTCGGGAAATTTGACGGATACGTCTTGTATTTGCGATTGTGGTAGAGAATTGCTTTTGATGCTCTTGAAATGAGGAAAAATTCCGTGAACGCTTTCAAGTAATCGGAGGCATTTGCGGAACTGTTGAAGTCGATGTGGATGCTTTTTCCCTTGACCGTGACGACATTCGGCAGCTTTTCCGCTTTCGCGAGGAACGCCGGACTATCCGCCGTCACCAATGTCACCCCGTATTGAGGCTTTGTCACCCCGGCCTCTGTACCGGTATGATAAAGAGTCGGGCCTGACAATGTTGTATCCGCATGAGTCTTGTCATGCCCCACTTGATGGGGCATCTCCTTCAAAACATTGATAGCCGCATACATCAATTCGCGCTTGCCCGCTTCTGGCAATTCCTTGAACGTGAATTCCTTGAAATCGCCAAGTTTGTTCTGGAAGCGGAACGAAATCGCCGTATAGCCTGTACCCAGCAATACGCCGTACTGCTCCAGTTCCTTCTCTAGAATCGGCGACGGCTTGAACAGCTCGTTGAAATATTTCGGAAAATCTTCGCCTACAGTGTCAATGCATGAATAAAGATGGAATTGCTCATGGCTTGAATCCAGTTGCCGCTCCAGTGCCGAATCGTTGTCAAAATCTTCGCGGTAAAGCAGTACCGGTTTTGCGACGGTGCTGTCGTGGCTTATTTCTTTTTCGTCAATAATCCAATCGACTTTGTTCGGCTGCAAAATTTCTTGAAGCAAAAATGGCGAAGTGTGGTAAATCTTGAAATCGAGATTGTGCTCGATTGCGAATTTGTATGCACTTGTCATTCCGCGGAATCTGTCCGTAAGTCCGCCGTGCATCCATTTGCCATCTACCATGAACACAAGCGTTTGACGACTCGCGCGACTTTCGCCATTTGCTGGATTCTCGCTGACCTCGTGACCTGCGCGATTCTCGCTTTGACTGTCGCAACACTCCGAGTACCCTTTGTTCAAATGCCTCAACTCGATTCCGCGCCGGATCAAATAGTCGTGAACGCGGTTCTCCCCGAGAACGTGCCGTGCCACGCGGATAACGACTTCTTTGGGTGTCAACGGAATCACGAAATGCCTTTCTTCAAAAACTTGAGGAACAAAAAGCGGGGGAGGTACGAGAGCATAATCGCCATGCGGTTGCGCATGCGAATCTTCAAATCGAAAAATGTTCCGAAACGGAATTTGCGAATGTGGGCAAAAGCCCTTTTGCGGTAATCCTTGAATTCGTCGGAATCATCTGTACGCATCAGAATGCTGAAACTAGCGCTCACGAGCATGCTGCGGGCGGCCTTGTAAAGAGGCTTTGACATTGGCTTCATGAATTCAAAAACATTCTCCGCGGTATCTAGCAGAACGGCTTTTTGGGGCGTGAACGTTGTCGCGAGAATGCTTTCCGAACGCTTGCGGTACAAGTAAAGCTTTGTCTTGGTGACGGCGACTTTGTTTGATTCCAAAAGAACTTTGGGGACAATGGCGAAATCTTCGAAATACTTGCCGGGAGGGAATCTGTTCTCTTTCCAGAGTTCGGCTTTGTACAGCTTGTTCCAAGCGGAAAAATCCGGCAGGGAGTCCTGGTACAGCGCGATTCTCGTAGCTTCTTCGGCGGTGAGGCATTTGGACGTCGCCACGCTGGGGGCGTTCCCGTCTGGCTTGTAGGCCTCGTCTACGTTTTCGATGGCCGAGCAAGCGATATCGGCTTGGTGCAATTGCGCGATGAAAAACAACGTCTCAAGAAAGTTCGGTGCCACGCAGTCATCGCTATCGACAAAGGTGACGTATTCGCCGCGCATAATCTTGAGCCCCGTATTGCGTGCTTCGGAAAGCCCTTTGTTCGGTTGGCCAATCAGTTTGAATCTAGAGTCCATCGAGGCGTAACCGGCGGCAATTCTTGCACCGCCGTCTGTGGAACCGTCATCGATGATTATCGCTTCAAAATCCGTAAAAGTCTGTGCAACGAGACTGTCGAGGCAGTCCTTGATAAACGCCTCGGTGTTGTACATCGGGATGATGACGCTTATGGCTCTCGATTTTACTGTTTGCACGCTTCGCCTTCAGTTTCGTTTATAAATCCTTGGAGCGCTTCCACCCAGCCGGCCCGGACAAAAGCGCCCGCCTGGACAAGATCGTTCTGTGCTTTTTCGTAGGCCTTGAGAATCTGATTGTACTCCGAAACGTCACGCATCATCTTCACGTCGTGGTGAAGCTTCTTTTCGAGCATGTCCTGCTTCCACTGGGCAACGTCTGCAAGGCACTTGCAAGATATGTCTAGACCGTCCAAATAGGCCGGCACGGTATCGAGGAACGTTTTTTCGTAGGGCATGGCCTTCGATTTTGCCTCTTTTACCAGATTTTTTTGCGTAGATACGTTTTTGCGCAGTTCGCCCATGAGCCTTACGATACGGATAAAATCAACCTGCGGCCAAATGAGGCTGAACGGCCACATTTTTTTCCAATGGAATTTAAAAATGGATTCATGCGCGGTGTTCTTGGCGCGCATCATTTCTTTGAGGTTGTTATAGATGATTTGGGACGGTAATTTGTGGATATCTTCGCTCATACATGAAGAATATAAAAAATAGGCGCCTAAGTTCTCTATTTTTACTTTAAATTTGCTTGTTTTTTTTAAATTAAAGTTTAGATTGTTTTTGAAACGTCTCTTTTTAAAAGGAATAATATGGATAAAAAGAAAATGAAGATTCTCGTCGTGGTTGATATTGTCATCCTCGTCGCTCTCGTCATTATCTTGATGACTCTCAAGGGCGGCTATGAGGAACAGGCCAAGAGAACCGCAAACGAACAGGAAACGGCTTATTTGGAAAAGAATACGCAGGTCCTCGTGGAACAGTGGCGTGCCATCGATCAGTACAGCATGGCCTGGAAACTCGTCCATTCCGTGCTCTCCGGTGCAAAGTCCGAAGCCGCCTTTGGCCCGGCTCTTGCGGCCATTGAAGCCGACAAGGATGCCCGTTTTAAGCAGATTTCTCACCTTTACACAGGTGCCGGCATTAATGAAAATGTGCAGAATGGCATCTACCAGAAAGCCGGCCTTGCCGAAGGTACCATCCTCCTCAAGAACGAAAAAAATGTGAAGGAAGTGGCTTGCGGTAAGGGTTGCGTTATCAAGTTCGAATATGCCAAGGGCAAGTTCAAGAATGTCGATTTCAGCGGCTTGGTCCAGTTCAATCTCGCTAACAGCCTTAAAATCGAAAAACCGGCTGAATATCATTTCGAATAAGGGAGAACGTCATGAATTTAAAGAATATTTCCATTGCTCTTACCGTTCTCGTCTTTGGCGTTATCGCCATGCTCTTCATGCAGAAGGGTAACTATGTCAATCAAGCCAGGGAACATTACGAAGCTACGACGTCCAAGTCCTTCAAGGGTAACTCCATGGTCCTTGAACTCGTCAATAATGCCATTGACATGAACAAGGCGACTTGGGCTATCGCATGCGAAGGCCTCCAGTCGGCTAAATCGTCTCAGGACATGGCCAAACTCGAAGCCAAGTTCTTCCCGGCCACAAAGGGCTCCATGAGCATCACGAACAAGACTCGCCGCTTTGAAGCGAGCTCTGCAAACGTCATCGTCTCTACTTTCGGCAAAGTCGAAGAGAACAAGAAGACGGGCGTAAAGAGCCTTGTTGACCTCCAGTCTGTTGACGTGAGCGTGTTGCTCGGCAAGGTCGCTCCTGTAGCCGAAGAAGCTGCTGAAGAGGAAGGTGCCGAAGAATAGCATTGTTAAGCCCGCCTTTGAGCGGGCACGTCTTTTTTTTACTTACCTTGTCAAGCCCGCCTTGAGCGGGCTTCTCCTGTTTAATGGGGGTAATTCTTATAATATGGAATAAATCTTTTCATCTTTTTGATGTCGTATTTTGCATGATTGTGTATATTTACAGCTAGAGCAATGATAAAAGCTATTAATTAAAGGAGGACTTTTCCATGATTCAACCAGTTAACGGGAAATTTGAAATGCCCGCTCTTCCGTATGGAATGGCGGATCTTGCACCTGTACTTAGTCAAGAATCCATGCTTTTCCATTTCGGCAAGCATTTTCAGACATATTTGAACAATTTGAATGCTGCTTTGCCCGGGAGCGCCTTTGAAGGCAAGTCCATCGAAGAAATCGTGGCAACTTCTGAAGGTGGCTTGTTTAACAATGCTGGGCAATTCCTGAACCATGCCTTGTATTTTTTGCAGTTCAAGACGCCTTCGGCGAACAACGTCCCGACTGGTGAAATTGCGCGTGCGATTACCCGTGATTTTGGCTCGTTCGAAAAATTCCAGGAAGAGTTCCAGACGAAGGGAGCTGGACTTTTCGGTTCCGGCTGGGTTTGGCTTTCTGCCAACGACAAAGGCAAGCTCGTGATTACGCAAGAGGGCAATGCGCAGAACCCGATTACCAAGGGACTCACGCCGTTGCTTACGTTTGACGTGTGGGAACACGCCTACTACATCGACTATCGCAATCGCCGCCCGGATTATCTCAAATCGCTGTGGAGCATCGTCGATTGGAACGAAGTGAACAAGCGCTTCGGCTAGCTTGGTTTCTTCGGCAGCACGAACTTCAAAATAATCGGCACGAACACCATTATCAGCACCTGCGCCACAATAAGGCAGACCACTTGCGAATGGATGAACATCGGCAAGAATGGTGGCTTGTGGCCGTCGGGCATCATGGTGAAATACACGAAACAGACCATCGCAGTCGTAATAAGCGGCGTGTAAATCAAGTTCGAAGCGAGCGATTCCACGAAGTGGGTTCTGAATGTTCGTGGCTGCAAGTGGAGCTTGCGTGCGAGAGCCGCGTTCACCTTGGGCATGGGAACGAATAAGCCGATAGCGAAGCTAATGGCAAAACTCAAGATGAAGCATTCGAGAAAACCGATGACGGTGGCCATCATTGGTAGCTCTGGAGGGCGATCAGCCATCAGATTCCCTGTAAGTGAAAGTCCGAAACTCATCAAAAACGCCATGGCTAGCGCCACTTTCATTCCGATAGCTCTCATTTGCTTTTCCATATCTGCCGGATGCTTATTCTGTTCGTTCATCGTGTCTCCATCGCTGTTTGCGCCCAGTAAAGGTTTCTTCTAATATATCTTATTATTTGTGAATGTCCCCAACGGTTAAATAAAAATGTAAGGAATATCAAATGCGGCTTGCGAAAACTCGAATTATTAATATAGTTTAGAAGGGTATTAAGGAGCGCTTATGGATAATGAATTGAGACTGATGGTGGGCGATGACGAAAAAATCATATACGCTGGCAAGCCCAATAAAAAGTGCTTTCTCTTCGAATGCATCTTCAATCCGCTGCTCCCGTTCGCGCTTATTTGGGGACTCATCGACTTTGGCGTTATCGGGTTCTCGATGACGGCCAAAGACGAAAAAGCTGTGTTTTTCTTGGTTCCCTTTATGTTGCTCCACCTGATGCCGGTTTGGATTTATCTCGGGGGCGCGCTGATGTCGTTTAGGCGCTACCAGAATACGAGTTATATCGTTACGGATAAGGCTATATACGCGTCTGGAGGCGTCTTTAGCAGGCATTACAATACAAAACCGTTTGCTGAACTTTCACATGTGAACCTGCACCGCGGCATTTTCGACCAGTGGTTTGGCGTGGGCGACATTGTTACGACTTCCGCGCAGGCCAATCCTGCAACGATGAACGGACGTAGGACTTCTACCAACGCTGGCATTTCCATAGACAGCATTTCGAACTACATGGAAGTCTATAACATCGTGAAAAAACTGCAGCAGGATATCTACACCGATGTCATGTATCCCAACGACTTGCGCCCCAAGGCAAATCACGGATACAATACAAAGTATCGGGGATAATCAATCTAGTTTGTCAAAGAAAATCTCGCCGTCTTGAATGGCGATGGTGATGGTGTGCGTGCCTTTGTTGCCCATGTCGTTGTAATGGACGAGGTATTTGCCGTCACCTAGAGGTTCGATTTTTTCGACTACCTGTATGTCCTCGCCGTCCTGCGCGTTGCTGCGGAACTTCCAGACGGCGTAGCCGCCGCCATCGATGAACTCGCTGTCGTACGCTTTTGAAAGCTCTTGGGCGAGCCCTTTTGTGCAATACTTTGCAATGACGGAATCGTTCGCAAATTCGTTTCCGAAGATGTGCTTGCTGTAGAACGTCTGGATTTTTTCTATGGCTTTGACATCGATGTTCTCGCTGTCGCTGCAAGAAAACGCCATGGCCGCGGCCAGTATTGTCAACAACTTTTTCATTTTGTCTCGGACTTTTTCTTCTCGATCAGTTTCCAGCCAAGCATGGGGCCGAACGGCAAATTGAATAGGAAGTTGACGTATGTCTTTTTTGAATTGAAAAAACGCCCGACTTCAATCTGGGCACAACCCATTAACCCAGTTCGAACAGACGCACCGTAGTCAAACCCGGTCTGGGTTTTCCATCCGATTTCAGGCCCTACGGCCAAATCCAGTACGATGACCTTCAATAAATAGTGTACGTTTGGTTGCAAGAAAATACCCGCTTGATGCTCATCGTAGTCGTAAATATAACGGCTCCTGAGAGTCCACCAAAACTCATGCGTTGGCATCTTGTGGTTCTGATAGTCTTTGGGAGATCTGTAGATTAGAGTGTGCGCGGCAGGAAACATCCAGTCGATTCCGGCAGAAAACATGCCCGAGCCGCCTCCAAACGCAATGCCAAAAGGGAACATCCAGATGTTCATGGCAAACGTTTGTGCGGGAACCATCAAAAGGCCGAGAACAAGGATTATGTGAGTAAATCTTGGCATTGTATTGTACCGCAAAAGTGTTGGTTTTCGTTTATTCTACAGTTTCTACGAAATCGCCTGGATTATAGATAGACCAGTCGCTTTGGTACTTGAATTTGTTGTCGGCTTCTGTATTGATTGTGGACATGTATTTATCTACCATGTATTGCGGACATTCGACTTCTTCTAGCTTGTGCTTGGGCATGTTCGCTCCGTAGAACCAGTTGGCAGACCACAGGCAGCCTTCGAGCAGGTTGTCTTCTCCGTCGAAAGCGACTTGGCACTTTTCCCGAATGCATTCCTGGATATCTTGAGGCTTGCTGTTATCGTAACCGAACTTGTTATAACATTCCGCTGCGAATCCCCCGTATGGTTCCCCCCATTTGGTGTTGTCGTTCGGGACCATCTGTGGGAGGACATCGTATGCTCCGTTGCCGCTGCCCGGAATCATCAGGTCAACCTGTGTGCTTTGTCCGTCGGAACCTTGTGCCAAAACCATGACAATCATGTGCTTGCCCTTGATGCTTGGGGTGGTTGACGTTTCCATGTATTCCGATTCTCCGGTAAACTGTATATGGAAGCACCTGCCGCACAGGAGTTCCTTTTCGGAGTAGCCGGCCGCAAAACCGTAGGCGAGCGTGTCGTTTACGGCTACGGGAGCCATGTCGGTACACGTGAATGCACTTTGGGACGGAGTCTTGGAACCGCAAGCATTGGGCACGGCGGAGTATGTTCCGGAGGAGCTTCCCTTTGCCAACGTGAATGCCGGAATCTCGTAGCTATGCACGCTGCAACTTTTGGATGCGCCATAGGAGTCCTTGTACGGGTTTGCCCCGAATTTCTTGAACAGTTCGGGGTCCGAGCAGTTGGGGCGGCAGGCGTCCCAGTAGGCGGCTGCAAATCCTGCGGCGCCGCTTTCCTGAATATTCTTGTATTTGGCGACGGGGTAGTTCTTTATCGCCTTCAAATTTCCCCTGTCCTTGATGGTAGGGCCAGTCTTAATGGCGACTTCGCTGGAGGAGGATTCCTCTTGTGAAGAAGATGAAGATTCTGGTTGAGGATTTACACTTGAGGAGGAATCATCTCCGCATCCGTAGAAAGCGAAGATTGCTGCAGATAGCGAGGCTAGGAAAAATTTATTCATAGGTTTGATTCCTTTTGGTAAGGACTTTGTTAAAAATAACATTTTTTGGGAACTTGCTATATGAAGGGGGTCACAGCAGGGGCCTGAAAAATTTTTTGTTGACTCTTTTTTAACGAGAAAAGGATATATTTTAATTACAAACCTATTATCAAAAAGAGGACTAATATGAAAACAAGAAAAGCTTTATTGGCGATAACGGCCGTGACTGCTGTTTGTTTCGCATTCTACGGCTGCGATGACAGTGCCTCTTCTGGGTCTGATGGGACGGGATCGGGATCCGGCTCTGGATCTGGTAGTGTTGTTTCGTGCTATGTGGAATTGCCCGGTGGGAACGGTTCCGCGTCTTGTTCCGAGGTTCCGACATCCTATAGGACTACGGATAAATTCAAGGAAACCTGTGATGCGCAAAATATCGAAGGCATCTCTAAGGCCACTTTTGGCTCGGGTTGTCCCACCGGAGGAAAAAAGTGCGACCAGGGCGGCGGTATAGTTGCCTATTACTATGGGGCGGCCGCCGAAGTCAATTCCTGTTTGGGTGAATAAGGCTTTCTAAGGTTTGATGGTTATCGGGGTTCCGTCTTTGACGGCGTCGTAGATTTCTTCGATTTCGTCGTTCGTGACGGCGATGCAGCCGGCGGTCCAGTCTTTCCACTTGTGCCAGAATTTAAAGAGAAATGCTGGAACTTTGTTCGGGTAGCCGTGGATCATGATGTCGCCGCCGGGCTCGTAGTTGCCTTCTTTCGCGGCTTTGATTTGCTCTGCGTTCGGGTACGAAATCCGGAGCGATAAATGGAAAATGCTTTTGGGGTTGTGCTTCTCGATGGTGTAGTTGCCTTCGGGTGTCTTGTTGTCGCCGGATTTGACTTTCGTTCCCACAGGATTCTTGCCCAATGAAATTCTGTACGTCTTGACAACTTTATCGCCGTTGCGCAGGTGCATTTGGCGCTTCGCCTTTTCTACGAGAATATTGTCGATGGGTGAGGTGAGCATGGCTTTGGGGGCTTCCTTTTCCGAAGAACAAGAGAATAAAAGAAATGCTAGTAAAAGTAGGAGTGTTGTTCGATTGATTGTCATCGCATGTTTTGAAATGTTGTGTGTTAAACATTTTGTAATATACAAAATGTTAAATGTTTTCCATCCAACGACTGAGAAATACGTTGTAAACAGAGTAGTTTTTCCCTTCGAGAGAAAGTGTTTCTAGTAAGAGTTCTTTTTCGATTAAAGATGTGAGAATTCGTTTTACAGCGGCGCTGGTTCCTAATTTGTATTTGTTGATGAAGTTGCCTGCGGTTGGCTGCGACACAGTTCCTTCTTTTGCAACAGCTTTCAGAAATTGCCATTGCTTGTCGGTTAGTAAATTGCGGCGTTCTAGGAACCCATTTATATTTTCGTTCAAAATCTCATAACAGGCTTGACGGACATCATTTAAGGTGATATCCTTGCTTCCGTTGCGGAAAATTCGGTGGCAAAGATACTGGACGTAAAAGGTGTGGCAACGGCACCATTCTAAAATAAAATTGATTGTTTCGTCATCGATATGCCGTTTATCCATGCCGAAAAGTTTCTTGATGAAGACTGCGTAGATTTCTGGATTGATTTTATCAAGATAGACGATGTGCGTGCTTTCGTAGAAAGGGCTTTTTTCGTTTACGAACATATCTGCCATAACGTGCTTCTGGCTACCGCAAAAGACGAAGCGGACATTTTTTAAAGGCTGCATATATGTTCGCAATAGGGCTTCCATATTTACGCCCTTGAAATTCCGGATAATTTGGAACTCATCAAAGGCGATGATAAAGTGCTTCTTTTGGCTTCCTAGAAAATCAAAAATATTTTTTAATGTGGTTTGTTTCTGACCGTCATTTTGATATGTGATACTTACTTGTGGAGCCCCTGAAATCGGATCGTAAGATACCAAAGGACGAATTCCACTCAAAGTTGAAAAGAATTTTTTGATGAGGGATTCGGTCTTTGTGCTTGCTAAGATTGATTCCGATAAAAGTTTGATGAATCCATCGAGACAGTCTGCTGCATAAATATCGCAGTAACAAAGCGTGATGGATGGGCGTGTACGGGCGATTTCATTGAAGACATGGTAAATCAGTCCTGTTTTCCCATAGCGTCTTGGGGAAATCAGCGTAACGTTGACTCCGTTTAGCAAGTCATCGATGATTTCCTGAGTTTCTTTTTCTCGATCGCAAAAAAGTTCTGCGTTTTTGTAAGGTTGCAAGACAAATGGATTTTCCATATACGCCTCCGTTTAACATTTTGTAATATACAAAATGTTAAGTGAATGGTCAAGTAAAGAATCTATGTTTTTGAAGTTTAGGATGAAAACAGCTAATATTTATTCATAGGTTCGATTCCTTTTGTAAAAGACCTTGAAAAAAAATAACATTTAATCTCCCAATCCAGGACTAGCTCCAAACACCGTAATAAATGACATAGAAAGAGCAATTGCTGCCGCTAGACTCAGAAGTGCCCCCAAAATATTGTCAATTCTTTCTTTTCTTTTAGCTTCTTTTCTGTCTTCGATTGCTGTTTGGATGCTGTCCAAAAATAGGACGTATTTTGTATTGGGGTATTTTTGCAAAAAATTTTGTTTATTCGCGTCGAACCATTCGTCACCGTGGAGATCGAATGGACCAAGTTTTTTTATTTTGCACAAATATCGACTAAAGTTGAAATTGTATTTTATCAGAAGGTATTGAGTGTAAAGGAGCATGATGTCCTTTTCTTCATCGGAAAAGGCTCTGCTGCTGACGATTCTCTTGGTTGCTTCAAAATCGATGCTTTCGGCGATTGTTTTTTTTGTCCTTGTGATTTCCCCTTTGATGATTTTTTTTGTTTTTTGTTTTTCGATGTTGTTGCTGTGGTTATCGATTGCTTGCAAGAATGTGTTGACGATGGAATCCGTGGGGGACAATTCCGTGATTGAATCCAATGATTCTTCGTTATTGGATGGCTCGTAGTATCGTGCATTTGAAACCATGGACAACATCAGTAGTTCGGTTTCTTCTACAGAATTGAAAACCATGTTGGAATCAATGGTCGATAGCTTGGCCTGTATTTCATTGGCCTGTTCTAAATATTCGGTTGCATAATTGACTACATTGCGATTGGAATCCTTGGCGAAATTCGAGAAGTTCATTGCGAGTAGGTCTTTTGCTTCTGAAAAGTCATCCAAGTTTTTGAGTCTGCTTGTGTCGACTTTGTATTGCGTCCCTGCGCAAGAAATCAATAGGATTGCGATTAAGAGAAGTAAGTACTTCATTTTACAAGCAATTTTCATGTTCTAATTCACAGCAATAATGACACAAATTGTAAGCCAAATGCTAATCAGTAACGGAAGTATTGTGAAGAATAGATAATGAAGTATTTTTCCCCATTTATCTCCAAATAGTCTTTTTGTCAGAGATAACGTCAGAAGGAAATTTTCCTTACCCGCCAGTTTCACGATGAGTGTGAACAAACTATAAACTAGAGCGGCTAAAGCAACACCAGCAATGAGGATAGTTATAATTAATGGTATTAGCATATTAATGATTAGCCTCTTAGGGTAGAATTTTTTTCACGACTGATAATATCGTTAACCTTTATAAAACTCGTAGCCAACTTTTTCCAAATCGTCGTGCAGTTGCTCTTCGACCATTTTCAATACTCTGACGGAACCTTCGGCGAGAGACCCGTGTTCAGCAACATCGCTAATAACGTATTGCTTTAAGCCGTTTACGGTTTCTATTAATTTTTCTTCATAAGCGGGGTTGTTTGTTTGCTTCAAGAAAAGCATTGCTGCTGCGTGTGGTCCAGCGTAGGCGATGTCGAAAGGTAATTCATCTATCTTTTTAGATGCAATTTCTTTAGCGACTTCTTCAATGTTGGAGTATTGGTCGATGTATGGCCAAATTTTCTCGTTCAGTATGCTTTGAACCTTGTTTACCAGAAAGTCAATGTGCTCTGGCTGTGAAATTCTTAGCTCACACCCCTCCAATTCTTTCATAAAAGAATGCGTAAGAGTTGACACTGTGTTTCCGCCGACGATATGGTATTTGTTCAACAATGGACATCGAGCGCTTTCTATAGATTTAAAATAGAGGGAAGCGAAAAAAGAATCGATATGAAAATTATCGTAGCCTTCGTTATAGCCTAAAATTATGGAAACCTTAACGCCTTTTTTCCTATTGGTTTTGAAATATTCAAAACCGTGCCAAATCTTTTTCTTGTGGAAGTCTCTTACATCAAGACGTTCCATTCCGTTTTTAAAATCGTCTAACGAAATAGGCATAATCAGGGGTCTCCGAGTTTTTGAAAATCGTAGTAGTTTATAATATACTTTATTTGTTGGCCGCTTATTCATGTATTGGGTTGAAATGTAAAATATAGATACAATTACTGCATCCCCCGAACGCATCTCGTCTAAGAAAGGCGAGGTGCGTTCGTTTTTATTTGGACTTTTCCGCCCAAAGAGAAAGAACGCCTCTAAAAATCAACCGGCCGCAAAAAGCGACCATAACAACGGAGGCTATAATATGAGTCGTAGTTATAAGAAACCGTTTGTGAAAATGGCAAAGGAGGCGCATGCCGGAAAAGAACCGCAAAGAGGGTGATTGTTGGGGGTGGCCGTCCGAAGGTGTCAAACTGCCTATTCCTAACCCGAAGGGGATTAGGAAATAGTGAAAATCGCTCGAAAAAGCCAAATGATTTACATTTGTTATGTCGCATAAAAAAGGAAAGTATAATGTTGTCTTTTAAGGAACATGCGAAAAAGTTCAATCTGGACGAAGAGGAGCAAGAAATCCTTGCCGATTTCGAGGCGAACCATGCCGGCAAGCCGCAGATTACCGAAGAACGCAAAAGGGAACTCGCGTCATTGGCTAATGCCTCCTACAAGTTTAGGGCGTCTGCAAAGAAACCTTATACGATTCGTCTGCACTCTGGAGCGGTCGATGTCATTAAGGCTTTCACGGACCGCTTTGGCGGGCACTACCAGACCCTTGTCGATGACGCCGTGATTGAACTTGCTGCCGAACTCAAAGCCGAGATGGTGTAGGGCTGTTTAAGGCTTGATGGTTATCGACGTTCCGTCTTTGACGGCGGCGTAGATTTCTTCGATTTCGTCGTTCGTGACAGCGATGCAGCCGGCGGTCCAGTCCTTCCATTTGTGCCAGAATTTAAAGAGTAATGCTGGGACCTTGTTCGGGTAGCCGTGGATCATGATGTCGCCGCCGGGCTCGTAGTTGCCTTCTTTCGCGGCCTTGATTTGCTCTGCGTTCGGGTACGAAACCTTCAGCGACAAATGAAAAATGCTTTTGGGGTTGTGCCACTCGATGGTATAATTGCCTTCGGGCGTTTTGTTGTCGCCGGATTTGACCTTTGCTCCGACCGGATTCTTGCCCAAAGAAATTCTGTACGTCTTGACAACTTTATCACCGTTGCGCAAGTGCATTTGGCGCTTCGCCTTTTCTACGAGAATGTTGTCGATAGGTGAGGTGAGCATGGGTTTAGGGAGTCCTTTTCCGAAAACACAGTTTCAAAAGAGCCCTTATAAGACTAATCAAATTTTTTTAATAAATCTTCCCAGAAATTCTGTTCAGGTGTTTTGTCGATAAAGTCTTCTCGGCGAATCTTTAGCTTAGTGGAATATAAATCAATTTTGATTGTTTCGCTGTAGAGAACAGAAATATCTTTTCTATGAAAATCGTATTTCGTTAAGACTGTGTGTAATCGGAACAAGTCGTCTCCGATTTTCTCAATTGACATGGGTACACGAATCAATGTTACGCGAAGAACGAAGAATGCGTAAATAAAAAGTACAAAAAGTTCCCAAAATATGAATGCGTCTAGAAATTTTTTAAAATAGGGACTGTTTATACAAGCATACGCCGGATAGACCATAAATGCGAGAAAAAATATGGTCCAAAAAGCGAACATCACCCATAATCCAATCACATTATCTCGTTTCAACTCTACCATGCAAAAAGTTCCCTAGGAGGTCGTACTTGTTTCGGTGTTGTTTGTTAATATACTTTATTTGAATATTTTAGTTAATGAATAATCCAATTAGTTTGATGCAATATTCTTCAATTAAGTCCAATAATCCTGATATATCTGCAAAATACAAAATATTAAAGAACAGAAAATTCCGTAAAGTCCCTTTTAATCCAGTAAAAGTTTTTGCAGATGCTGCTAAAGCGGCAAAATTGAACAAAAACCACTTTAACATATAGTATGAAAATGTGTGCATGTTTTTAATATAAATTATTTTGAAACAAAAAAACGCCCAGGCTTTGAACCTGGACGCTTTGTAAAAGGAGATTCCCGGTCAAGCCGGGAATGACAATGTGGAGGCGGCGCTTTGGCAGGCTCAGCGACCTTACCAACCACTGCCTACTTCCTACAGGCAAAACATCTCTCGTCTCTCGTCTGTAGGCCCGTAGGGCCGTTCTCTCGTCTTACTTCAAGAACTGCATATACGGCAGCTTGCTAGCGAGTTCCTGCACCTTGTCGGCGTTGGCCATGAGGGCGGAGCGTGCGTGCCAGGAGCCGTCGAGGAACTGACCGCGGGGGCCGTCGGCAAGCGTGAGCTCGATGGTTTCGTCACCCATCTTGAGCGTGCGGCTTTCGGTGCTGGTGACGAGTTCTTCGCTCGGGTGTGCTTCGATCCAGGCGAGGATTTTGTCAGCCACTTCGTGGCTCACCTTGTAGCAAGGCACGCCAATGGCCACACAGTTACCGAAGAAAATTTCGGAGTAGCTTTCGGCGATGATGGCGCGGATGCCCCAGCGCTTGAGAGCCTGCGGAGCGTGTTCACGGCTGGAACCGCAACCGAAGTTCTGGTTCGAGACGAGAATGGAACCGTTCTTGTAGGCCGGATCGCGGAACGGGTGGACCTTCACCTGAGCGGCGAGGCCGGCGATATCGTCGGCAAAGGCGTTTGCGCCGAGGCCTTCGAAAGTCACGCACTTGAGGAAGCGTGCCGGGATGATACGGTCAGTGTCGATGTCGTTGCCGCGTACAGGAACGCCGGAACCTTTAACAATGTCGATAGAATTCATTTTTTAAATCTCCTTGCGTTACTTGATGTACTTGCGGACGTCGGTGACACAGCCTTCGATG
>Ga0129307_1001198_pt1 | contig 29954 bp, 29 predicted proteins | sample P1105metagenome_FD_94437 | JGI IMG/M metagenome (GOLD analysis project Ga0129307, IMG submission 94437) | Capybara group fecal microbial communities from Wisconsin, USA - P1105 metagenome | ecosystem: Host-associated > Mammals > Digestive system > Large intestine > Fecal | place: USA: Wisconsin...
GCAAAATCCAGTGTGATATCTGATGTAATAAGTTTCTTAGAAATAAAACCGGCATCTTTAATTGCAAGAACAAACTGTTTGAAGTTGTATTCGTTCATGTAATCAAGAACACCGTTAGAAAGATTTTTGAAGGTTTCTTCTGCAATGGATTCTTTAAAATCTTTTGTTTCAAAATCACGACCTTGCAAGAGGCTTACCAGATCCTTCATTTTTCCACGAGGATATTGAGACATAAATGCAACACGAAGCATATCGCTATAATCAGGATCATAAATGTCATCATTGTCATCTTTGAGCCATTTTAATTTTGGAGCATAATCAGTTTTTGCAAATTCTTCATCCTTGGTCATTTCTGGATACCATTTTGGATCCACTGCAAGATGAGAGAAATAGTCGATTGCTTTACGAAGCATATTTCCGCCGTAAGTTTCATTTGCAGCAATACGACTCATTGCAAAGTCAGCCTGATTAAGTTTTGTTCCCTGGCTGTTAATGCGAATAAAGATTTCTGTTACTTCATCAATGCTCAGTTCTTTATCGAATAATTCAATTACACCCAGTTTACGATTTTTAATGTCGATAAGTTTAGTTAGTTTTTCATCGAATTCATCTTCATCCATATCTGGATTTGCTTCACAATATGTTTTCAAGAATCTATGTAAACGGAAATCTGTTTTGAAAATTTCTGAAATATCAGGTATCCACCGTTTATCTTTTGCAATTGCATTGTCTTTTACAGCGAAACATTCTTCATCATCTTTTGCAAAAGGATTATAAGAAATGGCAATTTGTTTTTTAATAAAGTCCGCATCCCATACTTCTTCACCAATAAGAGCAGTCATTATCGCAGTAACACGCTGCTGGCCATCAATCATGATTTTCTTACCAACAGACAAACTGCCATCTTTGAGTTTTAAATCCGGGCTTTTAGAAATAATCAGATAGCCGGTTGGATAACCTTTATAAAGAGAATCCACAAGGTCTCTGACCTGCTTTCCTTTCCACACAAACGGACGCTGAATCTCTGGAATTGCAATCTCATTTGATTTTATGAAGTTTAAAATTTGTTCGACTGTATAATCGTGTACGCTGTATTTTTCGGACATAATGATTTCTCCTATATTTTATACAAGTCTTCTCAAATCAATAGACAAATTACTCATATTTAGAACATCTGAATAAAGATGCACTAATATCATTTTTTTAATAAATCTTATCAAGGTAAAAATATTTTCAATAGTTAATTTTGAATCATCAGCATGAGCATAGGCATTTCTAAACTGAATCATTTGTTTTACAACTTCATCTCGATTATGTTTTTCAAAATCTTCTACAAAATAATTCTGATGTAAGTCTAAAAATAAATTTATTCGAGTTTTGAATGATAATTCATAGGAATGAGAAAAGGAATCCAATACAGCCTGCTTGTATTTATCTAAATAATTCTCTATTTTATGTTTTTCAGTTTTATAATTTTCTAAAATTCCATCTATTTGGGAAATTATAGCATCTTTTATACCATTTAAGATTTTCTTATTTTTATTACTTTTAATAAAATAATCATTTAAGGAATAAAATTTGGTTATCATACCTTCAAAAGAACGAATATACGCATCCAGCAACATATCCGTCATATATCTTTCTCTAAAATGAAATGTATCAAAGAATAAAGCATATGCAAGATTTGTTTCTTTATAATATGAATACCAATTATTTAATGCAGAAAGATTTTTTATTAGATATTCAAAATGAAAAAAAGATTCTTCTGAAAACTCTGGATTACATGTTTTATGATTTACAAAAACTTCATTAGTTTTCAGGTTTGATTCAAAAACAAGATAAAAATTCTCAATATCTGATTTTCGACCAGTCATCAAAACAAAAAAATCATTGTATATACGTCCATATTCAAGATACTCTAAAAAAGTTTTCGGTTCCTTAAAAATTACAATCAACTTCGCTGTTTGAATGTATGAAACTTGATTGTTACGTCTTTCTGTTTCAAAATAATTCTTTATTATTAATTCATCTTTATTATTTGTAATTGTTTTCCATTCTTTCGTTTTAGGAATCGATAAAACATTATTTTTTGTTTCCCCATCTAGCATGTCAGCCCACATTGATAATGCCGAGAATTTAAATTCTGCCTTAGATATCGGGGAATTTGAATTTACTTTTGCATCTAAAATATACGCTCCAACATTAATTTTTACATAACAATTATGGAAGCATTTTTTTTCATCCTTACTATCAAAAGATTCGCACCAGTTATTATTACTCAATGAACAATGGAGTAACGATATTTCATGTTTTTTACTTTCAATAAGGATTATCCCCTGGATATCATAAAACTCTAGGGAATGTTCTATAAAATTTGTTAATTCTACAGTTTCAATCAAAGGTGATGAATATGAAATTTCCATCTCAAAAGATCTATTATCAATTACAAAAAGTTGTGCTTCGAAAAAAATATTCTTTAAAGATTCAACCTGTATAGAGAATTTTCCTGGGTACCTAATATGTTTTGTATTTTTCAATTTCCTATAAATATACCCCTTATTTCAAGAAACATGTTATAGCTTTAGCATTTTATATTCATTGGAATCGGTGGAAATCTGGATTGTAATAACAAATTATTAGCTTCTGCTATATACATTGGTTGTAAAACATTAAAAAGTCTATCTGCAAATTCAGATTGATTGTAAATACCATCAGTTTCATTAAGAATGGCCACTACAACAAATCCGATAGATACTTCAGCCAACTTTTTCTTTTCTTCATCTTCAATTGTAATGGTCAATTTTAATTCACATTGCAAATTATTTTCATTAGGCTTTTCTGGCATCATATTAAGCCTATTCATTGTAATCTGCATTTTTGTAGCTGGAACAAACTGATTAATAATTATATCTTTTTCTTTTAAAAGAACTGTATTTATTGTCATAAAACATTTCCTATATACGATACTGTTGAGGATTTCGAAACTTCTGAATAATTATCATTTGCTATTTTATTGTCAGAAGAATTCATTTTGTAAGTTGTGTTCTTTTGATGAACGACAGCAATACCATTATAAAAATCATTTGACATAGAGAATATGAAATTATCAGGTTCTTCCGAAGCTTTTTTTAAAATAGCAGCATAGGCAATCTTATATGCATCAGCTAAATTATAATTAAGCATTCCAACATAAGACAACCAAGGAAATACACCTAATAAACTAACCAATGCAGCAGCTGCTGCTGAAGGTGCTTTAGACTGGTTCTTCCATTTTGAAAGAGTTTTAGGGGGTAAATATAAACTCCTCTCTATTTCTACAAAGGAATTTGTTTTTTCCAATTTTTCAAGAATTTCTGATATACAATTATTTCTTGCTATTGAAGTAGCTTCTTTTATAGCAACTTCATTCTGTTCTTCATAATCCAAATCAAGATTTGCACCACAACAAGAACACTCATAACTATTTAATTCTGTAGAATGAGTCTTAAAACTATAAGTTGCCTTATATTCCGTTTTCACTTTTTTTAAGGCATTTTCCGCCCCACAAATTGGGCACTTCATCATTTCTTATTCTCCAAAAGTTTTGCGAATATCATTTCGCCTAAAGACATAGTTTCACCAGTATTATCTGAATGAAACGATTTTATATACCAACCACTTTGTGTTTTTAAAATACAAAAAGCGATATATAAATCCCATGTCCTTTGATTAATTTTGTAACTATCTACAGGAGGATGTTCTCCATGATAGCCATTCTCGAATTCTCTTGTATTAACATAACAAAAATCCTGCTCTTTATATTGTGATATAAAATTCAGGATTTCTAATTTTCCATTAAGCCTCAACGGAGAGTTTTTAGCACTTTGTTTAGCTCCGTTATCAATCATTATTTTTTCAGGATAATTCTTACAGTCATTAAGAAAATCCTTCAGTGAATACGCTTTCTTCCTTGTTTCTACTCCTTGTATTTTACTTGTTTCCAACTGATTACATCCCCATTACATAGTTTTGCCCCGCCATGTAATTATTATACCATGACTAATAGATAAAGTCAATATTTTTATCCCTTAGGGATAATTTTATATACTATTCAAAATACAAAACTTGAACTCTATTAGGTTTCAATGTAAATCCTATAAACGCCCAATGATTCATGCTATATTCATATTTTTTTTCTTCAACGTAATACCTTATAGTATCTAAAGAAGAAATGAATGTCTCATTCTTACAGCAAATTATTGAGATTCCCATTGTGTTAGTTTCTAAAATACAAGAAAATACACTACTCTTGCCTTTAGAAGCTTGCTTCTGAAGACCTCTTATCTTATTGAGTATATCTTTTTGTGTTTTTAACCTTGCTGTTAAAAACTCTTTTTCTATTGTAAATCCGATTTTTCCATCACAGTCATTTATTTGTTTCAAAAATATATTTGCTCCAACAGCTATTTTTCTCTGAGGCTTTTTCTTTCCTTGCAGATAGTAATTATCAATATCTGTAGAACAACCAGAAAGACTTATCATATCAAAGTCCCCTTCAAAACCATGAATCTTATCAAACACTAAATCTCGAATTAAAAATGTTGAAAGATAATCAAGTTCTGTTGATGTATGAATCTTCTTTTCAAGAACACACCTTCTTCTCTGTTCAAGGTAAATTAAAAACAACGAGCCTTTTTCCAATATGTCAAAGATCATATATAAATCATACATAGAAAAAGTAAGTATCGGATTTCTTTCATATACCTCTACTGTTTCATAAAGATCAGAAGTAATTGCATCAAGGTTTTCCAACTCTACTGTAATTAAATACATATCCAAATAATTCTTTTTTGAAATAATTACAGTTTCTTTTTCATTGTGAAATTCTGCATCTTCATTATTATTTATATACTCATAGGTTATTTTACACTGTTCATGTGCATCTGCTATCAAATTATTTATTGAACGTTTATAACTTCCTTCATTGCCCTGCTTTCCTTTTTCTTGAAAGCTCTTGCTTTTAGCTTCTACAATTAATAAATAGTTACCCGTATCTACAATAATATCAGCTTCATGCTTAACTTTATCTGGAGTACAATATGTTAGATTATGATAAATTTCTGAGCTATTAAAAAAAATTTGAAGTATATTGAATATCAACTCTTCAAATTTCTGCCCTTTTGAAAGTCCAAACTCCGTAAAAAGTTTTTGATCTTTCTTAAATTCATCTTCCAATATAAGTAATTCATTTTTAATTAATCGCAATGGATTACAGCAAATATATTTATTTTCATATTTAAAAATAGGTTTTCTGTAAACTGGATTATTTGACCTTGGTAGATAATTTGTATTATCTGATTCTTTTATTTCAAAATAATCTAAAAGCCTTTCAAATCTATCCATAGTAAATTTGATACGACTTCTTTCACTTATATATGCAAATAAGTCTTCTTTCGTAAAAAACAAAATATTACTGCCGTTTAAATGTTTTACATATTTATCATAAATATAACTAGTTATGGCTATTCTGAATAAATTAATATCTATAAGATGAAATCCTGTTCTTTCATAAAAAATATTCAGGAATTTTTTCTCCAAAATATTATTTAAAATATTTTCCATAATTGGAATATAAAAAGTACGCTCTGTATATTGAAAAAGAACATTATGATTCGTAAACTTTTCAGGTTCGCCAGAAAAAAGCATTTCCTTAAGCATTGATGAACCGACAATATCCATACAAATATCAAATATGCTATTTACAATTTCTTCTGCTGGCTTATCCAAGCTTTTATCTTTTTGAAAAGATAAAAATAAGTCGGCTATATAATCTGAAATTAATGCATCATCATTTGGAACTCCGTTTCCATTTTTATATATGTAATTATCATTGATAAAAGCTCTTTCTAGAACTGGCAATAACGAGTATTTCGAAATATAATTTTTTAGCTTTATAATATTATCATTTAGATCTTGAAAAGATTTCTGTCTTAGTTGATCTAGATAATTGTCCATATTTTAAAAATCCTTAGATATAAAATCTTCATTCAAATATATAAATTTTTTTATATTTTATTAGGATATATCTATCATATTATAATCACACATTAAGTAAAATACACTTTTCATCATTAATAAATGTATTATATAATGCTTCACATTCCGATAATAAAATAACATCCGCATGGATATTATAAATTGAAAACACAATATCTTCAATTTTGTTTCGTAAATCTATTATACCTTCAAGTGAATAGCCTTTTTTGTAAACAACAAGAATATCAATATCATTCGGTCTATCAGAAAATCGTGCAGAACCAAATAAATAAAACTTAAATAATTCTTTATTATTGATTTCTTTTCTTAACTCTATAATTAAGGAATTTATCTCCATCATAGTTTAATGCACCATAAAATTCTTTATAGGTAAATAATGCAACTTTCCGATCCTTTGCCATTTTTTTTGCATCTAAAGTATAAGAATTCCAAACACTCATAGTTAGTATTACATTTATATCTTTATATTCTTCTGTACTAAGATACTCATAGACATCTGCTTCTGAAACAATATAAATATTTGTTAATAATACATTTAAAATTTCTCCTGTTGTTTTAGTAATTCGATAATAAATATCTGATAACTGTTCAACATTAGAAACACAATCATGACGATTCATTCCTTTTACAAATACATCTATTGATTCTTTGCGAGGAATTTTTTCATATCTAGAATCTCCATCTGGCATACTTTTTATTCTCCTAAAAGTGATAGAAATAATTCTTTTGGAAAAAGAGGAACATTTGCTCTTTTTTCGTCTGTAAGATGATTTATCTCAAAAGAATGTACATGGTCTTCATATAATGGAATAAGTTCCACTTCATTATTTTTCAATAATTCTTTATTTACTTTTAGTAATTGCAATATTTCTCGATTATTTGGAATTATTTTTGACATTACATAGTCATCCCATGAATCTTTCCTATCATCTATAGAAATAGATTCTCTTTCTTTTGTTGGGCCATAAGTCTGATAATAATAGCTATTACTTGAATTAAATTCTGATATCTTCGAAACAAACTCTTTTCGATTCTTGCAAATATATTTACTAGAAAAAAGTGTTTTTACCTTATTTTCATGTTCTGTTTTCCATAATAGCAATCTATCTCTAGTATATTCTAATGGTGCTTTATCAATAATAGAATGACAGTTTGGGCATAGAAGCAATATATTATCCGGAGAATCAATGTCTCCCTCAATTTTTTCATTACTTCGAGGCCCCTTATCACCCACAGGTATTATATGAGCAGCTTGCTCTATATCAACAAATGTTTTTTTTGTAAAAAACACAAATAAATCCTTATTACAATCTGGATTTTCACAAAATCCTCCAGATCTTGCTAAAAGATATTTTAGTGTTTGTGCTGGAAGTTTCTTTCTTTTCATATCTTACAACTCTCCTCTAAACGCGCGAGCCAAGATAGATTTTTTTAGCAGGGCGATTTGGTCCAGGACGGTTTGGGCGGCTTCTTTGGCACGGGATTCTTTTTCTAATATGGTGTCTAGGAAATTGACAATTGATAGTTGATAATTGAGAGGCGGCAGCTTTAATCTTATTTCTGACAATTCTTTTGTATTTATGTTATGAATTCCAGAAGAAGATTTTGCCTTATTAAACATCTGATTTCTGGCATCATCAGAGTTTAAAAATGTAACCAAATATTTTGGATTTACTACTTCTGATGGTGTTATCTTTATCAAAAATGAACCATAAGAGAATTGTTTAGCTGTATTAGTATACAATGCTGATTTTCCGACAAGTTCACGGCTTCCGTTAGAACGAATAATCAAAATATCATTTTCTTTAACTATATAGTTTTCTTCTATATCATTTCTTTCTGAGTATTTCAAATCTGTAAAATCAATAATTCCATCTCCAACATTCGGAATTCTCAAAACAGGAATACCATCATTTTTATAATCACATTTATCAGACACGCCATACTTGAATCCATTTACAATATCTCCAAGTTTTTTCTCTTCCCAATCCTCAATTGTTAATTCTTCATTATCAGTTTTCAATTGTCCGGTGAAGGCTTTGTGCAGGATGGCGGCTTTGCGAGTCTCGAAGCTGTCTAGTACTGATTGTGCTTTTTCCTGAGCTTGTTCTAGTTTTACGAACATTGTTTCAATGCGGTTCACGATTCTCTGTTGTTCAGCGAGTGTTGGTAAATCCAATTTGATTTTTGAATATTCCGAAATCCAGTAACGTTTATGATTTGCAGAATCAAACTGTATTGTCTGCATTTTATAAAATAAATATTTCAAATCTGCTATTTCTGAATTTACGGAAAGAATTTTCATTGCTGAAGATTTTACTTTAAAAGGAAAATCTACATATTGAGAAGATGTTGTGAAATCATCAAAAATGATAACTGGAAGTTTTGTATAAATTCCTTTTGTTTCATTAGTATACCCAATAATGAAAGATTTACCTGCTGTAAGAACTGGCGTTTTGTATGAGTCATCATAATCTGTTGATTCTACAATGTAATCAGCAGGTTGTTCATAAGGTAATAATTCACCTAATTCGTATTCCATTCAAAATCCTCACAAATAGCGCCATGGATGGCGCATCAATATTTTAGCAATAAATGCGCGAGTTTTTATTTTGCAAAGCAAAATGAAAACTCGAGAAGTAAAAATGACAGGAGGTCATTTTTACGACCAGTTCATATGGTGCTTCTATCGAAGTCGAGTCGGGGGCGTTGCGGGGGTGCCCCCCGCTGGAAGGGGTAGCGAGCAACGAAGTGCGAGCGAGGGGAAGGCTTTCCCCTACTTTATGATTATTCTTTGCCATTATATTTCCTCATTGACTTTATACGCTGTCTGTATTATATTTTAACTATCGACGTGAGGTGTCTTAGTTGCCCTGTCCGCTGTTTTCAGCCGCGTCACTCAAGCCTTGGAATCGCTCCGAGGCTTTATTTATTTCATCTAGTTCGATTGAATATATTCTATGCCCGTTCGCAATGGATTCTTTTACTGTAATCAGAACATCTGCTTTTTTTCCACTTTTCAATATAGCCGCAGAAACAAATCGCTTTATTGAAATAACATTCGGGTCATCTGGATTCTTCAAATTGCCGTGAGAGATAACAAGAATTGAACTTTCATATAGAGGCTTTATTTTTGCGGCAAGTTCAAAATGCTCGTCCAACGTAAATCCATTCGTCTTTGATTTTTCCAATGCTTTTGCACTTGTCATTTTATCAAGAGATTTTTTTGAAAGATTTGCTTCTATTCCTGTTTGAATATTCACTATTTTTCCAAGAACAGGCTTTAATTTTTCGAGAAGTTCTTGTCTTTTAAAATTTGCATAACCTTTCTTTGCCATCTTCTACTTCTCCGTCTTCTGAAGTTCGCGGACAACTTCTTTGATGAGGTCAGCGGCCATTTCAAGCTGGTTGATACAGTCCTGGGCGCTTTCGATTGGGTCGGGAAGATCTTCGTAGTCGAGGATGCTTTCGTCGCGGATAAGCCCAAGGTCAAGGCTGTTTCCTTTGGCGGCAATCTGGTCACGGGTAAAGCAGTTCCAGCGTTCGTCTTTTAAAGAAGCTCTATCTTCAGCGGTGTAGGCTTTGATGAAGTCGGCAAAGTGTTCTTTTTTGAGCTGATTTGTTTTGCCAAAGCTTGGCATGTTGGTGCGAAGGTCGTAGAACCAGACTTCTTTTGTGTTGTCTTTGTCGGTTTTTCCGCGGGTAAAAAAGAGGACGTTTGTTTTTACACCCTGGGCATAAAAGATTCCTGTTGGCAGGCGGAGGACTGTGTGCAGATTACATTTGTTCATTAAGTCAACGCGGATTTTTTCCCCGTCTCCATCTGCAAAAAGAACGTTATCCGGGAGAACTACTGCGGCTCTGGCTTTTCCGTCTGCTTTTAATGAGCGGTAGATGTGCTGCAAAAAGTTGAGCTGTTTGTTGCTTGTGGTGTAAGTAAGGTCTGTGCGAAGAGCGCGCTCACCGCCTTTTTTTGTTCCGAATGGAAGATTTGTAAGAACTACATCGTAGCCTTTCATTTCCATTCCGATTGAACTTAAAGTGTCGCCAAGTGTGATTTTGCCATTTATGTCGTGAAGGTAAGCATTCATAAGGGCTAGACGATGTGTGTCGTGAACAAGTTCTGTTCCGGTAAAGGCTTCCTTATCTTCAAACTCCTGCTCTTCACTCGTGCAGTGAATGAGGCCGTCGTTATGGTCGAGCACATATTTATGCGCGCTAATCATAAAGCCGAAGGTTCCACAGGCCGGGTCGTTGCATTTTTCTCCAAGCTGAGGTTTTACAAGTTCTGTCATTACATCAATTAAAACTCGCGGTGTAAAATACTGCCCTGCTCCGCTCTTTTTTTCTGTGGCGTTTCTTTCAAGCAGGCCTTCATAAAGGTCGCCAAGTCCTTCATCTTTTGCGCTGAACCAGTCGAGCGCATCTATGGACTTTATGATTTTTTCAAGATTCTTTGGTTCGTCGATTGAAGTCTGGCTGCCCGCATAAATCTCAAGTACACGGCCATTTGTTTTTGTTCCCAGGTAGTCAAGGAGTTCTTTGTAAAAATCTTTGAGGGTTATTCCATCTTTTTTTACAAGCTTTGCCCAGCGATATTTTTCCGGGATTTGTTCTTCAGCTCCAGGTATCTCTGAACACATTTTTAAGAATAAGATATATGTAAGTTCGTTTAAATAATTTTGATATGTAATTCCATCGTCGCAAAGTACATTACACAGGTTCCAAAGTTTGCTTACGATTTCTTGTGTTGTCATTTTTTAATTCTCCATTCTTAATTTGCAAATTATCAATTACACATTAACCAGTCCAGAGCGTTTTTGCGAATTATTCCTTCATAGTCGCCATCTGGATCATCATCAAGTGTAAGCAGCAATTTAGGATAATTGTCTTTTACTGCTTTTAGAGGACGAAGTTCCCTTTGCAATGTATTTTCATCTCTTACCGAAGCAGCAACCTGAATGTAAGTATTTCCCTTGTCGTTCTGCGCTACAAAATCAATTTCCATATCATCAATTTTACCAACATAAACTGAATAACCGCGGCGGATAAGCTCAAGATAAATTATGTTTTCGAGGATATGTCCTACATCCATTGCTTTTTTTCCAAGCATGAAATTACGAAGCCCTATATCTGCGACATAATATTTTTCGAGACTCTTAAGATATTCTTTGCCTTTGATATTGTAACGTCCTGCTCGATATACAATAAAACTTTCTTCAAGCGAGCTTACGTATTTTTCTATTGTTTTGGAATCTGATTTTCTTCCGCCGGAAGTCAGTGTATCGGCAATTTTTTTTGATGATAGTTCTGAGCCAATATTATCAAATAAAAACTGAGTTACACTTTTTAGAACAAGAGTATCTGCAATTTTTTTCCTGTCTATAATATCTTTTACAAGGATTGTGTTATAGATTCCTTCAAGATATGAATTTATTTCCTGCGGTGTTTCTAAAAGTTCAAGAACATACGGAAATGAACTTGTTTCTACATACTGTCTGTAGGCCGCAGAAAGATTTTTGCCTTGATTCGTTGCAATAACAAATTCAGTAAAAGAAAATGGAAGCATTTTAATTTCTACATAACGGCCGCTTATAAGAGTTGCAATTTCGCTTGAAAGTAAAGATGAATTAGAACCTGTAAGATACAAATCTACATTGTCTTTTATATAAAGACTGTCTACGACATCCGGGAAGTTTTCTGCACGCTGAATTTCATCCAGAAAGATGTAATTCATTTTTTTTGAAAGATGGCTTTTGATGTATTTATATAGTGAATCAGGATTACGAAGGTCTTTGTTGTCGTAGTCTTCAAAGTTTATGAAGATAATCTGCTCTTTATCTACACCATCGGAAAGAAGTTCATCGCGAAACATTTCAAGCACTGTGGACTTTCCACAACGCCTTATTCCTGTGACAATCTTTATGAGCTTTTTATGCCGTAAATTTCTGAGACGTTCAAGAGATTCGGTTCGAGAAATTCTTTTGCTGCCTATTTTGCTTAAAGATTCCATAATTAAAGTATAATCCTAAAAATGCACAGAATCAACAAGTTTTTGGAATAGATTCCAAAAACTTACTTTCATTCTATATTTGAATCTTCACTTCCTTTCAAATAATATTCGCTTTTCATTATTAATTATCAGGCTGCCTCTTCGTATAAGTATTTGTTTAATTCGTTAATAAGTGCACGAAGCTGGAACTTAAAGTCTTTATCTATGCGCTTAAAGCCGCCCTTGTTTCGGAAAATAACTTCATTATCAAAGACTGATTCTTCCAGTACGTTTTCCTGCAGAAGATTTGCTTCTATTACATTAAGCCAGCCAAGTTCAACCGGGCTAAAATTATGATTTGCCTTGAGTTTTGCTATGGCCTTTTTAATTCTGTCTTCGTGACTCTGCATTGGAGAGCCTATTGCGCAGGTTCTGATTACACTGATTATATCTACGGTAAGGTCGGCGTTAGTAACTTTGTTCCAGGCCGTATTAAGGCTTGTAAGGTCATAGCCTTCGTTTGCAAGAATAACGGCAAGATTTTTAAGGGCTTCGCGGGTAAGGTCGGCTGGCCTTGTGCAGACAATTTTTAATGCTTCAATCTTGTTGCGGTTTTCTTTTATATAATTTGTAAATTCTTCGATGTAATCTTCCGGCTGCTGCAGATTGTGCTTGCCGTATCCGCGGGTAACTTTTATACCGGTATCAGGTATGTTATCTATGATGATTTTTCTTAGTTCTGCTTTATCATCTTCCAGCAGTTCAAATACTTTTCTGTCTTCAATAATCTGCTTTTTTGCTTCGATAGGACTTAATTCTTCAATCTTCTTGAGATATGTTTCTATGCTTGCTTCTTTTGTCAGAATCTTGAAGTTAGAAATTGCTTCCGGCGTGAGATTATTTTTTTTGCGATTTACTTTTGCTAAGAGTTGTTCAATCTGATATTGAATTATTCTTGGTTCAGTGTCCGGAACTGAGGCCATTGCATCAATAAGTTCTGTCATTTTAATTTTTGGTTTTTGAACTACAGGCTGCATATCAATTTTATCTTTGATATGGTCATAAACTCCTGCCGGGTCATAAATATTAAAATGAGTTTTATTGATTTCCGGGCATCGTCGTGTAGCACGTCCCAGCATCTGCTCAAACAAAATTCGGGACTTAATGCATCTCATAAATACAAGATTTGAGATTGAAGGAACGTCTATTCCCGTAGTGAGCAAATCTACTGTTACAACAACACTTGGGAAGGTTTCATTCTTAAACTGTTTTATAAGTTCTTCTATTTTCTTTTGATTTCCACCACCGGCGCTTCCTGTAATTTTCATTACAGCTTGTTCTGGAAGTTCGTTTTTCTCGCAAATCTTTTTGATGATATCTACAATCATATCTGCATGTTCATCGTTTACTGCAAATATTAAAGTTTTTCCGTGTGTATCCGGCGCATCAAGTGTAAGGTAACTGTTTTCGAAAAGTTCTGAAAATACAGCTTCATTGAATGGCCTGGTAATTATATCTCTGTTAAACTTTTCTACATCGTAATCAACTTCATCGGGCTCTACTTCGGCTTTAACAACAGTCTTATTATTCGGGTCGTATTTATCTACAAGAGTTCCTTCTTCGAAGTGAATTCCATTACGAGTTTTATCTGTAGAAATAATATATGGAACATCATGGTCGCAAAGATAACCTTCGTAAACTGCACGGCGATATGAATATGTGTAAACTGGCTCACCAAAAATCTGCGTTGTCTGTAAAGCTGGTGTTGCTGTAAAACCAATTCTTACTGCATCAAAATATTCAATTATATTTCGGTACTTACTCTGATAATCCAGCTGGTCGCGGAAGAATAATTCTTCTTCTGCCATTTCTTTATCGAGAATATAACCGCGATGTGCTTCATCAATAATTACTAAATCAAAATCAGTAACAGCTGGCATACGGTCGCCATCATTGTACAAGATGCGCTGAACCATTCCCTGAACTGTAGAAATCTGAAGTTTTGTTTCTTTATCAATTATCTTTTCATCTAGATTTTTGATATTATAAATATCTGTAAGCGGCTGAAGCTGATCAAGTTTTACTTCGCTGAATACATCAAAAGCTTGTTTACCAAGAGAGTTACGGTCTACCAAAAGCAAGATTCGCTTAAAACGACCTGTCTTTAAGAAGCGGTAAATTAAGGCAAGGAAGGTTCTTGTTTTTCCGGTTCCTGTTGCCATAGCTAAAAGAATATTTTTTCTGCCCTCTTCTAGTGCTTTATCAACTGCATGAATTGCTTCTATCTGATAATCACGAAGACTCAAGCCGTCTTTGTTTCGCAAGAATTCTTCATCATCAAGTTCTTCAATACCAATCGGACTCATCCAGCCTTGTAATGCTTTTGGAGCTTCTGTAGGCTTTGTAAAATTAATGAACCATATTCCAGATTTTGTTTCCAGCTGTTTTAGGTAAGGCCGTCCATTGGTTGCAAAGGCAAAAGGAACTTTGTATTCCTTATTAACACCCCAGGTTCCTTGAACGTAATCTTTATCTGACTCTTTTATAAGGCTTGCATATTCTTTGCACTGACCGTCAATAACACATGGTATATCCTTGTGTTCAGCCTTTGCTTCGATTACACCAACTAATTTTTCGCCAATAAAAAGTGCATAGTCTGCATATCCGTGATTGTAGATTTTGGAATCAGTCTGCCATTCGGCAATGGCCATGTTGCGACCTTTCTGAGGGCGGGTTCCATTCGTTTTTGCATTAAGGATTTTTGAATCCGCTTCCCATCCAACCTTACGAAGCTGATCATCTATAAGTTCGCGAGTCTCTGATTCTGTAAGAGGACGCGCACGGTTTGCTTTATAAGAACGATTCTTACGTTCAGAAATTAAAACTTTAGGAACTTGAGCAGCTGCTACTGCTGCCTGTGCTATAAGCTGATTTTCAGTTTCATCATCCTGTTTTTCCTGCGCTGTGAAATCAGCAGGCTTTTTTATTTTTATAATGATTTTCTTTTTTGCAACTGCATTAAGCTTTTCAGGAGTTACATATTCTTTGTACTCAGGATTTTTGTTTGTTCCATAGGTCCCTGCAAACCACAAACAAAGGCTGTATGCAATGGGAAGAAGTGCTTTAACCATTACAGAAGAATCTAAATCCTCGTGAACAGCTTCATTTCCAATTTTTCTAAGACGGGTAAAGGATTTTGCAAGTAAGGAATTTATTATGCCGTAATCCTGAAGTGTGTTTATTCTTGTGAGCTGACTTACATCATTTACATTTCCAGTTGGACAGACAATATTATCATATTGATAGATAAGCGTCGTAATGGTTTCACCAATTTTTCATATTTTATATAAAGCACTATTCGCATCTGTTTCACAATAAGCTTCTGCTAATTTACCAAGTTTAGTGAGAACAGGAAATTCATTTTTAAAATAATCGAATGATGATGTCATTATTTTCTACTCTTTTATGTATTATAGCATAAATTAATGTTTTTAAACGGCAAATCTCATGATTTTATAAATTTTTCTTATTCTCGGCACTCGTCCTTCCCCAACATCTCTTTCAACTGTTTTGCATTCTTCGCCCCGCTTCCATTAGGATGATTGTTAAAATACACCTGCACTTTCTTTCCTTCCCTGCCCGCTGCCTTTATTATAGGAATAAACTGAGCCAACTCCTCATCCGAATAGTCATAACAATAACGGGCACTGCCATTTGGAGATTCCCCCGCCGTGTACGTCGCTTTCGCGCCGTTTGCATGAGTGGAAGTTATTGACGTTTGCGCCTTCGGCGCATGCGCATACCACGCACCTTCATTCCTTCCATGCAAGCGGATATAAGCATTACTTCCAATAAAAGGCGTCCCCATCACAGTACCATCAGGAAGATTTTTAAGTTGTGGCATATCACAAAATACGATATCTGCGTTTCTCTTTTCCAGCCCTTCAAAAACTGATTCCCGAATCCATTCTTTATGACGAAACTCCACCATCACCGGAAATCCTTCAAACTCAGCAATCAGCTTTGCAAGGTAAATCCTGTTGCCCTTGGTGTAATGAAAACTTTCCGGCAGTTGGAACAGAACTGAAGAAAGAGAGTCTTTTTCCTGAAGAGGAGTTAATGCAGTTTTAAAATCCTCAGCCGACGTCTGCCAGTCAGCCCCAATCTCATGAGTCAAAAGCCTGTTCGCCTTCACGCTGAAGTTTAGCCGGCCTTCAGAGCGTTCATAAAAACTCAACAATCGTTCTGCTGTCGGCATGTTGTAAAAGGTATTATTCAGCTCCAGTGCATTGAACTGTGTTGCATAATAAGAGAGAAAATCCTTCCGCTTCAAATCTTCAGGATAAAATACGCCCTTCCATTCCGGGTAATCATATCCGCTGGTACCGATTAACAGTTCTGACATCTTATCTACCTTCATTCTTTTTGTACTTGTTCGGTATGTTCACAATACGGATAGTTAGTGCATCCAATGAACCAATGTCCTTTATTACCTTTTCTTTTTACAAGAAAGCCTCCACAACTTGGGCACTGTTTTGGACTGGAAAGTATAGAGATGTTATTCAGTGTATATCGGCATTTTGGATAATTTGAGCACCCAATGAAACTCTTTCCAGCATGTTCTACTTTTAGCAATTCTCCTGTTTTACATCTTGGACAATGTGTCTTTGATTCATCGTTATTCTGTCTTATATGAACAAAGCAACATGATTCAGATTCATTGAACTCCCTAAAGAATATCGATGGAGTCCTATTATCCGTAAGAACAAATGTTCTGTTCTTTGTTCTAGTTATTGCTACATAAAAAAGTCTGCGCTCTTCAGCAAACATATAGTTCTCACCTTGTGTAAGTACAAAGTTCAGAACCTTATCGTCTGCAATCTGGTTCGGGAATCCAAGTTTATCATTTTTGAAATTAACAAGAACAACATTATCAGCTTCCAATCCCTTTGATTTATGAACTGAAAGGAATGCAACAGGAGTTTTTGGAGAAGGCAGATATGTCAATTTTTCTACCCTATCCTGCCAGCTGACAGAGAATAATCCAGAAGCTTTCAGAATCTCAATATCATAATTTGTTCTTCCAAGTAGAAGGATAGATTTCTCAGGACCGAACTCTGAAATAATTTTCTGCATTACCTGGCTCAGAGCCGGATATGGTTCCTTATCATACCCCCAGAATACTAGAGGATACTTAAGCTCTTTTCCTGAAATCAGATTTTTTCTTAGCTGCAATGGATTTCTTGTGACAAATCTGGATGCCTCATTTATAAGTTCTTGAGAATTACGATACGTTTTTTCTATTTTCAACAAGTTTGTAAATCCCAGATATCGTTCAAAATCAGTGAATAGAGATATATCACTTCCTGCAAATCTATAAATTGACTGCCAGTCATCTCCTACACAAAGAAGCTTTGCATTTGTAGCGGTTACTATCGACTTTAAGAGATTAAACCGGGACTGAGAAATATCCTGATATTCATCAACAATCACATATTTGTATTTTGGAATAGATGCGCCAGCTTCAACCTTAGCAGCTGCATCATTAATCATGTCTGAGAAATCTACAGACTTATTATCAGTCAGATACTTTTGATATTCATTCAGAATAATTCGCGCTATATCCAGGAAAATACAATTTCTTTGATACAAAAAGTCATTTTTAAGCTCAGAAGTCTGCTTTTTCATCTGCTCAAACTGCTCAGGCTTGAAGTTATTAGACTTAAAAAGAGTGATAAAAGTACAGCAAAGCCTTATAAATTCCGAAAAGTATTTATTGCTTTTCTTTGCATATATTGTTTCAAAAATGTCTGTAAAATCATGGGGCACGAATGTAACTCCATTTGCCTGAAGAAGCTTCTCTAATTCAGTTAAAAGCCGTCCTTCTTTTGTATAATAGGAATAGGTTTCTATCAGTTTAGTTCCGTTTTTCTTATGGAACTCACGTTTCCAGTTAATTCCATCCAGATATTTCTTTTCTTCTACTTCGGAAAGCCATGGACATTTATAATCTTTACTAACACCAAAATGTTCCAAATAAATATCATAATCGATTAAGTAGAAGTCTGGTCTATAGGCTTTTCTGTTTGGATCGTCGCTTTCAAATGGATAGAGTCTCTCATATTCATAGTTCACACCGTGCATAAAGAGGAAGTTTGCAATCTTTGTCTCCTCAATGCTTTTTACCCGCTCTCCATTAAGAGTTGTAAGTTTTTTTGCCTTTTCAGAGCTGGTATCTTTGATGTATTGTTCCCTATCGTACTTTGACTTTAATGTTTCCAGGTCAGCTGCCTTTTCCAGTTCATACAGTTCTCCCAGATTATTACAGTCTTCCATGTTTTCGGGAATTTCAAGGTAATAAGTGAAATATTCCGTAAGGGCCTGAACTAAATCAGGATGATTAAGCAGTTCATTTTCAAAGAAATTGTGAACAAAGGTCGTCAAATCATCCGTAACTTCAGGCCTATATCCTAAATAATTTTTGATTATATCCAGTCCTAACTTATGAAAAGTTGTTGCTTCAACAGGTATCCCAAGTTTATTCTGGATGCGGTCTGTCATTTCAGCAGCTGACTTATTGGTAAATGAAATTAATAGGATATCTTTAGGCTCTACATGCTTAACTTCGCAGAGGTATTTTACCTTTGCAGCAATTGTTAATGTCTTTCCAGAACCTGCACCAGCCAACACAAGTGTTCTGTCTTCATCGGAAATAACAACCTTTCGCTGCTGTTCATCAAGTGATTTACCATCTATATTTGATAGAAGACTATCGCTTTCTCGAATCTCTTTTTGCAGAAATACGTCATTTCGATTTAAAATCTCTAAATTAATATTTGAAAAGGTCTTTAAGAAGTAAGCAATTTTCTCATAATCCGAAAGCTTTGATGGATAATGTCGTTTTTGAATCTCGTTATAAAAAGATTCCCACTGCTGTATGAAAGTCTGCTCATCGGACTTGCTTATATAATGATCTGAAAGTGAGTTTAATGAAGAAAAGAATTCTTCAATTTTTGGGAAATCAGTTTTTGACTGCTCTATAAGTTCAAGAAAATGCTTCTTAGCAGCTTTGCGTGATAAGAGGACAATGCAAATAAAAACCACTAGAGAAGCAATTCCTACTCCGATAAAAGGCAAAGGCATATCTTACATTATACGACATTTTTACTGGTTTTTCGAAGATTTTCGTTCTTATCCTTGATTATAACACTCCGGACAAACTTCATCTTTCGAACTTTTTATCGCTCCACAATAGGGACATTCATAGATTCCTTGTTCCTCTTCTTCATCATCGTCTTCATTTCCATTAATTAAAAAATCTAGTATCGTAAAAGCTGCTACTTTTTGTGCATCAACTTTACTATCAGCTTCTCCTATGCCTGTATCCCAATATCCATCTAATTTTTCGATGGAAGGTATAAAACATTCACATCTATAATCATAGTTACTATCTTCATCAGGTTCTGGGAATTCATATACCGGCTTCGAAATTAATTTCTTTTGATATAATGTATTTAACTTGCTTATGCTATTATCAACTGAAAACTCTCCGACACATTTCTCAATTAAATCGAAATCCATTCCAGTCAGAACTTCATCTTCCGTAAACTGTTGATAGACTTCATTAATTGCCATTTTATAGCACACGTAAGAAGGATGTGTTTTATCGTCAATAAATTGATTCTTAAAACGCAAGTATGTGTTTCTTAATTTATTCCATTGTTCAGCAGTTCGTATAGCTTTAAACTTAAAATCCAGTTTCGATGTACTGATAACTTCCCACTTATAGATGTTTTGTGCCTTTTTAAAAATAAGTCTTTGTAAGTCGTCATCTCGATTTCTTGAAACAATACCGAGATCAAAACTAAATTCTTGAATTTTCTGCTTATTATATAAGGGAACTGTTATTGCTGACTTTGAATTACAACCATCTGAAAATGATTCACCACATTCTTTAATTGATTTGTTCAATTCACTTCTTACAAGTTCCTTAAATAATCTCAAGTCACGATAGTTCTGAGGTAAATCTGAGTCAATGACTTCTAAATTAACATCTATATCAAATGGTTGCTTTTCGCCATTAACAACTAAGCGGGTAACAAGATGCCTTTTCCCTGCACTACCAATAATATAAGTTTTTGCACTTATTCCTTTAGTCTTTAGTTTTTTTACTAAGAGATTTGTAACTTTCGTAGTTCTTGAAAGATATGGCTGGCATTCTTTCCAAGAGACAAATTCGTAATGTTCTTCTTTATACATAGTTATACTCCTTTGTCCCAGGCCGACCCATTTGGAGGTGAAAATCCAAATCATTACAGTTTATTGTTTCAGACTATATTTGTCTATGATAAAATGATTATATTGAAATTTTTCCTTACAAACCCTTTAATTATTTGTAATTATAATTACAAATAATTAAAGACTTCTGATGAAAAAAGTTAATATATAGTCATAATTTACACTTCTTCCACCAGCTCAAACCGCCACTTCTGCTTCACATCCGGATACTTTTCGTGGTCCACCTCGCTTAAAAACATCCCCTTCTCCCGAATCCAGAGCGAATTGTCCCCGTAAAGCCTGCGGTAAACAACATATTCTTCCTTGGTTTCCGAATGAAATGCCACCGGTCTCCGCACAGCTACGACCGAGACTCGCCTACAAACTCACCTCGTGAGTTTGTTCGCTTCGCGACCGGCTCCCTATCCTCAACGATATAATACTTGTTTTTAAAATGCTTATATATTCCGTGAATTTTTACTTCTCGTTCTTCCATTACATTGTCTCCAGTTTTTTCAAAAGTTCTGCCTTCAAATACTCATAGCAGACCTGGACGGCATTTTCAAACATGCGGCCCATATCAAAATTTACCGAAATTGTCACATTTTGAATCATTCCCGAGTCTATGCAGTAAACCTTTTTAGGGTTCACGGTCTGGGCTTTTGCAGAATAATTGAACTTAGGCACAAAAATGAAAGATATTCAAGAATTGTGGCCGTGGTCTTCAGTCCCAGCTGAGCCGAAAGCTTTGAGCCAGTCACAAGATTTCCACAGTTTGAGGCAAGGTAGGACGCAAGCCGCATTATCTAAATTTTCGTTTTTCAGCCTTTCATGATATAATCATCATTACTTTCACAAATCAGGAGTCTTCATGAATCGTTTTAGTCTATTGCGTATTGCATTTACTGTCCTTGCTGTTCTTTCACTTTCAACCTGCTCTTCCCCACATGACGAAACTTCACCGGTCGATGATGAAGAAGTCATGACCTGCTTCAATCTTACAAATGCATTTAGAACGGGGAACGAAGCCTGGTACTGGAACAAAGATAACAAAAGCAAAACAGATTTATCCGGAAAGCTTAAAAAACTGTCCCTGGATAAAAAGCTTTGCCAGGCTGCAAAAGTCCGCGCAAATGAAATAGTAAAAACTTTCAGCCATAACCGTCCAAACGGAAGTTCCTGCTTCTCAGTCCTTAAAGACTTCTCAATAACGTATTCAGGTGCAGGCGAGAATATTGCAGCCGGAAACCAGAGTGGAAGCAAAACTTTCAACCAGTGGAAAGAAGATTCTGAAAAGTATGCTGGCCAGGGACACCGCCGGAACATGCTGGGCGACTTTACAAAAATCGGTATTGCCTGCGCTTATGATAAAAACAGCCAATACAAATATTATTGGGTCATGATTCTGACAAAATTTAGTAACACTTTTGAAATGCAGAAATTTCAATACCGTAAAATTTTGGTTACACTTTTGAAATAGAAGACTAAACTTCCGCAAAAAAAATAGTAACAGTTTTGAAATATAAAGGAATTAAATAGGAATTGCCTAAAGTAAATAAAAGCGCTGGTTGTGAATCGACAGGCTCAGTGAATCGTTTTGTTTAGGGCCGAAAGAAAATTCAAAAAGTAACACTTTTGAAATATTTTTCAACAAAAGACTGTGTAAAACTTCTTTAGTTGGTAACACTTTTGAAATATTATAAAAAAAATCCTATTTCCTTATACTATAAGAATTAAATTACAAAGAAAAATTTAACAAAGTAACAGTTTTGAAATATAAAGTTACACAATTGAAATATCTTCTATAGATTCTATTAATAACTATTAAATTTAAATTACTAATAATAGAATCCGTGGAAATGTTGAAAACCTTCATTTTCATTTCAAAACTGTAACCATTTAGATATCAGAAGTAATAAGTGCATATCGGGTGTCTTCTGACAAAATTGGAGCTGGACTTTTGTATAAAGTTATTCCCTCTCCTCCCCTATCAATCTCAACTTTCAAGCCGGGATAATATTTTTGCTTGATTTCCTTTATGTTTTCAATAATTCTGAAGTAACTTACGTTTTCCTGATTTTCATTTTTGGATTCATCAACAGGATTAAACTGCTCTACAAGTTTTTGTCGGGGTACAAATATTGGACTTGTTATGGAATTGTTTCTGTAAACAAGCCAGGCATAAATGTCTTTTCCGATTGCCGAAGAAATGCTTTTGTAAACGGTATAATTTATTGGAACTGCATGACTCTTGCAAAAAGCAGCAAATTCTGGAGAAAGTATGATTTTAAAGGCAAAACTTTTTTTGTCACCAGTTCCGTCATCGGCTTCTTTGTATTGTACGCCTTCTGTAAAACGAATGTTTCCTGTTGAATGTGTTGTAACAAGAATGTCTCGTTTAGGGTAATTTCCTTTTTCGTAAAGATTTTCAAAAAGATAGCCGGCTTTCAATTCTGTAACCTTTTGTGTAAAAGAAAAAGCTGCATTGCTGAAACATTCAAGCTGTTCCTTTATGTCTTTTCCCCGGCTTTTTGGCAGCTGCATTTCGTTTAAAAGATCAACCAGCTTGTTGTATTCAAGATATACAGGGCCATTTTTATTTTTTTCAAGAACTGCGTGTGTTGTCAAAATGCTGAGTAAAAGCCTTCCGTAGCGCCCAAAAGGCACGTTTGTAGGAGAAGTAAGCTTGAGGGAAATTCCGTTGCTTCCTTTTCGCTCAAATACAGTTTTATTTACATTGCGGAAAGGAAGTGACGCCGTTGTAAACAGAGCCGGAAGATATGCCAGATATTGTCTTTCCTCTGGCTTTTCAAAGTTAAAGAGTTCGGAGTCTGGATTGTCAGCCGGAACAAGTTCCGTGTTTTCTAAGTTTTTATTCTTTTTCATTTTTTATTTCCCCTGTGAGACCCATAAAAAATGCTCTGAGACGCTTAAAAACGGCCTTCTGAGAGGTTTTTCTGCTTTTTTTTGAAGTTTTATATGTTCCTTCGCAAATAGACGTGAATTTAGCCATTTATCGTCAAAAAGCCTTCTTCGATTTTGATTTTTCCCTGCTGTTCCATTTCTTCCAGAAGTTTCATGCCCAGCTTAAGGCAGTCTGTCAGACTCATTCCATGAGCCGCACTGTAAAGCTTCCATTTTTTTTTGAGGCTGTTTGGAATTACAAGTGAAACGTAGCCCGGTTTGTCATTCTTTGGGGCGTCGTTCTGCTCTGAGGAATTGGTTACAGTTTTGAAATCCTGAGAAGATTCCGTGTTGACTTTTGTCTGTTTTATTTCAAAAGTGTTACTATTTTCTGAGGGTGCAGGTTGAGTCTGCGCTGGTTTTGAAGAACCAAGACCTGAAATTGCTGCGTAAATGTCCTGCATTTGTTTTTCTGAGGCTATTTCTGCTTCTCTTTTTATTTCCTCGACTCGGGCTTTTTTGATGGACGGCATTTATCTCTCCTATTCTGAAAAACTGTTTGCGATCTGAGCCAAAACTTCCAGGGTTTCTTTTTTTGCATTTGTTGCGGCCTGTTCCTGGGGAGAAACCTTAATTTTTTGAGATTTGCTGAAGGCCTGGTCTGTCGGAATCGTGAAGAACTGAATGCCGGAGATTTTCATGTCATTAAACTTTTTGAGGTTGTCATTCTGCTGTGAAATTCGGGCGTCATATCCGTTCAATACGATTTTTTTGAGGACCGGCTTGTCACCGAGGCGCATGTCTTTTTTGATTTGAGTAAGGTTTGTCGTAAAAATTGTAAGGCCGTCAACACTGAACTGGTTCAGCTGAAGGACAGGAACAACTTCATCACTTGCGGCAAAACATGCCCTTTCAATGGCACCAAGTGCCGGAGACGTGTCGATAATGCAGTAATCAAAAATTTTTGCAAGCTCCGGAATTATGTCGTCTGCAATGTGATATGGCTGTTTTGTGGCTTCTGCGGATTCCTGATAGGAGCGTAAAGTTCCGCCAAGTCCTGCTGTTGGAAGAAGAAATAGATTTTGAGACAAGGTTTTTGCTATACACTGACCGAGAGGCGCTTTTCCGGTTAGTGCATCTGAAAATTCATACTCAAGTTCGTTTGGGCCAATCCAGTCTGAAGCGTTTCCCTGTGGATCAGCGTCAATAAAAATTACTTTGTGCTTTTTGGCAAGCTCAAGAGCAACAGAAACGCTGACACTTGTTTTGCCAGTGCCGCCTTTCTGAAGAGCAAAGGTTATAGTTTTCATTTTCCCACCCGTTTTATACTGATTACATTATAAGTTTATTTTAGTGAAATTGTCAAATTTTATATAAAAAATAGTTAGACTTTAGTGAAAGAGTAGTTAAAATAACACTAAACGGACGTTAAAAAGTCACTAAAACACTAAATGATAGTGTAAAAATCATTATGAAATACAAGACGCGTCAGGATTGGATTAGAGAGGACTTTTTTGAAAGTTTGAGATATATGTCCATATTGGCCCAGCTCCTTTCTACGGCCTTCTATGAGGCTCTAAAGGGGTATCTTCTGAACAACTAAATATTAGTAAATTCGTTAAAAAGTAGTAAAAAAGTGACTAAAAAATAACTAACTGTTCAGAGACTTTTTCAGATAGTTACACTTTTGAAATATCTGTGTCAGGATAAATTATAAAAATAGTTACAGTTTTGAAATTGGAAGAAAAAGAAATTAAAAAAAAATGGTAACAGTTTTGAAATGAGTCTTAGCTGACGGAATTGCATTTCAAAACTGTTACCAAAACAAGTGATAGGGTAGGGGAGCCTTATACTTTGAATCTTCGTACGGCTTCGCTTAAAAGACCTACGGAATTCTGTGCCTGATCGGAAATTCTGTTCATGTTCTGGGAGTTCACGGACAGGGATTTTGAAGCGTTTGAGCAGGCCTGAAGACCCGTGTCGACTTCGTTCTGCATTGAAGAAAGAGCCTTGCAGTTTTCTTCAACTTGTTTTGTTCCTTCCGAAATGACTTCTGCGCTTTCCTTTACATTGCCGGTGCTTGTTTTGATGTCTGTTAGTGAATCCATGATAGCGTCAGCTTCTTATAAAAGCTTTATCCTGTTCCGGGATTTTATCATCAGAAACAAACCGTTCGATAGTCATGTGAAGGTCATACTTTTCGCGGAGTCCTGCGATTGTTTTCATCATTGGTGTGGCATGATGCAAATCAATTGCTTGTTGATTTTCCCAGGAGTCGATTAGGAGGATGGTTTCGCTGCTGTTTTCGCCGTCTGTTTCTTCGCCAAAAGGAAGATAATATTCATAGCGAAGATTTCCTTTTTCGGCACGGATTTTTTCAACAGTTCCGCTGGAAAACATTTCGCGGGCAAAGGCCTGGGCTGCCCCCTTTTTCCCAGTGTAACGAAGATTTACTGTGATTGCCATTTTAGTCCTCCTTATTCAAGTATGTTTTTAATATCTTCAATAATCTGCTCAGTCGTCATGCCCAAGTGGCGCAAAAGTTCTTCCGGCTGGTAGCGGTCGTAGAATTTCTTTTCAAGACCGTAATTCTTAACGAGCATTTTGTCCGGGCCATAGAAAGAAGCAATCTTCTGGCCAAAGCCGCCTTCAAGAATGCCGTCTTCAAGAGTGATTACAAGCTCGTGGTCTTTTTTGAGGCTGGCAAGCAGTTCTTTGTCCAGACCAGATGCGAAACGAGGATTTATAAGGCTTGGAGTAAATCCGAATTTTTCTTTAATTGCCGCTGCAAGCTCCTGGCCTTTCTGAAAAAAATCTCCCAGAGCGATTACTGCAACTTTTTCGCCTTTTTCTTCTATAATAAAACGGTTTAAATCGCTGTAATTTTTGTCTGCCGGGCGGTGAGTAACCTGGTTTCCCGGAATCAAAATCAAAACCGGATTTTCCTTCTGATCAAGGCTCCAGTCCAGCATGGAAATGTATTCTTCCGCGCTGGAAGGGGAGAGTACTACAAGATTTGGGATATTAGTGAAGGCTGCAAGCCCGAAGATTCCAAGGTGGGTTACATCTGTAAGTCCGTCAAAAGAAGTAAAGTTCATAAGCATTGTCACCGGAGTTTTGTTGATGCAGACATCCTGGGAAATCTGGTCGTAAGCCCTCTGAAGGAAGGTCATGTTTGTAACGACAAGTGGCTTTGCACCACGGCGGGCAATTCCAGAAGCGATTGCAACGGCTGCTTCTTCTGCAATTCCGGTGTCGATGTACTGACTGCCAAGAATTTCGCGTTCCTTTGGACCCAGGCCCACAGACATTGGCATGGCCGGAGACACAACAACAAGGTCTTTATCTTTTTTTGCTTTCTCCATTATGTACTGACTTGTCAAACCAGGATATGATTCTTCGTTCCCGAAGTTGAATGCCGGTTTTCCTGTCGCGCGGTCAAATGGCATAGTCCAGTGCCAGGCTTCCCTGTCCTTTTCGGCAAGCTCGTAGCCTTTTCCTTTCTGAGTGTGAATATGAACCACAACCGGATGATTTGAATCGCGGACCTTTTCAAAAACCTTGATTAAGGAAGCAATGTCGTTTCCGTTTTCCTCGTAAATATAGTCCAGACCGAATGCTGTGAACCAGTTGTTTTCAGCCTTGCCATTGGAATCGCGGAGGGCCTTAAGATTTTTGTAGATTCCTCCGTGAGTTTCTGCGATTGCCATTTCGTTGTCGTTTACTACGATAATGAAATTCGAGTTCAGTTCGCTGCCTGCCACGCTGAGGGCTTCCATGGCCTCGCCACCGGAAAGGGAGCCGTCACCGATAACCGCAATGATGTTTTCTTTATCGCCCAAAATGTCACGTCCTTTTGCAAGTCCCAGAGCCAGGGCAATTGAAGTTGAAGTGTGTCCGATGTTGAAAAAGTCGTGTTCGCTTTCGTCAGGATTTGTGTAGCCTGAATCTTCTGAAAAACGGCTGTCGTCAAAGTAACCGGCTTTTCGCCCTGTGAGCATTTTGTGAGCATAAGACTGATGGGAAACGTCAAAAACGAATTTGTCCTTTGGAGAATTAAAAACGTAGTGAAGGGCGATTGTTGCTTCCACAAAGCCAAAGTTAGGACCAAAATGTCCGCCGATTTTTGTAAGTCGGTTAAAAAGTCCTTCGCGGATTTCCTGCGCCACAGCTGGAAGCTCGGAAACCGAAAGTTTTTTCAAATCTGAAGGTGAATTAATTTTATCTAAAAGCATGATTTATTTACTCCCGTTGGTATTAGTTACGTTATGTCGCTTATTTAAAATTTATGGCATAAATGGTGACTTGTCAATACTAAAATGCTTTTTTAGTGACAAAAAGTTGCTTATTGCAAAAATCTGCCAGCTGTGCTATTCTCTTGGTATGGCAGATTATATCCGTGCAAGAAGTGATGAGCACAAGGAAGAGCGACTTTCTCAAATTAAAGAGGCAACTGCAGAACTTTTTGCAAAATGCCCTTATTCAGAAATTACTCTTACAACAATTGCAGAAAAACTGGGCTGGTCCCGTGCCAACCTTTATAAATACGTTACGACCAAAGAAGAAATTTTTCTGGAAATCTCCGCAGAAAAAATGGCTGCATATTACAATGCATTACTTTCGGCTTTTCCGGAAGGCAACAATTTTACGTCGGACGTGATTACTGAAGTATGGGCCGGAATCGTCAACGCAAATCAGGATTACATGCGTTATGTTTCTTATCTTAATCCGGTGATTGAAACTAATGTAACGGTAGAACGCCTTGCAGTTTTCAAAAAGAAATATTATGACCTGGCCTATGCCTTCCGCGACAGACTTTCCCAGATGCTCGGCACCACACCGGACGCTGCTTACAAAATCCAGCTGGACGTGCTTTTTTATGCTTCATCAAATGCAGTCTGCTGCTACAAAAATCCTCTGGTTCAGGAAGCACTTAAGCAGATTAACATTACTGTGCCGCCAATGGATTTTTACAAGGACATGAAGGATTTTATTAAAATGCGGCTGGAGTGGAAAGAGTAAGTGTGAATATGAGGAGGGGAAAGCCTTCCCCTGCGCCTCATCTAAAGGATCGGCTACCCCTTCGCCTGGGGGACAGCCCCCAAGCCCCCGTTCTTTTACTTTCTAATTTGTGCTATACTTCCTGGAAATTCACGGGAAGCTTCAAAGCAGGATCTTCTTGAACTTTAAAAAGGATTATTTTAAAAATGGCAGAAAATAAAACACAGCTTAAAGGTGTAATCATCCTTCTTTTAACCGCATTGATTTGGGGAATTTCTTTTGTTTCTCAGAGCGTTGGAGCCGAAGCGGTTGAGCCATTCACGTTTATGGCAATAAGAACCCTTATGGGAGCGACAGTTCTCCTTCCGTTCATAATTACACGCGACAAAATCACGGCGAAAAATCTTACGAAAGAGCAGATTGAGCAGCGCAAAAAGCAGGACAAAAAGACCATTGCCTATGGTGCCGCGATTGGCGTTATGCTTGCCGTTGCAACAAATATTCAGCAATATGCCTTTAACTACTCTACAGCCGGAAAAATTGCCTTCATTACCGCGATGTACATGTTTTTTGTTCCACTTCTCGGCATTTTCCTCAAGAAAAGAATTCCGCTTCTCACATGGTTCTGCATAATTTTGGGATTTGCAGGACTGTATTTTTTATGTTTTAAGGGAGAAGGGGATTTTTCAGTAAATGTCGGCGACATGCTTGCACTTGTATGTGCCGTATTCTTTTCTTTTCAGATACTGATGATTGAGCGTTTTGCAAAAGTCTGTGACGGCATAAAACTTTCCTGCGTGGAATTCTACACTGCAGGAGCAATTTCTCTTGTCCTGATGCTGATTTTTGATAATCCGCATTGGGCAGGCATAAAGCAGTGTGGGATTGCACTTTTATATTCAGGTGTTATGAGCTGTGGAATTGCCTACACCTTGCAGATAGTCGGACAAAAATACTGTGAGGCAACAATCGCCTCATTGATAATGTGCATGGAAGCTGTTTTTGCGGCATTGTCTGCGGCGATACTCTTGCATGAGCGGCTTGAAATTCGGGAAATAATCGGCTGTGCAATCATGTTTACGGCGATAATTGTTTCCCAACTGTCAGATAGAACATCAAATTCTTAAAAAATGCTGTCGATTGGAGTGATTCCAAATCCGGCTTTTTCTTCTATTCTTCCCAGCCCTTACAGACATCACACCAGCCGGTGGCGCCTGATACTTCTTCCAGTTCTGATGGAGTAAGTTTTACCGAAGTAAATGAGTTTCCGCCTGCTGGATGAACGTATTCAAATCTCTTCATTGAAACATCGAGCCATACGGGGATTTCTTTTGGAACATTGAAAGGACAGACTCCGCCGGGAGCAAAGCCGGTAATTGCTTCAACCTGGTCTCGCTGAATCATGCTTGGTTTGGTATGAAAAAGAGCCTTGAACTTTGACGAGTTTACACGGCCATCACCTGCCATTACCACGATAACAGGTTTTTCATCCACAATAAATGAAAGCGTCTTTGCAATCTCAGCCTCAGAACAGCCAATCTGCTGTGCTGCGTGTTCTACGGTGTCGATTGTTTCTTTGTGTTCGGTGAGTCTGTCTGCATATCCCTTAGCTTTGAGGAATTCTAAAACTTTTTCATTTATCATATATCTAAATATCCTTGTTTACCTATTACTCAGATAGGGCACTAGATTATAGCTTTCCCATCAAATCCTTAATTGTTGTTTTTTTCAATTCTTCTTCCAA
>Ga0129307_1001200_pt1 | contig 29916 bp, 28 predicted proteins | sample P1105metagenome_FD_94437 | JGI IMG/M metagenome (GOLD analysis project Ga0129307, IMG submission 94437) | Capybara group fecal microbial communities from Wisconsin, USA - P1105 metagenome | ecosystem: Host-associated > Mammals > Digestive system > Large intestine > Fecal | place: USA: Wisconsin...
ACAGCTTTACAAGTTTTATTATAAGGCAAGGCGGTCAATATCGTCACGATTCTGAAAAGCACTGAGTGATCGCATTAACCGAATACACACCAAGCACTTGCAAATTACAGCAGGTGCTTTTTTATGCCCTCACGGAGGAGGTGAAACCGCATGGCAAACAGAATCAAGGGCATCACCGTTGAGATCGGCGGCGATACCACCAAGCTGTCGAAGGCATTGGAAGGTGTCAATAAAAACATCAAGAACACGCAGACGCAGCTCAAGGATGTACAGAAGCTGCTGAAACTCGATCCGACCAATACGGAACTGCTCTCGCAGAAACACAAGCTCCTCGCCGATGCGGTGAAGGCTACCAAAGAAAAGCTGGAAACACTGAAAACGGCAGCAGAGCAAGCAAATCAGGCGCTTGCCAACGGCGACATCTCGCAGGAGCAGTATGATGCCCTGCAGCGTGAGATCATCGAAACGGAACAGGAACTGCAAAACCTCCAGCGTGAAGCGGAGGCTTCCAGCACGGCGCTTGCAAAGCTCGGTCAGGCGGGAGAAATGCTTGAAAAAGCCGGTGACAAAATCGCCGATGTCGGAACGACACTGACCACTCATGTGACCGTTCCTGTTATGGCTGCCGGAACTGCCGCAGTCAAGACCGCAGCAGACTTCGACTCCGCCATGAGCAAGGTCGCTGCTGTATCCGGTGCGACCGGTGATGAGCTGGACGCACTCCGGGACAAGGCACGTGAGATGGGGGCAAAGACCAAGTTCTCCGCTTCCGAGGCTGCTGATGCCATGAACTACATGGCGATGGCAGGCTGGAAAACCGGCGATATGCTGGAAGGTATCGAGGGCATCATGAACCTCGCAGCAGCTTCCGGTGAGGACTTGGCGACAACTTCGGATATTGTAACTGACGCTCTGACCGCTTTCGGCTTAACTGCTGCCGACAGCGGTCATTTTGCTGATGTGCTGGCGGCGGCATCGTCCAATGCGAACACGAACGTCAGCATGATGGGCGAAACTTTCAAATACTGTGCGCCTGTTGCGGGTTCTCTGGGATTCTCCTGCGAGGATACAGCGCAGGCAATCGGTCTGATGGCAAATAGCGGTATCAAGGGTTCGCAGTCCGGTACTGCACTCCGTTCGATTATGACGGCGCTTGCGGGCGATGTCAAATTCTGCGGCGATGCCTTCGGCGAAATGGAGATCGCCACCACCAATCAGGACGGCTCGATGCGTGAACTGAATGACATTCTGGCGGACTGCCGTGTGGCTTTTGCGCAGATGTCCGAATCGGAACAAGCATATGCGGCGCAGGCGCTGGTCGGCAAAAATGCGATGTCTGGCTTCCTTGCGCTGATGAATGCTGCACCTGCGGATATTCAGAAGCTACAGGGCGCTATTTCTACTTGCTCTGACGAGATTGACGGATACAACGGTGTCACTGAAAAGATGGCTGCTGTGATGCAGGATAACCTTGCGGGACAGCTCACCATTCTGAAATCGCAGTTGCAGGAGCTTGCTATCAGTTTCGGTGAAATCCTGATGCCTGCGATCCGTGCAATCGTTTCCCGCATTCAAGGGTTGATCGACAAGTTCAACGCCATGTCGCCCGCCACGAAGGAGACAATCGTCAAGGTCACTCTGGTGGCGGCGGCACTGGGTCCGCTTTTGGTCGTGGTCGGCAAAACAATGGTCGGTGTCGGAAAGCTGATGCAGCTCATCGCCAATCTGCCCACGATCATTGCAGGCGCAAAGGCGGCATTCGCTTCTTTCGGCGGGGCGATCAGCGGCATTGCGGGTCCTGTGCTTGCGGTCGTGGCGGTCATTGCCGTTGTGGTCGCTGCCATCAAGCATTTGTGGGACACGAACGAGGAGTTCCGGCAGAACGTGACGGCGATCTGGGAGCAGATCAAGAGCATTTTCTCCGGCTTCTGTCAGGGCATCGTTGACCGCATCAATGCGCTGGGCTTCGACTTCAAAAACATCACCGAGGTCATCAAAGCGGTATGGGACGGGCTTTGCAAATTCTTGAAACCGATCTTTGAGGGGCAGTTCCGGCAGATTGCAAATATCTTCAAAGCCGTGACAGACATTATCCTGAGTATTCTGGATATTTTCGTCGGCATCTTCACCGGCGACTGGAGCCGAGTGTGGGACGGCATCAAGGGTATTTTCGTAATTCTCAGCAAAATGCCTGTCCTGATATTTTATCAGCTCTGTTGAGTTCGTCTGATTCATCTGATCGTGACTGAGATTGTGATAGAACGCAGCTCTGTATTGCTGTGCTGTGTGGGGAAAATGATATCCCCGGATAAATTCAAACAATGTCTGACCTCCTTTTTCGTTTTCACGTGTTACATTAGGAGCAACCCTTAAACAACGTAATAGCTGGCTTTTGAGCCTATAGCAATATTACCATAATCATATTTCGAAGTCCACAAGCTACGAATTGTATTCTGCAAATTTATATGTAGAAAATATCAGTACAGAATTATGATAGTTTATAAGGAATCGACAAAATGTATATTTCAGACCTTGCTGACCTTTTTGAACCAGTCTGACTCTTTTTCAAAGACCAGCTCATACGGTTCCAGCTCCAATTCTGCACAAAGCCTCAGCCCAAGGATCATGCTGCTGGTTGAGACCTTGTGTGTTCCGTATTCAAACATCTGATACTGCTGCAGCTGCACACCGATCGCATCTGCTACATCAGTCTGCGTCAGCCCAAGCTCTTTCCTGCGCTTTTTCAGTATCAATGCTTCCCGTCCTATATTCTTAGCCATTGCAATTTACCTCCATGTGAATGCGTTCCTATCAGACATTATACCAACACATGAATGTAAAGTCTATTCACAGGAACCGACAAAGATAATCCGCTTATTCCTGTACAGATGTATCAGAGAGTATAAAGCCCCCTCATCCGATGAAGTTTCTATTCACCGGTGGATGGGGATTTTTTACATATATGTGGAAAACTGGTTGCTTTTTCAGAGGTTCTGAGGTATAATTAGAGTATTATACTGACGCATTACAGGAGGTGTGGCATCGTGAATATGAGTGATGTGAACGAAGTAATAAAGCTGCTCGACGGACATTATGCTGTAAAACCGTTGGCACGATCTCCTATGGATCCCGAACCGGAGCCCTTGCCGACAGAAATCCATAATGTAATGAGAGAACACATCTATAAGGATCCGGGCAACAAATCGATTTTTCAGCAGGCTTTGAAAATTCTGCTCTCAGGAAATGCATCCCAGGTGTATCTTGCTTTTGCATATTTTAACGAGTGCCTTTTACAGGAAAAGTTTTATTCGGTAAGCTTTCAGATAGACAAGGAAGCCTTCGTTCCGCTGCTGCAGGAGGCTATTCGCAAACATGCGCTTGAACTGGAAGGGACTATCATTTTCTGGAACGGCATCGTGTCAAAGGGCTGTCTTGACAGAATCAAAAGTGCGAGCGGCTTATATCTGAAAAGATATGGCTTTTCACTTTTGCCTCAGTCGCCTGACGAGTACCTGAAGTTTACAGACGATGATATTTCAGACAGAGTCAAGTTCATCATAAAAGACGGAGAACTGAGACACAGCCCGAATACCGAATTGCTTCGGCATCTAATTGTTCCCGAAGGCGTGACAAAACTTGGGTACGGTGTGTTTTCCGGCCACAGAAGACTTGAAAAGGTTACGCTTCCACATAGTTTAAGAGAGATCGGATACAGTGCATTTGCCGGCTGCGTGAGTCTCAGGGATATCAATATTCCCGACGGAGTCACTATCATATATGAAGGTGCGTTTCGCGACTGTGCCTCTCTAAAAACGCTCACGCTGCCTGACAGCGTGCAGGATATGCGCAGAATGATCTTTACGAAATGCGAATCGCTCGAAAACGTAAAGCTTCCGGATTCGGTGACAAGCATCGGCGAGTATACGTTTTCCGGATGTCACAAGCTTCAAACTGTGCTACTGCCGGCTAATTTACGCGAAATCGTCCATGATGCATTTTTAGGATGCGGTGCACTGACCGAGATCACCATACCTGAAAAGACTGAGAAGATATGGTTTGAGGCGTTTATGAATTGCACAGCGCTCAGAAAGCTGCGGATTCCTGTCACACTTCAATCATTCGGACGCGATGCGCTGAAAGGATGTACCGCACTGGAAACGATAGAGCTTTACGGTATGCTGCCGAAAGACAAGGCTATTCCGGAATGGCTTGCAAATATGGCATTTGACGACCGCAGCAATGCCCGTGATATCCTGACATCCGAAGGCCGTATTGATGCTGTGATAAACAATACATACCCAGATGAAATGTATCTCAACTCAGTATTTGATTCGGAAATCAAAATTGAGGACATCAAGCGGAAAAAGAAAGAAATCATACATATCTTTCTAAGTTCAGAAAACAGGCAGTCTCTGAATTCGAAGCTGACAAAGGTCATTCCGAGTGAACACATTCCGTATGTATTAAAGAAATTCAAAAAATTTGTTGGTAAACTACCTGCAAATCCGGATGAAGAGAATAAACGCAAGAAATAAGCAATGGTATCTCGGACATCCTCGGCAAATGCAAGGTCACTGACCTTATGTCGCAGATGGCACAGCTTATTGCAGAGGTACAGGAAAATAACGAGACTATCGCAGAGCTTACTAATTCAAACACCTGATACTGCTGCAGCTGTACACCGATCGCATCTGCAACATCAGACTGTGTCAGCCCAAGCTCTTTTCTACGCTTTTTCAGGATCATTGCTTCCCGTCCTATATTCTTAGCCGTTGCAATTTACCTCCATGTGAATGTCTTTGTATCAGACATTATCCCAACACATGAATGTAAAGTCTATTCACAGGAACCGACAAAGATAATCCGCTTATTCCTGTACAGATGTATCAGAGATTATAAATTCCCTCTGCTAATGAAGAAGATTTCATCGGTAGAGAGGATTTTTAATTAAATAAGTAAAAAAGGAGTAAATGTGATAATCTAAATTTCCGTGTACTCGTTGACTCGCTTGCCTATATGTATGCTTATGAAGATATACGCTTTGCTGACACGCTGCCGTAGCCACGCTTGCTAGTTGATGGATTATCAGGCGGCAGAGACATATATTCGACGCAATGCACACAAATTTTTCAGTTTCGAGTAGCAGTAGTGCTTGCATGATTTCAGTACCTTTATGGGTATATCGTCATCTCTTTTATCGAGTTTTGCGAAAAAATATCGTGTTATATCATAAATTCCTTTATTTTACAATATTTTTTCACGAAATACTTGATTTATCTTTCTTTATTATGCTATAATAGCTTTAAGGAGGCAATTATTATGAAATTACTTCGTATAACGGTTAATAACTTCAAAAATTGTAAAGATAACTTCACTATTGACTTTGTTACTAAAGCCAGTAAAACAGAAGAAGACAAACTCTATGAATTACAGGAGATAGCTCCGGACCTATATTCGTTTAATACTATGGCTTTTATTGGAAAAAATGCATCTGGAAAAACAACTGCTATTGATTTAATCTTTTCCTGTTATGCTTTAATGGATGATTTTCGTTTAAAAAACAGCACTTTCGTCAAGACTTTTTCCAAAAATGAACAACTCGAAATTATCTTCTATCACAATAGTTTCATATATAAATATCAAACAAGAATTGAATTAAATCCTTTGCGACCATATGCTAATTTTGAAGACGAACATTTATACGTCAAAAAATATGTAAAATCAAATGTAAAAAAAATATTCGAGAATGAAGATTTTGAGGAGTTTGAAACACCTGGTAATCTACCAGATGATACCTCAATCCTTTTCTATATATTTAAAAGTAATGCTAATAGAGTTATTTACTATAATATTAACTCATCTATAACTATATCTGATTATGAATTTGGCTTTGGCTTAATTGAACAGTTTAATGTTCCACCAAATATATTTGAAAACATCCTGAGATTATTTGATTCAAATGTAAAACATCTCAAAAAACTGAATGATGATTTCTTTAAGTTAATATATAATGACACTCCTTACCTCTTTACTTCTGATGGACTTTATAACTTTCTTTCAAGCGGAACAACAAAAGGAATTGCAATATACCTGGCTATGGTAGTTTCTTTAAGTAATGGTATGGACCTTATTATTGATGAAATAGAAAATCATTTTCATAAAACACTTGTTGAAAATATGATTTCCTTGTATAAAGATCCTTCTATCAATAAAAAACACGCAACATTGATATTTACAACTCATTACTGTGAATTACTTGATCTATTCAGCCGACAGGATAATATCTGGATCACTAAAGCTGACAAAAAAGTATATATTGAGAATATGTATGAGAAGCATAAACTTCGCTCAGATGCAATTAAAAGCAAAAAGTTCTTCAATAACACATTTGATACAGCAGTGAACTACGATGATCTTATGAGACTAAAGAAAGCTCTCAAAAATGGTGCTTCAAAATGAAATATCTGATAATGTGTGAAGGTCCAAATGAACTTGAAATAGTCAATATTCTTCTTGAAAATGACCTTCTGAAAATAACTGAAGATGATCTGCTGGGATTATCCGCATATCATGCCCGGCAAATCGATAAGTCGCCAGTTGTGAAAAATGAATTAAACATGTATCCTGGGAAAGATGTCGCCGTTATCCGTATCGGTGATAAACAAAGCGATGTGTTAAGAATCCCCAAGGACTACAGTGAAAAGATCACAGGAGGCGTCAACAAATATTGTACCTTACCCGAATTAGAAATACTGCTTATTATTTCTGAAGGTTTGTATGATGCATTTATGAAAGTAAAACAAACAACACCTCCTAAGACTTTTGCCAAAAATAATATCCAATTTAATCGAAAGAGATATGATAACAGTACAGAATTCTACAGGAGTTACTATGGTCAATCGCCTCAGAAACTAAAAAAAGCTATTTTGGACTATAAGACTAAACATAAATCACATAAGAAAGACGAACTATATCTGGCAGATCTGTTGAAATAGTATGTATTTCATAATCTGTTCCACAATAAATCAACTGAATCCAAAGTCTCCACAACAACGAATTGAGGTTAGAATATCAAATTCCCACTCTCAAACCTCTCGTTTCAGTAGATGTGTTGTCACCTTGACATCAAAATCAGGCTTCCGAGGCACGTTGAGTGCGTGGTATTGATGTCACGAGAAAAATCCTGAAACGGCGTATTTATCGCGGTTTATCGGCATCGCCCTTTTCCGATAACAGCAGTTTTACCCACTCAAAATCTGTATGCGGAAACAGGTAAAAGGGCAAAATGGCATACACGGCACATCTGACAACCAATCCGCACACTTTGATTTTTGACAACCAAATCACGCACTCGATTTAGGGTGCGTGAAACTGCTTTTTCCGATTTTTCAGTGTGTGGATTGAATGCCATAGTGAAAAACAGCGTAAAATCGCTAAAAACGGACTAATCAAAAATTGCGATTTGACTAATTGCAAAATAGGGTTGAGTGTGTGGAAATGTTATCAATAAAAGGGGGAATCCATATGCCTGAAAACATCAATTTGCTTGATATCAGCGAAATGCTCAAACTGCTCAGAGGCCAATATCCTGTACGCAGAGTCATAAGGTCGCAATTTGACCATGAGCCGATGAATCTGCCGACTGAACCTTCCGTTGTTTTGAGAGACTTTATATATGAGACGCCATGCTGTCGGTGCGTTTTTCAGGACGCACTGAAAGTTCTGCTTTCAGGTTCGGCGGACGATGTGTTTCTTGGCTTCGCATATATTGAAGAAAGCCTTTTGAACGAAAAACTCAACATCGCAGGAATTCGCATTGATCTGGAAATGCTGCTCCCGCCGCTGAAAGAGGGCATTCGCCGAACCTTAAGCGGTCTGTCCGATCGAACAGCATTCTGCTCCACAAGCTGTCTGGAGTGGATCAGAACTGTTAGCAGCTCTTATGAAAAAGAATACGGGTTCACACTCTTGGATGAATAAAAAAACCGCACCAATGAATCACCAGTGATGCGGGCAGGGAGAAAGGAGCAATCATGAAACAATACGAAGAATTGATCAAACAGCATCTGCCGAAGGATATTCCTGCCGATATCCTATCCAACACGTTTTGCTACAGAGGCTTTTATATAAGCGGGCTGGATGTATACACCGAGGGTGACAGAGGTCCCGATAAGATTCAGCATTCCTTTCACTCTTATGACGATTTGCGAATCTGGGTTTTCAAAGAATCCGCAAATAATATTGCCCAGCAATTAGAACTCCGTTCCCGCCATACCGATGAACTCAAATGGCGTTATGTGCAGGATCATGCCGAAAACGGAAAATGGATGTATATTGAACACTGTCATTATCAGTTCAATGCAATCCATGATTTCCGTCTTACATGGTTTGAAACTTATCTGCGGCTGGTAAAAGGCGGGCTGACACCCGCCCAATGGTCTGAAGAGATTTGTGAGTACACAAAACTGCTGAACAATCATTATCCGGTGCAGCATTGGGATTATGATAAAAAGAAGATGCAGTTTATCGAGATCAGCGATTCAAAGTATGTTTCGCAGGGCATCGAAGAACCCGCACCCGGAACAGTCATCCGGAAAGAATAAAAACAGCCCCGCGCCACTGAAAAACAGTGATGCGGGCTGACTGAAAGGAGAAAGAAGTATGGAGCGTAAAATCAATCTGTATGATGTGAATGATGTCTACCGCCTGCTGCGCGGTGACTATATTGAATATTCCCAGTATTACGGACACCCGCCGATGGACAGTATGCCGCCCGATCTGCCGGTCGATATACAGAAAGTGCTGATCGGATGTGTTTATCATAATCCGGGCTGCAAGAATGTTTTTCAGCAGGCATTGCTGAAACTTGGAAACGGCGATGCAGCAAATGTCTATCTGTGTTATAAATTCTTTAACAACTGTATGTATTTTGAGATCGACAGAAAGTGTGCGACTTTTCAGATTGACAGGGAATTGTTTATTCCGCTGCTGAAACGGCAGATCAAGCGCTATGAGTCAGAACTGTGCGGTACGCTGTTATTCAGAAGCGATATTTCCCCGCTGACAAACGGAATGAGAAACATCATAGATTTCAACAACTACGCGAAGAAGCATTACGGCTTTTCCATTTTGGACGAATAAACAATACGCACGCTGCAATAGCAGGTCATGCGGACAGGCGGAAAGGAGCGTTGCACATGACACCGATGGAACTGGGAGATTATTGGGACAGAGGCTATATCATTGATAAGCCGAAGAAAAATGTATATTCGTTTGAGCGATACGAGGGAACAGAGCCGGATGTCGTGATTCCGGACTGTGTGAGCATCATCCGGAAAAATGCATTTGCGAAAAACCAGTATCTGCAAAGCGTTGTGATACCTGAAGGCATCACGGAGATTCCGGACAGGGCTTTTTACGGCTGTACGGCGCTCCGGCGAGTGGTGCTGCCTTCCACGCTGAAAGTCATAGGCGACAGCGCATTTACCGGATGTCGTTTGCTGGAAAGCATCACATTTCCGCAGGGACTTTGCTATATTGGCTGTGACGCTTTTTGCGGATGCGGTTTCCGGAAGCTTGTGATTCCGGACAGCGTCGGCACGATCAGTGCGGGTGCGTTTCGGTGCTGCGCTTCGCTGACCGATGTCAGCCTGCCCGCCGGTGTGAATATTGCACGGTCATACAAAGAGGAGATCATGTATCAGCATCCGATGTCAAGCGGTCCGTATCCGGTCGAAATCCCTCATAACGGTGCGTTTCTGGATACGCCATTTGGGAAAGAAAATGGTATGGAGTAAGTCCCGCACCACTGAATCGCCGGTGATGTCAAGGCGGAAATCCTAAAATGCCGATTTATCGCAGATAATTGGCATTTTACCGTTCCGAAAACAACCAAATTGAGCACGGGGTTTCTGTATGTGGGAACACGTAATATCACCTGCAGAGATACAGACAGCATTTCGGCGCACTCGCTAACCAAAACAGTAGTTTTTAGCACTCGATTTTTTGTGCTTAAAACTGCTGTTTGTAACTTTTAAGTGTGCAGAAATGCTGTCACTTGTTAAAAAAGCCCGAAAAACAGAGAAAGATCTCACTAGTCAAAAATTGCGATTGAGAGGTAGGGTTGAGTGCGTGTAAACGTTTTCGCATAGAAAGGACATAAATATGGTTACTGTAACAATTAAAGATGGTAAATTCGTCATTCATGGTTCTTTTGATTTCGGATATATGGGCATCTATCATGATGACGAAATCCTTATTCTCCGCACCCCCGGAGAGGTGCGCAAATGGAAAACGGCAAGTGCGGCTCTGGACACAAAAACCTGCTCCGATGATGACATTGCCGCATTCCTGACGGCACATCTCAATGCATGGGAAGAGAAGGTGCGGTTGAATAAAAAGCGCATTAATGATAACTTCCTTGTGCGGATTTTTGAAGATCTGGAGGCTTGTGCCTATCCCTTCTGGGAAACGGAGGGGCTGTATGTCCCGGAGCAGATGCCAGAGGATCCTGAGTCTCTTTATGACGGACATGAAGACGAGATGTCCGTGCTGGAGGATGCATTTAACAGTTCTCCTAATGACGGCAGCGTCGAAAAACCGGACGCTGAAGCCGCACTCCGGAGGATGTATCCGATGTTCCGTTTTGATGCGTTTCTTGCAAGTCTGAAACCGGACTGCATGAGCCTCAGTGACGGGCGGATTACGTTCCAATGTACAGACGGCTTTGGAGCAGCGGTTGCATGTGGTGCGTATGATGCGCTTGACAGCGACCTTGTCTTTAACGACTGGCACAACTTCTGAAAGCAGAAAAAAGCCCCGCATCTCTGAATCAACAGTAATGCGGGCAGGCGGAAAGGAAAAAGAATATGGACTATCAAAAATTTGATCAATTATGCAGACGTCTAATAAAAAGCTATCAAAAATTGAATGAGGAAGCATATTTTAAAGCTGAACCGTGTGCAAATGAGGTGAGCATCAAAGCCGTTGAAGAACGTATTGGTATGACCCTACCCAAGCAGCTTAGAAACTTCTTTCTGAATTTCTCTCAGTGTTTTGAAATGAATGCGTTTCTTCCGGAAGAATTCAGTGACTCTTTGCCGAAAGAATTGAGAGAGCTATTTGCTGCAAATTATGTAATCTCTTTGGAGGAAGTTGAAAGCAACGAGATGATACGAAGAGATTGGGTTTCAGAATGTTTCCCGAATGAAGACGATGAATACGATAAAGTGTGGCATCACAAACTCGGAATGATCGATGTTGGAAACGGAGATATTATTTCCCTGGATATCGGTTCAAATCCTGATAATCCACCTGTTGTGTATCTGAGCCATGAAGGTGATGACAGTAACGGCATAATACTTGGAAAAGACTTCGATACTTTCCTAATGAACCTCGTTATGTCCGGTGGCTGTGGAATGGAAGACTGGCAGATTGAGCCGTTTATATCCGACAGCGAGAATGGCATTGATCCTGATTGTGAAAATGCGAAAAACTTTAGAAAGCTGATTGACTTTCACTATGAATAAAAACAGCTCCGCACCACTGAATCACCAGTGATCCATTCTTCGGTGAATATCCTGTTGAACCCTTTTTCTTCCGGCTTGCAAAGTTCAGTACAGCTGTTGGCGGAAAGTACACCTTCGCTTTCAAGCAATGATGCATCAGTTCCGTGAACCGGTACGAACATCTTGTTGTACCAGTAAACTCCGCTCATAACGTCATCAAGCCGCAGTCTGCCGTGGATGGTTATGAGTTTCAGCTTGAAAAGGTAGTGCATGAAGTTGTCCGGGTCATCGGGGTTCACCTGGTTCTGAACTGTGAAATGAACCGGTATACCGCCTATTTTAACAGGTGCAAACTGGTAGGGCTGGTTATTCTCGGTCACTGTCTCCATAGTGAACAGGCGGCAGGTTTTCAGTACCTCCGACACTATCTCGAATACATGGTACGACACCTGCGATGCACAGCCGATGTCCATGCATATAGGCTCTAAAACTTCGCTTATGCGCTTTGCAGCTTCGATGAAACAGCTAACGTTTTTCAGGCTCTTATATAGGTCGCCTACATGGTTTTAAAGACCGTTTTTCCGTGCAAGCTTTTCGCACTCCTCAATGTCCTTGAAGTGTACGGGCTGCTCCTGGATAACGTTTATGCCACGGCTGAGAAGCGCCTTTGCAAGCTCAGTACCATTTCCGCCGAGTCCCCCAGACCTTGTGACTACGCAGGCAAGTCCGATATCCTCCGGCAGGTCGTCTACAGAAGTGTACATCTTCACTCCGTACCTCTTTGCGCAATCCACCGAGCGCTGACTGCCTGCGGCAAGTATTCCGCAAAAGTCAGCAGCATCGCTCAGTCCCTTCATTGCCTCGCAGCAGAACTGACCAAATGTCGTTCCTGCAACTATGGTTTTTATACGTTCGCTCATATTTCACCGCTGCTTTCTTCGTTGAGTTCGTCGATAGCCATGTCAAAATTCTACAGCATTACCACATGGCTGCTTTTTTCAAGCCGCTCCATAAAGTATGGCATATAGCGGCTGTAAAGCGGAGTTTCAGCAAATTCCGAAAAGCTGAAAACACCGGTAGTTCCCAGGTTTTCCGCAGCCATTTCAGCGCAAAGTCCTGCACATATCCCGGTAACTGCCTGGGAGGCATCTGCTTCACGCTCTCCTGGGCAGAAGCTCCCACAACTCCCTCAAGATAATCATAAGCTGCGCCGAATGAAAATACTCCGCTCATGGAGCAGATATGCGTGAAAGCGCCCACCTTGTCAAAGTCCTTAGCCGCATAGACCGCAAGGGGGGCTGAAAATCCGGGGATAGCTCCGGCGCTGTAGATACAGTTTCCGCCGCCTCCTCATAATCATATGCTGCAAAAGGCTGTTGAAGTTTCAAATGCTGAAAATACGAAGCAGGGTATTTGCATTGACAATTCTCTGATTATATGTAATAATAGAGAGTAACAGGACAGAAGATAAAAATGCCCACTTAGCAGATCCCGATGAGTATCGGATGCTGCTTTGTGGGCTGGTGTATTACAGGAGGCGATATTATGGTTTATATCACAGGAGATATTCATGGAGACACAACTCCGGTTCACGACCTTTTTGACAAGTGTCAGCCGGCAGAAGATGATATTATCGTTCTGCTCGGTGATGTCGGAATCAACTATACCGGTAGGATGCGTGACCGTCTGCTGAAACAGGAGCTGTGTGATATGAAGTCCACTTTTTTCTGCATCCACGGCAACCACGAGAACAGACCGCAGAATATCTGCTCCTATCAGGAAAAGCTGTGGCACGGCGGCCGTGTGCTGTACGAAGAGGATTTCCCTAATATCCTGTTCCCAGTTGACGGTGATATTTTCGATATAGAGGGCAAGAAGTGTATAGTCATAGGCGGCGCTTACAGCGTGGATAAGTTCTACCGCCTGCGTATGGGATATAAGTGGTGGCCGGACGAACAGCCGACACCTAAGATCAAGGAATATGTTGAGCAGCAGTGCAAAACACATCCTATGGATGTTGTGTTTTCTCACACCTGCCCGTATAAGTATGTTCCGACAGAATGCTTCCTCCCCGGCATAGATCAGTCCACCGTGGACAACAGCATGGAGCACTGGCTGGACACCATTGAAGATATGCTGGACTACAAAGCGTGGTATCTCGGGCATTGGCATATAAACAAGCGCATTGACAAGCTGCATTTCCTCATGCATGATGTGGAGATGCTGATAGACTGATCATCAGAAATTACCGTCCCATCTATCGGTGAAAACACATTCACTGATAGAGGGTGATTTTTGCATATATGTTAGGGCAACACCGCACAAAGCCCGCCTGACGGCTTTATGCGGTGTTGCCTTTACAAAGCTGAACTGTTTATCCCGTCAAAAGCAAATTCTTTCAGTTCATCATCATAAATAAATATCAATTCCAATCCCAGATAATCGTCAGGGTATCCAAGATCAGTCCCAAGCAGCGCTGTTTCAACCGAAAGAATATCATCTTCAAAAGATACTGATCTGATATACCACTCTCCTGTAAGCACAGAACGTTTCGGGAACATTTCTTCATCGTCATTGCACAGATCGTCATTGTTTATATAATCCATTATTGCATCTTCTGAAATCTGCAATAATGATACTTTATTGTTTTCAAATAAAGCCTTGATTCAGAATCAGGGAAAAATACTGTGGTTCTAATTGATTCTCATAATTAGAATACCGGTTATCCGGGTTCGGTTTGGATAAATGGATCAATTTTAACTGCATATTTTACAACTCCTTGAAAATCCGATTATCATTACTATGATCGTACAGCGCATGGTCTTGCATAGTATCAGAACGTTCACATTTTTTGTTCCCATTCCTCCCATGTCAGATACATATCATTTCGCTGTTTTCTTAATTCATTCACATATTCAAAAAAGATATCATTATGACAAGATGGATCCGGCTCATTACACTTCTTATACATTAAAGCACAAACCTCAAATGTCTTCCACAACTCTTTTGTTATTTCTTCTGTATTTCTGTCGTAATCAATCACAGACTTTAACTGCTCATATGGCACAAAACAACTGTCGTAACTGTCCATACGCAAATTCGGGATAAACTCGATCTTACCATTAACAAGTATATGAATTTGGATACAATGATGTTTCTTCACAAATCCATGCATACTTTTATATTTTGAATATTCACGCCAAGGTAATTTATTTTTTCTTTCTTTATTCGTACGATTATCTTCCGAATTCATCTCAAGAAACTTTTGTACTATATTCAATGCATCGCATACTTCTTCCGGTGAATATGGTTCCTTCACACAAACACAAAAATCTGCCAATACATATCCAGTGCGATTTACTGCCATAGGAACAAATAACAAACCATCCTCATCCGAATAATATACGGCAATTTCCTTACGCTTTGCATAATCAAACGATTTTTGCAAGCAATCAAAAGCAGCATTTCCCAACGCATCTACCGAACACTCTGCCAAACAATACAAATGTTCAATGGATGAATTAGTCATAATCAAATGATCCGTATATTCCGGTATCATCTTAATATGCCCATTGCTATTTTGACTCGCCAAAAAAGCTGCACGCTTTTTCCACGAAATGGATTTATATTCTTTTGATTGATCCGGCTCCTCCCCATTCTCATATTTCTTCTTAATATACAAAAAGCTGTTTTTAATACACTCTCCTAATTCAGATGACGAACAAGAATACTTTAATTTCATATATGTTCCTTCAATACAGCCGCTCCCATGTATAGACTCAACAACCGGGTGAATATAGATACTCTTTCCATCAGATTCAATAGAAAGCTGTAAAGGATAATCTCTCATAGCAACCTCCAAATCGTTATTATCCCGAACTAATCAGCTCGAGAAATTCAGTTCTGTGAGGCAGTATCCTCACACCACACCAACAGTATATCATCATTCTCCGGAAAAATCAAGGCCCGCACAGCACGTTTATGCAGCTCATAACGGATATACAGCAGCAGTAGAAACTGTAAATTATCAATCAGGGGCTTACTACTTTATTTCCTTGAATGTTACATATGAACAGTTACAGAGCTTTGCTGTCAGGTCAGATTATACATACGCTTTGAGATTATATAACAACTGAAAATCGTGTTTTTGTCTGCTCTGTTATATTGATGCGATTTTAAGGCAACACCGCACAAAACTTGTGCTGAATATGTCCGCAGATTCAGTGCAAAGCCGTCAGGCGGGCTTTGTGCGGTGTTGCCTTAAGCTTTTACATTATTATCCCGGACAGTTCCGAAAAAAGTCAGACGGTAAAGCTTTTGCAAGCCAAATTTCGTTGCAATATTCCGACATTTGTGATATAATCAGGATATACAAATCTTTCAAATGAAACGAGGTCACAGATATGGAATCATACAGAATCACTGCCGATGAAGCAAGAAGAAGGCTGGAGGAAGGAAATCTTGAATACGTTTACACCAACAGATTCATGTGCGACACATCACTCGATCATTTAAAAAAGTTCAGCGAAAAAGGCCAGCAGCCATATGCGATCATCATAACCTGTTCTGATTCACGAGTTGTGCCTGAGCTGATCTTTTCCGCAGGTATCGGCGATCTTTTCGTGATCAGAGTTGCGGGAAATGTTATTGACTCCCATCAGCTCGGAAGTATCGAATATGCCGCAGAACATCTTGGAACAGGCCTTATTGTGGTTCTCGGACACGACCATTGCGGTGCAGTTGACGCTGCTATGAATCACGAGCCTGACGGTTATATAAAATACATCACCGACGAGATCCTCAAAGCTATCGGCGACGAAAAAGATGAAGTCCGTGCCTGCTGTCTCAATGTGAAGCATAGCTGTGAGATCATCGAACACAGCCTTCAGATACAGAAAGACGAGAGGGAATACGGACTGAAAGTTCTGGGAGCGATCTATCATCTCGAAAACGGCGAAGTCGAATTCCTCGGATAATTCATGAAGCTAAAAAAGAGCCGAGATCGGCTCTTTTTGTTTATGTGGCTGCAAGTTTATAGGTGCGGATGAATTTATTGACATCAGCTCCGCTTTCTATGTAACGAATGAGTATTTCCGCACAAGCACGGCTGTCGCTGTCGGCCTGATGATGATCAAGGGATATGCCGTAATAATCGCACATCTCGTTAAGTTTATGTCCTCTGCCGGGAAGAAGCCTTCGTCCTGCCTGCACAGTACAGAGATATTTTGCGGTACTTTTCCACTCTATCCCATATGCACTGAGACATTTTTTCAGCACTGACATATCAAACACTGCATTATGCGCAACGAGAATGCCGCTGTTCATTATGGGCTCGATCTTCTGCCATAACTGAGCAAAATTCGGAGCTCCCTGCACTTTTTTCGGATCGATCCCCGTCAGCCTGATATTGAAATGATCGAAATGAGTTTCGGGATCGACCAGAGAGAAAAATGAATCCGCTATCCTCCCGTCTTCAACTACCGTGATTCCGATGGCACTCATACGGTTATTTGCAAAATTAGGAGTTTCTACGTCGAATACGATATACCTTGTCATACGTTCTCCTTAATCTCTTACGGCAGGAATTTTCCTGATGCCAGATATAGTGCATACCAGTCGTGATGTGAAATTTCAACCTTTACTGCATCACAGGCATCCTTGATGTGTGAAACGTTCATAGAACCGATTATTGCCTGCATCTTTGCAGGATGGCGAAGCACCCACGCAATGGCAACTGCTGTCTTTGATACGCCCTCACGCTCTGCGATTTCTGCGAGTGCCTTATTCAGTTCAGGATAATTCGGATCATCAATGAAGGTGCCTTTGAACATTCCTATCTGAAGCGGTGACCATGCCTGTATCTTTATATCGTGAAGCCTACAGTAATCCAGCACAGAACCGTCACGGTTAAGTGACATATCAGTGGTCTTGTTGTTCATGTAGAACGCCTGATCGATAAGCTGTGACTGCTCAAGTGAAAGCTGTACCTGATTGATAATAAGAGGCTGTTTTACATATTTTTTAAGCAGCTCTATCTGCATCGGCATAAGATTGCTGACTCCGAACCAGCGTACCTTTCCGGCTGATTCAAGTTTGCTGAATGCCTCGGCTACCTCCCCGGGATCGAAAAGCAGATCGGGGCGATGAAGCAGAAGTGTGTCTATATAGTCCGTTTTCAGCCGCTCCAGTATTCCGTCAACACTTGAAATGATATTTTCCTTTGTCCAGTCAAACTCACGGCGATCAGGACAGATGCCGCACTTGCTCTGGATATAGATATCATCACGCTTGAGACCTGTCAGCGGAAATGCCTCTGCAAAACGTATCTCCGCATCACCCATACCATAACAGGTAGCATGATCGAAGAAATTTACGCCGCATTCGTAAGCTGTTCTGATTACATCTGCTGCCTCTTCTTTTGTAAGTGCAGGCATCCTCATGCATCCCTGAATGATAGCTGAGACTTTTTTAGGACCGTTTACAATATCAAAATACTTCATGTTTTCCTCCTTAATATACTAAATCCATCCCCATATCGAAAGCCTTTTTCAGTTCCTCGGGAAATACTGTATCATGTCTTTCCTGTTTGGCTTCGGGATCAAATATTGACCATGGCCAGTCAGTTTTACCGTAATCCTTCAGCTGAAGAGTATCACCGCTTACAAGAGTCTGTGTAGGGCCTACAAAACGGTTCAGGTTCTGCCGGTAATTATTTACAAGGCCTGAATACATTGTATCAGGTGCATTGCTGGTCATAATCAGAAGCACAGGAAGCACATTCTGATTGCAGCAAGGTCCTTCGGCGTTATATGTAAGATTCTGAAAAATCAGCCTTTCGTACAGCGCACGGAATGAAGCCGTCATCTCAGAAAGATAGTTCGGTGAACCGATAATAAGTCCGTCGGCTTCACGGATCGCATCAAGTACAGGCGTTAAACCGTCACGACAGACACAGTGTCCCTTGTTTTTGTCACGCTTGCATCCGAAGCAGGAAATACATCCCGTGTATTTATCAAGGCGGAACAGGTCAAAGCGAATAATTTCTGCTCCCTTTGATTCCGCACCCTTTGCAGCTTCAGTAACAAGGCTGTCTGTATTCCATCCCTTGCGAGGACCTGCGTTGACTGCTACGATTTTTTTGCTCATATATATATTACCTCTCATTCAAGATTATTTACGGATATCAGTATTACAAAAGGATGTCTGCCCTTTGACAGAATTATCTGCAAGGGCTTTGAAATAATTTATAATGAATGCGTTTGCATTCATTATATCATAGATGCACAGAAAAGTCAATCTGTATAAAAATAATCGTCTCACCGCATAAATAATAATACTTATGACGACGAGAGAAGTTTTATTAAGTTGCAGCAGCGCCCGACAATTTCCATATCAGCAGTCTGTTTTTACTCAAAGTGCAAAAGATCCGATACCATAACGGGTACCGGATCTTTATTAATAATTATTCGGCGCAGATCAATACTCCAGTCCATAGCCTCTTTCAAGCCAGCACTCCTCTGTTCCTATCTGTTCTACAGAGCTGTACCACGGGCTTGGAAGTTTACCTGTGAAGCTGCTGCCGCCGCAGAGCACATCTGTTACGCCCTGACCTTCTGAGCCCGGAAGATAGCACATAACCACGCTGTCCCAGTTGTCCATATCCTTCTCGTCTATGATGACCTGTCTGCCTGCGATTATACAGGTCACCACCGGTTTACCAAGAGTTTCAGCTTCTTCGATGGCTTTTCGGTTGCCTTCAAGTCCGAGAGCTCCGCAAAGTTCCATATCTTCAGTATCGCCTTCCCATTCGGAGTATGCGTCCTCACCGACCACAAGCACAACCACATCAGCTTTTTCGGCATCTTTCTTATCTGTAATAACATTGATGCCGTACTCCTCAGCTTTCTTTTCAAATCCTGCAAGCACCGTCGTAACGCCCGGTATATCCTTCTCGGGACTTCCCAACCATTTCAGAGTCCAGCCGCCGCACTGTGCGTGTGCATTATCAGCAGCAGGACCGGTAATATAAACGGATGAGCCCTTCTTCAGCGGAAGCGTTTCGCCGTCATTCTTCAGAAGTACAAGGCTTTCTTCAACCAGCTTTTCAGCTACTTCTCTGTATTCAACAGAGCCTGTTTCAGTCTGCTTTGTATCGAGGTTTTCCATGTACGGGTCATCGAAAATGCCGTTCTCCAGCTTGACCCTGATTATACGTTCAGCCGCATCATTTATTCTCTCCTCAGAGATATCGCCGTTGTGGAATGCATCTATGATAATGTTGTATACATCCTCGAATGTATCAACTTCCATAAGCATATCTATTCCTGCGTTTATGGAGGTTATCAGCTGCTCCTCATAAGTCTCGCCTGAGGTATTCTGAACCGAATTCCAGTCGCTGACAATGAATCCTTCAAAACCCATTTCGTCTTTCAGCTTCATGATGTACTCTTTATTCTCGTGCATCTTTACACCATTGAGCGATGAATGGCTTATCATGATTGTCTGTACTCCTGCATCTATCTGAGCCTGATACAGTTTCAGCTGTGCCTCTATCTCCTCATCGGTAAGAACCGAGTCGCCACGGTCAATGAGCATATCATGCTCTGTCTTTTCGCCTGTTCCGTAGCCTACATTTCCCTCTGCAAAGAAATGCTTTGCACAAGCAATCATTCCGCCGTCAACAAGTCCCTTGGTGTAGGCTGTTGAAAGAGTCTGAATAGTGTCCAGATCAGAACCAAAGCTTTCGTAGGTACGTCCCCAGCGAGGGTCAACTGACTGTGCAAGGACAGGCGAATAGTTCCAGAGCATATGACAGATCTTTGCTTCGTCAGCGGTTATAAGTCCCACCTGATACATAAGCTCCTCGTCATTTGCTGCACCAAGACCTATATTATGCGGAAAGAGAACAGTATTCAGAGCGTAATTCACACCGTGAACATCGTCCTGTCCATAAATGAACGGAATGCCTGCTTCTGATGCTGTAGCTTCGTGCTGAAGCCAGTCAATGAGCTCGCACCAGTCGTCGCTTGTCAGAAGATCGGCTGTGGAAAGAACGCTTCCGAAATCATATTTTTCCATCATGCCGTCCTCAAGCCAGTACACAGCAGGCAGAAGCATCTGTCCCACTTTCTGCTCAAGGGTAAGGGATGCCACTATCTCCTCGGCGGACATTGTCGCATACTTCTTGTATTTTTCTCCTGTTTCGGCTTCGGTCGTCTCTTCATTTTCCTCTTCTGTTTCAGAAGCTTCCGTTGCTGTCTGAGATTCTGATGAGCTTTCGGAGACTGTTTCCGATGATGGATCTGCTTTTTCTGCGCATGATGTAATGGACAATAAAAATGTCAGGGCAAGTGCTGTAGATAATACCTTTTTCATATAAACTCTCCTTAAAAGTAAAATTGGGTTTGTACTAAGAAGTGAATTTTCACCCCCAAAAAAGACGATTTCCATTTCAATTTTGTGATTACCTACAATTCCTTACTAACTGCATTGTGTATTTACAACAAAAAGAGCCCCGAAGGGCTCAAATGTCAGATCGACACATATTCACTGTTACGGTTGTACTTTTTCAGATAGCTGTCTATCTTTTCTCTGTCCATATCATCGCCTATTGCAATAAGGACCGCCTGTCCTTCTTTAACAGGTGATATTTCCGTTTTTTCCTTTGTGGCATTTACTTTCAGCCATCCGCCGTTCTCTGTTGGAAGTGAACCCTTTATCCTGAAGATCGTACCGCATGACACATCATTGATTATACCGTTCACAGTTTCCTCTATTTTCTCAGCAGGGATATCAACGTTCATGAAGTAATGCACACTGCTTTTAATGGAATCAGGGCTGTATTTCTTGATATAACGAGCGCCAACGTATCCTGCGTTTTCAAGAGCTTTCATGTCGTCGTCAGTAATATCATTACTGTTTTTGGCTATGATATTCTCTCTTTTCAGCTTTCTGTCGCACTTTATATCCTCCATAGCCCTGTTGATATGACTGAGTATCTCCTCAGCCCTCCTGTCAAGCTGTGAAGCTGTCATATCATCAGTTTTGCTGAGGAGAAGCTTTCCGCAGCAGGCAGATTCCGATGCAAGCAGATACTCCATCTGATCAGAAAGTATCTCATCCAGTCCTGCGTCAGTGATACCTATAACACTTCCCACCGTGAACCATCTGTCCAGCGGAGATTCATACAGCAGATCGAAGAATTCGTCCATATCGAAAATGCCTGACGGTTCTACTATAACTCTGTCATAATTCTGCATACCGAGAGATATCAGCTGAGTTTTGAAGCGGCGTCTGTGGCAGTCATGATCTCCACCGCCCATTATCATTTCCACTGTGCAGTTATCGCATTTCAGATCCTGCAATATCATCATATCAACGTTTACAGCTCCGAAATCGTTTTCAAGAATTGCTATTCGCTCGCCTTTTTTAATGAGATATGATGCATACTTTTTTATGAAAGTAGTCTTTCCCGAGCCGAGAATACCTGTGATCAGATCAATTTTTGTCATTTGCCGCTCCTTTGTAAACGATATTCTTCTCGCCTGAGAAGAAGTCCTTCATGCTGTGGTTCTTCATCCAGAAATACGCAATAGCCAGCGCTATCGCAGTTACTACCCAGCTGAGAGGATAAGCTGTCAGCAGTACAGGAAATGTACTCTTCATTCTGAAAGCAGTATAGACCCAGCTGATCCTCACTCCGCATATACCGCCCATGCAAAGCAGTGCAGGCACCATTGAACGTCCGTAACCTCTCATACAGCCCGAACATATCTCAATAACGACGTTCACGCCCTCAGCAAGAAGAATGTACCTGAGACGAATAATTCCCGTTTCGATAACAACAGGATCGTCATTGAATATTCCGAGAAGGTGCTTGCCGAGAAGAAGTATCAGCCCCGAAAGAACGAGCGTGAAAACCATATCCAGCATGAATGAAATCCTTGTAGCCTTTATGCATCTGTCAGGTTTTCCTGCGCCGTAATTCTGTCCCACAAATGTCGTGCAGGCCTGACCGAAAGCATTGATTATGTAGTAGGCGAATATCTCGATGTTGAATGCAGCCGATGATGCTGCCATTACGTCCTCGCCAAGCTTGTTGATGGATGACTGAATGAGAATATTCGACAGAGCAAAGACCATGCCCTGAACTCCTGCAGGAAGACCTATCCTGATCATCTCTTTCAATGTGTATGTGTCTATCCTAAGACTGCTGAAACTGAAATGCACTTCCGAATCATCGTGTGAAAGGAACCAGATAAGAAGGGCAGAACTTATCAGGTTCGCAATAACGGTTGCAAGTGCTACGCCGTTTACGGTCATTTTCAGCACGATGACGAAAAACAGGTTCAGCACCACATTGATGATTCCCGAAACCAGAAGGCAGATAAGCGGTGTACGGGTATTTCCTCTGCTTCTGAATATAGCCGAAGCAAAGTCATACAGAAGAATAACGGGCATTCCTGCAATGTACACACGGAAATAAAGCAGAGCCATGTCGAATACATTTTCGGGGATGGACATAAGGCTCAGTATTCTTCTCGACAGAAGCAGGCATATCACAGCAAAAACTATGCCGCTGAGAAAGGCAAAAAGCAAAGCTGTATGTACCGCACGTTTAACTCCGTCTTTTCTGTTCTGTCCGATAAATTTTGCAATTACAACATTCGCACCGATGGATATACCTGTGAACAAGCTGATGATAAGAGCGATTATAGGAGAATTGCTTCCCACCGCAGCCATGGCATTCTTGCCGACAAAACGTCCGACTACCGCAATATCCGCAGCATTGAACAGCTGCTGAAGGATTCCCGTGGCCGCAAGAGGCAGGGCAAACAGCAATATCTTATCGCCCATTGAGCCGTCCAGCATATCCATATCCTTTGATGTCTTTTTCACTTTCATTCCTCCGTTTCTATTCTATAATAATTATATCACCTTTTGTCTCAAAGTAAAATACCCGATGAAAAAGATTGTAATTTTCAATAGAATATGATATACTTGTGTTATCATGATTTGATAGATTATCAACTGCTCAGTGTTTAATGACGAGGAGATTATTATGAAAAGTAAAAAATTATTATCACTTCTGATGACCGGATACATCGTTTCGGCTGCGATACCTGTATGCGTGTACGCTGTCAGCAGAATAGACATGGACTACAACAGCGACGAGACCGTTGACGTTTTTGACATGATATCAGCAAGACAGAGATCCGCTTCAAAGGAAGAGCTTGAAAGTCTCAGCAGCTTTCTTCACGGACAGTACAAAGCTCCCGTAACCGCTGAAGGATATACTCTTATCTGGAGCGATGAATTCGACGGAAATTCCCTCGATACCGATAAATGGTCCTACGAGCTCGGAAACTGGAAACTGGACGAGAACGGCAATTACGTCACAAACGGCTGGGGCAACAACGAACAGGAATTCTATACTGACAAAAACGCCTCAGTCAGCGATGGCGTACTGACTATTGCTGCCCGAAAGGAAAACTACACCGATGCTGTTCAGGGAAACTATGAGTACACCTCGTCCCGTCTCAGCACTCAGCATAAGTTCTCGGCCTGCGGCGGACGCATAGAGGTACGTGCAAAGTGTGACAGCGGAAAGTCGCTGTGGCCTGCTATATGGATGCTTCCCGAAGACAGCGTCTACGGAGGCTGGGCGGCTTCGGGCGAGATCGACATTATGGAGAGCTGGGGCAGCACTCCCGACAAGATATGCGGAACTATCCACTTCGGCGATGTTTGGCCGAATAATACATATCTCACCAACGATTACCTGTTCCGGAACGACGACAGCACCGAAAACTGGCACACCTACAGCATTGAATGGGACAAGGACGAGATGAGGTGGTACGTTGACGACGACCTGTACAGCACCCAGAAGGACTGGTTCACCGTTGACCGTCCGTATCCTGCGCCATTCGACCAGAATTTCTACATAATCCTCAATCTTGCCGTAGGCGGACACTTTGACGGTATCGACGGTATTTATGCCGATCCTGCCACTTTCGCCGACGGAGAAAAGCATTTCGATATCGACTACGTAAAGGTCTACAGCAAAAACGGTGATGACTTTGCGCCCACTCCTGTTACGTCAATGGCACTGGGTTCATATATCGAAGGCGCCGAAGCATACGTTGCCAACAAGGACGGCTGCACTCTTGTGCATATTGATTCCGTAGGTTCCCTCGAATATGGAGTCATGGCGCTTCTACGTGGTCAGAAAGTTCAGGCAGGCGACACATGGCAGCTTGAATTTGATGCCGTTTCCACAGCCGAAAGAGAAATTACAGTCACCGCCGAAGACTCCTCATACACTCGCTATCTTGACGAAAAAGTCACTGTCTCCTCAGAGAAAAAGCATTTCAGCTTCGATGTGAATTTTGCAGGCGATATGTCAGCGGATATAAAGTTCCAGCTGGGTAATATCGGCAGCGCCGCTTCAATAGGTCCTCACGAAGTAACGCTTTCAAACATCAAATGGACAAAGAAAAACGGCTCATAATTCTATGAGCCGGATCTGTCATTTTTTCTTTCGCACAAGCAGCCATGTACCCGATACGAACAGCAGTCCCATGCCAGCGATACCGCCGCCAACAGCCTTTTTTCCTTCGTTTGTAAGCCGCTTCTCACCGTATTCGATAGTAGTATAGCTGAATCCGGTTGCACGGAAAGCGCTGTCCACTTCCTCAGCGATAAGTTCATGTCCCTCCTGATTGGGATGAATGTCGAAATTGCTGATATTTGTAAGTTCCCCGGCTTTCCCCTTGAAGTCGGAAGCAACGTCTATAACAGTATAACTGTCAGCTGCATTTGACCTGATTATGTCGTTGAATCTGCCTATCTTCTCGGCTGAAAAATCCGTGACCATGCTGAAATTGGAAAAATACTCCAGCGGATCGTATAAAGTCTGTATGTAGACTGTTCCGTCAGTTCTCTTGCTGAGTTCTTCGGATATCACCTTGATATTGGCATCAAAACCGTCCAGTGCAGCGTTAACATCCCCGTCCATGCTGAGAAAAGCTGAGGCGGCTGCGAAAATATTAAGTCCGCCGGAATCAAAAGTTCCCGATTCGCTGACTCCCAGTTTTTCAAGAAGTCCCAGCATTATTCCAAGCAGATCATTTCCTCCGATGGACACTACTACAGCGTCGCAGTCCTTCAGGTCTTTGTCAAGCTTACCACTCTTCAGAAGATCAATGAGATCCTGAGAAGTCGCACCGGAAACAGCTTTGTTTACCATCTCATGACCGCATTCCTCCTTTAACTCCTCAGAGTATTTTTCTTTGAGGATATTTGAGTACGAACGGCAGTTGTAATTGTCCTCCGAGGTATACCCCTCAAGGCCGTATCCTGCGGCAATGGAGTCTCCGAGAAATACCATTTTCGGCGGCACTTCTATATTATGTACAACTTCTTTTTCGGGTATCTCAGTCAGTTTTATCGAAGGCAGAGATATTACAGCAGCTGCACATAGCGGCAGCATTTTTCTTATTATCATTTCCATCCATCCTTTCAAAAGGAGAGTTATTATGAAAAATATCAGTTTAACATCAGATACAGTCAAGCACATTGGAAGAGTTGTCTATGACGATCCTGCGCTATGGCTTACACAGTCAGGATCGGGATTTTCATTCAGATTCATGGGCAGAAAACTGGATATCATCTTCGGATGTGACGACGATTCCTATAAAGAGGAACTCCCACGCAACAAGCCACGCATTGCGGTAAGAGTAAACGGCAGATACAGGATCAAAAAGAAAATTTCCTACGACTGCGAGCGCTATTCCATTGTGTCATCAGATCACGAGACTGATGCTGATGTGGAGATCATCAAGCTTTCCGAAGCCGCCTTTTCTCTTGCCTATGCAAAGGTAGAAACTGACGACGATGCTGTTGTCATACCTGCACCGGCAAGACCAGAACGTATCGGATTTATCGGAGATTCCATCACCTGCGGATACGGCGTTGATGATTCAAATACCGAGTCGGATTTTTCCACCGAGACTCAGAACGCCATGAAGTCCTACGCATGGAAAACCGCCGAAATGCTTGGCACCGAATGTGCAATGTTCTCATACAGCGGTTACGGCATTATCAGCGGATGGACCGCAGACGGGATCAGAAATACCCGTGAGGTCCTTCCCCCGCATTACGATAAGACCTGCCATTCCTACAAGAAAGCCAACGGCCGTGACCTTGATGCTGAGAAATGGGATCACAGCCTTCTGCCATGCGATATTATCGTAGTAAATCTCGGAACCAACGACAACTCATTCTGTACTGTCAACGACGGTGCGTTTGATGAATTTGAAGCGGCTTACTATGATTTTCTTCAGACAGTCCACAGATGTCATCCCGAAGCTTTTATCATTGCTTCCATAGGAATAATTCCCATATCAGCCGAACTCACGGACCACATAAGCAAGGCGGTTGAGCGGTTCAAGAAAAATGACAGCCAACGCATATCAGAATTCAGATTCACAGGTCAGAACGGTGACTTAGGTTTCGGTTCAAACTGGCACCCATCCGAAGATACTCACGAATATGCCGCAGAAGAATTTGTGGAATATATCAGAAGTCTCGGGATTTTATAAGCTTACTAAAGGCGGACAGTTCAAACTGTCCGTCATTGCTTTTCCTGTGCATTTTTACGGTACTCGGAAGCGGTAAGACCTGTTTTCTGACGGAACTGTCTCATAAAATGACTTCCCGAAGCATATCCGCATTCCTCAGCGATATCGCCTATCTGACGGTCTGTATTCTCAAGCAGACGCTTTGCACGTTCAATTCTGGCATTGATAATGTCGTCCATACAGCTTGTATTGAAAGTCTCACGGTACAGTCTCTGGAAGTAGCTTTTGCTGATGCCTGCTTCGTGAGCGATATCATCCACATTCCAGTCAAGCTGCGGCGATTCGAGTATCCTTCTGCGTGCATTCTGAAGCTGGCTGTAGCAGTTTCCGCTGTTAACAGCAAGCACCTTTGCCTTATCGGATGCCTTCTCGATAAGTCTGTCAACTTCCTTTTCGATATTGCCTATATTTCGTATATCGAGGAATGAACAGCAAATGGCTATATCATCCAGGGCGGTATGGAAAGCACCGCCGTAGGTATCAGAAAAATGATGTGAAATGACTTTCAGCATACTGTCGATAACGTGCTGTTCCTTTGTGTTATCCGTGCTGATAAGGCAGATTATCACATCATCCTTCGGTCTTGCAAGAAGGACATCTCTTGATTCGCTGTGGCGGAAAATATTGGCAATTGCAAGAAGGGGCGAAAGTTCGTAATGTTCCTTGCTTCTTTCGTAGGACATGGTCACAGCGGCACATTTCTTGTCATTTTTGGTGCATCCCGAAATAAAAGTGGTAATATTCTCCATAAGTCCTCGTTTGTTGTACAGACCCGAAGAGGTATCAACTGTGAGAAGGCTGGCAAAATGCTCCTTGACGTAATTCTTATACTGGGAATTCTGGATCATGTTCAGTCCGTTTGAAACGCAGTCGCACCAGTTGACATAGTATTCATCAAGAAGAAAATCGTACGGACTGTCGTATGACATACCTATATATCCGAATATCTGATGTTTGAAGTGCATTGAGGATATGACGTACACCATAGGCTCGTGGGGCAGGTCAAATGACGGAAGTACCTTGCTGACGCTGAATTCTCCTGTAGCCCATGTATCGAAGCATTTTTTCAGATACAGCCTGTGCTCCATTTTTTCGGAGTAGCCCTCTGTCCTGAAACGGTCAGGTGCTTCAAGGTCAAAGCTCCAGTCCCTGCACAGGCATATTTCAAGGGTATTCCAGTTAGGGAGAAGATATGCTATGGTAGACGTCGTCATCATCAGTTCATCCACATCGGCACATCCCGATAACTTGCTTATCATATCCGCAGTAATGTAATAGCGCCTCTCAGCGTACATCTGATTATTTCTGCGGACATTTTTCATAAGGCGCTTGTTGTCATCGGAATTTCTCACGGCCAGAGAAAGGTCACATCCGCAGCTTGTACCTATTCGCAGATGCTGACCGTATTCGGGGATATGCACATCAGTGTGCCCCAGCTTTTCAAGCATACGCTTTGCGGCTTCACTGCCAAGCTGATAATCATGCCCCGTAACCGTAGTTATAGGAGGATCGTTGAAAAAGCTTTCAAAATTTCCGTCATATCCCGTAACTGCAACATCCTCGGGAACTTTAAGCCCTCTTTCGATAAGCCTGTTGCAGAATGCGATAGCCATTTCATCGTTAGTGCAAACAACACCGTCGGGCTTTTCCAGTTTGCCGTCAGCGATCTCATCAGCTATGCGGCAGGGCTCATCTCTCCAGAAATTACCGTAAAACAGGCAATTACCGTCGCAGCTTATCCCGGCTGCATCAAGCGCATCACAGAAGCCGGACATTCTCTCCTCGGAGGAGTACTCCCCTTTTATTCCGGAGATACAGTAAAGCTTACGGCATCCGTGCTTATCTATCAGATGCTCGGTTATCATTTTTATGTATTCACGCTGCGGCGGATAAATACAATCGAAGTCTTCGCAGCTGTGTTCGAGGATAACGCAAGGGATATCACGTCTTCTCAGAATATCAAGTATCTTGTCTCTCAGCGCAGGATGAAGGAATCTGCCTGCTGCACAGACAACTCCGTCAAATTCGGCGTATTCAAGAAGTGTATAGATATTTTCAAGTCCCGCAGAATAACCGTCATTTGCCGAATCGCCGAGAACATTGAGCAGACCTGTGATAAGAACGGTATCATATCCGTAACCGCTCAAAGCCTCAGAAATACCGCAAAGCAGCTCATTATCCATAGGCGGAACGATATGCGGCATTATCACAGCTATCTTTCCTGTTGCTTCCAAACGATATCCTCCTTTATGCATAATAATTATCAATATATTATATTATACATTAAAAACACCTTTTAGTCAATAAAAATAAGGAGACCGCTTCCCCTCGGTACTTATATAGAAACTTTATACGTTTTTATTTTTGGGAACCCTTTTGAAGAAGTGTTTCTCTGACGGAGGCGGTCTCCGTTTGTTTTTTCTGAGTTCCTGCACCAAGTCAAACTCATATTGAGTACATGATCGAGGTAATGAAAAAGACTGAGAATTCTCACTCAGTCTTTTGGGTGTTAAGTAAGTTATAATACTACTTCTTCCTCATAAACAATTTTATTACATGAATCATATTCTCGTACTATCATAATAGCAGCTTCTTTTTTTACTGCCTGTTTTCGATTTTTATCGAGGTATATTTTTACGAGTTTTACCCCAGACCTGCAATAAAAAGTCAATAGTCAAACCGAATGTTTCACAAAACTTTCACAATAGAAAAAATAGGTACGACAATAAGACCGCCGAAGCAGTCTGAAAAATAAAATTCAATTGAAA
>Ga0129307_1001201_pt1 | contig 29883 bp, 27 predicted proteins | sample P1105metagenome_FD_94437 | JGI IMG/M metagenome (GOLD analysis project Ga0129307, IMG submission 94437) | Capybara group fecal microbial communities from Wisconsin, USA - P1105 metagenome | ecosystem: Host-associated > Mammals > Digestive system > Large intestine > Fecal | place: USA: Wisconsin...
CGTCATTCCTGCCATAGAGGTAATCAATGAAGTTCGTGAGGTCTGTACGGATGGTTTCTTCCGTTCCTACGTACAGGAAGACAACCTCCATGTCGTAATGCTTGACGGGGAGTTCCTTCGGGATATAGACATCGAGACCGTCTTCACCAGCCCAATCCCGTGTAGGCAGGTCTTTGGGCTTCGGGTTCTTTGTGAAAGGAAACTCTTGGCAGATGATTTTATAGGTGGTCAACAAGTCAACCACATTGCCTTTCGTGTAGTTTGTGCCGTCAAAACTAAGCTGCTGGACGTATGTATTGTATATTGCCATTGTAAAGATTTTTCTGCAAAGGTATTCGCAAATAGGCACTGTAGGCGACACGGCAAATGGAAATCTTGGAACGTCAAACTGAATTGGCGTGTGTTTGTCTTGGAGGTTGGTCTGAAAACAAATACTTTTGCACAAAAATTCTGATATGAACGAACTTAACAAAGACTTACGTGACCAAGCAGTGCATCTTGGGTTATGCACCGATTGGCAGAAACTCTGGCGAAAGGACTGGAGTCAGGAAAAGATGGTTGGAATGATGTATCGGGGGCTGGATTTCTGCCTTCAGTACCACTATCCGTCAAATGATTTTATCATCAAACATTTCGACCAAGACTTCCGTCGAAAGTCCAATGTTTTCGTCAATGACAAGTACAGCGTTATCAATCCGAAGGAAAGTCTCATACTCGGAACTTCCGACGTGACAATAAGGTACAATGCTGATAGTTACGGCAATATCCATGTCCGCGACAACTCTTCCGTTAAACTGACAGCCCGTAACCGTAGTTTCGTTATCGTTCACCTCTACGAAAACGCAAGCGTCAATGCAGAACAATTTGATAAGTCAAAGATTGTCCTGATAAAGCACTCAGACAAAGTTTCCATCATTGCCGATGCAAGCATAAAGATACGAGAGGAATACGACTACCTCAAAAAGTAACCAACACAAACACAAAATATACTACTACTTTGTTTAGGTAGGCATTTCAGTTTATTCATCGAAAAGGCGACCGTCCGCGAGGATAGCCGCCTTTCATTTTGTTATGTTTCCTGCTATGTCACAGCACCGAAAACTATCTCATCTTGAAGCCCTCTATGCCATCTACAACATTGTCAATCCTCGACCGCAAGGAATGTATCTCGTCGTACATAGCACCACGTCCGTCACGCATCATTTCCATCATCACCTGCACGTTGACATCAATGTTGGCAACAGTCTTGACGTGGTTCGCAAAGGCGGTAACATATTCAGGCCAAAGTTGTGTGACGAATTGGGTGAACAATATCCTGTTCACGGCGACATCTTGACGCAGGGCGTTCACATAACCTGCAAGCAGGTCACTCGTCTCTTCACTCGTTCCCTGTACGCTACTGCTCAAAGTGTTGGCAGAATCGTTCAACACAGAAAGTCCTGCGTTCTGCAAACCGCGCTGGTAAGCAGCCATAAACTCGGTTGCTGCGGTGATAGTTTTCTCGCCCTCGCCGCCTTTGCCAAAGAAGTCGGTAATCATGGCTGTAACCTTTGCCATACTTCCTTGAGGGTCGACAGGATTGAATACGCCTGTGATATTCTTCTCAGCATTGCCGAAGAGTTTGTCTTGCAGACTTTGGAACATCGGTTCGAGAATAGCCATCTGCATCATCTTATTCATCACCTGCTGTAAGATGCTGGTCACGGTTTCCTTGTAGGCTTTCGCCATACTCTCACCATTCTCAAAAGCAGATGCAAGCGCATCGGAAAGCTGATCAGCCCAACCTTTGATGTCTATATCCCAAAGTTCCTTTGCCAAATCCATTGAGAAGAAACGTATCTGGTCGTCAAGTTCCGCTATCTTACCTTTCGTCTCTTCGATGTCTGACTGAGACTTCTTCTTTTTCGACTCCTGCTTGTCAAGAATTTCCAGATAGTCTTTTCGCTGTTGCAGAAGATTTTGGTACTCTTGCTGATAGCCTGTACCCGAAGAGTTTTGGCTGTAGTATTCGTACATGTCTCTCTGCGCCTTGCTGCTGAAGCCTTGACCGAAATATGAGTATTTGAACATGGTGTTTGACCATGCTTGTTTCTGCGCCTCGTTTGGAGAATAGTCTTTCGCATAGCTCTTACGCAGTTCACCTGTATCATAGCCCAAAGTTCTCTCTCTGGCTTGCTGAATGAGTTTGGTGTTGGCTTCAATCTTCTGCACGTCTTCACGGAGTTTGCCAATCTGTCTCTCAAGACGGTTGTCATGTACTTGTGCGATACCACTTACAAGACCAAGTGCCGCACCAGCCGCCATACCATAAGGGCCAAGTGCGCTCAGTGCCGATGCACCTTGCATCGCACCGCCAAGTATTCCACCTGCATCACCAGCGGCATTGGCAGCACCTTCCATACCAAGTGAATCGAAAAGATTGGTAACGAGGTCAAGACCGCTTTGCAACGTCTGGAAAGCAGTTACCACGTCATTTGCAGAATCGGAAAGTTTCGACATACTCTGGAACAACTTACCGTAATGCTCGGCTTCGTCGGTATATTTCTTCTTCTTATCGGGATCGGTCTCTCTCTCCGCTTTCTGACGTGCGTTGTCTCTTCGCTGTGCGTAGTAGTTTGTCAGTCCGTCGTAGCCACCAGTGATAAACTGACCAACAGCACCACGCTCACCAAGGAAACCTGTTGTGTTCCATTCCTGACGTGCCTTGTCAAGTTTGCCTTTCTCCGAAATATAGTCTTCTGGAGAGATAAGTTCAAGTTCGCGCAACTTGTCAAGAAGCCGCTCAATGGAACTGGCTGCTCCGTCAAACTCTTCTCTCGACATGGCAACTGCATTGTTGTAGATGTTTGCGTAGTCAGCACTCAACTTCATCTTTTCCCAATCAAACTGAGTCTGTGCGATGTTGTTTGCCTTGTCTGCATCTTCCTGTGTGATAACACCTGCTGCCAAACTTGCATTGACACTATCTTTCTTTTGTTGAAGTTCGTCACGTAGCTTTTTGACTTTGGCATCGTAACTGACAACACTTCCGATGAGGTTGGCGAAGACAGAAACATCGTCTTTCAATACTTTCTGCTGTAACTTCTGCCATTCCTGATATGCCTTGATAAGACCGTCAATCTTCTTCTTGTATTCTTCTGGGTTGTTTGCGTCTGGTATTGCAGACTCGAAGTTTGCCCTGATACTTTCCTCGTCAAGATGAACGTCAAGAGGTATGGATGCCGCCAAGTTTGCACCTCCAGCAATTTGTATCTGTTTCAGTAGTTCGTTACGCATAGCGTCGGCAGATGTTCTCGCGCCTTCTTCGGACGTTCCGAAACCTGCCACTCTCGATGCCAATGCCACATTGCCAGTGGCACTGCGTACCGTATTGAACATATCCCAACGCTCGTTGAGGTCGGTAATAGTCTGGTCAATGATACTCTTGAACTCTTCTGCGGCCCTGGTGAATCCGTCAAACTTCACGTCATTCAGCAACGCAACGGCTTGACGATATACACGCAATGCCTCCTGTCCGTTATTCTTGCCTTTGTCATTCTTCTGTGCCTGATAGCGTTTGAGGGCATCGTCACGAATCTTCTCTACATATTTGGTGTAGTCGGCAATCTCGTTCACGTCAAAGTCCATCGGCAAAAGTTTGTCGGTGCGCCACTCATTGAAGATGTCCGCATACTTGGAGTTTGTCTCGGCAATGGCAGCGTCGTTACCTACTTTCTTTTCCCATTTCTCGTACCAGTCGTAGGCTTCTTTCATTATGCGAATACGCTCATCCCAACGCTTCGCAAACTCATCCTTGTAAGCCTTATGACCAGAGCCAGAGCCGTTCTTACCACCTTTCTTCTTTGTTGGAGATTCCAATGGTATTCCAAGGGTATTATGTGCCGTTAATGCTTGACTTAATACAGTTGCTTGCTTACGTGTCTCTTCAAGTATTTGTTGTGCAATGGGGTCGCCATTAGCCTTTTGTCTAATAAAATCATCACTCCACAACTGAGCTCCGTTTGTAGATGTAATACCAAGTTTTATCAGCATAGGAGGTGCTGATTCTATCCATTCTTTTGCGGATTTGTACCCTTTCTGTATCTTTGAGATAACATCGTCAATGTTGGTTGCACCTTTGATGTCAATTTGCCAGTCACCATTGACAACCTCATCAAGACGCTTCTTGATTTCGTCAACTTCCTCAAGTGCTTGCTCGTCTTCAACACTAAACGTAATACCCCACTTATTACCAAGATACTCACGAACCCATTTCTTCGTTGTCTCGTCAAGTGTGGCAAGTTCCTCGCTGTTTGAGAAATCCCATATCTGTTGACGAACATTAGCAAATTGTTTTTCTGTTAGACTTGAAAAGTCATAGCCGAAAGAGGATTCCATTGTTCTCTGGAAACCTTTTGCCCAGTTGTCAAGTTCATGCTCGGCTTCATTTTTCTCTCTGCTAAACATTTTATTACTCGTTCCATCCCAATCGCTTGGATGCCATCCCTTTTCATCAATATATACACTACGAAATTTGTCGTATGCTGTTTTGTAAGGGCCAGTTCCAGAATATGTGTTCATATCCTCATAGAGAATACGTATTTTCTCACCATAACCTTCAACACCTTCTGCTGCCTGTCTGAAAGCATCGTCAGCGGCCATGGCTTGTTCAATAGCACTCTCTACAAGACGCTTGTCATTTGAATAGAACTTGTCAGTTGCTTTTATCCATGCCTTACGTGCATTAAAATAGTCTTTCAAATCGCTATATACGTTGTCATTAGCAAAACCACCTGTTTCTGCGATTGCATCACCAGAGGCTTGTGAAGTACGCTTGTATTCTTCCATAGCCTCCTTTGTCTTTTCTACTTCACCTCGCAAATATTTGTACTGATCAGCAAGTGACATCACAGCGTTTCCTTCCGCATCCGTCTCGTTGGCTTTTGCTATTATGTCATTAGCCATGATTGAATAGTCTTTCAGATATTGGACGGCTTTCTCTATACCCTGATGAAGAGAACCAGAATCCATACTATCACTGAACTCTGGCAGACTTTCAAGTGCTTCCTTCATCTTCCTTGCGCCATCACTCGCCTTGTCAAAAGCACGGCTGGCTGCTTCACCTGCTTGTTCGTTCTGTTGCTTCCAGTGCATGAACAATTCGACAACTGCACTGATGGCAAGAACAGGCCATAACTTTGACCAAAGAGCCGTCAATGCTCTTCCGGCTGCAATCGCACCTGCACGAATGGCTGTGAATACGCCGACATATCGCTTACCAACACCAGTGCTGGCTCGCATTGCTGCCATGACCCGAAGTTGTGAAATGGTATATTTGCTGTTAGCAAGAGCGGCGTTCTTGGTAGCCAATATCTGCTGCTTGATTGCTGTATTAAGAAGAATTGTGTAGCCTTTTTGAGCAACCCATAGCGTTCCTGCAACACCAAGTACAGCCATCATGTCTTCCCAATTTCGAGTAAGGCTCATCAAAGACTCGGCGACCTTTTTCAAAGCACCGCCAACTGCACTTTCGGCAATTTCACCATACATAATATCCAGAGAGTCTTTAAGGTTCTTATATTTTGCCTTAACGCTCTCTGACATTACTTCCTGCATATTGTAGAAAATGCCACCCTCGTTGGTAAGGTCTTTAATAACCTTTTCAACCTCTTCGTAGCCTATTTCTTTGTTTCTGACACGTTTGCGAACTTCTGCAACACTCACAACACGCTTCTCAACTTCGCTCAACTGCTCTGACAGCATTTTTGCCATCGGCACGTTTGCCATTGAGAACTGCCTCAAAGTGTAACCTGTCAAAGCCATTTCACTTCGTACATGACCAAGTGCAAGTGCAAGTCTGCTGACATCTGTTCCAGTAGCAGCCGAAATATCTGCCAAACGACGTGTCATATCGTACAATTCGTTTGCTTCAAATCCGTATGCGCTTAACTGCTTCATGTCTTGGTCAAGTTGAACAACACCGAAAGGAGATTTTACTGCAAGTGCTTTAACCTGACCAAATAATTCGTTTGCCATACTTGCATCATCAAGAATAGCGGCAATGCTCAATCGTTGCATTTCCAACTGACCACCTATCTCGATAATGTTATGTAGGAACTGTTGTGCGCCATATACACTAAGGTATTGTGCTGCCATAGATTTCAAATCTGACAACACTTGTGACTGCGATCTTGCTTGGTCTGTAACCTGGCTCAAAGCATGAGCAAGCCGCTGTTCCTCTGAAGCAAATTGTTGTGCCGCCCTCGCCGCATGTTCTTTCTCGGTGGCAGACTTCTTGACTGCTGCGGCTTCCTCGTTAGCCAGACGAATAGCGTTCTGGAAAGGAACACTATTCACAAAATCGCTCGTATGACCATGAAGACGGGAACCGCTCTCAATGGAACGGAGAATGTTGGCAAAGTTCTGTAACTCGGCAATCCTCGCGGAAAGATTTGTCGTGTCAACATTAGCCAACTTTCCCCTCGCTTCTGCCTCCTGCAACTTCCTGATGGTGATTTCAAGTTTGGTGGCTTCAACACCTGCACGGCGCATACTTTCAGTCCACGCCTCGTTGTCCTTTTGTGCCTTACGGGTAGAGTTGTCTGCCGCTTTCTTGTTGGCTTTCTCGGTGGAAGAGTTAAGTTTCTCCTGCTCTCTCGCTACTCCAGACAACGTGGACTTCAAACGGGTGTATTCGGCAATAAGTTCGTTCACGGCATGACCGTTACCAAGGTTCTTGCTGTCAAACATCAAGAGTTTGTCGATGAACTGCTGAATGTCCTGCAAAGCCTTGTCTGTCTTTGACGTGTCAATGCCAAGGGCGAAACCTTTGGTGCTTGCACCGTCAAGACGCTTCAAAAGTTTCTCACTCTCTTCAAGTGCGGTGTTGAAACGACGCTGGTTTGTTTCCAGCGTGTTTTGTTTCTGAACAAAACCTTCAACCTGTCTCTGGAAGTCACCTGCATTGCCTAACAGATGCTTGAAAGTCGTGCCGAAAGCCTGTGCCTGCCAGCCGTTTTCGTGCATCATCAAAGGATTGCTGCGAATGTTCTGCAACTTCTTTTCGTAGGCATCCAACATTTGCAGGTAGATACGCATATTGTTCACGCCTGGCATACCAAGACTTTCCGCTTGACGGATGGCATTGCCAACTTTCGCCCGGGCTTCCTGTATGCGGTAGAGGGCATCCTCCATCTTCTGTACGTTACGCACATAGACGCTTTCGGGAGGTGTCTTCGTCTGACCAAAGCCATTCAACTGACCCATTGAGGTTCGCACATTGCGGATCACCTCACCCAAGCCAGTCATAAAGTTTTTCATTCCTGCATCCTGACCAATGGTGACGTGGAACTGCTTGAAAGCGGCATCAAGGGTGTTGACGGCTTCAGCACACTTTTCTATGCGCGTACTGAAGGCGGTAAAGTTGTCGTGCTGAATGGCGGTCTTCACTGCCGTAAGGTCTGCTGCTAACTGACCAAGAGACGCACGGACGGCTTTCTGTGCTTCTTCCTGCAAACCTTTGGCGGCATCGTGAATACCAGAGGCTACGTCTTTGCCGATGTTCTGCACTTGCTGATGCTGTAACGCCGACAAAAGATTCTGCAAGTCAGAAAGACCTTCGACCTTGACGGTAATGGTCTTGTCTTTGAGCTTCTGAAACTCTTGCTCTATTTTGTTTAACTGTCCGGTCGCTTCGTCTTGGATAGCAACAGCGAACTTTAGCGGGTTCAAATCGGGCATAGTCGTATATTTTATTTGTGTTTGTGTTGTCGTTTCTGTGTTGTATGCGCTACAATGTTATTGTAGTCCTGTATCTACTGGAACTTTCTCTCCAGTCGCCAAGAGGGTGTCGAGTTTGAAACCTCGCGCCTCTCTTGCTGCCTTGCGCTTCTGCCACTTCCTGACGGTTTCCTCAAGTTTCTTCGCATTAGGGCGATAGCCTTTGTCACCGGGCTTCAAGCCGCCTGTCTTATCGTCACTGCGCTTGTAACAGATGATGGGCGCATCGGCATCTATCAAATCTATCTGGGCTGCGGTATGACCCCAATAGTATTCGTACATCGGTATGCGGTACAGACCAAAGAAAAAATACCTCGGCATTACGAGCCACTGGCGTTGTTTTCGGTCTGCAAACGCTCCACCAAACTTTGTCCTTGAAGGATAGCTTCGACTTCCTCTGTCCTCATCCTCATCAACGTATCCTTGGCCTCGGTCAGCGATGTGATAGTCCCGTAGAATTGTTTGAGCGGAACTTTTTTTTTGCCAACTTCGAGAATTTTGATAAGCTGAATGTTATCGTACTGCTTGATGTAGTAGAACCAACGCCACATGAACCAGTAGCGAAACTTCAACTTCCAATAGCCGTCGAGAATGATGATGGCTGCTGCCTTGCAAGCAAGTTTGGTGTCTTCGAGAATGGCATCCATGACATCACTGCCTGTAGTCTTCTGCTCGTCAATGGTCTTCTTGTGAAGCAACAGACGGGTAAGTTTCTCCAACTGACCGTTCTTCAGCCAGCGAATCTTGTATTTCTTCTTCGTGCGAAGTATCTCAACTTCCTCTGCATCGTTGCTGATCAACGAAAGATAGAGTTGCTGAACGTCCAATGATGGCTGCTCCACCTTTGGCTCTAAGTTTTCTGTATTGTTCTCTGCCATAAACTTTTCGTCTTATTTGTTTAGTGGGGTTCGATTGTATCGAAACTGATAAGGGCAGTGGCAGCACTTTCACTACCACTGCCCTTGAAATGGTCGCTTGAATACTCGCTATCCGTTTAGGGGTTAGCGATGGTGCAGATACCAATGGCATCGTTGCTTGCACCTGCGGCAATAGTACCCGTCAGGACAACACACAGAGGCTTGTTTGAACCATCGAAGATGATCTGAGCCATGAGCTTTGCCTTCTTGATGAACAGAAGTTTGTCCTCGGTGTCATTCAGGATGAGAAGACCAAGGTACACTGCCTTCTGCGTGACAGGATAGGACTTGCCTGTTGCGGAAGTGCCAACGGAAGAGACACCAGAGGGAAGAGTGACACTTGCGGAAGTGCCCTCCAAGCCGCAAAGGGTAAGAATGTCCGTTCCGTGACAGGGAACTTCCAGCTTGATCTCGCCGTCACCAGGCGTAAAAGTGTTCACCCAATCGGTGTTCAAGCCCTTAACCTTGAAGTGTTCGATACTCGGCTGTCCAGTGTCGAAGTTGAAGCCCGAATCGTCGGAAACGGGAAACTCCGTAAGACTTGACGAACCCAAATTCAGACCGTCAGGAAGACCACCTGCGAGTCCAAATACAGCACTGATGCCCTCAAAGACATCACCCTGCATCGAGATTTTTGTTGTTACTGCCATAATCGTACTGATATTTTGTGTTTGTGTTAGTGCTAATCAATATTTCTCGCGTTCGTCTTTGTGTGAAGCGAGAATGTGATTTGAGTAACTTGGTAGCCATAGCCGTCTTCGCCCTGCATAAGCACCCTCGGACGTGAAGCCGTGATATACTTTCCGTTGATGGGAAACAAGTCTAAGACTTTCTGGGTTAGTTCACTCTGCGAACCAATGTTGATGGTCGCATCGGTTTTAGCCTTACAGAAGACAGAGAAAGTACCGTAACAATCTGCCTTGAAATCGACGCTGCCCTTAACCATACCACGTATCTCAGTGGGTATATCAACGACGATGAAATTTGCAAGTTCCTCTGTGACGGACTTCGGACGGTCAAGATAGGTCTTCTTGCCGATACCGTTTACAGCACTAACGAGGTCGCTGTAAATAAGGTAGATGAGAGGTTTCTTTTTCTTTGCCATTCTGTTCTTATTTCCTTACCAGTTTCAAGTATTGTACGCTGACTTGCTCACTCCATGAGTAAGCTCGCATGATTCCCGTCGTACCTCTCTTAATCTCTATCCAGTTGGCATATTCAACAGGATAGGCTATTACGATGTCAAAGAGGTTCTTGCCTTTCGGGGTGTAGTTCTGGAAGAAGTTTCGAGCATCGTCCTCTCCCCAACCGCCGTTAGTCTGAACCGTAGGCAGGTAATGGCTCTTGTCACCATCGTAATCGGGATTGAAACGATAACTCTTGCGCTTCCTCTCACGCATCTTCACCTGTATGGCTTTCGGTACATACTGAGCTGCGTAGTAAGCATTGATAGGTTCTCGCTCTCGGTATAAGCAGACAACTATTGAGTTCAACAGATTGCCAGTGAAGTTATGCGCTCCCTCGGTGTTCTGTCTCGCATTGATAGCCTCCTGACACAAGTCGGTGCAGAACTTACGGCAACGTATCTCGACTTCATCAAGTATCTGCTTGCGGTAGTCTGCAAAGGCTTTGTGTATGACGGCTTTGTTAGTTGCGGACATATTTCCAGAGAATGTGAGTTCCTAAATTGCTTGGGCGTTTGTCAATGACCAGTCCGTATTCCTTGTAACCGAATCGCTGTAACTCTATCTTGTCACCCTCCATAGGGATAGTTTCTTCCGTCCACTCATCCTGTTTCAAAGGCAATGCGAGCGTCCTGTATGATGCAATCACGTCTCCATTGTCCGATATAGTGTCGCGGTTGTCACTTCTGCAAATGCCCTCGTAGATTACCGTAGCACCTTCTGGTAAGTCAGTTCCTTGGTCGGTGTCACCGTCTGTATCGGTACTTTCGCCACCATCGGGTTCATCGGGTGTCTCATCTGCCAACGGATCGTCGTCTGCCATCGGGTCATAGACGTTGGCTTGGTCTTCCATCGGCTCGGTCGCGGCATATCTGATTATGCGGCAACGATGAGGGAAACGAGGGTTGTTGATACGAGTCATTGCGTTATGGGTATCTGCGGATTTTACGGAAACCCGAACCTTTCATGCCCCATTTCGGCACAAGTGATTCTACGCGAGAATCGGTAATGCCCCATTTAGCAAGCAGGTCACGGGCGAGAATCAAATACTGCATAAGCTGTGACTTCGCCCACTGTTCACTACCCTCTGTATGCTCCCAATCACCGTCTTTGTCTGTCACTTTCTGCGACATGATGGGATTGAAGGCGATACGGATAAGGAGATATGCAAGAGCGAGGTCTTTCTGCTTTTCCGTCAAAGACGTAGCAGGTGTTCCGGCTTCAATGCCAGCGTCAATGAGAATACCTTTGATGGTACTCTCACTGACATTGGCGTTGGGGGAGATACTTTTTACGTATTCCTCAGCAGTGGCGATAATCTGGTTCTCAGTGTCGGCCATGTTTCAAGTCACTTAGAGTTTAACCCTCGTAGTCTTTCCATACGGTAGCAATACCGTAGTCGTGAACGTTGTTGAACACAGGACCAGCGTAGAGTTCGCAGTCAATGACATTCAGGATGGGGTCTTCCTGCCATGAGTTGCGCACGGCAATACGACCTTCCACGAAAGAGTAGCGGGTTGACGGGTCAAGACCACCCATCTTCACGCGGTCAATCAGGATGCTGTTCATGCACTTCATTTCGAAGGGTCGATAAGCGCGGCTGGCAGCAACCATGTTGTGAATGTCGAAAGCGGGATCGTCGGCAACGGGCTTGCCGTCTTCCTCGTGACGAGACTTGAAGTCTATCTCCTGGAACGGCCATACCTTCAGGTCGTTGTGCATCCAAGCCAGAACCTCAGTGCGAACAACCTTAACCTGTGAGGGGTTGTAGTAGTTCTTGCTGGCCTTGTAAGCAGTCAGAACAGAGGGATGGGTAACGATCTTATCCAGAAGGTCTTTCGACAACTTCCAGTGGTCAACACCGAGGGAAAGGGTGTCTGTGAGGTACTTCTGGAATGTCAGAATGTCCTCAATGACATCTGCACTGTTGTTGGCAACCAGCTTGGGAGTTGCACCAGAGGTGTCCCAAACATACCAGTCCTTACCCGTGTCGGGCGACATGAAGTTCTCGTCGGGAATCTGGAACTTGAAGTCGTAACGCGCACCGTCAACGGCAACGTCGTGAATCTCACCAGTTGACATAGCCTGCATGACCATGTAGGAGAGTTCGTTGTGAACACCACCGAGCATTGCATCCGAGTTGAGGATGAAGCTGTCGGTAAGAGCCTCACCAAAGGTAAGATTGCTGAGCTTGGCAACCTTGCGCAGCTCAATCATATCGTCCTTGGTGATGTTGAAGCCATGACCCACCTGGGGCAGTGTTCCACCGTAGAGTTCCCAACCGAGGGTACTACGCTGCGGCTTGCCAGAATGTGTACCGAGTACGCTGGCACGTACCAGAATCGGGGTCTTCTTGATACCCTGCTTCCACTCGCGGTCATCGGTCGGCTCACCCCACGAAGCAAACTGACGCCAGATAGCCTTGTTGTACTTGGCGTTCACGTTGTCGAGGATCAGACCGAAGTTCTCAGCGTCAACATACTGATGAAGACCACTGATACCATAAAGATTTTTGTCTCTCATAATCTAATCTCCTTTTAGTTTACTTGCGGTTCGAGAAACGGAAATAGCACTCATTGTCACGAAGAGCCTTCTTCAGACTTGCGGTAAGAGGCGGCATACGACGCTCCAGAACGGGCTTCTCCATGCAGTTCCAGATGTAGTCGATGTCGATTGCATACGCATCGGGGTCGAGTACGTTGTCACAGTAGGTCAGACCATTGGGAATGGCCTTGATCTTCTTCACCTCAGAAGATTTTGCCTCTGCAAGCACATCACCCTCGGCGATGAAAGCATTGCTGTCGGCAACAACTTCATCCATAGTCAGAAGGTCGTAGTCGGCATTACTGCTGTCGATGGCGGTAACGGTTGCGATGTTGCTCACAGCCTGAGTGAGATCGTCACCAACGACGAGCAACTTCATACCAACCTTGGCGATACTGCCAGTCTCGAACTTCTCAACCTTGACGGTCTTCTGTGCCGTATCAACGGCCAGAACCTTGAAAGTGTAGATAGGAACGATGGAGCGTACACCTGCCGTTTCGTCGGCGTACACAAGGGTTCCGGCTGCCATCACATTGGGATATGCTGGCATCAAGGAAGGTTCACACATGAAACCACCGACGGCAACGGTCGGCTTACCCTCGTAGCACTTACGGACACCACCAAAGTTCTTACTAAACTTCACGTAGTTGTTGATAGTACCTTGTTTCATTTTACTTAGTGTTTGTGTTGTGAATGTTTCTGGTTGTCAAGCCATCCGTTAAACGAATGTCTTTTCCTGCTCGGTGGCATAGTTGGCGTTGTCCTGTGCCTCCTTCTGCAACTTGGCAATACGTTCCTTGACGAAATCGTTATTGCCACCACCGTTTCCTCCAGTGCTATCGCCACCGAAAGGCTTTCCACCGTCTGCGTAGTAACGCTTGTAGCGTTTCTCGTAGGCTGAGATTGCACTTTGCTTCAAGCCCTCGAATGTGGGGTTCTCACCATATTCGATGTCTTCAAGAGCATCGTCAATACATGCCTCGTTGTTAGCCTTCAGAGCGATAAGGTGCTTTTTGAGTTCGGACTTTACGCTGTTGAGAACTGCGGTTTTCTCCCGCTCAAGTTGCGACTTCATAAAGCTGGTCATGGTCGCGGTCATTTTACCAAACTCGCTGTCTGCGCCAGTAAGTCCTGCCATTGCTTTCTTAACGGCTTCCTGTACCTTTGCATCCAGATCGTCGGAAGATGAACCACCGTTACCGTTACCATTGCCACCACCATTCTCAGGGTGTTCCTTCTTGTAGTCTTCCAATGCCTTGGCTGTTGCGGCGGCAATGCGCGTCTCAACATCTTTCTCATGCTGGGTCGCGTACTCCTTGGCGTAGTCTGCCTTGAACTTCTCGGTAAACTCCTTTTCGTCGAAACGCTTTTGTCCGGCAAACTGAATCAGAGTTGCTACGGGAAGTTTCCACGTCTCGTCGGTAATCTTCGAGTCGTCGGCGAACATTGGCAGGACACTTTCGGCAATACCGTCGAATGTCTTGTCACTAATGACCTTGCAGTTGTCTTCTCCAACCTTGGTCTTCAAATTCTGAATGAGAATGTCTTTCTCCATACTGTAAAATGTTTAGTTTTTGTGTTGGTTGAACAGACCTTTTTTGTCTGCCTTTGTAAAGAATTTTCCGCAAAATTATATTGGTAGCAACTTTGTAATGATATTTTATTTTGGAAATGTTTTGTTTTCCAAATAAAAAAGATGTTTCTGTAGGGCTTCCAAACTACCTTTGCGACAAAAATGTAAAAGTTTATGACAGAACAAAACGACTTCACTGGTCTTTGCACAACCGACGGAAAGCGCATATACTCACAGGAATATGTGGAGCAGCTTCGGGTCAGAGAAGGAAACAAAAAGGACTCAAACTACTTCATAGCACAACAGGGAGCGCAGGAATTTGGGTTGAGCAATGTCGTTGACATCATAGTTTTTGGTGGCAACAGAGGTGGCGGTAAGGCAAATCCTTACACCACACCTGTTGCTACACCGTCTGGATTCAGAAAGATGGGCGACCTTGAAGTTGGGGATTTGATTTGCACACCATACAACGGCGTTCAGAAGGTGAGCGAAATCTTTGAGCAGGGAGTGAACACGGTCTATGTATTCCACTTCGACGATGGTACGACCGTGAACTGCATGGATAACCACCGATTCTGGGCGAGGACAAACAGCGCAGAAGACTTCCACGAAATGACTGCAAGGGAAATAATCGACCTCTACAAACTCGGCGCACCTTACCCTCTGTCACTTCGCAAGGGTGGAGTAAACTTTGTGGAGTTCCCTCTTTGCGGTGAAGTCGAAATGAACGAGAAAAGAACGGCAATAGACTTACCTATCCATCCGTTCATTCTCGGCTATATCAGTGGCACGGGGTTCTGGAACTTCGCACTGACAGGTGTCAAACTTACCAAAGACCAATACCTCGCACGGAAATTCTGTTCACTCGGCTACAAGGTGAAGAAAAACAAACAGAATGGTTTTTACTACCTCAAAGGTTTGTCGGACGAAAACAGACGCAGGATAACTTGCAGCCGTCAGGAACAACCTGCAAGAATACCTGCCGAATATAAGACGGCATCGGTGCAAGCAAGATGGGAATACCTGCGTGGTGTCATGTTCCAGAACGGGAGGTCAATGCACAAGCACCCATACATCGCACTGCCAAACAAAATGCTCATTGAAGATATTGCAGAAGTGGCTCGTTCACTCGGCATCTGGGCGAGAGTTTCACAGGTTGACGATGATCCGCAAAGAATAGGTCTCTGGAAAGTTTCGTTTGTAGCACCCGACGATGGCGAATTGTTTGCGCGATACAACTTCAAGTTACGCGCACACGTAAACGCAGAAGTTCCGAAGAAACCCAATGCAAGGAATGTTCTCACGAAAACACTTCAGTACATCACAAAGTCTAAGCACAGGCAGAATTGCCGTTGCATAACGGTAACTGGTAGAGACCATCTTTACATGACCGACGCTTTCACCATCAACCATAACACGGTTACGATGTTGATGGAACCAATGTACGACATCAAGAACAAACATTTTAACGGTATCATATTCCGAAAGAACAAAGACGATTTCGAGAATATCATCAACGAGAGCAAACGATGGTTCTCTGACCTTGGCCGATACAACAAGTCGAAAGACGATATGACGTGGAACTTCAAGTCTGGCGCAAAACTCGGACTGACAATCTACGACATGCCAATGCACGACTTCGACATAAAGTATCGCGGACAACAGTTTGCGTACATCGGTATAGACGAGCTGCCTCAGATGCCGTTTGAAATGTTCAAGTTCCTTATGACAGCAAACCGAAACACGGTTGGTGTTCATTCAAGGATTCTCGGTACTTGCAACCCTGATCCGCTTTCGTGGCTCAGAAAGTTTATCGACTGGTGGATTGGAAAGGAAGATACCATCTACTCGGACGGTCTCATGCACCCCGAAAGAAAAGGTTTTGCCATTCCAGAACGTGACGGCGTTGTTCGCTATTGCTACATGCCGGACGATTCCGTTGACAATATCATCTGGGGTGACACGCCAGAGGAAGTTTACGAGCAGTGCAAGGAACTGATTGACGATGCCTGGGATCCAGAATGGGAACAGTACGGCTACACAAAGACTTCTTTCTTCGTGAAGTCGGTAACTTTCGTCAAGGCAAGTTTGAAAGACAACAAGGCTTTGCTAAAGAACGACCCCGGGTATATCGCTTCATTGCTTAACCAGCCGCCAGAGATTCGCGCAAGAGAGTTTGACGGAAACTGGGATATTATCAAGATGGGCGACGATATGATTCAGGCATACCATCTTGACAAGGTGTTCCAGAACGCTCAAATGATAGGTGACGGTGTTCGTCGTGCAACCTGTGACGTTGCAGGTGACGGAGGCGACAACTGCGTGACGTGGCTATGGATAGGGCATCACGTCGCAGATGTATATGTCTGCCGTCGTGACCCATACACTACCGTTGACCTTATCCGCGCCAAACTCCACGAATGGGGAGTATTGGAACAGAACTTCGCCTATGACCTCAATGGTATGGGGCAAGTTTTGAAGGGGGCTTTCCCCAACGCGGTTAAGTTCAACAACCAAGAGGCGGTTGACCTTAAAGACAAATATCTCTACGACAATAAGAAATCTCAATGCGCATATAAGTTCGCAGAAAGGACACAGCAGACAGGATGGAGCATTGAGCAAACTCTTCTCAAAAGGAAATACAAAGTCGGAAAGGAAACGAAAACTCTTTACGACATACTCCAACTGGAACGCAAATGCGTAAAACAGGATATGTCGAAAGAAGACAAGGGCTGGTGTCTTATCCACAAGGAACAAATGAAAAACAAAGCCGTCGTAGGACATTCACCAGACTTCTTCGAGGCTTTGTTCATGCGCGAGATTTTTGACATTAAGCATACACAGGCGGTTATACCGACGTGGCTCAAAAAGAATAAGAGAATACGCGGTGTTCGCAAACTCTCACGAAAACTAAACACAAACGTATAAAAATATGGCAGACAACATCACACAAACACAGTTTAAGGTAAGAGACCTTCTCACAAAGAAGCCTTTTACCCGTATCATGCCCGATGGTCACTATGATCACGGCTACATCTGGAACGATGTTTCAGAAGTTGCGGTAACTCCAGATAGACTACGGAGGAAGATAGTTACGCAGGAAGACTTCATGCGGGAACTTGACCCTGCCGGACACCTCATCAACGACCGAGAACTATTCCCAGATATTTGGCAGCAGAATGAGGAAGATGGAAGGTGGTATGTGCAGGAGATTCCTCGCTATGCCTTCTCGTACCAACAAATCATCCTCGTAAAGCATCTGACACACCTTTGCGGCAACGACATTCAGTTTGAATTGTCAGACAAAAGCGTGACAGATGAAACGAGAAATATTTTCAACGAACATCGTAATGGATGGGCGAACAAGAACATGGAAACGGCATGGTATCAACTGGCAAAGTCGGTTAAGGCGACTGGAGACGGTGCTTTTGTCGGTTTCCTCGACAAAGGAAAGTTCGGTTGGAAAGTTTTGTCTTTCCTCAATGGCGACAAACTTTTTCCTCACTACGACCTGCGTACTGGCAAACTCAGCACCTTTGCACGTACTTACTGCAACTATGCGGAAGATGGAACGGTGACGAAACGGTACATTGACGTATGGGATGAGAAATACTACTACCGCTTCGTGGCTGACGGCGATCCTACCTCTTTGCTCGATAAGGCAAAGCAGATTATCTTCAAACTATTCTCTACGGACGGCTACAAACTGGAATGGATGGAGCCGCATGGGTTCGATGATATTCCAGTTGCGTACATGAGAGACGATAACGGCCCGTGCTGGACGTTCTCGGAAGAGACCATCGAAAACTATGAGGTGGCTTTCTCAAACCTCGCTCATAGTAACCACGACTTCGGTCTTCCTATCATGTATGTAAAGGGCGAAGGCAGTGAGGAACTGACCACAAACGATATGTCCTATGCGTCGAAGATTATGATTCTTCCATCGGACGGGGAAATAGGATTCCTCAACCGTCAGGATGCAAGCAACGCATACAAAGCGGAGCTTGACAAACTGGAAGACAACATCTACAAGCAGTCTTTCGCTGTCAAGACACCAGAACTGAAGTCTGGCGACACACCGGGCGTATCTCTCAAAATCATGTATTCGGATGCCTACGAAAAGGCGATGAACGATTCACAGGAATACGACGGTGCTGTTGACAAGATGATTGAGATTTTCACTTGGGGCTACGGAATCGAATGTGAACAGCGTCTGGCGTTCATCAACACAAACATTCGCCACTACATTGAGCCGTATATCCACCTCAACATAACAGAACTGACAACCAACCTCAACACGGCTGTTGTCGGCGGTTTCCTCTCAAAACAGACGGCTTCGGAGAAACTGCCGTATGGCACACCCCAGGAATGGGAGCGCATACAGGCTGAAAAGAAGGAGGAACAGGCACAAGACCTGTTGCTTACGGAACAGAAACTTGAAATCCAGTCCGACATCACCATCAGTCAGGCTGAGGCTCTCGCGGAAATCGAAGCAGACTATACGCAAGAGACCACCACAACGACGGGTACGGACGAAAACGGAAACAAGAAGACCACGAAAGGCAGTTCACGGAAACGTACCAAAGGCAGCGTAGCCACTGGCCGGGGTCGGAAGAATAAGTCTGGTAAGACGTGGGATGAAAACGGAAACGAGGTTGACCCCACAACAGGTCGCGCAAAGTCAAAGTGGGATAAGTGGAACACAACGCACTAATGTATGGCTGACAGCATAAAGATAAAACTCGACGGGTCGCAATATAGATTGCCAACACAGGAGGATATAACTTCTGCAAAGCAATTTATATTGCGACGCAACGATTTTGCAAGGCTACTGGAGTCAAAGGTGGATGATTGCCTTGAAGATGCGGCACAGGAAATCGTAAGAATCTGCTATAAGTACAATGTTGACCCGAAAGAGTTTGCCATCAACAGCAAGTACAATGAGAAAATGATGGATGAGATTGCGGAGGTGATGGACGAACTGGAAGCGGACATTATGAGCCTTATCTATGACTATTCACTTCGTGTAACGGATGATGAAAAGCATAGAAACTTACTCGCCGCATGGATCGCATTGCTCGGAAGAGGAAACAATAACTTGCAAGACACACTCGACGGCTACCTATACAAGACAATGAAAGATTGGGAGGCTGCAATAGCGGCTCTTCGTTTTGCAAATGTCGCAATGGCAGATGCGGTTACGAAAGTAAAGTCTAATCTCCATTCCATCTACACCATGCCAGAGGTCACGGATGCTTTCAAACATTCAGACGATTTCAATGCGACATACATTCAAAGTCATGGTGTCATGGCTGGAGGTGTCGGTCTTTCCAATAACGGTAGCACGAATGTAACAAACATGGCACGTCTGACACTTCAGATGGCTTGGATGCGTGAACAGGGCATAGAGTTTGACGAAAGCGGAGCAGCCGGATATTATCAGCTCAGAGGAAGTGCCTACCCTTGCTCGGTATGCGACGATGAGGTAGGATTTCACAAAGGACTGGAAGACTTATACACGAAACCATATCCGCACCCTCATTGCTGTTGTTACAGAATACCAATCTTCGCTCTGGAAGAAGGTAACGCTGACACTGAAAGATGGGATGAATACCAAAGGCTGAATAATGATGAAGATTATTACGATGTAGAGTATAATGCCGAAAATGGAGGTGTGAAAGCGACGCATGTTGACCACAACTTCGATGAGAACAAAGGATGGTATGAGGAAAAAGTACAGACGGCAGGATTCTTAAACGGACATTCTGTTATTCTCGGCGCAGAATACCATAACATCTACCAGCATAGGAATTATGAGGGGTTATGGGATGGTATGCCTTTTGAAATTGCAGGAGCGGAAAGTGCTACGTCAAACAATATACGTAACGCTCTCAAACATTGTGCTGCAAAGCCAGACACAAGAATTGCAGTCCTGTTCTTCCCAAATGACAATTTCACGACACAGGCGTTCAATGACGGCTTTGCCAAATTCTTCGGATTGAAAGGAACTTCGCAGTATAAACAGTTCGATTTAATATACTGCATACATGATGATCGGATAATACATATAAAAAAGCCAAGTGATTAGCTTGGCTGGAATGAGACACGGTCTCTGAAGGTTAATCCGTCTCTCACACTGCAAAAGTATATATATTATCTGAATCCGCAAAATAAAATCAAAGAAAAATAACAAAATCACATAAAAATATGGATTTATCAAAGCAAAAACAGACAGAATCGAAGAAACTGAATGTCACTATTCAGTATCTTGTAATGGCTGACCTCATGGCTATCGGGTATTCTGAAAGCGACGCTTACGCCATCGCGTACCCAGAAAACGTGGCTCTCGCTTCACAGCAGAACAATAGCATCCGCAACAACATCGTGGAAAGCGCAAAGTTCAAGAAACTTCTCGAAAACAGACGTTCCCGTGTCAAGGAAGGTATTGCAACACCTATGCAACTTGACGAGGTGGAACTGGTAGGCACAGAGGAAGTGCTGAAGGAGATTCTTCGATCGGCAAAGCAACAGCCTATCGGCTCAAAGGAACGTGCCGACCTCTATGCAAAGTACAATGACATCAAGAAAGAGAGTGAGCAGGAAGTCATTGACGAAACGGATAACATCAACTTCGTGCTGCCGCTCAAATGCAACCAGTGTCCGTTGCTCTATGCCTATAACGACTATCTGAAGGAACACGGTCTGAAAGAGGTGAGACCCGTAGAAATGGGTAGGATAATAAGTATTGCGCACAAAATCATTCAAGCGGCCAAGGATGCTGAATAGCGTTGTGTATGTTGTCAACCATAAAGAAAGGCGAGGATGAAACCTCGCCTTTTCTTGTATCTATCTCCGTAAGGTCATTCCCATAGGTCACGATGCGCTTCAAGCCATTCGTCTTGCTCGGTAGCGTTCCAACTGCCATGCCGCAGATGTAGGATATAGTCATTGATGTTCACATGATTCTCTGGCAATGACTGTTCGCTACATGCCTCATAGAACCAGCAGCCAGTGTCATACCACATATCGGGGTGGCGATGGCTCAAAGCCCACATCTTTTCACCGTTGAAGTACCGAACACCATGCTTGCGCAATAGCGGTACATTGAAATAGCAGAGATACGGCAACACTCGCGGTAACTTGTAGTTCCAACGGTTACGGTGCAAGTCAACCTGACCTACCCAGGCACAACTATCGTCAAACAATGGCGTGATGTCCTGCTTGACCAATACATCGCTATCCATCAGCAAAAAGCCGTCTGGAAACAGGTCAAAGCAGTAGTCAACGGTGTAGCAGTGTTTGGCACTGCCATAGTTGTTTTCTGGAGTAGGATATTTGTCTGGATATTCAGCAAGCATCTTCTCAAAGTCGATGTGCTGACCCTTTGTGTTGTCTATAACCTTGATGTTTATGTTTTCAAAGGTGTTCACGAATGGCTCTCTGTCGCTATTGTCGAACACGACAACCGTACAACCAAGTGAGTGATTCTCCAATGACCGTATAGCCGCTTCTGTGAGCTTCTGAGTATTGAAGTTCACGATAACTACCGTGCGATGATTGGGAACTACCTTCGGCGGCATACCAGTACACTCGCGCATGACATCTTCTTTCTCCTGCGTCCATTTGTTGTACGCAAAGAAACGACCTGCATACATGCTACGGAAACCCTCGATGTTCTCTTTGTTACCTGTGCCTTTCTGCCATTTGTTCATAAACCATTCCTCGGCGGTCTTGGTGACATAGTGACGTAGATAGGCGACAGAGAAATCGTATTTGCGAAACGCCTTCTGGTCGCATGGCTCACCACAGGAGTCACAGCAGCGCAGACGATTGGACGGAACATGTGGATTGATGTAGAACTGAACTGACGGAAGACCACCACGAACAATGCACTTAACATGATCGTTCTCTGGAACACCGTCATACTGCACAGCAAGGTTAAACGGCAACGGCTCCGTGAATCGCTCACGCAAATCACGACCATCATCCCTGACCAAGCCGTTGTCACCATAGCACTGCCAGTTGAACAACACACAATCGAAACCGTCATAACTCGGCATCAATTCATGGATAGTGTTGCAACTGACAAGGGTAAGAAACTCGTCGAAGTCGAAGAAAGCCATCCAACGGTACTTACTGCCATACCTCGCATAGACTTCTTCGTAAGCATCCCTCTGAACACCCGACTTATCCCTGTAGTCCAGAACATTGACAAAGCCTTCCTCTATGTAGTCGCGCAAAACGTCCTCAAAACGTTCCTCGCCGCTACGGTTGTTGTCACAGAGGAAAACTTTGTCAAAGCCTAATGCCTTATAGTGCGCAATGAACTCACGGGCATACCTGTTCTCACGCCGTCCGATAACGCATAACGCAATACCGTCACCCGTAGCCGGATAACGTTGAGGCTCTATTATGGTCGGTCTGCCTGTCTTCATCGTCGTTACACTATTCTTTGTTCAACTCTTCAAGCATTTCCTCGGCGACTTGATCACTCTTCATGTCTGCTTCGGTAGGCTCGTTTTCTGCCATCTGCTTGTCATACTCCTTTCGCCATTCGAGGAATCCGGCTATAAGACCCTGAACGTCCTTCATAAGGTTCTCATGGTTCTCGTCTTCCTCTTTGAGAAGCGTAGGATTGGAATAGATGGTAGCACAGAGGTTGATGGCACGTTGGAAATAACCATTGGGAATACAGGAGGCATACAGGAAGTTTCCAAAGATGGTAGCCAACTGCCCTGTCCTTTTGTCGGTAAAGCTGTTGGTATGCTCGGCGAACAAACTACGTATCAGACCGAACATTTCAAAGGTGGCAGGAATCTTTATCTGCCAACTCTCGTCGAGAGTGCTGATATTGATTTGCTCAACCTCTACCTTGTCTTTGCCCTTACCAAGTTCCTTCTTGGTACGCCAGACCTTGAAGTTTCCGATTCGTGCAGGTTTGCCGAAAGGTATCTCCTGAACTTTCGCATGTGGCGGTTGCATCGAAACAACCTTACTCTTCTTTTCCATCGTCGATAATGTTTTCAAGTAAGAACTTTCTTAATTCGTCAAGTGTGTCGAAGTGGTCAATCTTCTGGTCTTCCAGATACCATTCAGCACCACGAAACACGCGGTTGGTATGGTCGATGAAAAAAGATTGCTTCTTGTCACGGGAGAGGGAAACATGGTCGCTGACAACTTTGCCGACGGACATCACAACTTCGTCTGGTGTCTGATAGATGTCACTGACAGGAAACACACCATCGTAGCCATCTATCTTGCAGATAAGTTTCTTGCCTTCGCTGACACCAATCCACTGAGCATGTTTGTTCTTGTGAATCCTGCCATGATACATGAAGTACACAGGAAGAGTCATATCCTTTGGCAGTTGGTCAACCAAAGAAAATACGTCAACCATCATCTTGTGAAAAGCAAGCATGGAATCCTGCGAACCAGTGTCTATGCTGATTGGCTGAAAGTATTTCGCCAAATCAACCTTCATCACAAACACATCTGGGTCTGGTTTGCCGTAGTTCTTGATGCGCTTCACGGCTTCATTATGTAACTCGTCAAATTGTTTCTTGAAATCTTTGAAGTGCTTGATGGCATCGGAACAATCAACGTCAACACCGATGGTGATACTCTTACCTTTCGGCTTTTTCTCGGTATGATTGAGAAGGTCAAGCTCTTCACGTACTTTCTTGCATAGGTAGAAAAGTTCCAAGTCGGAACTTTCGCCGTTATCCATCTGGGTAACGGGTTCTACGTCTTCACCGCGTAACACCTGCTGACAACGCTCCATCTGGAGGTAAGACAGAACCAGTTGCTCCCGACATTCATCGGGAGTCAACTGGCTTGCGAACGCAGTGAGTCTTTTTTTTAGTTTCTTCAACTTACTCATACTCGAACACGAATTGCGTTTTTACTTACTTTTCTTGGTAGTCTTCTTCGGAGAGGACTTTGCCTTATTCTCCTTTTCGGTTGGCTTTTCAGCCTCGGAAGTTTCGGCATCGTCTGTTTCGTCGGAATCTTGCTGGACCTGGTTTTCGTCGCCGTCGCCAGCAGCAGGGTCGGTAGCGTCACCGTCTTCAGTGCCGTTGTCGTTGTCACTGGCAGCAAGACGCTCGGAAAGTTCCTTGGCCTCCTCTTCGTAGCCCTCTTCGAGAAGCAACGGAAGTTGCTCGTCAACAGGAAGTGCAAGAATCTCCTTCAGACGATTCTCACGGGCAAAAGCCTTTGCCTGTTCGTCCTGGGCTTTCATTTCAGCCTCGGTAATGTCGGCGATGTCGTTGAAGCCATGCTTGCGCAATGCAGGAACAATCTGATCCTTTGGCAACTGCATGATGTTCTTGACAATCCTTGACTTTTCCTCGGCAGAGAGAGAGGGTTTGTTCTCGGTGTTAGTAGCACCGTTGTCTGGTGCAATGGTGAAACCGCCCATTGCTACGGTCTTTGGACTTTTCTGTCCTACTCTGATAGTTCCCATAATCTAAATATTTTATTGGTTTGACTTCAATTTAAGGCCACTCACCAAGAGGGCCACCAAGATAAGCCTGAGTATTTCCCGTTACGGCATCAACGGCTACCATACCAGCTTTCAAGTTTCCAAAGAGATATAGAGGACTCTGTTTTGGGTCTGAAGTGATAGGAAGACGCAATACGCAATAACTTCCATTTGGCTTCGGGCAATTTGCTTCCATAAGTTTCGTGTGAGCCTGTTCAAACGTCAAGTTAATAGTTACGTCGTTAATAGGCTCGTCACCAACAACAAAGTCTTCCTGATGGAAATAGATAGTGCCGGACTTCTTCGTAATAGCCTGCCACACCTCTACGTTAAACCCTTTGTCAACAGGTGTAACCTTCTGGAAGATGTTGCGGATTTGCTCAATATTGCCAGTGTGCGCACTGTCATTGAACTTCTCGGCATACTTTACCTCCGTCTCGAAAAGAATGTAGTCACCGCCAACTTGATTATACATATACTGGCGGTCGGTCGCTGCCACATGTTCTGGAGATAACTGGCCATCGTTCTTAACGACGCGGAGATCGTTAAAGAAGTCTTTGACGATGCTCATTTCCTGACCAGCGTTCAACGTACTTGTGGTAATCTCAGTTTTCTCCTGCTTCTTGGCTTTCGGGTCGCAAGAGGTGAACCCGATGAGCATACAGGCTATCGCAAGGATGCTCAGAAAGATTGTCTTCTTCATGTTTTTATAAAGTTTTAGTGAAAAAAAGTTTTTGGTTACTTTTCGAGGTCAACAATGCGTTCATCGAGTATCTTTCCATACTCGCACATGGCATCGTATTGTTTCTGTAAGAGAGTTTTTTGAGTCTCGGAAACGAGAGCAGCTTTTTCGGAGCCAAGGAACTCACCAAGTTTCTCCTTGCGGTAGTACAACTCTGCGGCTTCTTCCTTCAGACGGGTAAGGAATGTTTCTTCCTCGCCAATGACACGCCAATCTTCGGCAAACAGATCGGAAGAGGATGGAACCCATGAGTCTGCACGACCGTCAGGATTCACAATGAGCATCTGATTGGTGTAGTCAATGTGAGGATTCTCGCGTGACATGAGAATGTCTTTCGCGGACTGAGGTAGTGACTGCATCTTCGGAATGATGTCAGCATTGATACTTGCAGGGATTTGTTTGACAACAAACAGACCCTTACCATTCCATCCTTCTCTCTGGATGGCTTTGCCCTGTTTCAGAGCGATAATTGCTTTTCCAAAATCCATAATCTAAAAGTTTTATGTGAATAAAAAAAGTTTCCAGTTCTTTCCATTTCTTGCAACTCTTGAAAGAATTTGCAAGAATTTTCTCGGTACAGACAGCCGTTGTCCTAACTTCGGTATCGGCTTCAGCTCGTTCACCATGTAGCCCTGCACATAGTTTTCGCCGAAAGCGACCTTGACATTGTACTCGTTGTGCTTGTCAAATGCCACGACCTTACCGATGTCACCGTAATGGCTGTTATGGACGATAATCTCCACAGACTGACCAATCTCGAACTTATCTCTCGCCTTTTCCATAACTCATGCAGTTAAGAAGTCTTCAACGTCGAGGTAGTCAATGCCAAAGTTCTCGGCACATTTCTTGTCAGAGTCGGAAAACTGACCTTCCTTGCCACTGGCATCGCCAATCATAAGCATATTTGCCTTGTCTTTGAGCCATTTTGCGGAAAAACGGAGAGTTTCGTCTAAGAAACCTTGAAGCATACCAGGATTCGGCTTACGCAATGGGTGTGCCTTATCCATCGAAGCGCAATACCGACACTCAATCTCAATATCGTCTCCATCCATCACGAAAGCATTTCTTTTGTTGAGATATGCCTGAATGAACTTTGCGATACCCCATAACTTTGCTTCAAAGTCTTTCTGTGATATGTATTGAGGTATGCCTCCTTGATTGGTGACAATAACAAGGAAACTCAAGCCTTCCATGCACTTAATCTTATCCAGAACGTCCTTTCTTACGCGAAAGTCTGTGCAATCCTCGGCAAACGTCTTGCCGCTTGCAGTAGTGATCAACGTGCCGTCTAAGTCGGCAAACAAAATCTTCTTCTCGTTCAAATTCATAATGTACTCGGTGTATAATTGTGATAGAGTTTCTGATAAATACGCAGTTGGGTAAGTCTTCCCAACGTCTCATAGTGGATGGATTCAAACTTCATGGCTCGGCGAAGAACCAAAGGCTTCATAAACCAGAAACTTCGCTCGGCCATGGAACGGTAGTATTCGCTACAGGTGATGCAGTAGCGCATCCTGTCTTTCAACAGACGGGCGTAGCAGATGCAGAACGGAATAGAAAGAAGATTCTCGTCTTCCTCGAACTTTTCCAAGACACTCGTCTCGCTCTTGAACAAAGACGCGAAAGCCTTGACAAACTCCTTGAACTGCCTGTGCGTGAGTGACGCACCGTTTACTCTTGCTGATGATTTACACATATCGTTCATTTTTATAGTTCTGCTTTCCAAATCCTGTCACAAATCTCATCGTAACTCTCGATGCAGTCAAATGTCGCTCCACCATAGCGGATAGTCCTGCAAGCAGGTTTGACAACGTGAAGACCATCGGCATACTGCTCATGCTCCGGCGCATTGTCAACAACAGCGTCAATGCAAGCAGCACGGATAGCCGCTTTCCTACCGTCATAGATGGACGTTACTTCTATAAACTCTTTCAGATTCATACCTTCAATGCGTAATCAATAGTTTTCTCACTGAATATGCCATAGACATAGCCCGTTCCCGTGCGCTTACGATTGCCGTTGCTGTCATGCCAGCCCAGACGCGACATTTCACCGCCAAAGGCTCGCTGATTCAACGGCTCCTGAAGCCATTTCTCACAGAATGAGACGTAATCCTCATAGAGCGCAGACGCAGACACCCACTGCACCTTGTCTTCCCAATGACCAGTCCGGCGGTTGCAGTTATAGCCGCTCTTATTCAAGAACACCTGCACCGTCTGACCATTCTCAAGCATGTAGTCCGTCATTTCATCGTCACCGTCCTTGGTAGAATTGAACTGATAGCCGTCACGAACCAGCATCTTGTAGCCCTCAATCATCCAGTTTCGGATGCCGGACAACTCCTTCAGCAGCTCCGTACTCAACTCGCGGTTCATGTCGGCGGCAGAGACAGATGTCCTGAATGGGATGAACAACAGACGGCGAAGCAACGCCTTATCCATGCTCTTATTCGTTGGTCGCCTGTTCATGTTGAATACCAGGAACGGTATGTCAAACGTCGTTTCTGGATTGTGACCCAACCTGCGCACCGTCTGAGGCTCACCGCTGCACAGCGACTTGAACGTGTCGGCATACTTCGATATGTCGTCACTCTGTATCTCACTGCAATAGTTGAACAGCTTGCCGACAATGCTACCGATGAAACGTGCGCGAACCTCTGACGAACCACTCAGAAGCGTATCAAGACCGACATAAGATATATTGTCAGCACCATAAACACCGCGAACAACGTCAAAGATTGTACTCTTACCGTTTGCGCCGTTGCCGATGAGCCATAACGTCTCTTCTATCTTGTGCGACATGTTCTTGCGGTTGGCACAACCAAGACCGAGGTACTTCTGCAGCTTCATAATCTCACCCTTCGGCAATATCGAATGAAGAAACGCAAGCCAGTTCGGACAACCTGCCGACGGGTCGTAGTCATACGGCAATATGCTGATAATCGGCATACGATCCTCAAAGGAATGGTACTCTGGATGCTCAATGTCAGTGAAATCCCATACGCCGTTGCGGAATCCTATCACAGATGCCGACAACTCCAAGGCCGACATGGATGCACCACCACGAGCCGAATACATCAACTTTGAACGGCTGTTGATTAAATCGGACTTCGGAACACCACCGCGAACCATTGCCTTATTCAAGGCATTCTCCAGTACAATGTCACTCAAAGGACACCAAACCTTGCCGTCAAAGTAATAGACATCACCCATGTAGGTCTTGAAACAACCTGCACAGGCGTTGAGAACGACCTCCTGATAGCCATAGACCCTATCACCGAAACGTGCTTGCTGATACGCAGCACGCAACGACTTCGTGTCAAGCGACTTGTATATCACACCGCTCAACTCGTCTATCAATGCCATCTTGTCTTGACCAGACTTCAACTTATGTCCTGTTTTATCGCTCATATCTCGCGCAACTTTTCAGCAATGTACCATTACATACACATAAAAACAATAAATAAAAAATCGTTATTACCGATATAGGTATTTTTGTTCATTTGGTTCATTTGGTTCATTGCGCTGCAAAGATACCCCTTTATTTACAGGCGTTTCACGGCATCGCTGGAAATGTTGACTCTTTCACAGAAAGTTGTCATTTTGGTTCATTCACGACCGATTTTGGTTCATTTCATGCCTTTTTTCGACCTCTCAAATCAAAATTAACATGAATTTAACACTTAAAACACACACAATCGACAAAATCATCATTTTGGTTCATTACATGCTACAATGCCAGTGTTTATCGGTGTTCCACGACTTTTTAATGCCGACAAAATACGCAATTCTACGAAACAAAATCCAAAAAATAAAAAACGAAAAATGAAAAATCTCGGCGAGACGTCAGTACGGGTGCCCAATCGTGTTAAAAGGGGGTGTACCCCGTCCAAAACGACCACACAAAACAACGCAAAAAGTCACATTATAAATATAATGAGGCGTTTCTAACTGCTTAAATACCAACACTTTACACATATTTGCCTAAAGTCGTTTTTTCTTCCTGATTTTTCGTACTTTGCGACTTTTTAATATATCTTTTTTTCGTTCATTTATTTATTTGCTTTCTGTTTGTTCTGGTTCTGGATGCTGCACCCGTTTTTATTTTTCGTTCTGGTTCTGGTTCTGGTTGTTTCATCAATGCCAACACACACCGAAACGACACACACCACACCACAATATAATATATAATAATAGTATATGGATAAACGACCAGACACGCGAAACAAAGCACACCACGACCAAATAAAAACGTACCTTTGCAATTATCCACACCACACCAACGGACACGACCAGACGCAACACAAAACGCCTTGAGGATGCAATAATATAACATGCTGCACACATACCACGACCAGACAAAGCAACGACCACAACGGCAAAAGATAGATATTTTTTGCCTCCTCAACTGTTGCACCTGATAAGCGACACACCGACACAAACGACCAGATCCAGAAGTTTATTTTTTGCCGTTCCTTTGTTCTGATCCATACGCAAAGCACAACCAGACGCAAAGCGAAAAACACATATATTATATATTATTGTGTGTTCCTGGACATACCACACCGAAAAGCAAATATCTAAATATCTAAACATGATGAAACAGAAAAACACACGTTTTGCACCCCAAAAACGGCAATTTTGAGGCTAAAAGTGTTAAATTATAGTTAAAATCAAAGATAA
>Ga0129307_1001202_pt1 | contig 29856 bp, 28 predicted proteins | sample P1105metagenome_FD_94437 | JGI IMG/M metagenome (GOLD analysis project Ga0129307, IMG submission 94437) | Capybara group fecal microbial communities from Wisconsin, USA - P1105 metagenome | ecosystem: Host-associated > Mammals > Digestive system > Large intestine > Fecal | place: USA: Wisconsin...
AGATGATTTGTCAAATCAAGCGCAACACCATGTTAAGAATGAAGTATCTCCAAGGGTGTTGAATAATTAATACATTTTCTTGGCCTGTTATTCATCAAGGCTAAGTTATATTCAAGTTCAGTCTCGTCAACTTCTGAAAGATCCATTCCTTTGGGATAGAATTCTCGAAGAAGTCCGTTGGTGTTTTCGTTCGTACCTTTTTGCCAGGCACAATATGGATCACAAAAATATACATTACATTTCAATTCTCTGGCTATTTCTTCGTAGCCGGAGAATTCTTTTCCTCTGTCGAAGGTAATGGTTTTGACTAAATCGGGATCGAATCCCTTTAGGGCATTTATGATTGCCGGAGTTACATGTTCTGCTTTTTTATCAGGAACTAATACCGCTATGTAATATCGTGATTTCCTTTCAGCTAATGTCACAAAACAGTAGCTGCTCTTACGCTTATGATCTATTCTCCCTGATTCCACAGTATCCGCTTCCCAATGGCCTGTTTCTTTACGCTTATACACACTTTTTGGCCTCGTTTTTATCGATGGACCTGCATTAAACTTACCTCTTGTCTCTGCCGGTCTTTTAAACTTTCCTTTTCGTCTTAAGTGTTCCATCTTCACTTGTTTCAGATGATTCCTGTGAATCATTCTGTATATCGTTGATGTCGATGGCACCTGGTGCTCGCTTTCTCTATGAGCTATCTGTTCCGGTGACCAATGCTCAAGTAGCTTTTCCGCTACATATTCTCTTACCTCATCCTCATACTTGATTGGCCTATGGCATCTTCCTCTTCTCTGCTCGCTCTGCTTTTGTGCTGCCTGAGGTAAATATCTCTTGAATCGCCCACAGCTTCCAAATTCAGAACTGTTCCTTTTTATCTCTCTTGAGATTGTACTGGCGTTTCGGTTTAATGCCTTGGCTATCTGCCTGATGCTCATACCGCTTTGTATGAACTGAAAAATACAACACCGTTCATTTATGGTAAGATGATTATAGTTCATAGTACTCTCCTGTTCTTAATGTTTGTTTGGTCACTTACATTTTAACATTTGAGTCCTATGGACCCTTTTTTTATCCGTTGCACTTGTTATGATAATTTATCCTGAAGAAAAGAGGAAATCATCCTTTCTTTAGCAGTATGGATCATGAGTATCGAGTTTTTTTGATATCCGCTTGAAAAATGACACGATTGAAATTTCAAACTGAAACTGGACGCAAATCCATTGAATACTGGCCTCCTGTATTTGAACAGGCAAAGGGCTATAAATAATAATTCCTTATAACTGAAAGACAGAGAAAAGGCAGGACACCGCGTTCCTGCCTTGTTCTATAAAAGTTTGTTCGTATTATAAATGCTTTATATGTTGACATTAAAACGATCACCTGATCCAGGAAGCAATGAGCTGCATTACCGGGGCAAGGGAGGATATCGTGAACACGACCGTAAGGAGCCTTGCTGTCTGAAGCGTTGCGACGGTCGGAATATCTCCACCAAGCTCTTCAGCTAGAAGACATATCTCGGAAAGACCTCCAGGGGAGCATATGAACATGCTCGTTAGTCTCTGGATCCTGAATATCTTTCTCAGTATGAGACTGTCTACGACAAGACAAATGAGAAGGAATCCCGTTATGAACAGCAGTCCTATCCATAGCTCTGTCATGGCGTGGAGCATGCTTACCGTGATGAGTGTCCCGGAATAAGTGCCCGAAAGCACCATGTTAACGGACGACAGTATCTTCGGCATCCTGTATTCCCTGATGAATATGCTGTAGAGAGCTCCTCCTATTATGGAACCGAACATAGTAGCTCCGCTCAGATCTATCAGTTTGAAAAGGTAACCGAGGACCAGAGCGAATATGAGGACGAAGATCCAGTCTATGACATTTGGTTTCACGTCCGATTTTTCCTGTCCGATATATGCCTCGTCTCCGTCAGTCTCTGCGACTTTCCTTACGACGAAGGGGATGATGAGGTATATGAGTATCATCCTGAAGGAATGCATCATAGCGACGATGGCGCTCTGTGCACCGTAATCTGCCGAAAGAATGGTCATGTCAGTCTGTCCGCCGGGGGACAGGGAGAAAAAACATGTGATTATGTCATAGTCCGTGCAAGCATACATAAGGAATGCCATCAGTATGGTCTGGAGTATGAACAGAGCCATTGTGACGAGATAGATCTTCCAGATATTTTTCAGATGCTTTACAGTTGCTTTTGTGATCCTGCTTCCGATTATCATTCCGGATGAGACCTGCATTATTACCTTTATGTTCGGAATAGATCTGGCCCAGCCGGTGAGCAGGCTGAAAACGCCCACGGCAATAAGAGCGCCCATTGAGAGACCACCGGGGACTTTGAGTCTGTATAGAATGTATCCGCCGAGAGCTCCGACGGCAAGAGTAAGTATCATCTGAAAAATGGGATGCATATGTTTTCAAATCTCCGGAACGAATATCGATGGATCTATCATCAAGAAGATTATAACCTACATGTCAAATTTTAGTCATTTAATCTGAAAATGTCTGAAACTTGACATTTTTCGAATGAAAATGATAAGTTATATTCACTTTTTTAATCAAGATGTGCTAATATATTAGATGTAATCTGCCTTAACAGTGCGTTTTTCGACACTTCCGGCAGATACCGTGTAATAGGGAAATATGGGATTCTGACTTATAAGAGTCTTATCTCAGCAATTATTTAGAATCATAAGGTGGGAGTGATTAATCAATGCCAAAGATCATCAATGATGTAAGGAACCAGCTCATAAGAGAGACAAAAAAGATCCTGATCGAGGACAGGGGCATAAAGAAACTGACTTTGAGGAGAGTCGCATATGGCTGCAACGTTTCCATAGGACTCATTTATAACTATTTCGAAAACAAGCTGGATCTCGTATCCGCAGTGATGCAGGAGGACTGGCTTGCAAGAGAAAAGGAGTTTGATGAAAAGTCTCCGTATGATTCCCCTAAAAAAGCTATAGAGGAACTGTACAGGCATGTTCACGAATTTGCTCTTACATATGACTGCGTATGGAATGAATACCTCGAAACAAAGGGTCTGAATCCCGGAGATGAGAAGTTCGTCAATTTCAGAAAACAGTTCATAGAAGAACTCGAAGAGCTTTTGAAACCAACGTTCGAAAAGAAGGCAAAAGCAGTGGATAAGAAGATAATTAAGTTCTTCGCCCTCTATATCGCAAAGTTTGCAAGAGATCCGGATATCGAATACAAGGATTTCAAGGATATAGTGCTTACCCTTCTGAAATAAGGAGACCATCAATGGATAGGATCCGGTCTTTTAGTCCGGATCTTTTTTTATCCGTTGCACTTGTTATGATAATTTATCAATAAAGAAAAAGTGCAGTCCGTACAGGACTGCACATTTTGTCATGTCAGGAATTGTTCTCAGTAATTCTCGGCATTGACCTCGAAATATGCCTTAGGATGTGCACAGACGGGGCATACTTCCGGAGCTTCCGTTCCGACTACTATATGTCCGCAGTTCCTGCATTCCCAGACCTTGACTTCGCTCTTCTTGAAGACTTCCTGCATCTCAACGTTCTTTAAGAGTGCACGGTATCTTTCCTCATGATGCTTCTCGATAGCGCCGACTGCACGGAATTTAGCTGCGAGCTCAGGGAAACCTTCCTTCTCAGCTGTCTTGGCGAATCCCTCATACATATCTGTCCATTCGAAGTTCTCGCCTGCAGCAGCAGCTTCGAGGTTTTCTGCCGTGGTTCCGATGCCGTTCAGTTCCTTGAACCACATCTTTGCATGTTCCTTTTCGTTATCAGCGGTCTTCAGGAAGAGGGCAGCGATCTGCTCGAATCCTTCCTTCTTTGCCTTTGATGCGAAATAGGTGTATTTGTTTCTAGCCTGGGACTCACCTGCAAATGCAGCCTCAAGGTTCTTCTCGGTCTGTGTTCCGGAATATTTATTGGCCTTGGGAGCTTCTTCCTTGATCTCTACGAGATCGTCTCCTGTTGCTCCGCAAACAGGGCATACAGCCTCTTCAAGGCTCTCAGCTTCAAATTCTTCATTGCAGATATTGCATCTAAATTTTGCCATCATCAATCCTCCTGTTGTTATTCATTATGGTCATATATATTGTACTTTCAATACATACTAAAATCAAATCGAAAAAGAGGATGTCCTATGGGGCATCCTCTGATCCGGTAAGGTAATCATTGGGAGTGAAAACCTATGTATATATTGGGGTCATCTTTATTATCACATATGGCAAGTACGAAAAAACGGACTTCAAAACTCCTCTTTATGATATAATCTATCTGTATCATTTCTAAGAAAGGGGTCATGATATGGCCAGTTCAAAGACGAGGATATTGTTCCTGCTGGACCTTCTCAGGACATATACGGACGACGAGCACTTCCTTACCAGAGAAGAGATAATGGACAAGATGGATGAAGCGGGCTATAAGGCCATGGACAGGAAGGTCGTATACAGCGACATAGAAGCACTAAAGGAATACGGCATAGACATAATCACACAGAGGCAGAACCGACAGTACTACTATTCGATAGGAGCCAGGGATTTCGAACTCGTTGAGCTTAAGCTCCTAGTCGACTCGATACAGGCAGCCAAGTTCATTTCTGAAGACAAATCCACAAAGCTCATTAAAAAGCTCGAGACTCTCGTAAGCGTACACGAAGCCGGAGAACTTCACAGGAACGTGCTCATCTCAGGAAAGATGAATACTTCGAACGAGATGATATTCTACAGCGTCGACAGCATATTCACTGCCATAAACAAGAACAGGAAGATCACCTTCAAGTACGGACAGTGGAACGCACAGAAGCAGCTGAAGCCGAGAAGAGAATCACTCATATACAAGGTATCCCCTTGGACGCTCATATGGGATGACGAGTACTACTATTTGGTCGCATATGATGACAGGGATCAGAAGATAAAGCACTACAGAGTCGACAAGATGATGGAGATAGGCATCACTGATGAGGAGAGGACCGGAAGGGACGAGTTCAGGAAGGAGAACGTACGTGACTATCAGAGGCGTGTGTTCGGCATGTTCGGCGGAGAGACGAGAACGGTCGTCCTTGAATGCGAAGACGGTGACAAGTTCTACGGAATAATAATAGACAGGTTCGGAAAGGACATAATCATCTCAAGGAACCCGGAGAAGGGGACCTTCAGGGTAGTGGTCGACGTGGTGCCGAGCCCTCAGTTCTACGGATGGCTGTTCTCCCTCGGAGAAGGTATAAGGATCGTTTCCCCCGATGACGTTGTCGAGGAATGTTCTAAGGCAGCAGAAAGCATATACAGGCAGTTCGGAAAGAAATGAAGAGAGAACAGATACTTGAGAGACTTTTCTCCATGAGGGATGAAGGGTACTGTGAGATGAATGCCAGGGTCGTAAATGATCCCACACTGAAGTATATAGGTGTAAGGACTCCGGATCTACGAAGATTTGCTTCAGAGCTCTACAGAGCAGATGAGTACGAAGAATTCATCTCCATACTGCCCCACGAATATAACGATGAATATCTCCTTCACGGTTTCATACTGTCGAAGTTCAGGGACTATGACAAGTGCATGGCTGAAGTAGAAAGACTTCTTCCATTCATGTCTAACTGGGCTGAGACGGATACTCTCTCTCCGAAATGCTTTGAAAGTAACCGGGAAGACGTGAGAAGAAGGATAGATATATGGATGGATTCGGATAAGCCTTATATCAGGAGATTCGCCCTATGCCGACTGATGAGCCTATTTCTCGATGAGCCATATTTCAGAGAATCGGATTACGGATATATCCTTAACAGCCATATGGATCATTATTATCTCAATATGATAAGAGCATGGTATATGGCAACTGCACTTGCAAAGCAGTATGACAGTGCGGTAAGGATCATCGAAGACAGAAGACTCGACAGATGGACCCACAACAAGGCTATACAGAAGGCCGTGGAGAGCTTCAGGGTGAGCGATGAGATAAAGACATATCTAAAGACTTTGAGATGGAAATAATGAAAGGAGAAACCATATGCCGGGAAGAGGCGGAATGAGAGGAGGTCCGTTCAGTGACCTCACGGAAGAAGAAAAGAAGAGCGTGCCCAAGGTCACCAAAGACCTTCTGAAGAGGATATTCTCATATCTTGAACCATATAAGGGGAGACTTGCTCTCGTATTCGTATGCATCATAATATCAGCTTCGATGAAGCTCCTGCCCTCGATACTCACAGGAAACATCATAGACGAGGGACTCATAGGAAGAAGCATTCCGAAGCTCATACTGTATATACTGCTGTCGCTCCTCGTGACCTTTGCAGCAAACATAATAGGGATCGTGGAGAGTCATCTTAATACATGGATAGCACAGCACATCTCCTTCGATATGAGGAACCAGATGTACAAGCATCTCCAAAGGATGTCTCAGAGGTTCTTCACTACCAACAGTCAGGGGGACATCATCACCAGGATGACCAGCGACATAGGCGGAGTCGAGAGAGTTGTAACCAGCACCTTCACCAACATAATCTCCAATGTGATCACACTTGTCATAGCCGTCATAGCGATGTTCCAGAAAAACTGTATACTCGCTCTTATCGGCATGGTGATAATACCTCTCTTCGCACTTCCGACGAGAAGTGCCGGGAAGAAGAGATGGAGCATCACGAGGCAGTCCCAGGAATTCAATGACAATATGAACGATATCCTTAACGAGACCATGTCCGTGTCCGGTCAGCTGCTCGTAAAACTGTTCAATAAGGAAGGCTATGAATACGGCAAATACAGGCAGCTAAACAAGCAGATGATCGACCTTAACATCAAGGAGAATCTTGCAGGCAGATGGTTCTTCGTCATAATGTCAACTTTCACGAAGATAGGGCCTATGCTCATCTACTTTGTCGGCGGACTTCTGATGATGAAGACGGATTCAAGTCTTACCGTCGGAGACATCACCGTCATGGTGTCTCTTCTGAGCCAGATGTACATGCCTGTGAACTCGCTTCTGAACATACAGGTTGAGTGGCTGAGGAGCATGGCGCTCTTTTCAAGGATATTCGAGTATTACGATCTTCCTGTCGAGATAAAGAACAAGGAGAACGCCCTTAAGCCCGCTTCCTTCAAGGGAGACATCAGGTTCATTGACGTGTCCTTCTCATATGACGGAGAGAACGACATTTTGAAACACATAGATCTTGAGATCAAGGCAGGCGACTGTCTTGCCGTCGTCGGTCCTTCAGGGTCAGGCAAGAGTACTCTCATAAACCTGCTTCCGAGGCTCTATGACGTCACTGGAGGTTCTGTTACCATAGACGGTAATGATGTAAGGGATATAGACCTTTCGTTCCTGAGGGGCGGCATAGGGCTCGTTTCCCAGGATACGTATCTGTTCAACGGAACGATAAGGGAAAACCTCCTGTATGCAAAACCGAACGCAACGGAAGAGGAGCTGAGGGAAGTATGCAGAAAGGCGAATATACTTGACCTCATAGAATCCTCGCCCGACGGCATGGAGACCATGGTGGGGAACAGAGGCCTTAAGCTCTCAGGCGGGGAGAAACAGAGACTATCCATTGCAAGAGTGCTCCTAAAGGATCCGGACATAGTGATCTTTGATGAGGCGACATCAGCCCTCGACTCCATAAACGAAAGGAAGATACAGGACGCCATCGATCCGATAGTCGAAGAAAGGACGTCGATACTTATCGCTCACAGACTCTCGACGATACTTGCTGCGGATGAGATCGCCGTACTTAAGGACGGAAGGATCGTGGAGAGAGGCCAGCATGAGGATCTTCTGAAACTGAACGGGGTTTACGCAGAGCTCTACAATACTCAGTTCAAGATCAAACAATAAGATTCAAGATTTATATTCATAGTCCATGTGTGCTATCATATTGTTTGTGCAGAAAACAATTATGAGGATGGCGCTCATGGACTTTTTGTTACCGTTTCTTTATGTGATATTTATATCGCTCGGTCTTCCGGATTCTCTGTTCGGAGTGGCCTGGCCTGTCATGCACGAAGAGATGAACGTATCTGAATCCTTCGGCTCCGTCTATCAGATGGTAGTCGGTTTCTGTACGGCAGGCATTAGCCTCATAGCCGGCAAGCTTTTAAGGAGATACGGTACCGCCAGGGTCACCTATGTCTCCATAATCCTTACAGTGATCGGTCTCATAGGCATGAGCTATGCAAAGGGCCTCATATTCCTTATCTTTTTTGCTGTAGTGCTCGGCTACGGAGCAGGTGCCATAGATACCGGTCTCAACAGCTACGTTTCCACACACTATCATGCCAGACACATGAACTGGCTCCATTGTTTCTGGGGTATAGGCGTGGCACTTTCTCCTCTCATAATGTCTTTCTCGCTCACGGCCGGAGTCGATACGTCCTGGAGAGGCGGTTACAGGACAGTAGGAATACTTCAGGCATGCATCCTCATTGCCGTCACTTTCATTATGAGAAAATGGATAAAAAGGGAAGAGACAGAAGACCTTTATGAGGAGACGCGCATAGACACCAGCAAGGAAGGGATCCTGCAGATTTTCAGGAAAAAAGGCGTGCTCCTTTCTGTAATTTCCCTTGGTGTCTACTGCGGCATGGAATACATAATCGGGACCTGGGGCGCATCATATATGGTAAACGTGTTCGACATGGAGCCTGCGTCTGCAGCCCGCTGGGTCTCCCTTTATTATTCGGGGATAATGATCGGAAGATTTGCCTCAGGCTTCTTCTCCATCAAATTCCACGATGACCTGATCATATCCTTCGGCATATTCATAGCATCCCTTGCCGCAGGATCGTTGTGTTTTTCCATGGGATCACTTGAGAACATGGCGTTCTTCATAATAGGACTCGGATTCGCTCCTATTTTCCCATGCATCCTCCACAGTATCCCCAATAGATTCGGTACAGAGTATTCGGCGGACATAACGGGATACCATACTTTCGGAGCCTACGGAATTGGGTTTCTGATACAGTTCGCTTTCGGAATTATCGCCAGCACCGTTTCGTTCAATATAACTCCCTTCGTGCTCCTTGGACTTTCGCTTACTTTCATAGCTCTGAACTTTCTGGTACTCAAGAAGACTGGACTCCTGAAGAAGAGATACATACTTGGCATCAAACGTAAGAAGAACAGGAAATGACATCAGTATGGACAGATCTTAAGCCCCTTTCAGCGGAAAGGGGCGTTTTTATATGAACGACGTTCATAAAAATATCGCTGAACGATGACATTAGACCTCTTAAAGGGCTATAATGATTGTTAGATACTATATCAATATGCATTTTCGGTATCTAAAACAATTTATAGGGAGATCTCCATATGGACAAAAAGGAAAAAGAGCTGAGGGAGATTAAGAGGCTCGAAAAGGACAGTGCTTTCCACAGTCACAAATACTATTTTCCGATCCTCATCCTCGTGCTCACGATAGTATACATCGTGGATGAGCTGGCCTCGAACGTAAGAGGTGCAGTAGACTCCTTCACGATATGCGATCTTTTCAACACAACATTCGGTACGCCTGAATACGACAGAGCTTCCGGTATCCTCGGACTCGTCACCACGGGCTGCTACCTTATCTACCTTGTGGCTCCGTTCTACAAGAGCCTTGCAGACAAGTTCGGACGCAGGATATTCCTCATTATCAACACGATAGGAATGGGAGTGGGAATGCTGGTATCCATCATATCTCACAACATACCTCTTTATCTCGTCGGTTGCGTCATAATGACCTTCTTCACGCCAAATGACATGCAGGTCATATATATCATGGAATGCGCTCCGAAGGAACACAGGGCAAAGCTCTGCTCGATCACAAAGGGTATAGCGCTCATATCCGTCTCGCTTCTCGGACTATTCGTAAAGCTGTTCGTAAACAGAGAGAATCCGGGTACATGGAGAAGCGTTTACATCATACCTACGGCTCTTGCATTCATTATCGGTATAGCGGCTATCTATATTGTCAGAGAGACCCCTGTATTCACACAGAAGAGGCTTGGTTTCCTCAAGAAGACGGAAGCTGAAAGAGAAGAGGAGCTGAAGGCTGAGAAGCTCGCAGACATAGAGAAGGCAGACAAGAGCGTCTCAGTAATGGGAGCATTCAAGTTCATTTTCAAGAACAGACAGACAAGAGCGATAGCAATAGTAGCACTGCTGCTGGCATTCTCTACAGGATACACCGGCAAATATCAGAACATGATAGAGTCGGGTGTGGCAAAAGGTGCCATAACACCTGAAGGCTCGGACATAATCCTCATGTTCTATCCTCTCATAAACGGAATATTCACTCTTCTCGGCGGGTTCCTAACAGACTCTCTCGGAAGAAAGAAATCAGCACTTATACTCGGCGGTTGGGCAGCAGCAGGACTTGCGGTATTCGCAATAGGATGTTCTACCGGACTCAGCCCGTATATCACCGGATTTGCATACGGCTTCTCCATAGCCGGACTCTGGTCGATCTCAGACATGATCTACTTTGTCATCACATCGGAATCCACGCCTACTGAGATGAGAGCCTCAGTCGTCGGAACGATGCAGCTTCTGGGAATGGTTGGCACCGGACTCAACATGGTCTTCAATAACGTAGTCACCATGGTAGCCGGATCCATGAACCTGCCTGTAGTCCTTACGGCATCGTACCTGCCTCTCATGGCAATAGCGCTCATTATCATGATGCTGAAGGTCAGGGAAACGAAGGACGTGGACCTCGACAACATACAGATTGACTTATGATTCACTTTATAAATGCTTTGGTAATAATTGCTATCCTGCTGCTGGTATTCCTGGCAGCAGGATATTATGTGTTCCTGACAGTGTTCAGCAGGAAGTTCTGGCAGGACAGCGTAAAAGCGCATGCAAATGACGATCCCGACGATTTTGATGAGAACGACCCTCTTATGGCTCCTACAGGAAGAGCGCTCCGCTACTATAAGGAGCGTTTTGACCATGAGTTCACTCATCTTCCTCTTGAAGAGCTTGAGGTCACTTCCTTTGACGGACTGAAGCTAAAGGGATATCTCTTAAGGGGAAGCGAGAAGGAAGTAGTGATCTGCGTGCACGGCTACAAATCCGGAATGAAGGAAGATTTCTCGGACAAGATCCACATCTACATGGACAGGGGTACTACAGTGCTACTGGTGAACGACAGGGCTCACGGTAATTCCCAGGGAAAGTATCTCGGATTCTCAGAACATGACAAGAGGGATGTCTCTAAATGGGTCGACAGGATGAACGAGATGTTTCCTGATGCAAGGATCTATCTCCACGGAGTCTCCATGGGAGGAGCTACAGTCATACATTGTGCCGACCTCAAGCTCAAGAACGTAAAAGGCATAATAGACGACTGCGGGTTTGATTCCATATACGGGATCACGAGGGCCCTCATGAGGACTATGTACCATGTTCCGTATTTTCCTCTGGGATATATGGCCTGGTTCTGGTCGAAGGTGCTGGCAAAGGTCGGCTTCAAGGACACGATTGGAGAGGAATGCGTAAAGCATACGGATATCCCGATCGTGTTCATACACGGAATAGATGACAGCTTCGTTCCTGCTGTGATGAGCTTCGACCTCTATAAGTACTGCGCATCCCCGAAGGAACTCCACATGATAAACAGATGCGGACATGCGGCAGCATATATGGTCGCTACTGAAGAATATACCGACGCGGTCAACAGACTGCTCGACGGAGAGATAAAATGAGATATTTTGGCGTGGACTGGTACCCCGAACAGTGGGGCATGGATCATGTCGATGAAGACCTTGACATGATAAAAGAACTCGGAGCGAACCTGATAAGGGTCGGCGATTTCGCCTGGGACAGATTCGAACCGGAGGAAGGCAGGTATGATTTCACATTCTTCGATGAGGTTATAGAGAGGGCAAAGAAGAGGGGACTCAACATAATGATGTGTGTCCCAACGGCCACTATGACCTCATGGATGTACAGGGATCATCCGGAGATAATGAACGTTTCCGAGACTGGCTACGTTCAGCCTTTCGGTGCAAGAAGAGGATACTGTCTCAATTCCGATTTCTACAGGAAGAAGGCAACGGAGCTTGCATATGCCATGGGCCGTCACTATAAGGACGAAAAGGCCATAGTTGCATGGCAAGTCGATAACGAGATCGGACATGAGGGCTCCGACGTATGCTTCTGTGACACATGCAGGAAGAAGTTCGATGATTTCCTGAGGAACAGATATCCTGACATAGAAAATCTGAACGAGAGATGGGGCACTTCCTTCTGGACGCATACGTATTCCGATTTTGATGAGATACCTATGCCTAAGCCGTCTTTCACGGCTCAGAATCCTTCTCTGAGGCTCGAATGGGCAAGATTCCGAAGCGAATCCACGGTGAGCTACATCGATATCATGGTAAAGGCGTTAAAGGGAGCCGGCGTCACGGTACCGGTATGTCATGACTTTGAAGGCGGTACGATAAACAAGGCATTCAATCCGTTCGATGTGGCTGAAACAGTCGATTTCGTGGCTTACAACAACTATCCCGTCTGGGGTGGTCAGAGAGCACCCATGAGTGACAGCGACATCTGTTTCACAGTGGATTTTGCAAGGGGCTTCAAGAGAGATGCCATATGGATCACGGAATCTATAATGGGAGCCCAGGGCCATAACGACATCGGTTATGCACCGAAACCGGGAGAAGCAAAGAAATGGGCACTTGAATCCCTGGATCACGGAGTCAAGTCTCTTATATTCTTCAGGTTCAGAGGCTTCACAAAGGGTGCAGAACAGTTCTGTTTCGGAATACTTGACCCGGACAATGTGAAGAGGAGAAGGTTCTACGAGACACAGGAGTTCTTCAGTGAAGCAAAACAGAGACCGTTTGAATACCCGAAGAGCAGAGTCTGCATAGTCTATGACTATGATTCAAAGAGCTCCATGCAGATACAGAGACAGTCAGACGCCTTCTCCTACGAGCAGGAGTGCATGAAACTGTATAACCAGATGTACAGGAGAGGCATGAATTGCGACGTGATCGATTCCAAGGCCGATTTCTCAATATATGAGACCGTTATACTCCCGTATATGATAATAATGGATGACGGTTTCAGGGAGAGGCTGGAGAGATTCGTTTCTGAAGGCGGAAAGGCAGTGATGACTCCGAGGACAGCATGGAAGGACAAAGACAACAATCTCATTTTCGGAAAGAGGCTTCCTGTAGATCTTACGGATATAACGGGATGCATGATAGAGGAGCATGAAGCTCTTCTCTCGGGAGTGACCTCGCCCTGTGAGTTCGACGGAAAAGAAGGAAAGGGCTATATATTCGAAGAGCTCCTGACTTTAAAGGGCGGAAAAAAACTGATCGCCTGGAAAGACAATCAGTTCGGAGATTTCGCCGCTGCAGTCGAGAACGTTTACGGAAAGGGGAGATGCTATTATCTCGGCAGCTCCTTTGACGAGGATACGCTCACAAGACTGTTCGATCTGATATTAAACTGACATCATAGAGTGATGTCTCTGATGACCCTCTCGGCATTGCCGTGGAACAGAAGCTCAACATCGTCTTCGCTCCAGCCCCTTGCCCTGAGGGCATCATTTAGTTTATGGAGATCAAGAGGATCCCTGATCTCAAGCTCTCCCTGTATACCGTCCCAGTCGGAGCCGAGTCCTATGACTTCCTTTCCTCCGAGATCAACTATGTGTTCTATATGTCTCACCATGTCGGAAACGAGGCTTCTCGTCTCGGTGAGCTCCTTTCCGAGGAAAGGCGGATTGTAGTTGAGCCCTATGAAGCCTCCCTTGTCGGCCATCTTTCTTATCATGTCATCAGTGAGGTTCCTCGGGTGCGGAGTAAGAGCTCTTGCACAGGAGTGGCTTGCAACGAATGGCTTTTTCGTGATGTCGCAGATATCGTAGAAACCGCCGTCGTTCAGATGGGAGACATCTATGATGATCCCGAGCTCATTCATGACCTCTATGGCTTCCTTTCCGAAATCCTTAAGTCCCTTGTTCATGAGCTCACTGTCGGTGGAGTTAGGATATCCGAAGCAATTCTCACCGTTCCATGTGAGCGAGATAAGGCAGTAGCCCATATCCCTGTACTTCTTCAGGTTCTCCATCTTTCCGTCTATCATCCTGCCGTCTTCAAAGGTCATGAAGGCGGACATCTTTCCGTTCTTCAGATTCTCCATATATGAGGAATAGTCTGTTGCGAGAGCTATTATATCCTTATTCTTCTCCAGTTCGGCCGTAAGCGCCTCATACAGGTTAGCCCTGTATTCCTCATCCGATATGTCCATGCGTTCTCTCGGGGGCAGGAAAGTGGCAAAGAACTGGGCACCTGCACCTGCTTCCTTCATCCTTCTGAAGTCCACGGATCTTCCGACGGAAGATGTGTCAAAAAGGCTCTGTCCTTCGTATCCGTGGTAATACATCATCAGCGTATCGCAGTGAAAGTCTATGTATCTCATAAGTAAAACTCCTTTAAGTCCGTTTTATATCATTTTATAGGCTCATAAACCATTTCACAATAAGGGCGTTGTCCTTTAAAATAAACTAGAGGTGATTATATGGGACTAAATAAGGTCGAATACTGTCTCGTTACGGGTGCCAGTTCCGGACTCGGAAAAGAGTTCGTGAGGCAGCTTGCAGAGACCAAACGCTACAGGATAGTGGCAGTTGCAAGAAGAGAAGATAAGCTTAAGGAACTTCAGGATTCATTCGGAGATATTGTCATACCGATGAAGGCTGACGTGACCTCGGATGAATTCAGTGAAGGACTTGAAGATCTTTTCGGTAAATACGTTTTTTCCATTGTAATAAACAATGCCGGATTCGGTCTAGCAGGAAGGTTCAGTGAGACTGACGGTAAAAGGGAGCAGATGATGATAGACACGAACGTCAAGGCCCTTCAGACCGTTACAAAGACTGCTGTCAGATGCATAAAGGACAGGGGCGGACATATCCTTAATGTCGCATCATCCGCGGGATACTTTCCTGGCGGCGCATATATGGCTACATATTATGCATCGAAGGCTTATGTGCTTTCGCTGACAAATGCCGTCCATGAGGAGCTCAGGCAGGCAAAGAGCCCGTTATATATCGGGTCATTGTGTCCGGGACCCGTGGATACGGAGTTCAATGATGTAGCGAACGTAAAATTCTCACTTAAAGGCATTACTGCCGAGTACTGCGTCAGGTATGCATTGAAAAAGATGTTTAAGGGCAAGAGAGAGATAATCCCGACCTTCAGGATGAAAGCTCTCATATTCCTTACAAGACTTGCTCCGAGGAGCATGATATTAAGGTTCACGGCAGGAGCACAACGCTCCAAGATAGAAAGGAGATAGATCATGGAATACGGTACCTCTATAGCAAAGAAAAAAGTCGAGCAGATGACTGATCATGAGCTCCTTATGCTCATGGCTAAAAATTCAAGCAGTCAGAAGAAGATGCAGATATTGACTCTGATAATCCTTGCCGTTCTGACGGTTTCGATCATCGTTTCAGTGGTCCTCATCGTACCGAAGTTGAACAGGACTCTTGAAGACATGAGCACCCTTGCCGTCTCTCTGCACGATATAGTGGACGACATTGAGATCTCCCTTGAGAACGTAAGGACGATGGCAGACAGTATCACGAAGACCGTGAATGACAATTCGGAGGCTCTTGGAGAAACGATAACGAAGATCAGCAAGATAGACTTCGAGACACTGAACAAGGCCATAAACGATCTTGCAAAGATAGTCGCTCCTCTCGCAAAGCTCTTCGGAGGAGGAAAATGATATGAGGATACCCGACTTTATCAGGAAAGGTGACACGATAGGACTCGCAGCTCCTTCTTTCGGTGTTTCAACAGAACCTTATATAACAAGACTCGAGGCCGCTGTCTCCAAGTTCAGGGCTCTAGGCTACAATGTCATGATGGTCCCGAGCTGCATGAAGAATCTGGGCACCTGTCTTTCCAATGCGCCGGAGATCGCTGCTAGGGAGCTCATGGACATGTATCTCGATGACAGGGTCGACGCGGTAATATCAGTAGGCGGCGGAGAGCTCATGTGCGAGACTATCTCCCACGTGGATTTCAGAAGACTCAGTGAAGCAAAGCCGAAATGGTATATGGGCTATTCTGATAACACCAACTTCATATATCCGATGCTGACTCTTGGAGACGTGGCAGGCATATACGGCCCGTGTGCACCCGGATTCGGAAAGCCCTGGGAAGGGACAGAGGATCTTTCGTTCGCTCTTCTTGAAGGCAGAGATCTTACTGTAAAAGGCTTCGATATGTTCGAGTCTCCGGATTACGACGATGATGATCCGCTCCGCAGATATCATTTCGATACCAAAAAGGAACTGACACTCTATGCTCCTGTGAACGGAAAGCTCCTGAAAACTGATGAAGTCATGATGGAAGGTGTGCTCTCAGGGGGATGTCTCGATATACTCATAAATCTCTCAGGTACCAGATTCGACGGTACACAGGGATTCCTCGACAGGCATGAAAAGGTGATACTCGTCATGGAAGCCTGTGACCTCACTCCGCTCGACATAAGAAGGGGACTCTGGCAGCTTCGTGAAAGAGGCTGGATGAGGAACCTCACGGGCATAGTCTTCGGAAGGCCCCTTAATGCCTTTAACATGGATCAGTTCGGAGTAGACAGGTTCACTGCGTGTCTGCCGTTGCTGGAGGACTTGGGAGTTTCCGTGATCTTCGACGCGGATATAGGCCATATAGACCCTATGGTCCCGCTTATCATGGGAGCCGATACAATCGTTACGGCTAAAGGGAACGATATCACTTTCGACATGAGGAGACGCGGATGAACATATATACACTGACGTTCTTTTTTACGATGATGATCTTCATAGTGCTGTTCCTTGTATTCAGAAAGAAGATCGTCTCAGTCATAACAAAGGATGAACTCAAGGGCATAACGGCCGTAAGAGCCGTCAGGATACCCTGGGAGACATATCATATCGATAAGAAGGATACAAAGAAGGACGTATTCGGGAACAGCGTGAAGCTTTCGGAATATGAATGGAATTATGACGGAAAGGGCTATAATGCATCCTTCTACGGAGATGACACATATATCTTCGATATACCGTATGCAGAGGGAGCCGGCAAGGACGAGATAGATCTTCTTGTAAACGCAAAGACAGGCAAGCCCGTTATGGTAAGGGATGTTATCCTGAATAACCGGAAGATAATAGGTCTTTTTGTCATCAGTCTCATATCGGGGCTCGTCCTTGCATATTTTTCAATGAAAATCATTGGGTAACATGCAACATTCTCTGTTTTCGAATTGTATATATAGCAGATAACAGTTTAAAGACTGGAAAAGGAGAATGAATATCATGTTTAAAAAGATCGTAGCTATACTGCTTGCAGTAACCGTAATGTGCCTTTGTGCATGTGCAAAGAAGTCTGAAAAGGAAGATGTATCCGGAACGGTGCAGATCCCGAATCCGATGAAAGAGTTCAACAACGTGGAGGAAGCCGCAAAGGATTCCGGTATGAAGGTAAAGCTTCCTGAGACCATAAAAGGCCTCAAACAGAAGTCATTCTTCACCTACAGCGCTGAGATCCTTGAAGTAAGATACGGCGACGACAAGATATATGTGAGAGTTGCAGGAAGCGGAGACGATATCTCCGGTGATTATAACGAATACAAGTGGTCTGCCTCCATGGATAAGGACGGATATAAGTTCACCGCTTACGGAGAAAGCGATACCGCTTTCACGAAGGTGACCGGAGAAAAGGACGGCCACGTCTATTCCATAACATCGGAAGAGACGATGAGCATTGACGAGATCAAGGGAATAATCGACGCTATCATAATCGAATGACAGGACAGATAAGAAATACGGACGGACCGGAAAAGGCCCGTCCATTTTTTATGAGAAAGCTTTCCACGTAATGTTATAATCTATCTATAAACAGGAAAGGATCACACTTATGAAGATACTGGATTTCGGCTCCATAAATCTGGACTTTACATATCAGGTGGACCATCATGTGAAGACCGGAGAGACAATAACCTCTCTGAACAGGACCGTTTTCCCGGGAGGCAAGGGATATAACCAGGCCGTTGCTCTCGGAAGAGCCGGTGCAGAGGGCGTCTTTTTCGCCTGCAGGCTCGGAAAGGACGGGGATTTCCTGATCCCGATATGCAGTGATGCCGGAGTAGATACGAGATACATGGAGATCACGGATCTTCCTACAGGCCAGGGCATCATCCAGCTGAACAGGGAGGGGGACAACTGCATAATACTATTTCCGTCAGCCAACAGATCCATAGACGAGGAATTTGCCGACAGGGTGCTGGAGGGTTTTACCGGCGGTGATCTGCTCCTTCTGCAGAACGAGATCAGTTCCCTTTCATATATCATCGACAGGGCCTATGAAAAGGGCATGAGGATCGTCATGAATCCTTCACCTTTCGATTTCAGACTGAAAGAATGCGATCTCACTAAGATAGGCATATTCATGATTAACGAGACAGAGGGAAACCAGCTCACGGGGAAGGACGATCCGGAAGAGATACTCGATGCATCGAAGGAACTGTATCCTGAGACAGAGATAATCCTGACACTCGGAGAAAAGGGATCCATCTATTCATATAAGGACAAGAGGATATACCAGAGCGCATATGAAGTGGTCCCCGTCGATACTACGGCAGCAGGAGACACTTTCACCGGATATTATCTTGCTTCCCTTCTCAAGGGACTCAGCATAGAGGAGTGTCTTGATACTGCATCAAAGGCTTCAGCCATGTCCGTCACCGTTAAAGGAGCGATCCCCTCTATCCCTCTGTATAAGGACGTAATGGCTTCCGATATCCGTAAGAGAGGCTGACAGATGGTCTTAGGGATTCAGCTTGTCCTTATAGCCGTTATATTTGCGATATACGGCATAATGGTGAAGAGGATCAAAAGCGGCACCCATTTCTACAGGGTCTGGTTCATTATGGGAGGGATGCTCCTTATTATCGGCATCCTCCGGATACTCGGACTCTGGCAGAAACTTCCCGGATATTTCAGATATACGGTACTTGCACTGTGGCTCATATACATAGGCTTCTGTTTCATCGTATTTATAAAGGTCATACGGAGTTTCAGCCATAAGGTACCGGGGAACCTCGATTATATAATCGTTCTCGGAACTCAGATCAGGGAAGACGGTCCGAGCAATGCTCTGTATTTCAGGCTTAAGAGAGCAAAAGAGTACCTTGACGAAAATCCGAGTACAAAGGTAATAGTTTCGGGCGGACAGGGGTATAATGAACCGGTGACTGAAGCATCAGGGATGAAGAAATGGCTCACAGAGAATGGTATTGACGTTTCCAGGATCATATTGGAGGACAGATCGAAGACGACTCACGAGAACCTGTTGTTCTCCAGGGAACTGTTTGATCATGAGAACTGCTCATATGGCATTCTTTCCAGCAATTTCCATCTGTACAGGGCCTCTCTTCTGGCAAGGAAGCTTGGACTTAGCGGTTTCAGCCTGATACCGGCATATACTACGCCTCTCTATCTGCCGCACAATATGTTAAGAGAAGTATTTGCTTTTATTGTCGGAAGATTCAAAGGGCATTTCTAGGAGGACAAATGTTATCCGTCATTTCGTATTCGTTCAACGCGATAGCACCCATACTTATACTGATCATCATAGGATATACGGCAAAGAGGACGGGATTTTTAAACGATGCAACGGTAAAGCAGATGAACAGGTTCAATTTCAGGTTCTGCTTCCTTCCGCTCATGATCAAGAATCTCTATGATCTCAAAGGAGACTTCGGGATACCCTGGATGCTCATAGGGATTGTCATCCTGTCTCTCTGTGTGATTACGGTCGCCGGATATTTCGTAACGAAGGCCGTTACAAGGGATAAAAAGAGGATTCCAGTGCTCATGATGAGCTCATACAGGTCCAATTTCGCCATAATCGGGATTGCTCTGTGTGAATCGCTTGCGGGAGCTGAAGGACTCCAGATGTGTTCCGTTTTCCAGCTTCCGAATATACTGTTCTTCAATATCCTTAGCGTTTCCGTACTCAGCATCTTTTCGGAGGATAGCAAGGGCTTCGATATAAAGAGGATATTACGATCACTTATATCTAACCCGATAATGATAGGCCTTTTCATTGGGTCTATCATACTGATCGCAAGAGGATTCATTCCTAAGGATCTGAACGGAGATCCGGTCTTTACGATCGAAAAAGATCTTCCATGGCTCTTCACGGCACTTTCATACATGGCGAGGACTGCGACACCTCTTGCCCTCGTGATCCTGGGTGCGCAAATGAATTTCGAGGAGATAGGGAGCTACAGAAAGGAACTTGTCGTAGGTGTCGTATTCAGACTTATAGTCGCTCCGCTCATCGGTTTCGGTATTGCGTTTGCAGCTCATGCGACAGGGCTCATAACTTTTACTCCAGGGACAGTAGCCATGATGGTAGCCGCTTACGGAACCCCTATGGCAGTGTCTTCCGTAGTAATGTGTTCGGAGATGGGAGCAGAAGAGAAACTGGCAGGACAGATAGTAGTCTGGAGCAGCATTCTCAGCATGATATCGCTCTTTGCGATCTGCGCGATACTTAGGGCAATGGGACTGCTGTAAGTTTTTCCGTATATCATAACTTTTAATAGAAAAGACCGGTGATCATATGTATACCGGTCTTCATGTTTTCTTAGCTGTTACTTTGTGATCTCAGCGAATCTCTTCAGGCTCTCTTTTCCTACGATCTTTCCGCTTTCCTGATATTCCCTTACGATCTTTACTATCATATCGTTCACGGGAGTATCGGTATTCGTGATGTCGCCGTATCTGCAGATCTCACCGTTTATGGCGTCTATCTCACAGGGCTTTCCTTTCTTAAGATCCTGCAGCATGCTTGGCTCGATGTCCTTATGCTTCTTCATGGCTATCGGCATGATTAAAGCTGCAATGGCTTTCTTCAGAGGATTGCTGAAATACATCAGCTTAACGACGTCAAATCCCTGAATCTTGGCGAATTCCACTCCCATTGCCTTTCCGACGTCAACACATTCCTTTAGAGCATACTGGGCGATGTTCCTCGCTTCCTTATCCTTTGTGACGTCACCGAAGGTTCCTCCTATGACAGTGCCCATTCCGCTGAATACCGAATTGATTAGAAGCTTCGTCCACCTGGCACCGATGAAATTCTCTTCATTCTCAACCGTTCCCATTCTGGAAAGTATCTCAGAGACTTTAAGAAACTTTTCATGAGGGAATCCTTCGATGTCTCCCATACCGAATGTGAGTGAATCAGGGGAAGAAGTGAGTCTTGAGATCCCGGGTCCCTCAAGTGTGGCGCCCCAGCCTACTGTCGCTCCGCAGACTCTGTCTTTTCCGAGTATTTCTATGAGATCATACTCAGGAAGACCATTCTGAAGAGTACAGAGAGCTCCGTCGGAAGAAAGATGATCTTTCAGGAATTCGGCGGTTGATCTGTTCTCAAGCTGCTTTGTGAGAAGGAAGATGATGTCATAGACACCTTCCATCATGTCGGGAGTATATGCCGTTACCTTCTGTGTGAAATCCACAGTCCCGGTGACTTTTGCACCATATTCATTCATGGCGTCGACATGGGCCTTGTTCCGCGTAAACAGATCGACGGAAAGTCCGTCTTTCTCGAGATATGCTCCTAAAATTGTTCCCAGAGAGCCTGCTCCGTAAATAGCTATCCTCATCAGGATTCACCTCCAAATGTAATACCTTATTCAGTTTATAAACTTAAGGAGCAAAACTCAAGGAGTATGTTGTAAAATATATAGGTAAACTAATATACACGGAGAAATGATATGAACGAGATCACAAGGGAAAAGATCGACAGTCTCAGGAGGGGACACGTTACGGGAGAGCTTACGGAAGGATGCCTCGTACTTGAGGGAGGTGCCTTCAGAGGTCTCTATACTGCAGGTGTTCTGGATGTATTTCTTGAGAACGGTATCCTTATCCGTGATGTGATAGGAGTGTCTGCCGGAGCTCTTAACGGTCTCACATATTCCGCAGGACTCTTGGGAGCAGCCGCAAGGGGCAATCTGATATACAGAGAAGACAGCAGATACGTGGGCTTCAAGGCGCTCCTTAAAAACAGGGGACTTTTCGGCTTCGACTATATGTTCAAGGTCCAGCAGGAGAATGAAGGATTCTCTTTCGACCTCATAGACGATGACAGGAAGTTCATCGCAACTGTGACGAACGTGGATACCGGAAGACCCGAATACATGGATATAAATAAAGTGAGCAAAGTTGAAGACAAGTTCAGGATAATACAGGCCTCCGCATCCATGCCTCTTGTTTCCGCAATGGTGAGGATCAACGGATCAAGATATCTTGATGGCGGTTGTTCAAAGAAGGTACCTATCCAGCAGGCGCTGGAGATGTCGGAAAAGACAGTCGTAATAAGGACCAGGGACAGGTCCTTCAAACTGCACCATAACGAAGACAGGATAGTCAACAGGGTATTCAGAAAATACCCGAATTTCCTGGAATCCCAGAACAATATAAACAAGGTCTATAACGATGACTGCGAACTGATGGAGAAGCTCCATGAAGAAAAGAGGATATACATGCTGAATCCGTCGGTTCCGATAAACATTGCAAGACTTGAGAGCGACACGGATGTGCTGTTCGGCGTTTACGAGTTGGGAAGAAGGGATGCCCTCTCTCATCTTGAAGAGATTAAAGAGTATTTGAAATGAGAAAAGAAAGAACGATTGAAGACCGTGAGCTGTACGGGAGAGTCATGAAGCTGGCGATACCGCTGATGCTTCAGTTCGGCCTGTCCAATCTCATCGGAGTGATCAACAACATCATGGTAGGTGTTCTGGGAACTGAGCAGCTTGCCGGCGTCTCCATAGCAAATCAGCTCATTGGTATCTATTACCTTTGCATATTCGGTGCTGTTTCCGGAGCAGAGATCTTCGGGGCTCAGTATTACGGCAGGGAAGACTATGATTCCGTAAGATACATATTCAGGTACAAGATCATAGTGACTGTATGCATAAGTGCTGTCATGAGCGTGCTCTTCATATTTTTAGGAAAACCACTGATCAGTCTTTTCCTGCACGAATCAGATGACGGCAAGGACCTTATGCTCGTACTGAATGATGGCTATAGATACGGTCTCTGCATGCTCGTCGGATTCTTCCCATATGGCCTGTCGAATGCCTTTTCGAGTTCCTACAAGGAATCCAACAATACGAAGGTCCCTCTGTATTCAAGTTCAGCGGGGCTTATACTTTCAGTGATACTGAACTATATCCTGATACCTCCGCTGGGAGTACTGGGAGCAGCTCTTGCCACAGTCATATCACGTTTTGCAGAATGCATGATAAACATCATCTGGGCAAGGAGACACAGATCTGAATTCCCGACGGGCAACGGACTTTTCAACGGACAGAGGATCCCTCCGGATCTCCTTAAGGCAGTCATCACCAGGGGATTGCCTCTGATACTCAATGAAACGTTCTGGCAGATCGGTTATACGATACAGATGCAGAGCCTGTCCCTTAAGGGAATAGATGCCGTGGCTGCAGTCAATATCGCAAGCACCATATCAAGTCTGTTCATCTACATGACATTTGCGCTAGGAAACGTTATGGCCATAATCACGGGAAACCTTCTCGGCAACAATATGTTCGAGGAAGCAAAAAAGACGGTATGGAAGATCACAAGACTTACAGTGTTCATCGGCATAGGGATGGGTGTCCTGATGCTCCTAATAAGCCCGTTTTATCCGCTCCTGTACGGTAACGTGGAAAAAGAAGTTCTCGCAATATCCACGAAATTGCTTATAATAGAAGCGGCGGCCGCGCCTTTTACGACCATATATAACGATATGTATGCCACCCTCAAATGCGGCGGCAATACGGTCATTACATTCCTGTATGACTGCGGACTCTTATGGGGACTGAACGTTCTCTTCTCCGTAATACTATCCAGGTTCACGGGGCTCGACATCGTCATGATATACCTGATCATAAAATCACTCGAGATAGTAAAAGATGTCATAGGCATCTATCTCGTTAAGAAGGGAGTCTGGATCTCAAACCTGACTGCCTGATAATCCTGATAAAAAGAGGTTAAATTAAAATTGAAAGTTGACCAGTTTTCAGTGGAATGGTTCAACGAGGATCCATTCTCGATGAACGAGATCTCACATGAGAAGACCATAGTTACTGCTAAGACGAAGACTATGGAGATAAGGACATTTCTTTCAAAGGGAAGACAGTTTGACAGATATCTGTCAAAGATAGACGACGGCAGGATAGAGAGATTCTTCAGATTGCTGGAGCTTGTGCTCGATAAGGAAGATCTGAAGGTCATGATCAATCCCGGGGACAAGACGTATAATTACTGGGAGATCCATTTCATACTGCAGGACGGTACTGATATCCGTGTGACAGGACAGGGCAATTTCCTGCGCTACGTAAAGAAGATAGAGAAGAGGATGAGGAGCATGTATATCCATGCTCTTGAGCACGACAGGGACTATCCAGACGAGAAAGGACCGATACTTTTCGGATAAGGACATGAGAAAGACAGTTTCGATACTTTTAGCCGTTTTATTTGTGTTTACGGTGACTGCATGTAAAAAGAAAGAACAGAAGGTATCCTCATCTTCCGTTATAAGCGATGTCCCGGTGACATATGTTGATATGACGATAGACGGGATAGCATATAAAGTCCCTTCCGATCTTGAAGTGATAGATCAGACCTCGAGCGAGATCGTATTCAGAAAACTCGATTCACTGTACAAGATAGAGCATGTCCTCTTTGAAGAAGATTATGAATCCCTTGACATGCTCAAAAGAGCTGTCCTGTATTCGCTCGGTAAGAATCCCGACGTCTCAGAGATAAGCGATTACAATACCGACAACGGCATTCCGTATATCGATTTCAGGACTAAGGACGGCACCGTTGATTTTAAGGTGAGACAGTTCCTTATAGAGACTCCGAAGACTTCAGAGATAGTCCTTGTGAGCTATTTCTATCCGGAAGGAGCAGAATCCATAAAGCTCATGGATGTCCAGCAGATCACTAATGACATAATCATGAGCCTTGTAAACAGCATATATGATACACAGGAGAATTAAATGAAAGATCATGGTTTCGCTCTTATAGAGAGCAGATATCTGGATGAACTCAAGAGCACCCTGTATGAGTATGAATACACCCGTACAGGGACTCATTTATTTTACATGGACAACGGCCTTGACAATAAGCTGTTCTCCATAGCATTCAAGACGATACCCTTCGACGATTCGGGAGTCTTCCACATACTTGAGCATTCCGTGCTCTGCGGTTCGGAGAAGTATCCGGTGAAGGAACCCTTCGTAGAACTGATGAAGAGTTCATTGAACACTTTCCTTAATGCCATGACCTTCCCGGACATGACTATGTATCCTGTCTCCAGCAGAAACGAGAAGGATTTCTTCAATCTGATGGACGTATATCTTGACAGCGTTCTCCACCCGAACATACTCAGGAACAGGAACATATTCCTGCAGGAAGGATGGCACGTGGAGAAGGATGAATCAGGAGAGCTGACATATAAGGGAGTGGTCTTCAATGAGATGAAGGGTGAAATGGACGGGACCGACAGGATAGAGGAAGAGGCCGTCCTGAAGCAGCTCTTTAAAGACAACTGCTACGGATTCAATTCAGGAGGGGAGCCTTCAGCGATCCCTTCCCTTACATATGAGAGATTCATAGAGACTTACAGGAAGTTCTATCATCCGTCAAATGCAGTTATATACCTTGACGGTGCAGTAGATCTGGATAAGGCGTTTGAGAAGCTGGATACTTTTCTCAGCGATTTTGAAAGACTTGATATAGATACTGATATCCCTTTACAGGTCATGAGACCTTCCTATTCGGAAGAGCTCTTTGATGTGTCCGAATCCGATTCATCAAGGAAGAACAGAGTCGTATTCTCGGGCATCGCAGGCACGTTTAAGGACAAGACCGACATAATGGCTCTCGATATAATAAACGGTATCCTTACGGCCAGCAACGATTCACCTCTGTCAAAGGCCATCATCGAATCCGGACTTGCTCAGAACATATTTACCGGGATCGACAGGTCTGTTCAGCAGCCCTTCTATACATTCTCCCTCAGGAACGTTGACGACAGGGATACTGACAGAGTGATCGAATTCACCCGTGAAAAGCTGAGACAGTTTGCAGAAGAGGGTCTGGATACCGACAGCATAGAATCTGCCATCAACTACATGGAGTTCTATACGAAGGAACTGAATGAGCCGTCGGGACTCATCAGATGCATCAACCTCATGAACAGTGTTCTCTACGGGGGAGATCCGACGCTCTACCTGCTTAACGACGATACTTTTGCCGAACTTCGCAGCAAAATCGGAACGGGTTATTATGAGGGACTCATAAAGAAGTATTTCCTCAGCGATGAATACTGCGTCACGAAACTGATACCGTCCACTGAAGCAGGAAACATAAAGAGAGAACGAGAAAAAGATGCTCTCAGGGCTCTTAAGGAGAGCTTAAGCGAAGAAGAGATAAATGATATAGATGTCATGAATAAAGCCCTCACAGAGTGGCAGGAGACTCCTGACAGCGAAGAGGCACTTTCCACCATCCCGAAGCTCAGACTTGAAGACGTGGAAGAGGAACCGGATCTCATCTCTACGGAGACCTTCGACTGTTCAGGGATTCCGGTCATGTTCCACCGGGAACTCACGCAGGGCGTCAGCTATTTCAATCTGTATTTCCATGCAGGTTCCCTGATGCTTGAGGATCTTCCCAAACTGACTGTTTTCTCCAGGCTTCTCAAGAATCTTGATACTAAAGAGCATGAGGCATATGATCTTCAGAACTACATCAGAAGATATGTCGGACAGATGACAGTGACGCCTATGACGATAAACAGGCTTGGAAGGAAGGATTGCAGCCCGTATGTCCTCGCAACCATATCATGTCTGAGACAGAATGCTCAGATATCCTTCAAGATACTGAAAGAAGTCCTGACGGAAACGCTGTTCACTTCGAAGGAGAAGATAAGAAACGAGATCAATGACATGTATGACATGCTCATAAACGAGATACCCGAGGCAGGAGTCAGCTATGCGATGGGAAGCGTCATGAACCAGTTCAGGTCTTCAGGGGCTGCTGACGAATACATAAACGGAGTCGAGTTCCTGAGATACATACATGCTTTCCATGAGGATTTTGACAAATACTATGATGATCTCATCTCTTTCCAGGAGCATGTCGTCAACAGACTGTTCTCAATCGATAACCTCATAGTCAGCCTTACTGATGATGAGAAGAGAGACATCTCTGACCTCATAAATGTGTTCGATAAAGGTTCAAAGGGCATAAACGATGCATACTACAGTCTGAAGGAGAGAAGCGGATTCATGCTCAGGATCCCCTCACAGATCAACTATGCCGCAAAGGCCCTGTCTCTTGACAGGTTGGGAATGAAGTACAGGGGACAGATGACCGTTGCAGCCAACATCTTATCGCTCGAGTATCTCTGGACTAACATCAGAGTCATGGGCGGAGCTTATGGCTCCGGAATGAACATCATGGCCAACGGCAACATGTACTGCTATTCATACAGGGATCCGTCTCCGCTGAACTCCCTCACGGTATTCAGGGGATTTGCCGACGCCTTAAGATCGTTCCTCGAAACTTCGCCCGATATAGACCAGTACATAATCTCTGCGGTCGGAAACAACGAGCCTCTTCTTGCTCCGAAGGCGAAAGGCAGACTCGAGGACAGAAGGATAATGTCCGGCATCTCTTATGAATACAGGAAACAGTGCAGGAAGGAGATGCTGAGCACATCTGTCAGCGATCTCTATGAACTGCTTCCGCTCTTTGAGGGCTTTGATGCACAGGGCAGGACCGCTGTAGTAGGAAGCGACAGTGAAGCAAGAGAGCAGCTTCAGAGCGAAGATATCATCTGATATTTCCTGAAACACAAACGATACGAAAATCCATGTTTATATTGTCAACTGCTTTTTGATAAAATAAGTAGAGAAATAATCAAAGGAGACCATATCTGTATATGATCAACGTAGGAATACTCGGAGCCGGCGGGATAGCTCATGTCATGGCTGACACCATAAACAAGATGAATGAGGCAGGGGACCACACTGCCAAGCTTTATGCGGTCGCTTCCAGAGATATCATAAAGTCCGAGATATTTGCCAACCAGAACAATGTTGAAAAGTTCTACGGTTCATACGAGGAGATGCTCGAGGACCCGAACGTAGACCTTGTCTATGTAGCGACCCCGCACTCACATCACTATGAACACATGAAGCTCGTTCTTGAACATGACAAGAACATACTCTGTGAGAAAGCATTCACCGTAAATGCACATCAGGCAAGGGAGATATTCGAGATCGCTGAAAAGAAGGGACTTGTAGTCGCAGAAGCCATCTGGACCAGATATCAGCCGATGAGAGAGATGATAAATGAGCAGGTGTTCTCCGGCAAGATCGGACAGCCTAAGATGCTCACTGCAAACCTTGCATACGACATAGATGAAGTGCAGAGGCTCTATGATCCGAAGCTTGCAGGCGGAGCCCTCCTTGATGTCGGAGTATATACCTTAAACTTCGCAGAGATGATATTCGGGCCTGCGGACAACATCCAGGCAAACTGCATCAAGACCGTCACGGACGTAGACGAGACCGATTGTATCCTTCTAAGCTATGACGACGGAAGAAGAGCTGTACTGACCGCCAGCACGATCGCCATATCCGACAGATACGGGATCATATACGGCACGGAAGGCTTCATCCGTGTAGAAAATATAAACAACCCTCAGAAGATAAGCATATTCAACAGCAAATACGAGTGTGTAGAGGAGATAGATGCTCCAAAACAGCTCACCGGCTATGAATATGAAGTGAGAGAAGTATGCAATGCCATAGAAAACGGACTTAAGGAATGTCCTTCCATGAAGCATGAGGATACCATCCACATGCTCGAAGTCATGGACAGCATAAGAAGACAATTCTTCGTGGTTTATCCATTTGAATGAAAGGAGATATATATGAACAACTTTAATCAGAACGATAATGTGGCTCCACAGCCGGAAAATCAGATGAATGAACAGTTCAAGCCCCAGAATCCGCAGCAGTTCAATCAGGGGATGAATATGCCTCCGCCTCCTCCTCAGGCACCCAACTACAGCTATCAGTATTATCAGCCCCAGCAGCCGCAGCAGCAGCCCTATGCAAGAGCTATGAATATTGAGCAGCCTGTGAAGCTCCCCGAGAAGTACAAGCCTCTCGGAGCATGGGCATATTTCGGATATTCGCTTCTGTTCTGCCTGCCGATAATAGGTCTCATCCTTCTCATAGTCTTCTCGTTCTCTGACAAGAACATCAACAGAAGGAACTTCGCCAGATCCTATTGGGTTGCAATCCTGATCGTGCTCATCGTATCCATCGTGCTCAGTATCATCTTCGGACCTGCTTTCATCAAGTATATGAAAGATCTCCAGAACATACCGTCGTGGTAATGAGCGGTACCAACGGAGAAAGGGCAGAGAGATCTGCTCTTTTTTTATTATTACGGGTCGTGACCCAGTCGAATACGAAAACGAGTTTCTTTAAAAGAAAGGAGTCGTATGAGACAAGAAACCACCTGCTATGCGGGTGGGGACAATGAGTTACACAAAAAAATCACCTGACTAAGTATAATTAGGGATGTTCAAGCCCAATATATAGAAAGACAGGTGATAAACAATGGCAGAAAAATCGTACAGTCTTGCGCATACAAAATGGTTTTGCAAATATCATATAGTATTTACGCCAAAATACAGACGAAAGGTGATATATAACCAGTATAAGGAAAGTATCAGAGAGATTC
>Ga0129307_1001203_pt1 | contig 29855 bp, 22 predicted proteins | sample P1105metagenome_FD_94437 | JGI IMG/M metagenome (GOLD analysis project Ga0129307, IMG submission 94437) | Capybara group fecal microbial communities from Wisconsin, USA - P1105 metagenome | ecosystem: Host-associated > Mammals > Digestive system > Large intestine > Fecal | place: USA: Wisconsin...
GGAGGTGATCAGCACGGCAGCAACGAGGAAGATGCTCGGAGCGAGCAGCTTCATGCCATAATAAATCATTGCGGGTACGACACCACCGACGATCCAGCAGCCGATCAGGATACCTACGATGATCAGGATCATGCAGGCCTGCAGAGCGCGGTAGATACCATCTTTCATTGCTGTTTCAATGCTGTCCCAGTCATAGCCGAGCTTCATAGCCATGAGAGCTGCGACGCAGACACCGATGAACATCGGTACATGGGGGTCGACACCAAATACGATGATGCCGGCAGCCATAATGGCGATCAGAGCGCCAAATGATACCAGCGCCTCCCAGAGCTTAGGCTCTCTGGGGGTTCTGACCTTTTTTTCTTCAGACATGTTTTTCCCCCTTTCAGAAAAAATGTCATCCATATACGATCGGAAAAATTATAGCATGTTACCACAAAACGTGCAAAAGGTTTAAAACAAATCAAGTTAACTCAAAAAAGCACAAAAAAACAAATGACTCGAGAGCAACAGTTATAGAATTGCGGATAGATCGTTGAATTTTCAACATTTGTCGGTCTTTATCCGGTCATTGAACCGCTTTTTCTTGATAAAGCAGCAACAAATTGTTCATTTATGTTTTTTTGTCTCCATTCCACAAATCCTTTGAAATCAGTATAATAACTGTAAGATAAAGGTCGGAATTGCGTTCCGGCAGCTCCATTCAGGCGCTGCAACGAAAGGACAGACTGTGATAGAGAACATTAACTGGTACCCCGGACATATGAAAAAGACCCGGGAACTCATTCGGGATAACCTCAAGGTTGTCGATGCGGCGGTCGAAGTGATCGACGCACGGATTCCGGTATCGAGCCGCAACCCCATCATCGATGAACTGCTGGGCAGCAAACCGCGGATCATCGCGTTCAATAAGAGCGACCTTGCGGATGAAGCCGCCAACAAGGCATGGCTTGCGTATTTTCGTGCGCAGGGCGTGACGGCGGTCATGACCAACTGCAACCGCGGGGACGGCATCAAGCAGCTTCTGGCAAAACTTGCCGAGGAGGAATCGCGTAAGTTTGACGGCGCGGAACACCACCGGCCGTTCCGGATGATGATCGTCGGCGTGCCGAACGTGGGGAAGTCTTCGCTCATCAACCGGCTGACGGGCAGAAAGAGCACGCAGGTCGGAGACCGGCCGGGCGTGACGAAAGGCAAACAATGGCTGACGCTTTCCAATGGGATGCAGCTGCTGGATACACCAGGGATCCTCTGGCCGAAGTTTGAAGATCCCAATGTCGGCATGAAACTCGCCTACTGCGGCAGCATCAAGGACGAGATCCTCGACCGGGCCGATCTGGCGCTGGAACTGATCGCGGAGCTGCAGGATCTGTATCCGGAAGAACTATGTACCAGATATAAATTAGAAGAGATCTGTGAGATGCCGCTCGATACCATGGAAGCGATCGCGGCAAAACGCGGCTTCCTGCTGCCGGGCAAGCGCATCGACTACGAACGGACGGCGTCGACGGTGCTGGATGAGTTCCGCAGCGGAACGATCGGCAGAATCACACTGGAGTTACCCTCATGAAAAAAGCGGAACGGGAGCAGATGCTCCGCGAAAAACTGGCTGCCATGAAAGCATTTGAGCGCGGGGTGGTGGAAGACATCGCCGGCGCGCGGCCGGGCGCCGATGAAAAAGATACCGTACCTTTTTATATAGCAGGCATCGATGAAGTGGGCCGCGGCCCGCTGGCGGGGCCTGTTGTGACCTGCTGCGTGGTACTGCCGGCGGACTTTGATCTGATTGGCGTGGATGACAGCAAGAAACTCAGCGAAAAGAAGCGCACGGAGATAGCACCCCTGATCAAAGAGAAGGCGCTGGCGTATGGTTTTGGGATGGCGGACGAAAAGGTCATCGACCGGATCAATATCCTGAACGCGACCAAGGGGGCGATGCGCGTCGCCTGTCTGGAAGCGGATAAGATGCTGCGGGAAAAGACAGGCCGCGGCATAGACTGCCTGCTGATCGATGCGGTGCACCTGGACGATGTGCCGTTCCCGCAGAAATCCATCATCAAAGGCGACGCGAAGAGCGTCAGCATCGCGGCGGCGTCCATCCTCGCCAAGGTCACAAGAGACGCGATGATGGTGAAATACGCGGAACAGTATCCGTGGTACGCATTTGAGAAGAACAAGGGGTACGGCACAGCAGCGCATTACGAAGGCCTGCGTGCGCATGGCCCCTGCCCGATCCACCGCATGAGTTTTTTGAAGAATTTCCGCGGATAAAGCGATTCCGCAAGCGGATAATATAAATAGAAAGAAACGAAAGGAGCGATCGCCATGAGTGATGTCAGAGAGATCAGACTGACGGACATCAGGGGTATCCGGGTAGGACATGCGCAGAATGAAGAGGGCGGCACCGGCTGTACAGCCATCATCTGCGAGAAGGGGGCAACGGCAAGCGCCGACGTGCGCGGCGGTGGGCCGGCATCCAGAGAAACCGAACTGCTGCGCCCGGAAAAAATGGTCCAGCAGATCCACTGCGTCATGCTTTCGGGTGGCAGTGCATTCGGGCTTGAGGCTGGTGACGGTGCGATGCAGTACCTGGAGGAAAAGGGCATCGGTTTTGATGTCGGCGTTGGTGTGGTGCCGATCGTCTGCGGCGCTTCCTGCTTTGACCTCGTGGTCGGCGACCCGAAATGCAGACCGGACAAGGCGATGGGCTATGCGGCCTGCCTGGCTTCCGAAGCCGGCGAAGAACCTGCCATGGGCAACGTTGGTGCAGGCACCGGTGCAACCGTCGGCAAGTTTCTCGGGCTTGATTATATGGTGAAAACCGGTCTGGGAATCCACGCCGTGCAGGTGGGGGAGGTCCAGTGCGCCGCGCTGGTCGTCGTCAACGCGCTGGGGGACGTCATCGATTATGACACCGGCAAAACGATCGCCGGTCTGCTCAATACGGAAAAGACGGGGTTTCGCAGCACGGTTGAGGCCATGTATCAGGAAATCGGCAAAGACCGCAGTGTGTACCACGACGAGGTCTCCGACAACGAAGACGGTGCTGTCACCAATACAACGCTCGGGGTGATCATCACAAACGCAAAACTGGATAAGACGCAGTGCAGCAAACTGGCGCAGATCGCCCACAACGGCTACGCCAGGACGATCCAGCCGGTGCATACGAGCGCGGACGGAGACTCGATCTTCGTGCTGGCGACCGGTGAGGTCGAGGTGGCGCCCGACTGTCTTGGCGCGCTTGCCACAGAGGTGATGGGACGTGCGGTCAATAAGGCTGCGCGGGAAGCGGCGCCGGCATACGGCCTCAAAGCAGCGTGCGATTTCGTGACAGAATAGGCTTTTTACCAAATCATCACACAAAGACCCGGCAAACTGTGTATAATGAGACCGTACGAAAATGGTCATACCCCCGGCTGCGGCAATGACCGCCGGGTATCGTAAACTGAAGCGAATACAGAAAGGAAAAGCGCATGGAAATCAAGACCGATATCGAGATCGCACAGGCCAATGAAATGATGCATATCATGGATGTCGCCAAGGCGGCTGGCATCGATGAAAAGTACGTGGAACAGTACGGCAACTACAAAGCCAAGATCGACTACAGCCTCCTGCAGGACCGCAAGGACGCTCCGGACGGAAAACTGATCCTTGTCACTGCGATCACCCCGACACCGGCAGGTGAAGGGAAGACAACCACGACAGTCGGTCTTGCAGACGGCATGAAGAAGATCGGCAAGAATGTCATTGTGGCGCTGAGAGAGCCCTCCCTCGGCCCTGTCTTCGGTATCAAAGGCGGCGCGGCAGGCGGCGGCTATGCGCAGGTCGTCCCGATGGAGGATATCAACCTGCACTTTACCGGCGACATGCACGCGATCGGCGCTGCGAACAATCTGCTGGCCGCGATGCTGGACAACCACATCCAGCAGGGCAATGCGCTCGGCATCGACCCCAAACAGATCACCTGGAGACGCTGCGTCGATATGAATGACCGCCAGCTGCGCAATGTCGTAGACGGTCTTGGCGGCAAGATGCAGGGCGTTCCCAGAGAAGACGGGTTTGACATCACGGTTGCGAGCGAGATCATGGCGATTCTCTGCCTGGCAAAGGACATCGATGATCTGAAGGCGCGCATCTCCCGCATCGTTGTCGGCTACAGCTACGACGGTGAACCGGTCACAGCCGGTCAGCTCAAGGCGCAGGGTGCTATGGCGGCGCTGCTCAAGGATGCGCTCAAGCCCAATCTGGTCCAGACACTGGAGCACACACCGGCATTCGTCCACGGCGGCCCGTTCGCGAACATCGCGCATGGCTGCAACTCCGTCATGGCGACACGCATGGCGCTCAAGATGGGCGATTACGTGGTCACAGAGGCTGGCTTTGGCGCTGACCTTGGCGCAGAGAAGTTCCTCGACATCAAGTGCCGCATGGCAGATCTGCATCCGGCGGCTGTCGTCGTCGTTGCGACCGTGCGCGCGCTCAAGCATCACGGCGGCGTTGCCAAGGCGGACCTCAACAAAGAAAACCTCGAAGCGCTGGAAAAGGGTCTTCCGAACCTGCTGCAGCACGTGCAGAATATGACGAACGTCTACAAACTGCCGACCGTCGTTGCGATCAACGCTTTCCCGACCGATACAAAGGCGGAACTCGACCTGGTCGAAGCGAAATGCAAGGAACTCGGCGTCAACGTCGCACTGTCCGAAGTCTGGGCGAAGGGCGGCGAAGGCGGCGTGGCACTGGCGGAAGAGGTCGTCCGTCTGTGCGAGGAACCCAACGACTTCTCCTTCAGCTATGAACTGGAAGGCAGCATCGAGGACAAGATCCGCCAGATCGCGAAAAAGATCTACCACGCGAAGCACCTCATGCTCCTGCCGAATGCGAAAAAGCAGGCGGCGCAGCTCGAAGAGCTCGGATTTGGCAACCTGCCGATCTGCGTGGCGAAGACGCAGTACTCCTTCTCGGACGATCCTTCGCTGCTCGGCGCACCGCAGGATTTCACGGTCAACGTACGCAATCTGAAAGTTTCCGCAGGCGCAGGGTTCATCGTTGCGCTCACCGGTGACATCATGACGATGCCCGGTCTGCCGAAGGTACCGGCTGCGGAACGCATCGATGTCGACAGCGACGGAAAGATTTCCGGCCTGTTCTAAGACAACGCCGTATCAGACAAAGAAAGAAAACCGGACTGCTTGCGGTCCGGTTTTTGTCATATATAATGATTAGAGACACCATTTTTCGTTCATCATTATAAAGGAAGATACAAACCATGGAAGATATGACACTCAAAAGCTGCCGTTCTTTTGCAGAAGCGCTTGCTAGTGATGCGCCGACTCCCGGCGGCGGTGGTGCTTCGGCGCTGGCCGGTGCACTTGCTGCGGCGGTCGGACATATGGTCGGGGCGCTGACAGTCGGAAAGAAAAAGTACGCGGACGTGGAAGAGGAGATCAGGGAACTGATGAAGCGCGGTGAAGAGCTCCAGGAATCGCTCCTCGATCTGGTCGCCCAGGATGCGGAAGTCTTCGCACCGCTGGCGGCAGCGTACGGGATGCCCAAAGACACGGAAGAGCAGCGGGCGGAAAAGGACAGGGTCATGGAGACCTGCCTGCATGCGGCGTGCACAGTCCCCATGCAGATCATGGAGGCGTGCTGCGGCGTCATCGATCTGGCAGCGGTGTTCGCCGAAAAGGGAAGCCGCCTCGCGGTCAGCGATGCGGGCGTGAGCGCGGTCCTCGCCGGTGCGGCGCTGGAAGGCGCCAGCCTCAATGTCTTTATCAATACCAAGTCGATGAAAGACCGCGTGACAGCGGCTGCACTGGAAGCCAAAGCCAACGGCATGCTGGATGTGTATACCGTCCGTGCGGCGGAAGTGTTCCGCGCGGTGCGCGAAGCGCTGTAATATCTGTGGCGGGATGTGATAAGGGAGAAACCACGTATGGCAACAGTTTTATCTGGAAAAGAAGTGACAGCGGCGCTCAATGCATCGCTTTCCGAGCGCTCAGCGGCGCTTCTTGCAGACGGCATCAGGCCGTGTCTTGCGATCGTCCGCCTCGGGCAGGAACCGGGTGATATCGCCTATGAGCGCGGCGCGATGAAACGCGCGGAGGCGGTCGGCGTCACAGTCAGGCACTTTGTGCTGCCGCGTACGGCGTCGCAGGAGGAACTGCTGGCTGTGATCCGGGAGATCAATGAAGATCCGGCCGTGCACGGGGCGCTGCTTTTGCGGCCGTTCCCGGCGCAGATCGACGACCGGGCAGTGCGCAATGCGCTGTGCGCCGAAAAGGACATGGACGGCATCACGGATGCGTCTCTTGCAGGCATCTTTACCAACACACCGTGCGGCTATGCGCCGTGTACGGCGGAAGCCTGTATGGCGGTGCTCGATCATTACGGGATCGACCCGGCGGGCATGCGTACCACGGTCATCGGCCGGAGCCTGGTGATCGGCAAGCCGATCGCGATGATGCTGCTGCGGCGCAACGCGACCGTGACGATCTGCCATACACGGACAAAGGATATGGCCCGGGAGATCAGGCGGGCCGAGCTCGTCATCGCGGCGGCCGGACAGCCGAAGATGGTGACGGCAGACATGCTCAAGGACGGGCAGATCCTGATCGATGTCGGCGTTAACGTGGACGAGGAAGGCAACCTGTGCGGGGATGCAGACTACGAAGCGGCGGGACAGCTGGATCTTTCGATCACACCGGTGCCGGGCGGCGTCGGGACGGTGACGAGTTCCGTGCTGATGCGCCACGTGATAGAAGCCGCGGAATCGCTGCGCTGAGGCAGTGCTGACGACGGATTGAAAAGCAGAAACCAAGAGTATATATGATGGATAAGAGCAAAGAAAGACAGACCAGAAAAGAAGAAAACACCGTTGACCTGGGCTTTGCGCGACTCGACGGAGACCGCGCGGCGCGCACCGGTGAGCCGGAGACGATCTTCTGCCAGGGGAAGACCCCTGCGCAGGTTGCGGAGATCCTTCTGCAGCTGCTGCAGATGCATCCGGAGGAGAACATCATGGGGACGCGGGCGGACGAAGCCGCGTACCTGGCTGCCAGGGAACTGGTGCCGGATGTCTGCTACGACGAGATGGCGCGCGTGCTGTACGTCCGCCGGACGGACAGGACAGACGGCCGGTCGGTCGCCGTGGTCAGTGCCGGGACAGCCGACATGCCGGTAGCGGAAGAAGCGGCGCTTTGTGCATCGCTGCTCGGCCACGATGTCGTGCGCATCTATGATGTCGGCGTGGCCGGTGTGCACAGGCTGCTCGCCCATGAAGAAACGATCCGGGCATGCGATGTTGTCATCGTGGTCGCCGGGATGGAAGGGGCACTGGCCAGTGTGGTCGGCGGTCTTGTCGCATCGCCCGTCATCGCCGTTCCGACGTCGGTGGGATACGGGTCAAGTTTTGAAGGGCTGGCGGCGCTGCTCGCCATGCTCAACAGTTGCGCGAATGGAGTCGGTGTGGTCAACATCGACAATGGATTCGGTGCGGCGTGCCTGGCGGACAAGATCCTGAAAACAGGCGCCGATCATTGAGTAAGAAAGGAAGACACTTGCGATGAGCAGTATTTATATCGATTGTACGAACGGCATCAGCAGCGACATGGTGCTCATGGCCCTGCGGGGACTTGGGGCGCAGGCGGACCTGACCGGAAAACTGCATTTCCACGAGCATACACACGAACATGAGCACACCCATGCGCACGGGCACGCCTCCTATCAGGACGTGCTGCATGTGATCGAACACAGCCTCGTCAGCGAGCAGGTCAAAGAGACAGCGCGCTCGATCTACGGCGTGATCGCTAAGGCCGAGGCCAGCGTGCATGGCGCAACGCTCGAGACCGTTCATTTCCACGAAGTCGGCCGCAAGGAAGCGATTGAAAACATTCTTTCTATCGCAGCGGCGCTGGAGGAACTCGGAGTTGAAGAGGTCTTCTGCTCGGAGGTCCATGACGGGTACGGAACGATCCTCTGCAGCCATGGGGAGATCCCTGTGCCGGTACCGGCTGTCGCCGCTATGATGAAGGAGAGCGACCTGACTTTTGTGACCGATGACATCCCGACAGAGATGGTCACACCCAGCGGGCTTGGCGTCCTGATGGGAATCGGCGCCAAAGGTACGAAAGAGATGCCGGAGCGATTCCGCGGGGCAAAGGAAGCCACCGGCAGAGGCGGGCGCGATATCGGCCGGGACGGGCTGCATATCCGGCTGGCGGAATAGCATGCCGCGGCGGAAAAAGCGCAGCTCGCAAGAATTACAGCAATCTTTAGTTTTCCTAAAGGTAATACTTATTTGCAGCGGGTAGGATGATACTGCGAAGTTATCATCCTGAGGCTGTATGGTCTTACCGGGCAGTACGGAGAAGGACGCATGGCACATAAGATCCTGATCGCAGAAGACGATAAAGACATCATCGAACTCCTGACGCTCTATCTTGGCGGGGAGGGATTTGACATCCTTGCGGCGGAAAACGGCCGCGAGGCGCTGACGATCGCCAAAAGCGAGGATGTGTCCGCTGCGCTCGTCGACATCATGATGCCGGTCATGAACGGCTATGAGTTCATCCGCGAACTCAGGACGTTCAGCCAGATCCCGGTCATCATTCTGTCGGCAAGAGACCGCGACCAGGACCGTATTCTGGGCCTCAACATCGGCGCAGATGCCTATCTGACAAAGCCGTTCAATCCGCTTGAGGTCGTGGCATATGTCAAGTCCGCCGTCCGCCGCTGGGAGTCTACAAAGACACTGGCAGCCGAGGAGACCGGCAAGGTGGTCGTCGGGGAACTGGAACTCGATCAGGAGCGGTTTACGCTCAGGAAGAACGGTGTGCCGGTGCAGCTGACAAGCTCGGAGCTGAAGATCATCAGCAAGATGATGAAGGCGCCGGAGCATGTTTTCACCAAAGCACAGCTCTATGAGTGCATCAACGGCGAGTTTTACAACAGCGACGACAACACCATGATGGTGCACATCTCCAATCTGCGCGCCAAGATAGAGGATGACCCTTCGCATACGCGTTACATCAAGACAGTACGGGGATTGGGGTATAAGATTGAAGACGGCAGACCGGAAGATCAGTAATGCGCTGCGCGCGCTCCGGGACCGCGGTGTGGTCCGGACCAATATCCTGGTATTTCTGCTATCGGCAGCAGCGCTGCTGATACTCTTTGCGTTGGTCAGCCTGGGTGTGCGCATGGTGTATAACTTCACGTACGACAGTGAATACTATGCGATCACGACGGAGGCATTCCCGGAGCTCTTACAGGATGATTTTGCATCGCTGCAGGCGGGCCGCAGCGAACTGGACTTCGTGGTCTTTGATGAAAATGGCGAAGTCCTGTATGCGACCGATGAGACGATGGCAAGCGGGTATCAGGCGGAAGATGCAATGTTCATCGGTGAATACGATGAGGGGACATACTGGAATGTGGCCGAAACCGTCGATGGCGATAATAAACAGTATTATGTAACTAAATATAAATTCAACTATGAGGACAATGAAGACTACTATCTGGGCAGCGCGATCCTGGATGCGGATTATACGGTCCTCGAGAGCGACCTCCTGACGCCGGGGCAGCAGATCACCTGGCAGCAGATCGACATCATGATGGAGAGCTATGCCTCCGGACTGCTCTATAAATATACGTACACCAATGCCGACGGGGCGCAGCGGCTCATGTTTTACACCGAATACGACATGGAATACATGTACTATGAGCAAAACAGCCGGGCCAGGCGGTCGGTCAGTCTGCTGTATCTGCTGTTCTTCGTGCTGGCGGTAGCGGTCGTCATCCTGCAGGCGTTCTGGACAAGACGTGTGACAAGGCGGTATCTGAAGCCGCTCGATGAGGCAATCACGGCATACGGCAGCGGGCAGCGGGCGGATATCGATGAACAGGACCTGGCGATCGAATTCCGTCCTGTCGCGTCGAATTTCAACAAACTGATGGACAGACTCGATGCAGCCAACGCTGAAAAGGACCGCGTCTACGAGGAGCGGCAGCGCGTCATCGCGGATGTCTCCCATGATCTTCGGACTCCTCTGACGGTCATCCAGGGGTATTCCCAGGCGTTTCTGGAAGGGCGCGTGCCGGAGGACAAAGAATCGCAATATATGGGCACGATCCACGAAAAGTCCGTGCAGAGCGCGGACATGATCAATATGCTCTTTGACTATACGAAAATGGAGCATCCGGACTTTGCGCCGGACCGCCAGCCGGTCGATCTCACGGAGGTCACGCTGGAGTATCTGACCGGAAAAAAAGAAGAACTTGGCGGCCAGGGCGACGCGCTCGCGTGGACACTGCCGGAGCATGCGGTCATGTACGACCTGGATGTGCGGCTTCTGTTCAGACTTTACGACAACCTGATCGGCAATGCGGCCAAGCATAACGAGCCGGGCACGACGATTTATTTCGCGCTGGAAGACCGGCGCTTTGACATCCGCATCACGATCGCAGACGACGGGAAAGGGATGCCGGAGGAACTGAAAAAGACGCTGTTCAATCCGTTTGTCACCGGCAACAGAGCAAGGACATCCGGCGGCGGCACAGGGCTTGGCATGACAATTGCAAAACGCATCGTCGACCTGCACGGCGGCAGCATCCGGCTTGTGGATCCGCCGGATGAGGGCCGGTCTACGGAATTCGAGATCATCTTTCACAAAGGAGACCCGCAATGGGCATGATCAGACTGAAAAACGTTTCAAAATTCTACTATAGCAAGGGGATCATCGCCAGCGGCATCACGAAGATCAACCTCGATCTGGATGTCGGCGAGTTCGTGGTGATCACCGGCGAGTCGGGCAGCGGCAAATCGACCCTGCTCAATGTCATCTCGGGCCTCGACACCTATGAAGAGGGCGAGATGTACATCGAGGGCAAGGAGACGAGCCACTATGTCGCAACGGACTTCGAAGGCTACCGCCAGAAGTATATCTCGAGCATTTTCCAGAGCTTCAATCTGGTCTCCAGCTATACCGTCTACCAGAACGTGGCGCTGGCCATGCAGATCGACGGCAGATCGTCTGCCGAGATCAAGGAGAAGGTGCCGGCGATCATCGAGAAGGTGGGGCTTTCCGCCTATAAGAATCGCAAAGTCTCCCGGCTCTCCGGCGGCCAGAAGCAGCGCGTGGCGATCGCCCGTGCACTGGCCAAGGAGACAAAGATCCTGGTCGCGGACGAGCCGACGGGCAACCTCGACAGCGCTTCCGCGGCAGGCATCGTGGACCTTCTCACCGGCATCGCCAAAGACAAACTGGTCATCGTGGTCACGCACAACTACGACCAGTTCAGCGAACATGCCACCCGCGTCATCAAGATGCACGACGGCAAGATCGTCGAAGACACCGGCGTGAAGAAGGCGGGGGATAAGATCTCGCAGGAGGAAAAGGCAGCTGAAGAGGAACGGGCGGACGCCGCTCTGCAGCGCGACCCGAAAGAAGACACGCAGGACCGCAGGAACACGATCTCCTACGGCACACAGCTAAGGCTCGGCATTCGCAACACGTTCAATCTGCCGGCCAAGTTCCTGCTGCTTTTGCTGGTGTTCCTGTTTGTGGTGAGCGCAGTCAGCTCGCAGTACGTATCGGTCAAGCAGCAGCAGGACACCGTGTCGGAGGTGGGCTTTAACAGTTACTTCAATCACTATGATCCCAAGCGGATCGTCGTGGAGAAGCAGGACCGCAGCCCGTTCACAAGGGCGGATTACGAGGCGCTGGAGAACGCGCCTCATGTGGAAAAGCTCATCCGCGAGGACATGATCTACGATTCGCAGGTCTACATTGAGAACGACCAGTTCTCCTTCTACGGGTACCCGCTCAATATCAGTTCTCTCGAAGATGAGATCACCTTCGGCGGCCTGCCGCAGGCGGACGACGAGGTGGTCCTGTCCGGCTATGACGATGGCTGGACGTTCGGAGAAGAGCCGGAGAAGCTGGTTGGGAACACCTACACGATCTACGGGGACGACGGCACGGAGCGCAAGGTGAAAGTGGCCGGCATTGTGTTCAAGGAATTCGATGAAGATGAGTATTACGGCGAAGGGGAAGTCTATTTCTCCGACGCGATGGTGATCGAGATCCGTAAGAGCATGTATGCGTCGCGCGCTGCCACGACGATGCATATCAACGGCTCCGACATCCAGCTGATGCCCGGTGCGGGCGGCCTGATGGTCAACGACAAGGTGCCGGAAGGGTATGTGCTGATCTCCACGTCCTGGGATCCGATGTTCAAAAAAGGCTACGCGGCCGGCAACGACGTGAACATCCACGTCAAGACGATCTATTATGAAGCAGATCTGCCGCTGACCATCATGGGCACCTACGGCGAGAAGACGTTCAAGGACAAGACCGGCCTCGACAATCTGGCCGAGCATGAAGGCGAAGTCTTCATCAACCCGCAGGACTACCGCCGCCTCTATGAGCGCGGCAGCTACCAGGCGAGCGTCTTCATCGACGATACCCGCGAGATGGAGGGCATGGTGGATATGCTGGAGCGGGGCGGTTACCACGTCCTGGTGCTCAAGGACCATATCTTCAACTTCATGGACGGTGAGCTGATCAGCATCATCTCGGTGCCGCTGGCGGTCATCGTCTGCCTGGCGGTCTTCTTCATCGCCTACTTTGTCATCCGGCTGATCCTGAAGTCGCGGGGCGTCTACTTTGCGACGGTGAGAATGCTGGGCATGGGCAGAAAGCCGGCGCGGCGCATCATGCGGGTGGAACTCGTCCTGGTCTGCCTGATCGCCTTTGCGGTCTTCCTGCTGTTTATCTATCTGAATTATCTGGGCGTGATCTACCGCGAACAGCTGATGAACTGCATCCTGTATCTGACGATGCGGGACTACATCCTGCTGGCGGCGATCCTGCTCGTGATGGCCGTGCTGATTGCAGGCAGATTCATGCGGTCGATCTTCAAGAGTTCCGCCATGGGCGCTTACAGAGAGGAGGCGTAGAACATGCTGACATTACAGAATGTAGAGAAGTATTTCTACCGCCACAAGGCCAACGAGATACATGTCATCAACAATACCTCTCTGGAGTTCGGTGAGAGCGGGCTGACGGCGCTGCTCGGACCTTCCGGCTGCGGCAAGACGACCCTGCTCAACGTCATCGGCGGGCTCGATAAAGTCCAGAAGGGCAAGATTTATATCAACGGCAAACGCATCACCGGGAAGACGGCGTCCGGCGTGGACAAGATCCGCAACCTGAACGTCGGCTACATCTTCCAGAACTACAACCTCATCGACAACATGACCGTCTTTGAGAATGTGGCGATGGTGCTGCGCATGGTGGGGATCAAAAATAAAGAAGAAATCCGGAAGAAAGTCGAGTATGCGCTCGAACTTGTCGGCATGTACCGGTACAGAAAGCGCTACGCCGACATGCTTTCCGGCGGCGAACGGCAGCGTGTCGGCATCGCCCGCGCGATCGTCAAGAACCCGTCGATCATCATCGCCGACGAACCGACCGGCAACCTCGACAGCGCGAACACGCTCGAGGTCATGAATATCATCAAGGCGATCTCACAGGAAAAGCTGGTCATTCTGGTCACGCATGAAGAGCAGCTTGCTGAATTCTATGCGGACAGGATCATCCGTCTGCAGGACGGCCGGGTGGTCTCCGACGAGATCAACGAGCGGGCGGAAGGGCTGGACTACCGCCTGGAGAACCGCATTTACCTGCAGGATATCGAGGACCAGCGTTCTTTTGAGGACGATGATTATTCGCTGCGTATCTTCAACGACAGCGGGGAAAAAATGCATCTCGATATCGTCATCAGCCGCGGCAATCTGTTCATTCGCTCTCGCGATGAGCGGCACCGCATGGAGGTCGTCGATGAGGACTCGAGCATCGAGCTCGTGGATGACCATTACCGGGCGATGACGGCCGAGGAGGCGGAAGCGCACCGCTTCCATCCCGAACGCCTCGCGGCAAACAAGCCGCTGCGGCATGCCTCGATCCTCAACATGTTCACCATGCTGGGGGCGGGTTTCCGCACGGTGCGCAAATACCACATCCTGAAGAAAATCCTGCTGCTGGGATTCCTCATCTCTGCGATGTTCATCACGTATTCGGTCTCCAATATCGCCGGCGTCATGGATATCCCGGATAGAAAGTTCGTGCAGGACGACGCCTCGTACCTGCGCGTCATCCAGAAGCAGATCACCGTGGACGACTATCTGGCGATGGAGGCGGATCCATCGGTGGCCTATGCGCTGCCGGGCAACGGGCAGATCACGATGAGCATGCCGTTTGACGAGTACTGGCAGACCTCCTGGAGCACAGCGATGTTCCATGGCTCTCTCAGTGACAGCGGCCTGCTCACGGAAGACGACCTGATCGCCGGCCGGCTGCCGGAAAACGAGCAGGAACTCGTCATTGACCGGCTGATCCTCGACCGGCTGCAGGAGGGCTTTTCCGACATCGCCGAGGCGGGCTATAAGACCCCGGACGAACTGATTGGAAGACATCTGGTGCTGAAAAATCTGCCCGAATTTACGATTGTCGGGATCACGGACAAGAGCAGCCCCTGCATCTATGCGTCACCGTCCATGTTCATCAACATGATGGCGAATACCGGCAGCGATGAGGAGATGTATGATATGTCCGCGCTGGATGAGGGGACTGCAGATGCCGAGGCGGCCGTTGGCGCCGATCCACTGGCAGAGACAGCCCCGGTCGCGCCATCCGCATCCGCGCTGACCGACTATACGCTCCATCAGGATGAACTCAAACTGACGGAGGGCAGCAAGTGGCCCGAGAACGACTATGAAGTCATCGTGGACAATGCCTACGCGAAGACGATCAAGCTCAATAAAGAGATCAAGACGAAGGTGAACGGGCACAAACTCAAGGTGGTCGGTTACTACACGAGCGATTCCGTGAAGGACAAGTACTTCGTCAACAACAATATGATCAAATACCGCCTGATCCTGGACAACGCCAACATGACGGTCCGGCCGGCGGAGGACAAAGCGCATACCAAGGAGGCGCTGCAGGCGTACGGCGTGAAGGTCCGCGACCTGTACCAGTATCAGAAGAAGGACTACCGCAAGAGCCAGATCGAACTGATGCGCTCCTTCCTGCTGGTCGGCGGGATCATCATCGTGATCTCTCTGATCGAGATCTTCCTGATCATGCGCGCGTCGTTCCTGTCGCGGATCAAGGAGGTCGGCACCCTGCGGGCGATCGGCGTGAAGAAACTCGACATCTACCGGATGTTCGCCGGCGAGATCGTGGCGATCACGGTCTGCGCATCGATCCCGGGCTGGCTGATGATGAACTATCTGCTGTCCAAACTGCAGCATATTTCGCTGCTGGAGGATATGTTCCGGGTGACGCCCGAAACCATGCTGGTGTCGCTGCTGGTCGTATTCTTCTTCAACCTGCTGTTCGGACTTCTGCCGGTCTTCCATACGCTGATTAAGCGGCCGGCGGCGATCCTGGCGCGCACGGATGTGAACTGATGCACCAAGCGGTGTGATAGAGCTACAATGAGGTGATGCATATGCGTATCAGAACTGGGAAAGGAAAACATACGCGGCGGGCGATGCTGGCAGGACTGCTGCTGGCCATGCTTGTCCTGAGCCAGAGTGTCTTTGCTGCGTCAACGCCGATTCGGGAGGTCCACAAAGTGCCTGCCGGAGAGAAGATGTACTGCTTCTTCGTGACGCATAACGTCGTGCTCACACCGGCGGAGATCGCGGGGATCGAAGACGATGAAGCGCTGACGCTGGAGGTCCTGAAGAGGGCCGGTCTTACGATGAGCGAATCCAGCTGCAAAGAACATCCCGCCATGACCATGGAGGAGTGGCTTGCGGCGGGCAATACATTACAGCTTAGCGACATCGATATCATCAAGCTGCGGCAGGCTGTCCCGGCTGATGGTGAGCCCGTGAAGCTGCATATGGACCTGCGGTTTTCCGTGAAGGAAGAGGACGAGGAATCGCTCCCGCCGGCGCCCGATCCCGAACCAGCAGAGCCAGAGGACCCGGAATCTGCTGCGCCGGAAGATCCTGCGGACACCCCCGCAGACAACCCGGATCAGTCCGGCGATACGCCGGGTGATACCCCTGCAGATAATCCGGATCAGTCTGGAGAGACGCCAAGCGATACACCGGCAGACACACCGGCGGACACGCCGTCAGATACGCCGGCTGACATGCCTGCGGATACCCCCGAAGAGGAGCCCGCGCCGGAGCCTGTCATTACGCACAAGTATCACTCCACATTCAAGAAGACCAGCCCCGAGCTGCTGTTCATCGTGATCGCAACAGAAGCAGACGCGGCGACGGCGGAGGACACCTGCGGACCGGATGAAGAGGCGCCGGCAGTACCTGTGCCTTCTGAAGCGGAGCTGCCTGATATACCGGAACTGCCAGAGATGGATATGGATTTGGATATGCTGGAAGGGATGACAGAGCCGCAGACCATGCTGCCGGAGTACCGGAAGATCGAGATGAAGGACAAGAGCGGCGCACTGGTTGAAGAGGCGCTGCAGGACGGCGAACCAGTATCGCTGGAGTGGATCGAGCAGAAAAAGACGATCGACAAGAGTGACTTTGATAAGTTCCTCGAAAAGTTCCCTGGCGGCGGCGCCGGACTGGGGACCCTGGCAGGCATTGCGGCGGCCGGTGCTGCTGCGATCGTCGTGGTGCGCAGAAAGCGTGATTCCGTGGACTGATCAATCACAGACGATGCTGAAATGGACAAGAAAAAGACCACTTCCTGCGAAGTGGTCTTTTTTGATGGTCGGAGCGACAGGACTTGAACCTGCGGCCTCTTGACCCCCAGTCAAGCACGCTACCAAACTGCGCCACGCCCCGACGAGCCGATAACTATTCTAACCGAAACGGCAGGGTATTTCAATACCCATTATGGAAAACAATCTTTTTTGTAAGCAGAGCAATCACAGATGAAACTGGAAAACCATACGATAAAGAGGTACAATAATCGTTACATAATAGTTAAAAAGGAGAGATACTGTGCAGGAATTGAAAAACTGTGGCTGGAATAGATTTTGGCGTGCCGTGCTGGCCGTCTTGCTGGCGGCAGCAGTTGTCCTGACATCCGGGCTGCAGATGAGCTTCGCTGTATACGCGGACGGGTTCGACGAACAGGAGGCTGCAGAGGTGCTGATCCCGGAGGATGCCGGGGAAGGCTATATCGTCAAGCTGAAGGAAGAGCGCACTTCTGCGGAAGATGCGGCGCTTAATGATGCGCTGGCACAGGATGAGAACCTGACGGTGCTTTCGTATACGGAAGACACGCTCGCTGCGGAAGATGCAGAGACTGTGCAGGGCATGGATGCGGATGCGATCGAATATGTCGAGGCCAATCATCCTGTCGTGCTTTCGGCTGTCGCTGACAGCGGAGCGGTATGGAATGACCCGCACTATGCAGAACAGTACTATCTGGACCGGATGCATGTGCCGGCAGAGCAGCTGACAGAGGAGAGCCTGAAAGAGGCTGCCGGCGGGGCAAATCCGCCTGTCGTCGCGGTGATCGACAGCGGTCTTTATACGGAACATGAAGATATTGATGCAGCACGTGTTTTGCCTGGAAAATATTTTGGCAGGCAGGAAGTAACGGATGATACAAGCGATGTCATCGGGCACGGGACCGCGGTGACCGGCCTGCTGATGGCAACCTGTAATAACGGTCTGGGAATCGCCGGCCTCACTCAAGGCGTTAAAGTGATGCCGCTTCGTGTTGTTGACGAGGATGGAAGCTGCACGGAGAAACAGGTCATCGAGGCGATTCATTATGCCGTACAGCAGAAAACCGCGTACGATGACGACCCTTCACAGGGTGCCAACATCCAGGTCATCAATATGAGCCTTGAAGTCGCTGTGCAGGAAGGGGAACCGTCTCCCAAAGCGCTGCAGGAAGCGTGCCGGGAGGCTATGGATGCAGGTATTCTCGTCATCTGTGCCGGCGGTAACGGCGGCAGCGCGGCGACATATCCGGCACAGTATACGCTGGGTGTCGGTGCGACCGGCTACGAAGAGGGCACTGGTGATATCCATGCAGCGGAAAGCCGTCTGCTCTCTGAAGCGAACGGCGAAGGCTATGAAAACAAGATCTGGGTCTGCGCGCCGGGTGTTGACATCACCACGACGTCCTGCACAGACGGGAGCGCCTACACAACGATCACGGGAACGAGCGCAGCGGCGCCGCAGGTGGCAGCTCTGGCAGCGCTCTGCAAATGGATCGATCCTTCTCTTGATCAGGCCGCTTTTAAAACGCTGTTGAAAGAACATGCGCAGCCGTTGTCTGGCGCCAGCGGGAAGATCGGCAGTCAGGATGTTGAGTTCGGCTATGGGCTAGTAGACTATGAACAGGTGCTGAGCTCGTTGGGAATGGTATACGGCAATACCGATGACCCGGAAACCAATAGTGACAGCGTTCAGGAAGACGGCGGAGCCGGGACGGAGCCTCCGGCGGCGCAGAGCACAACGTCTGCAATGGCGGTGACGGGGCCGGCTGATGATCCGGAGAACCCGGTCAACGACAATACAAAAGAAAAAGAAACACCGGCGGTCATTGAGACTGCAGAATTCCCCGGCAGCAATGTGCAGCTGCAGACAGGGCCGTATTATATGGGCATCGATGTTTCTTACTGGGATGGTGAAGTCATTGACTGGACCAAAGTACGCAACGCAGGTGTCCGGTTTGTATTTGTCCGGGTGGGATATGCCTCGCTTGGCAGCGGCAAACTCAATGAGGACTATATGTTCATCAGCAATATCCAGGGAGCCTATAATGCGGGCATTAATGTCGGTGTGTATTTCTACTCGCAGGCAACGACGCCGGCAGAGGCCAAAGCGGAAGCCAACTATATGATCAGCCGGATTGAACCATACCGGAATTACATCACGTTGCCGCTGGTCATGGACATGGAGAGCCCCGAAACATATAACGGAAGTACGACATACTGGGCCAGAGCCAATGTTTCCAAGGCCCAGGTGGCAATCAATTATCTGGCTTTTGCGGATGTTGTAAATAAGGCGGGGTATGTGCCGATGTTCTATACATACACATCCTGGATCACGCAGAATCTGGGCGGCAGTATGTCTGTGATCAACAACTCCGGCTATCCGGTCTGGCTGGCGGAGTACCCGAGTACCGTGGGGGAAAAGCCGCCGCTCTTTGCCAAACTGTACGGCGCTATCTACAAATACGATTTCTGGCAGTACAGTTCGACCGGCCGAATCAGCGGTATCAGCACGAACGTGGACTGCAACCGCTGGTACTCAACAGATTTATTCAAATATGACAGGCGGTACCACTGGGTCAAAGATGCCGGCGGGTGGCGCTGTTATAATTCGGACAATGAGCAAGTTGTCAGCGGGTTCGGACATGACAGTCAGGGCTGGGCCTGGATGAACGCAGACGGCTATTGGGAAGAGTATACCGGTTGGGTCGAGTCTGATGGCGAATGGTACTATGTCGAAGACGGATACAGGCTGGCAAATTGCTGGCTCAGTGACAGCAACGGCTGGTGCTATGCGGGAGATGACGGCAAACTGATCCGGAATGGGTTTGCCAGAGACAGTCAAGGCTGGGCATGGATGAATGCAGACGGCTATTTTGAAAGTGTTACGGACTGGGTCAAGGCAGATGCCTGGTATTATACCGTAAATGGATACAGGCAGGAGAACGCCTGGTTCAAGGACACGAAGGGCTGGTGCTACGTGGGCAGTGACGGCAGGATGGTCCGGAATGGCTGGGCGAAAGACAGCGCGGGCTGGTGCTGGCTGGGCAGCGACGGGCATCCGGTGAAGGATATCTGGCTTACTTCAGGCGGGTACTGGTATTATGTGAAACCGAATGGCTACATGGCTGCCGATACGTGGGTGAAGGATACCGTTGACTGGTGCTATGTGGACAGCGACGGCAGGATGGTTCGGAATGACTGGGTGAAAGACAGCAAAGGCTGGTGCTGGCTGGGCAACAGCGGGCACCCGGCAAAGGACACCTGGGTCGAATCAGACGGGGACTGGTATTATGTGAAGCCGAGCGGCTACATGGCTGCCGATACGTGGGTGAAGGATACCGTTGACTGGTGCTATGTGGGCAGCGACGGCAGAATGATCCGGAACGGCTGGGCGAAAGACAGCAAAGGCTGGTGCTGGCTGGGCAGCAACGGCAGACTGCTGAGAAGCGGCTGGGCGGAAGACAGCAAAGGCTGGTGCTGGTTCGACAAGAGCGGGCACTGGGTCAAAAAGAGATGGATTGCGTATAAGGGAGAGTGGTACTATCTGAAGAGCAATGGCTATATGGCATCCAACGAGTGGGCGGAAGACAGCCAGGGATGGATGTGGATGGCCGGCACCGGCAAGATCACAAAGAGCTGCTGGATCAAAGACGGCAGATACTGGTACTACCTCAAGTCCAACGGATATATGGCGACCGGTAAGCAAACCATCAACGGAAAAGTATATTGGTTCAACTCCTCAGGAAAGTGGATCGAATAGATTAAAACTTAATGAATAAGAAAGGAAGGAAAGCATGACCATTGAAGAAGCAAGAAAGAAGATCGATGAGCTGGATCAGCAGATCGTCGACCTCTTCTACGAACGGATGAACACCAGCTGCGAGATCGCCAAAGTGAAGGCGGCCGAGGGGCTGGACATCTATAACCCGGTCAGAGAACGTGAGATCCTGGACAAACTGTCGGCGCAGCACGAGGATATGGAGCTGTACACGACCAGACTGTACAGGACGATCTTTGAACTCTCCCGCGGTTACCAGCGCCAGTTTGTCAAGGCGCCGGCGAAGATCCGCGAGCAGATCGAGCAGCTGCGCGGGCACAGGGAACTGGGCCTGCCGGAGCGCGCGACCGTAGCCTGCCAGGGCGTGGAAGGCGCCTATGCGCAGATGGCGGCGGACCGGCTCTTTAAGCGCGGCAGCCTGATGTACATGAAGAACTTTGAGGCCGTCTTCGATGCGGTCGACAAAGGACTCTGCCAGTTCGGCGTGCTGCCGATCGACAACAGCACCAACGGGTCTGTGAAGCAGGTTTACGACCTCATGGCGGAGAAGAAGTTCTACATCGTTGCGAGCACGCAGCTGTTCATCAAGCACGAACTGCTCGCCAAGAAGGGCACGAAGCTGTCCGACATCAAGGCGGTCTATTCGCACGACCAGGGACTGAGCCAGTGCAGCCAGTTCCTCAAGACGCTCTCGCCGATGGTGCAGATCCTGCCCAGCGACAACACGGCGACAGCAGCGAAGTTCGTGGCGGAGAGCGAGGAGCCTGTAGCGGCGATCTCTTCGCACAACTGCGCGGACATCTATGGCCTCGAGAAGATCGCGGGCGACATCTCCAACAACGCGAACAACTACACCAAGTTCATCGTCATCACCAAGGATCCGACCCTGTACGAAGGGGCGAACTACATCAGCCTGCTGCTGACGACTGAGCATCGTCCCGGTGCGCTGTTTGAGATCATGTCCCGCTTTGCGGCGCTCGACATCAACCTGACCAAGCTGGAGTCCCAGCCGATCCCGGGCGAAGACTTCGAGTTCATGTTCTTCTTCGAACTGCAGGCTTCGGTCATGGACGACCGCGTCGTCGATATGCTGGCGGAACTCGAACGGTCCTGCGAGACGTTCCAGTTCCTCGGCAACTACACCGCGCTGTAGCGATTCTTTGCAATAGCCATACACTGCCCCGGCTTGGCAAAAGCCGGGGTTTTTATTTGCCGGAGGAGCGCGTGTACACAGGATACAAAAAACACAGAAGAACGGACAGACCGGAAAGTTCGTTGTATAATTGCAATAAGGGCCGGCAAGGAAAGTTGTTGGCGAATAAGATGTCGAATGCGCATGGCGCAGACATCGTTCCCCGCGCGCATCGTTGTGAGCAGCGCGAACACAGATGCGGAAGGGGAATGGGTCTGATAGCCCTGCGGGTACAGATAACTGACGACTATGGAACGTGTAACAGCATCATTACAGAACAGAATCATGACCGCTGAACAGGCGGCGCAGCTGATCAAAACCGGCATGACCATCGGCGTCAGCGGGTTCACATCGGTGGGGTACCCGAAGGCGGTGCCGCTTGCGCTGGCAGCTTCCGGCCACGCGAAGGAACTGACGCTGCTGGCGGGGGCATCGATCGGTGACGAGATCGACGGGGCGCTGGTCAGGGCAGGGCTCATCAAGAATCGCTTTGCCTACCAGTCCAAGAAGGATATGCGCAACGCGATTAATAAGGGCGATGTGCAGTATGCAGATTATCATATCTCGCACTTCCCGATGAACATCGACCAGGGCGTCACGCCACACGTCAATGCGGCCATCGTCGAGTGCATCGCGGTCACCGAAGAGGGCATCATCCCGACGGCTTCGGCAGGCGCTTCGGATGCGCTCGTGCGGGGGGCGGACTTCGTCATCGCGGAGGTCAACAGGACCGTGCCGACGGGACTCGCCGGCATGCACGATATCTTTGAGGTCGGCAGACCGCCGGCGGCGAAGATCATTCCCATCACGCATCCGATGGACCGCGTCGGGACCACTTACATCCCGTGTCCGCCGGAGAAGATCGCGGCGGTCGTCTATTCGGATCTGACGGACGAGCCGCAGAAATTCAAGCCGGTCACCCCGGAGACGGAACAGATTGGCGAGCACGTTGTGGCATTCCTGAAAGCGGAGATCGCGGCAGGCAGGCTGCCGGAGGATCCCGGTCCGATCCAGTCGGGCGTCGGCAGCATCGGTAACGCGGTGCTCACAAGCCTTGCAAAGAGCGGCTTCCGCGGCCTCAGCATGTATACGGAGGTCATGCAGGATGCGGCCTTCCCGCTGTTGGAGGGAGGGGTGTTCAGTTGCATCTCGGCAAGTTCCGTGACGCTGGGAGAAGAAAACAAAAAACGGTTTTATGACAACATAGAGCGATTCCACGATAAGATCGTCATTCGCCCGCAGGAGATCTCCAATCACCCCGAGGTCATCCGCAGGCTTGGCGTCATCGCGCTCAACACGCCCATTGAAGTGGACCTGTACGGCAATGTCAACTCCACGCACACCATGGGCACGAAGATCATGAACGGCATCGGCGGCAGCGGGGACTTCGCACGCAATGCGGCGGTCAGCATCTTCGCGGCAACGTCGACGGCAAAGGGAGGGGACATCTCCCGGATCGTCCCGATGGTCTCGCATGTGGACCACACGGAGCACGACGTGGATGTGGTCATCACCGAGCAGGGCATCGCGGACCTCCGGTGGAAGACACCGAAAGAGCGGGCGCAGCTTCTGATCGAGAACTGCGCGCATCCGGACTACCGGCCGCTGCTCAGGGACTATTTCGACCACGCACTGGCGGTCTCGCCGGGCATGCACACCCCGCACGATCTGGGAGAGGCGTTTTCGTGGCATCTTCGGTACGAAAAGACCGGCACGATGAAAGACTGATGAAACGCGGCTGCGGACAGCATCAATTGGCTACGGACAGCCGCACAAGATAAATATGAGGAAATGAAAATGGAATGGAATGAAGAACGGATCAAAGAACTGGTAGACAAACAGCGGGCGTATTTCCGCACCGGCATCACGCTGGATGTGGACTTCCGCATCCATCAGCTCAAGCGTCTTCGGACGGCGATGCAGATCTACGAAGACGATATCAAGGCGGCGCTGAAGGAGGACCTCGGCCGGGACGAGGCGGAGGCGTTCTTCTGCGACATCGGCACGGTCATCCTCGAGGCGAATGAGATGATCAAAGGCGTACGGAAGTGGGCGAAACCGGAGCGGCATTTCAGCGGGCTGGTCTGCTTCCCGAGCGTGACGACGAAAGTGCATAAGATGCCGTACGGCGTGTCGCTGATCATCAGCCCGTTCAATTTCCCGTTCACGCTGTCGTTCGGCGTGCTCGTGGCGGCGATCGCGGGCGGCAATACGGCGGTGATCAAGACGAGTTCGAAGTCGCCGGCCTGCACGGCGGTGATGCAGCGGATCGTGGCGGAGATCTACCCGGAAGACTACGTGGCGGTCGTGGACGGCGGTCACGATGTGGCCGACCTGTGCCTGGCGCAGCGGTTTGATAAGATCTTCTACACCGGTTCTCCGAACGTAGCGAAGCACGTCATGGCGGAGGCGGCGAAGAACCTGACGCCGGTGGCGCTGGAGCTCGGCGGCGAGACCGGCAACTGGGCTGTGATCAGAAAGGATGCGGACCTCAAGGATGCCGCACGCAAGATCGCGTTCTTCAAACTCTGCAACAGCGGGCAGATCTGCATCAATGTCAACCAGATCGCCGTGGCGGAGGAAGTGGCGGACGCGTTCGTGGAATCGCTCAAAGCAGCTTTCACGAAACAGATCGGCGAGAACGCCCTCGAAAACCCGGAATACCCGCGCCTCATCACACAGGCGGCTTACGACAAGTGCGCCGCGGAGGCGGACGAATACAGAGACCGGATCGTCTTTGGCGGCAAGGGCGACAGGGAAGCCTGCAAGTATCAGCCGACGGTCATCTATCCGGTCGATGCGGATGAACCCATCGTGCAGCACGAACTGTTTGCGCCGCTGCTCCCGGTGGTGACCTATAAGGATGACGCGATCGACGATATGATGGACCTCATCGCATCCCGCGAGCACGGCCTGGCGCTGTACCTGTTCACAAATGACATGAAATGGGCGGAGCACACCATGGCCACGCAGCAGTACGGCGGCGGATGCATCAACGAGGTGTGCCTGCACATGATGGTCAAAGGGGCGCCGTTCAACGGCACCGGCCATTCCGGCATGGGCGCCTATCACGGGGAGTGGGGCTTCAGAGAATTCACGCATCCCCAGACCGTGCTGAAGGGCAGCACGCACTTCAACCTGCCGCTGCGCGAGCATCCGTACGGCGGGAAGAAGAACGCCTACAAGATGCCGATGCTGCGGATCTTCGAGCGGTAGGTGTATAGAAACAGATCGGAGCGAAACGATCATGGAACGTGGAAATGAAAGCGTCATTACAGTAGCCGCCATGCGGGCGGCGGACAGCCGGACCATCGAAAGCGGCACACCGTCCAAAGAGCTCATGCGCCGCGCGGCGCAGGGCATCTTCGATGCATATGACGGCTGGGCCGGCAAACGGACGCTGGCGGTCTGCGGCAGCGGCAACAACGGCGGCGACGGCTACGCGCTGGCGGAGATCCTGAAAGATCACGCGTGCGAGGTTGCGGTGCTGCGGGTCAGTGAAAAGTTCTCGGAGGACGGGCGGTACTATTACGACCGATGCCTTGAGAAAGGGGTGCCGTGCTTCCTGTACGGGCAGACGGCTGAAGAACCGGACGGCAGCGCAGCGTGGAGCAGTTCCTTTGGCGATTATGATATCCTGGTCGACTGCATGCTGGGAACGGGGTTTGCCGGCACACCAAAGGAGCCCATCGCCACGGTGATCCGTGATATCAATGCGGCGCACGAAGCGGGGGCGTATGTCATCGCGGCGGATATCAACAGCGGCATGAACGGAGATACCGGCGAAGCGGAACTGGCGGTCCGAAGCGACCTGACCGTTTCGATCGGCTTTTATAAGAAAGGCCTGTTTGCCGGCCGTGCGCCGGAACTCATCGGCCGCCTGGTAAACGTGGATATCGGGATCCGGCTCGAGGAAATGACGCTTTACCATATGGGGTTTGCGGAGATCCGGGAGCCTGACATCCGGCGTGGCCGCCGCAATGCGGACTTCGGGCAGGGATTTTATCTGTCGCCGGACGAGGCGTTCTCGAGACGCTGGGCGACGTCGCGTGAGGGGATGGAGACGATCCTCAACCGGTATACGCTGGTGCTGGACGGTTTGCTTATAAAGCGATTCCAGAGAGATGCGGACTGGTACGCCTACCTCGCAGGCAACCGTGCGGGGCAACCGGACAGCCTGGCGGCGTACGATGTGATCATCGGCCCGATCGCGAACGACACGATCTACGACACCGGCGGCATCCTGACGAGCGGGCTTCTGAACAGTGACCAGTCGTTGGCGCTGCTGGAGCTCGGGCCTGTGTATGAGCAGGTGGTCATCAAGTCGGATAAAGCGGCGGCGCAGCTCACCTGGGAGGCGGTTGAAGTCATCTGCGAAGAAGCGGTGCGGCGTGCACGCGCCACGGTCGCGGAAGAAGAGGAATGCTTTCAGGAAGTGCTGGGAGCGAAAATGGAAGAACTCTTTGATGAGGCGGAATAACGGTCCGTAGAGTAGACGGAGGAACTATGGCAACGGATTTTGAAAAGAAGGTAACGATGGACAGCTCCGGCTTTGTCCTGCTGGCGGACATGGTCCCCGGCATCGTGCAGGAGATCCGGTACTATTCGACATACAATTTCATCGGCGACCGCATCGACGGGTATGAAGAGCCTGTTGCGATTTGTACGAAAGAAGCGGCGCGGGCGCTCAAAGGGGTCAGCAACGAACTGAACGTGCAGGGCTACCGGCTCAAGGTCTTTGACGCCTACCGGCCGGCGTGCGCGGTGCGCCATTTTGTGCTATGGGGGATCGAGGACCTCGACCTGCGCATGAAGCCGTTCTTCTATCCGGATCTTGAGAAACAGGAACTGTTTGTAAAAGGGTACGTGGCGAGCCAGTCGAGTCACAGCCGCGGCAGCACGATCGACCTGACGCTGCTCGACATGGCGACCGGCAAGGAAGTGGATATGGGAAGCCCGTTCGATATGTTCAGCGAGATCTCCCATCCGGATTATAAAGGCATCACAGAAGAACAGTATGCGAACCGCATGCGCCTGCAGAAGGCGATGGTACGCGGCGGATTTGTGCCGATCGACAACGAGTGGTGGCACTTTACGCTGGCGGATGAGCCGTACCCGGATACGTATTTCGAATTCCCGGTCGCGTCCGCCTATCTGAAGAGATAAGCGCAGCATTAAGAGACAGGCGCAGCGGTCAGATCATCTCCTGGATGTGGCGCAGGATGAAGTCGTGGAAGGCCTGCATCTGCGGATTGAGCCACCGGTTTTCATTGTAGAGCATCTGCATATAAATGCCGGAGTCCGGCTCTTTGGCATCGATGCGGAGAATGTGACCGGTCTGCAGGGCGGGTCTGGCCATAAAGACCGGAAGGAAGGCTCTGCCGCGCCCCTGCCGCAGGATGGAAAGGGCCGTCGGTGCACTGGCGATCTCCAGCGCCGGCTTTCTGCCGAGTTTTTCAAATACCGGGCTGAGAGCAGACCGGGGCGTATGGTTCTGCTCGTACGCCGTCGGGCAGTCGATGAACGTGTCGTCGAGGATCTCCTCGACCGGCACGTTTTTTCTGTGCGTGGCAGGATCGTCCGGCGGCGCGACAAAGATGAACGGAACATATTTGCTGAAGAAGGTGGTGCATCCCTCGAACTTCTGCAGCCGGTCGGTGAACATCGCAAAGTCGGAGCGGTTTTGCCGGAGTCGTTCGATCGTCGGATCCGTGTCGTCGTTCGGCCAGACGATGATCTGCACCTTGGGATACTGCTCGTGGAACTTGCCGAGCAGACTGGAGAGGATGCCGATGGAAACGCCGGAACTGGCCTCGATCGTCAGGGTGCCGCGCGGGTCGTCCCAGTTCGCAGCGAACGCATCCGCATTCTCGCTGGCTTTGATCAGTTCTGCCGCGTAGGGGCGGAAGTTGCTGCCGGCATCTGTGAGCTGGATGCCTCTTCCGATCCGGTCAAACAGCTGCACGCCCAGATGCTGTTCGAGCTGCTGGATGTGCGAAGTGACGGAGGCCTGTGAATAGCCGAGCTGCTCAGCTGCTTTTGTGATGTTGCCGATCTCGGCGACCTTGAGAAAGGTGGCGGCGAGTTTGATGTCCATATTTCCTGACGCTCCCTTTAAATAATTAGAATATCTGATATATATGATGATTAATATTAGTTTTACAGATTAATACTACCATGTTATCGTAAGGATGCAAGAAGAAATACATCCGGGACCGAGATCCCGAAGATACGATAAGGGGGAACCAATTATGAGAACTATGAGACTTTCGCTGATCGCACTTGTTGCTTCGATCGTGATGGGCGTTATGGCGGCCCAGACAGGTATTTTCGCAGCAGAGCTGCTGAGACTCGGCGCAGCTGTATCGATGGTCGCATTCCTGGTCATGGCCAACATCGGCTCGAAGCAGGCAGAGGCCGCTGCTCCGGCAGTCCGCACCGCAGCTTCCAGAAAGAGCGTCAGCGCTGCACATGCATACCACGCAGCATAAGCAGCTGCAGGGCGCAAGTCAGGCAACACAAGCATACAATTCATGATGTGACATAAATCTGAGAAACCGCTGCTCCGTACAGCGGTTTTTCATTGCCCGCGGTTTTTTCAGTTGCTTTTCAGACGATCGCTCTATCCTTGCATCATCAAAGCCCGCAGACAGCAGATGCTGCGGGAGCCGGAAAGAGGAAAGAAGACGAAGCAAGGAGAGACAGTTATGAAAAAGAATGAACACACAGCCGGCAGTCTTACGGCCCGTAAGATCGCAGCATGCTTTTACATCGTGCTGCTGATGCTGTTCTCACTGGTGGCCTGCGGGAGCCAGACGGATACAGCCTCTGCGGATGCATCGGCGGATACACAAACCACACAGGAGGCGGAAGAAGTAACGATCCCCGCGGAAGCGTCGGCGGATAACACAGAACTGTCCGCCGGCACCTGGACCGGGCAGATCGGCGACAAGACAGTCACGCTCAACGGCGCCTATATCGTAGACGGCATCGACGCGGTCATCGAAGGCGGCACCTGGACGAGTGAAGAGGCCGATCAGACGGTCTTCCTCGTGGTCAACGGTGGTTCGCTGACCATCAAAGACGCGGCGGTCGTGAAGACCGGCGGCGGAGAGAGCGGCAGCGCGGACGCCGGTGGCGGCGGCTCGGACGACTATAACTTCTATGGTCTGAACTCGGCCATCGTCTGCGTTGGGGAAGACAGCACCGTGAACATCGAGCACTGCACGGTCGACACGGATGCGGAAGGCGCCAATGCGGTCTTCGCGACAGACAGCAGCAATATCACGGTCAGTAATCTGGAGATCAATACGCTGCAGAACTCGTCCCGCGGCCTCTATGCGACCTACGGCGGCACCATCACCGCGGAGACAGTCAGCATCATCACCCAGGGAGCCCATTGCGCGCCGCTGGCGACCGACCGAGGCGGCGGCACGGTCACGGTGACGGGCACGGACAACTATCTGGAAGCGCACGGCGACGGCAGCCCCTGCATCTACTCGACCGGCAGCATCTCTGTAGAAGGTGCGACCGGATCCTCGGAGCAGGCGCAGACGCTGGTCATTGAAGGCAAGAATCAGGTCAGCCTGAAAGACTGTTATCTGACCAGCAGCAGCGAGAACGACGGCATCATGCTGTACCAGAGCATGTCCGGCGATGCAGCGGACAAAGACGCATCGTCCAGCGTTTCTACACTGACGATGGAAGACACCACCATCGACTACCAGGGAGACGGTCCGCTGCTCTATGTGACGAACACCACGACAGAAGTATCGATCAGCGGCTGCACCTTCAAGAATGCGGGTTCGCAGTTTGTCAGCGCGGCCACCGGCAGATGGGGCAGCGATGGCAGCAACGGCGGCAGCCTGACCCTGACGATCGACGGGCAGTCCGTGGACGGCGAGATCGCGGCGGACAGCATCAGCTCCGTGCTGGTGAAACTGGTTAACGGCGGCACCTTCGACGGCACGACGTCCGGCGATGTCACCGTGGAATAAGATCATCACCCCTATAAAATGAGAGGGCAGGCGGGTTCATCCGCTGAACCTGTAAGATGAAAGTAGACATGCAAAAAGAGCATGTCTACTTTTTTATGATACTGTTTCATTAAGGAGGTGAGGATATGGGAAGACCAAAAGGAGGAAGGAATCGCAAATGGAC
>Ga0129307_1001204_pt1 | contig 29849 bp, 24 predicted proteins | sample P1105metagenome_FD_94437 | JGI IMG/M metagenome (GOLD analysis project Ga0129307, IMG submission 94437) | Capybara group fecal microbial communities from Wisconsin, USA - P1105 metagenome | ecosystem: Host-associated > Mammals > Digestive system > Large intestine > Fecal | place: USA: Wisconsin...
CGGTGCATTCAAGGAAGCCCTTGGCACGATTCCGGAAAACTTGAGTGAAGTCTTCGGCTCTCTCACGGACATTCTCGGAACATCTGGTGAACTCGAAGCGCAGAATGCCGCAGAACTCAAGAAGGTCACGCTGGACAAGATTCTTGAAGCGAAGGCGATTACTTGCGAAGAATACGCTTCCATCGAAACCTTCAGCGAAGATGAAGGTGCCGACAAGGCTCGCGAAGAAGTCTTTGCAAAGCTCGCTGCTGCAGGCCTTACGCTGAGCGAAGATGAAATCGGCGCTCTTGAAGAAGGCGACTTGAGCGAAACCGCTGACATCTATGCCAACCTCCGCTCTTACTTCCACAACCCGGACAAGAACGGAAACCCGGTCGATGGATTTAACTGGCAGGTGTTTGCATTCCTCATCTTCATCTTGCTCTATGTGCCGTGCCTTGCTGCGATGGGTGTCGTGGTTCGCGAAATCGGGCTCGGGCTCGGTGTGCTGATGGCTGTGGTGCAGACAATCCTCGCTTGGGCTGTCGCTGTGCTCCTCTACCAGGTGCCGGTCGGTGGCGACGTGTTCTGGATTGTATGTTCGATCATTGTGCTTGTGGCGACATTCGTGTTCCTCAAACTCTTTGGTATGGACGCAAACAAGAAAAGGCGTTTTGAAGACTAACCTTATTTGAGTCAAGAATCATTATTAAGGGCTGGTGGCCCCGAAAGCCGTCAGCCCTTAATTAAACGCCTTAAATTAGACTAAACTAACAAAGATAGGAGAAACTAACATATGGGCGTGGAAGAAAATGATTCTGAATGGACTGAACTTAAAAATAATTGGCACGCTCTTTGCTCTAAGAAGAGTAAAAAGGCAAATGCCTAGGATTTTGTAACACAAATTGTAAAAGTCATGACGGTGTGTTACAAAAGCAAATAAAATTTCGTCATGGGAGTGAATTATGAAGACTCGTTTTACCTCTAATCTTTTGTTTGGCATTGCTGCCGCTGCTTTCCTTGCTGCTCCGGCGATTGCCGATGAACCTGCCGCTGCTCCGGCTGGCCCGGAAGTCAAGTTCTCCGGCGAAGTTGAATTTGACGCCTACACGGGTGATGTCATCAACGAAGATATCAAGAGCCATGAATACGCATCGACATTTGACTTGAATGTGGATGTGAAATTTAATGAAAAGTGGTCTGCGTCCGTGCAGCTTGAAGCCGATGGCGAAACGACGGATCCGACTGCGATTTACAATGGCGCCTTTGTGCAGTACACCCATAGTGATAAGTTTGTTGTAAAGTTCGGTGACTTGACCTTCTCGGAAGGCGCGTTCCTCAACTATTACGACTACGATGATCCGGCTGATAACGCCGCCGGTATGACAGAACACGATATCCGAGGAGTTGAACTTGACTATAGTGGGCTTGTTTTTGGGATTGGCTTTGGTCGCGGCGACAACGACAATCAAGTGTGCGTTGAAGAGGATGGTGAAGAAACGTGTGTAGGCGTTGCCTATGACCTCCATCTCGCTTACGAGTTTGGCTTTGGCGAAAGCACCTTGCGCCCGTTCTTTGATTACAAGTCTTATCAGGAACCGAAACATAACGAAATGCATGTGGGATTCGATGCAAACCTGAAGTTCGATGCATTTGCATTCCACTTTGTCTATGGCTTGCATGCGGACAACCTCAGCGAAGATTCTCCGAAGGCGACACACGCGATTCTTGCCGAACCGTCCTTGGATTTGGGCACGTTTAATGTCAAGGCGTCTGTGTTCTATGCCGCTATCGACAAGAAGGACCCGACGGTTCACGGCGAAGAGATTCCGGAATACTTCTTTGTGTATGGCGAACCGAGCGTGCGCTTCTCTGATGCGTTTGCCATGGGTCTTCCGCTGGAATACCACACCAGGACATTGCAGAAGGACGATGACGTCTCTACGTTCGACGTAGGCCTCCGTGCTTATGCAACTCCGGTCGATGGGCTTGAAATCACTGGCTTCGCGATGTTCGACATTCCTGTCGGAGACGATGCTGGCGACGATACGGCCCTCAGATTCGGTCTTGAGACTGTGTTCGCGTTCTAAAAAAAACTATATTTGCGTTCGAGTCAGTTCGAAATCCATCCTGACTATAAACAAAACTAGGAGACTCCATGAAGAACGCTTTGCTGGTCTTGTCCGGCGGAATGGACAGTACGACCTTGCTTTACGAGCGTGCAAGCGAGATATCGCTTGCCGTTTCGTTTGATTACGGCAGCAACCACAATGGCCGTGAAATTCCGTTTGCAAAGTTCCATTGCGAAAAACTTGGAATCGAACACCTCACGATTCCGCTCAAGTTCATGCACGATTATTTCAAGTCGTCGCTGTTGTCTGGCGCAGATGCGATTCCCGAAGGGACGTACGCCGACGAAAATATGAAATCGACGGTGGTGCCTTTCCGTAACGGCATCATGCTTTCTGTGGCGGCGGGCCTTGCCGAAAGCCGCGGGCTTTCGAAGGTGATGATGGCGAACCATTTTGGCGACCATGATATTTACCCTGATTGCCGCAAGGAATTTGTAGATGCCATGTCGCAGGCGATGGCGGCGGGCACTTACGCGAACATCACGATTGACGCTCCTTACACGCTGATCTCGAAAGCGGATATTGCGCGCCGGGGCAAAACTCTTGGCGTGGATTACGGGCAGACCTGGTCTTGCTACAAGGGTGGCAAGGTCCATTGCGGCAAGTGCGCGACTTGCCTGGAACGTAAGGCGGCTCTTGCAGAGGCGGGAATCGAAGACACGACGGAATACGAGGTGTAGCATGTACAGAGTCATCAAGCGTATGGAAATTTCGGGAGCGCACAAGCTTAGCCTCCCTTACGAAAGCAAGTGCCGCGGTTTGCATGGGCACAACTGGATTATCACGGTGTTCTGCAAGTCTGAAACGCTCGACGAAAACGGGATGGTCGTCGATTTTTCGCACATCAAGGAAATCGTCCATGGCAAGCTGGATCACCAATTCTTGAACGAGGTTGTCGATTTTAACCCGACTGCAGAGAATATGGCTCGCTGGATTTGCGAACAGGTTCCTCATTGCTACAAGGTGCAGATTCAAGAAAGCGAAGGCAACATCGTCGAATACGAAGTGTAAAGTGGAAACGGCGAGTTTTCCATTTTCAGGTTTTTATGAAGGTCTGTGAAATTTTTAAGAGCGTCGAAGGCGAGGGCCTGAGAACTGGGCTTGCTGCCGTATTCGTGCGGTTGCACGGTTGTAATTTGCGCTGTAGCTATTGCGATTCGATGTACGCTGTCGAAGGCAATGATTATAGACAAATGTCTTGCGGCGAAATTCTGGATGCGGTGCGCGCGTTCGGAGTCAAGGCCGTGACGCTGACCGGCGGGGAGCCTTTGCTGCACGCAGGCGTCGAAGAACTGCTGCGTTCGCTGAGCGAAAACGGTTACAGGGTCAATGTCGAAACGAACGGTACTGTTCCGTGCAAATGGCGATATCCGGGGCTATTCTACACGATGGACTGGAAATGCGAAAGCAGCGGGATGTCGGACAAGATGCGACTCGAGAATATCGCGACGCTTGGCGCAGATGATGTCCTCAAGTTTGTGGTCGGCTCTGTAGAAGACCTCAAGGAAACGGCGGGAGTGGTTGCCGAACTTTCGCGGATAAAGTCTTGTGCCGTTGCTGCCGCCGGGTTTTCACGCGGTATGCCGCACATATTCGTCTCGCCGGTTTTTGGCAAGTTGGAATACGCGAAAATTGTCGATTGGATGCTTTCGGAACAAACTATGGTCGAAAACAACGCCCGTTTCCAGGTGCAGTTGCATAAAGTTGTCTGGGATCCCGACATGCGCGGGGTTTAACGCTTCTAGCCGTTGTTTTCTGCTTTGACAGAGCGCTTGTGCTGGTACATTTCGCTGTCGGCTTTGTTGAACGTGTCCGCGATGGTTGTCGCTTTTGCGTTCTCTGCAATAGCTGAACCGGCAGCGATTGAAATCTGTCTCCACGGGAACGGAGCGTTCTTTGTATGTTCCTGACTGTCCTTGAGTTTCTTTAAAAGTTCGTCGTGATTCTTGAGATCGTCGCCAGTGAGGATGACGATAAATTCGTCGCCGCCGATTCGGAATACGGGACTATGCAAAAAGACTTGGCAGATGAGTTTGCATGAATTGATTAGGTATGCGTTTCCGTTGTCGTGGCCGTACGTATCGTTGATTTCTTTTAAGTTGTTTGTATCGAGGACGACGATTCCGTATGTCGTTATTTCGCCGTTTTCGATTTTGCTGTTGAGCTCGATGAGGTACTTGTCATAGGCCATCTTGTTTCTTACGCCTGTGAGCGGGTCGCGGTAGGCCAGCCCTTGCATTTGCTTCATGTATTGGCTGATGTGCAATTTTGCAGCGGTGAAACTTTTGGCTAGGTCGCCAATTTCGTCGTTTTGAGGAATGTTGAATTCGGCGTTCATGTCGCCGGTAATCATCTTTTTTGCTTCTTCCGTGAGCTTTTTGAGCGGCTTCGTGATACTCCTTGCAAAGAATATCGTAATGGCGGTCGTCAATGCGAGAATGAGCAGAATGAACAACGCGCTTTGCAAAATGAGCTTGTTCCGCTGCGCGTTTATTTCGGTTTTCGGGACAATGCCGACAAGCGACATGCCGTTCGCCAATTTTGCCGCAATCTTGGTTTGCCCTTCGCTAGCCTTGAACGAAAGGCCGATGGGGAATGTCGGGTGGTAGATGACCAGCCCTTCGCTGTCTTCGAGATACGCGTAGCCGGATTCGAAAAAGCGGAATTGACCGATTTGCTTGGTGAGCTGACTGAAGTCGATATCGACGCCTGTCACGCCGACTTCCGTATTCCCGATGAACATGGGAATAACGTAAGAAATCATGTAGACATCGATGTTCTTGTTGTAATAGGGGGCGAGCCACATGGGTTTGCCGCTCTGGATGGGGAGGTAATACCAGCCGACGTGCTCGATGTCGCTTGGGCTGTACTGCGTGATGTTTGTGGGGAGCACCGATGCGAACGGGTCACCGGATTCATTGTTCTTTACGAGGAACAGGCCTGCATCGGGAGTCGAAATGTCCGGGTTGAATCTCACATAGAACGCCTTTGCGCCAGGCAGGTTGTCTATGGTTGATGTAATGCGTTCCTTGATGGTTTTGATGTGCGCCGGAAAATTCTGCTTGCTGAAAAACGAGGTCGAATCCGATTTGATTTGCGTATAAATTTTAGAGACTTGCGTTTGTGTGTACTTTTCGTATTCGGCGAATGAAACGTTCAGGTTCTCGGCTTCCGCTTTTATCCGGCTTTCCAAGCTCTGCAAGGACGATTGCTGGGATAGCTTGCTGATGGAGATTGTGCTGAAGATGCCGAGCGTGAGCGTGCCCAAGAGCGTACACGACAGGGATAGAATTAGAATTTTTGACTGGATTGAAAATTTCATAATCTATCTGCAATGGCCTCGTTTAGATTCCTGACACCTCGATGACTTTCTTGTTGTTCGTGGAACCCATGACGACCGAGACGTCGCGCTTGTGCACGTGGAAGTGCTCTGCGATGAGTTCGCAAATGGCCTCGTTCGCGGCGCCATCGACCGGCGGGGCTTTGACTTCGACTTTGTAGCTCCCGTCGGGTTGCGGCGTTACGCTTTCGCGTTTGCTGCGTGCATGTACCTTGACGTTGATTTTCATGTCTATGCTAGGTGAGCGCGTAGCCGTCGTTCTGCGGCATCGGCGGTGCTTCGAATGACCTTTGGTCTTGCTGGTCGTTTTCCATGGCCGCGAGGAGTTCTTCTTGGCTGTGGATGAGTGCACGGCAACGGATAAAGTAGTTTGTGCGCAGTTGACGGAGCTGTTCGATTTCGGTACGGAGGTTCTCGCTTTCGCGCTTGATGCTTTCGACTTCGCGCATGGCGCGGGCCTTGGCCTCGGCAACGATGATTTCCGCTTCTTTTTCGGCGGAGGCTTTCACTTCGTTAATCGTGCGCTGCATGGTGACTACCGCATCTTGGATGGTCTTTTCGATTTGGCGGTAGTAGTTCACTCGCTCTTCGGCAACCTTCAGGCGCTCGGTCAGGTCTGTACGGTCGCGGAACATGTTCTCGAACGCGGTCGCGGTGGTTTCCAAAAATGCCTTCACTTCGTCCGGGTCGTAGCCGCCGAAGCTTTTCGAGTGAAATGTCTGGTTTCTAATATCAAGCGGAGTGAGTTCCATAAAATCTTACCTTTGCTATGGTGTAAGTAAAAGATATAAAAAGGATTTGGGGGTATTGGCTTTAGGCTGCTTGATACTAGGGATTTTTTTGAAAAATGTACCACACTTCTTTATCAGGAGTGTGATACATGTCTAATATTATTCAGATTTTACTCTATATTAATGTCGGTTCTTGTTATATAGAATTGGCTAACCTTGCTGAGCTATGCTTCTCCTTCGTTAAATAGAGTCTCCAAGTCGATGTCCGCCTTTCCAGATTGATCGTCTATATTAGGGGCGTTTGAGAATACTTTACAATTTTGTATTACGGGTGCAGCTTCACCTTTAGTTTTGATTCCGGCTCCTTTGTTGTCATGAATTTTACAATTAGTGAAAGTTCCTGATGCACAGTCTTGTATTCCTATGCCTGGCCCATTGTTATCATGTATGTCGCATTCAGAATATGTTCCTTGAGCTTTCTTTTGACACCAAATGCCGTTGCTTAAATGCTCGAATATTTCACATTTGACAATAGTTGGATTCGCGTTGCCGCCAACGACGATTCCTGGATAACATTGGTTTTCTGTTTTGTTATCAAATATTTTGCATTTTTCAATTTTTGGAGCAGCATCTTCTAGTATCCAGATACCGTTTTTTTTATTGTCATATATTTTACAATTGCAAAATGATCCAGATGTATGATTTCGTAATTTGATTCCTTGATCATTATTTTCATGGATGTAGCAATCGGAATAAGAACCACAAGCAGTTCCTTTTTCAAGAATCCCACTTTGATTGTTATCATGAATGTTGCATTGGGTTATATTTGCACTAGCGTTGTTTTGTGTAATTCCGCATCCTTGGTTATCATGTATATCGCATTGCTTTATAGTTGGTTTTATCCTATTTCCTGAAATGATGATGCCATCATCTATACTGCATTCAATCGTCATGTTCTCTAGAGATGCATCGTCAGTTATGTTTATTGCGGCGTAATATTGGTTGTTTTCAAAACTTAATGAATCATGATTTACATCAGAGACGCAAATTACATCTAAGTTTTTTAAGGTTGCTTTTGCGTTTATTTCAATACCAACATTTGAATCCTCGAATTTCCACAAGATTTCAGTTTTTCCTTCATCGGTTGATTCGCCAATAATTGTTACCGCCTTACCGATAACGAACGATGCTCTGTATGAGCCTTTTTTAACACGAATAATCGACCCGTCTTCAGCATAGTTTAGTGCGTCTTGGATAGTTCTGAACATTCCAGTTCCGTCGCGGGCAACTGTAATGTTTTTTTTGTCCATATTCTCAAAACGAATTCTTGATAAATCTTTAGAACTACCCCATAATGAGTTTGTCGCCTTGCAGGATTCGACTGTAACATCAGCTTGGTCACAGATGATGGATATCTGTTTTATGGATTCGAATGAACAGTTACTTATGTGTAATGTTGCATCGTTTTTTACTAAAAATCCATTTGCCAAATCTACGAATTCAGAATTTGTCATTTCAAATGATGTTTGCTTATCATTGTTATTGAAATCGCAAATTATGCCGAACCCTGATTGTCCAGATTTGTCATCGTCATTATCATTGTGAATTAAACCAAATGTACAATCATTAAAGCCTATTTTAACATTATGTCCTTTAAGTGATATTCCATAATTGGGCTTGTTTTGATTATGGCTTACTGCAAATACACTTGACAGTATATCAATTTCATTACAACTTTCGATATCAATAGAATCAAAGAAATAACATTCATTTGTAGAAAGTTTTGAACATGACTCTAGTGTTATTCCATTTCCATTATGCCATATAGAAGGAAAATCTGTTTCCGCATTGTCTTCAATCTTTTCCGCAAAATTTTTGGTTGCTCCTACAACGCATCTTCTTAAAAAACAATTTGAATTTGATTGTGCATATATGGCGATTTCCTTGTTTGAATAGAATTCACAAGTGGCTATATCGACTTCACATGAATCGATAAATAAGCCAAATTCATTTTCAGAAACAGATGAATTCACGAGGGATATGTTTGATGAATTAAGAATAAGTCCCTTTAAATTCGAACTAAAAGAACTCATGTCTATATTGATTTTTGCTGCGGGACTAGATTCTGCATTGCTATATAATCCTGCTCGTACATTATCATGAACTTTACAATTCTTTAGTGAAACTGATAAAGGACTGTTCCCCAAAGCAATCCCATAGCCTGCAGAATAACACACTTCAACTCCGTTTAACTGACAGGTTGATTTTACATATATGCACTTGGGCCAATATTCTGCAGGAGTCAATTCATTTGGTCCTTCTGCGATAAAAAACTTAGCTTTTTCTTCTTCTGAAAAGGATTCTTGTTGTCCCATTATTTTTAAATTGATGATTTCTGCGTCGGCAGTAATAGTTATAACACTATTGTGTGTGGCAGAGTCATTCCATATAATAGGAGTGCTATCTTTATCGGCGTCACCTTGCAAAATAATTTTTTTGTCAATAATAAAGTGCTCTCGGTAAACGCCTGATTTTACAATAATTGTTGTTCCGTCTTGTGCGCTTTTTATAGCTTCAGAAACCGAAGTAAAATCTCCATTTCCATTAATGTCAACAATAAATTCGTTTTGTTCCTTTTTAAAGCAATTCCTACAGCAATTGTGTCGTTGATTAAAGTGCTCTTTGCAAACAATTTTGCCACACTTTTGACATGTATGCGCGCTATCATTTGTTAAATGTTTACCGCATATATGGCAACTGAGGACTTTTTTGGTTTCATCCTGAAAAACATTGTTGACCAAATTTCCCATGATTTTGCTTTGAACATTGTCGCCAGCGATCTTTTGCCCGATAACATCGCCTGCAATAACATTCTTGTCTCCCATGTTGATGCCTGTTGCTTGTGATACGGATCCGTCTTGAGGCGCTCCACAACCAAAGCAGAATTTTGCTTTGAACGGCAATTCAATGCCGCATTTGACACATTTTTTGTTTTGAGGAACGGGAGCTCCGCATTCCATACAGAATTTTGCACCATTATCTAGTTCGGCACCGCATTTAGGACATTGGCTCATAGGAATTCCTTTGTGACAAGATTTTTCTTAAAAATGAAATTTGTAAAAAGGCTATTTGTTGTGTTTGCTTGCCCAGTTATTTCTTCCGGACAAGCACTAATTATTTACAGGCTAGTGCCGCATTCATCACAGAAGGCTGCGCCTTCATCAATAACGGCACCGCAGCTTGGACACTTGCGTTCAGCTGCTGGAGCTTCAGCAGGTTCATCCACATCTTTGCGGCGATTGTTCTGCTGCGGCTGTGGATTTTTCATTCCGGCAACGGCGCGAACGGTCGTTTGCATTCCCTGCAACATGCGATCGTTTTCTTTCTGCGAATCAGCATGAGTCTGGTTTGCCTGCTGCTTATAGACATCAATCATTTCCGATTGGTGCTGAGCCTTCATCTGGCTCGTAACCCCAGCAGCACCTGCGGCTGCTTGCATTCCAGTTATTCCCATTTGAGCGAACATCTGCATCATCTGCTGCATATTGGCATTGTTCGTGTTGTTCGCCTGTTGCATGCGTTCAATTTCTGCAGCACGGTCTTCGCGGGTCGTCTGCAAGATATCCTTCATCATTCCTTCGAGTTTGCCGTTCTGAGCCAATGCGGCTTCCGCCTTATACTTTTCAGCGGTTGTAGCAGCTTCGGCGGTAAACTTCGCTTTCATCGCTTCGGCAGCGGCAGGTGTCAAATCTGGATTTGCCGCCATAATCTGCTCAACAGTCATGGCCTGGAACATGCGGCGCATTTCTTCTTCGTGCTTCTGTTCCTGACTTGCCATGGACTGTTCATGCGCACGTGCTGAGGCAAGAGATTCTTCCTGACGGCGGTGTTCCGCATCTTCGCGTTCTTGGCGAATTGCCTGGGCCTGCTTCAAAATATCAAGCTGCGAAAGCTGTTCTTCCTTATCAAGGTCAATTTCCGTCTTGCGGCTACGGGTGTTGAAGTCCAAATCCTTCTCGCGCCTAACATCGCTGTAATCGTCGTCTTTTTGGCGGCGTTCATCGTCGTAGGCTTCCTGCGTCCTGCGCAGCTGCAATTCGTTTTCTAGCTTCTTCGTGCCGACTTCGAATTCCCAGAGCATCTTCTGGCGTTCTTGCGCTTGGTCGTTCTGGATTGTCGCCATGGCGAGCACTTGTTCGTCGCCCAAGTCACGCAGAGCAGCACGCTGACGAATGTTGTGTCGCAGAGTATCAATTTCATCGTCGCGGACAAGTTCGTTCTTGCGGTATTCCTGCAATGTATTTTCGACATTGTCTTCCGTCTTTGCTTCGCGAAGAATCTTCTGCGTCTTCAAATCGAGCGTGAATGCGTCGAATTCATTTTTACGGAGCAATTCACTCTTGCGGATTTCCTGGAAAGCCGCCTCCAGTTCCTCGCCCGACTTGGCTTCATGCAACATGCGCTGACCATAAAGGAGGGTCGCAAATTTTTCACGTTCGAACTGGTTCAGTTCATTCTGCTGGTCGATTTTCGCCATCGCATCGACAAAATCTACCTGCGTGCGAGCTTCGCGGAGCGCCTGCGCATTAGTTTCATCTTTCAGTCGATTCAGAAAATCATTACGCTTTGTCAGTTGTTCCAGTTCAAGTTCCGAAACATAGAGTTCTTCCCTGAGCTTACGAATTTTATCCAAATCCTCGCGAGAAGCGCTCATGTCCAAGACATCCGTCACCACCACGAACGGATAGACTTGTGCCATGATGTTCTGCAACTTCTGCAAGGCTTCGCCATACAAGGCCAAGTCTCCCACCACCTGATCCGGCGTCACATTTGTCAAAACGTTCCTGAGAGCATTTTGAACAAACGGGTTGATTTTCTTGGAGAATTCATCGTAGCAGACAAATTTCTTGTCCAAAAGCAGGCTGCGATAGAATTCATTCACATTTGCAATCTTGCACAAGGCGTGCAAAACGACATCGCTCTGCAAGTTTGCCGTAGGCATGTTTTTCAAATCGAACAGCAACGGGAACTTTGTATCGCGAACAAGGACAATCGACACGCGGGGTGAATTGCCGTCTACACGAGAGCCAATTCCGGCCGCTTCGGCGCGTTCACGGTTCTTGCCCTTGAAAAATCCCACAATGTTAGAAAAGAAGCCCCTGATGCGTGACATGACAGTCGGCTTATCCACATGCGGGGAATTTTCGCATACGCCCAATTCCTTGAACGAATAGCTACCGCCATCAAGTTCGGCAATGAATTTTCCTTCGGCAAAGAAGAGCGCCTTTACGCCGTCTTGCACTTGCAAGCCTTTTACCTTGCCGTAAGAAGCGATGTCGTTTTCGTCAATCTTTACCGCAATCTGTCCGTCAAGAATGTTCCAGCGAATGTAGGAACCGAGTAAAGTGAAATTATTTTGCGGAGTATCTTCAGTCTTGACCGTAGGTATTTCAGCGACAAGTTTAGCACCACATGCACCACAGAACTTTTTCCCAGGTTTAATCGGTGCGCCGCACTTTGGGCAAGTGCTTCCAAAGGCCGTGTCATTGCCTTCAGCAACGGTCACGATTTCATTCACAAAGGCCGGTCCGCAATTGGAGCAGAACTTTGCAGTATCCTTCAAAATTTTTCCACAATGGTTGCATTTTTTCATAATATAAGAGCCCTCTATTAATGGTTATTTGTCTAAATGAGCATTAAGTGTGATAAATGCTATGATTATTGATAAAATCGCAAAAAAACTAATCCAGATGATCCAATATAGGGAGTTGTCAAAAAAATAATTTGTGATAAGTTCGGCTATAAAAAATACTCCCAACGAAATAAAACTGATTGCAACGATAGTTTCTATTGTATCACCCAAGGCTTCCCTGTAAATCCAAATTCCTATAATAATACAAAGTATTGCAATTCCGACAAGAACTGCTCCTCCCCAAAGAAATGTTTCCATGCAATATGAATCAACAAAATAACCCAATCCTATTGATAAACCCAAAGACACAAAAAAGGTTCCCCAAAAGATCAAATGTGATAATACCATGGGGCCAATCTCTTTTTTTTGTAGAGAGATGGCGGATACAATTATGCTCAAAATGGCTATGGTTATATAAAACCATAATCCCCAAGCATCTGCTATAGGTGATGTCTCTGCCCATAGGCTGGCAACAAAAGCTATTCCTTCTAAAAAAATGAGGGGGAGTAACCAAATAAGTAAAATAATCTTGATTATTTTTTTTCTTTTTTCCTCTGCTAATCTTTGTTGCTCTTCTGCTTTTTTCTGCTCGGCCAATAACCTTTTTTTCTCTTTAAGTAATCTTGCTTGTTCTTCTTTGTATTCTTGGCTATAATCAAAGATGGCTTCAGTGAAATTTTTCCAGAAGGGAGAAATTTCTAAGGTTTGAACATTCTGATTGGCCGATGCGACCCATTGACATAAGGTTTGGGCGTAATTACGGAAAGAGCTTTCAACTGAATTCGTAGGTTCAGCAAGCTTGCCTGCCAATTTTTTTGCATCATTTAAATATTTCTGAATATTTTTTTGATTATATGTGTAGCAATAAAATATTATCCGGCAGCAAATGGTTAAAAGTTCATCGGGCGAGGATGCTTCAATTTTTTTAAGAGTAAGCATTGCTTCGCGGTCATTTTTTTCAAGAAGTGCTTTTTTTAAATTAAGAATCAGTGCTGTAAACGAGCTTTTTTCTAATTCTTTTAAAGCATTCTCTATTGCGTTCAAGATGTTAGATGTATTTTTTGAGAGAATCAAACTCTCTAAAATAGCATATTCTTTTTCATTAATGGCAGACATTGACTTCTCCTTTTTAATCGTTCTTTTGAGAACGATTAATTTCTATTTCAAATACTTTGAAGATTTTATTTTGAAATAATCCTTTGATTTGAACTTGTGTTCCGTCATATTTTATGAGAGAACTATTTTCAAAAGGATTATCCCCTTCTTTGATAATCTGAACCTTTTCGTCTTTGTTCATGTATAGATAAGGCACGCATGCTTCACTTTTGCTCCCGACATTATTAGGTAAAAAAACTATGGTGCCGTGCAGTGTGGCAAGAGTATTTGGTTCAAGATCGATCTCATCTGCTTTCATCTTTCTACCTACTTGGAGAAAAGTTCTTTCTTTACATTTCCATTCTCGTCGAAGTAAACTTTGATTGTCATCTTGTGTAATCCGAAGGTCCTGTTGTAAACAGCTTGGAAGAGGTTGGTTTTACCTACTTGGTAGTATTTGGGTTCGATATCTTGCAAATACTCTGCGATGTTGATATTCCTATTGGCGGTAAATTTTGCTGGATTATTTCGGTATGCAAGAACAGCCTTACAATCGGCATCAACCAACTTTGCGTTCACTGCACGACGGATGTCCGGCATGGGAACATGAATCCCCTTTGCTGATTCGACAAGGGCCTTGCTTAAGATGGACTTTGTGATGTTTAACTTTGTCCTTGCGGATGGGTCTCCATAAAGCGAGAATTCTGCCAGAGTTTTTATGGTTGAATCATTTGGTGTTTCGTTTGACATCAACAATTTCAGTGCTTCACAGTAGGCATCGCCGGCGCTTTCTCCATTGCTTACCTCTTTCAGAAATGTCCCTATGATGATGTCTGCACAGGTTGCAGGAGGTTCACATGGTCCATAGGCAATCTTACTTGAACCGAGTAATGCCAAACAGCCATTTTGCATAGCGGAAAGAACGATACTTTTGTTGGGATCTAATCCATCAGTGTAGCGAGCGCCATAGCAAGCTTCAACTCCAAGAAAGTAGGGCCCTTTTAACATACGAATTGCTTCTGGCGAAAAAGCTTCTGGGTAGCTATTACCGTCTTGTCCATACCAATATTTTGTCTGTTCGCTTCCGTGCAGGTTGAAAAAGAGAATATTTGCGTTTTGGGGAAGCGTTTCATTGATATTCTTTAATGTGATGTTTGGGGATGTGTTTATCTTAATGTTTCCAATTTTGTTGAATTGGGCTGCAGAGGCTGGTTTCCAAACAAGCGCGGAAAGGCCATAGGGGATAATCTTGTTTATGGAATTTATGCTTGTTTGTGCGTTGTTGAAATATGTCGCAAATTGAGAGAGTTGTTCGCCTTTGTAACTGGGGATTCGTCCTACGCGTAAAACTTGTGAGAAGTCGTAGTTTTGACCATCCCATGGAGAGTTTGTGTCTAGCGTTGCATATGGTAGATCTGCGATTACATCGTCGTCACTGTCACCACACTGGTTTTTCCAATAGGTTACATTGATTATTTCTTCGTTACCTAGTATTAGCAAGTATTTGGGGCGAGCGACATTAACAATAGTTTTCAACAAGTTGACTGTTGCTTGCACATTTTTCCCATCGATGTTGGAAATATCGTTGTTCCCTAAATCAAGAAAATGGTAATGTACACCGCGGGCTGCTGCTGAAGCCGTATAGATGTTAATGGTTTCGCACAAATCCGTAGTGGAACACGATAATTGTGGTGCAAGGGCTTGAACATCGGTCAGTATGATTCCGAGTTCGTCGTTGCTTGCGGCATGAGCCGCGGTTGTCCAATTTTCACGCCAGTTTCCAATGAATGTGGAGTTGTAATAAAGCTTATGATCGCTGTCGCCTAATAAACCAAAAACCGTCGGTTCATTGTATAAATCGACTTGTGCGCCGCATTCTTCGCAGAAACGGTCTCCGGCAGATAATTCAGCTCCACAGTTTTCGCAGTATGGCATTGGAATTTTGTTCAGATTATTTGTTTTAATAGATTCAGATTATCTGTTATTTGATTCGAGGTCGTTTCTAGATTCTTTTCAATATCTTCAATTTTTTTTAAGGTTTCTTTAAGTGATTCAATTGCCTTGAAGGCTCCTTCTATATCGGGCCATCTTGTTTCTAATTGTCGTCCTTCGAAATCACCGCTTAAGGATGTCTTTTGATAATTTTTTACCGCTTTTAAAACATCTTCTATTTTTTGTAAAGGATTTTCTGTCATAATTGTTCCCGTTAATGTATGTTATCCCACAGGTTGTCGTACACTATGTCGCGCGGGTTTCAGCACAGTGTATTTTGCGTTTACAAAAGCCGTTTGCCAGATGGAAGTCTGGTGTTTCCCCTGCTCTACAAAGAATTGTGCCGATTATGTGAGGATACAAAAAAGGCGCGAGTCGTTGCATTTACCAAAGCGGGGCTCTCGACAGCTCTTGTACGATAAACGCAAACGACCCACGCCCCAAAAGGGCTGTTGCCCTTGGTCTATATGACCAAAGACCGACTAACACGTCGGTACAGCAAACTGAGATACACCGTAAAACAGCATACCTGCGTGAGTGTTCGCCTTGTCCTCGTACAAGTTGAAATTGTCGAGATTTCGCTTTGAGGGCAAGAGCTAAACTCTTTTTTCCGTTCTAAAATTAATCTAAAAAATCAGGTATGGCGGTCAGTCTGTAAAATTTTTTAAGAAAAAAGTATGAAAACCATGCGTTTTGATCCAAAATGCGGCTTTATTTGATGAATTAGAACGTTTTTGAGAAAAATGTTTTATAGAAAGACTATGTCTGTTTGAAGCTTTGTCAGCTTTTTCTCGAATTTTGCTCAGCAAGCCGAGACCTTGATTTGGATTTTTAATTGCCGTATATTTGGAGCAAGGAGAACTTTAATATATGATAGTTGACGAAATCAAGAAGGGTGAATCTGAGGTCTTGGAATTCAAGGGACGTGAGCTGTCTGAGGACACGAAAAAATGAATTTCAGTTTCAATTTTTTTTGAAAATGATACTGCAAATGAAGCGGATGATACAGCAAAAGATACTGTAAAAGATGGTGATAAGGTTATAAACGCGCTGTCGGATAAGGAACGCTTAGTTCTAGAATGTATAACACAAAAGAAAGATAGTCCTGCACAATAGATTGCTGAAAAAAATCAATGGGTGGTCAGAAAAGAGGTCTGGATGGTGGATTTGAAGATGTTGAAACAACCTAGAAAACTACGGAGAAAATCTCGAAAAGTCCGAGCTCTTGACGCCCAATCATGATGAGGATATTTTTTCAGCTAGAGTTATTTTCTAATTGAAAAGGCGTTATATGACAATAGACGAAATTAGGCAACTAATACAAAAGGATGAGCATCGTTGTCTAGAATTGAAAAAATCTACCGGTGAACTTAGGGACGGCATGCAATCAGCATGTGCCTTCCTTAACACCGAAGGCGGTTGGTTGATTTTTGGCATCACTCCCAATTCGCTTAAATTGTCAGGACAAATTGTAAATGATAGTACCCAGCGAGATATCGCTCAAGCTTTGGCTAGGATAGAACCTACCATTGATGCTAGAGTACAATACATTCCGATACCCGAAAGTAATGGAAAGCAAATTATTGCGATTCATTTCGAAGCATGGAAAGATGGTTTAGTCCCTTATACATTTTTGGGGCGGCCCTATTACAGACTTGAAAGCAGCACGCGAGCAATGCCTCGCGAAATGTATGACGAACGATTACGCAACAGCAACCCTAATCGCTACGCATGGGAAACTCAAGTAGCCAAAGGGACGTCAATCACTGATTTGAATGAAGAACGCATTCGCAGTGCCGTTAGGCTAGGTGTAATAGGCGGGCGAATAAACGCATCTGCAGAAGGTGACAAAATTGAAACTTTGCTTACCAAATTCAAAATTCTACGCAACATGCAGCCGACCAATGCTGCAGTAGCCCTCTTTGGAAACCAAATCGACGATTATCCGCAGTTTATGCTAAGGATGGCTAGATTCAAAGGAAATGACAAGCTGGAATTTGTTGATAGCAAACACGCTATAGGCAATTTTTTCGACCTTCTCGATGCTGGAATTGAGTTTTGTTTTAAGCACCTCAATCTAAGCGGAAAAATTGTAGGTCTCCGTCGCGAGGAACATTTGGAAATTCCCATTGAAGCCCTGCGCGAAGCGTTGACGAACGCACTCTGCCACAGGCGTTATGACAATCCGAGTACGTCCGTAAGTCTAGCCATTTACGATAATCGAATTGAAATCATAAATCCAGGTCACTTTCCCGCATCTCTCACTCCCGAAAACATCAAGGAGCCTCATGAGTCCATACCCTACAATATCCGTATAGCACAAGTTCTGTATCAATCAACTTACTTGGAAAATTGGGGAACTGGGGTCCGTCGCATGATTGAGTCATGCCGAAAATATGGTCTGCCCGATCCTGAATTCGCATCGGACCATAATGGTGTATGCGTCACATTTTGGAAATCTGTGGCTATGCAACAAGTGGCCTACACCATACAAAAAAATCTACAAAAGAGTTTTGGTCCCATACAAAAGACCATACAAAAGGACTTGGGCACCATACAAAAGGCCATACAAGAAGCATTAAGTTTGCGAAATATCTCAATAACAGATCTTCAAATGAATATTCTAGTGTATTTCGCAATCCACCCCGAAGCGACCCGCAAAGATTATATAACCTCTCAATCCAACATTTCGGAAGGTGGGACAATATCTAATATAACGAGGCTCCAAGAGTTAGGTCTCTTGCGACGAGAAGGTGGAAAAAAGGATGGACGATGGATTGTCTTTATCGATGATGAAAATAATTACTGTTTATAAAATGTTAATATATTGTGCTTTCGTTGAACGCTTTCTGTTTGAGTCCCGTTATGGTCGAAAAAATGCCTTTTAGAGTGCTTGTAACCCCTTGATAATTATCGACATTTTACTAATTTTGGAACTCAAAAAATTCTGTATTTAGAAAGGTTTTATCATGAAAAGAACATTCCAGCCTCACAATCGTAAGCGCGTTAACAAGCACGGTTTCATGGCCCGTATGGAAGACCGTTGGGGTCGTGCTGTCTTGAGCCGTCGTCGCGCCAAGGGTCGCAAGATCCTCACCGTCAGCGACGAAATCTATAAGAAATAAGTCGGGGTTGGCTTATAGCCACTCTGCGTTCTTATCGGCTGCCTAATCAGCCTGCTTACCGGCAAGTAGCCGTCCAAGGGAAGTTCCTCCGCGCACCTGCATTCAGCATGCGATGGATTGAAGCTCCGGACGGTTTTTGTCGTTTCTGCTTCTTGGCCAAAAAGAAGAACGGCAATGCGGTTTACCGCAACAAGTGCCGTAGAATCTTGCGCCCGCTGTTTTTTGGAATCGTACCGAATATCAAAAAGCCTGTGTGGGCGATGGTTGTCGTGAGCGACAATGCCAAGGAAATGTCGTCTGAACGTTTCCGCGAATCGGCCCAGAAAATATTCCACAAGATGGAATGGGACAAGCAGCCGGATGTGGCAGAAGGTTAAAAATGCCTTGGTGGCGGCCCTCGTGGCGCCCATCCGTCTATACCAACTGGTTCACCCCTATTTTTTCCATGGGGTCTGTAGATTCCAGCCGACGTGTTCAAACTATGCAATTGAAGCCTTGCGCCTACACGGACCCTTCAAAGGTTTCTATCTTGCGGTTTTTAGAGTCTTAAGATGCAACCCCTTTTGCAAGGGCGGATATGATCCCGTTCCGCTCCCTAAGGATAAAAAATGAACAAGAATACAATCATCGGTTCCATTCTCATCGCGATTATCGTGATCTGGTGGATGGCTGTCAATAACGCAAACGCCGAGGCGCAGGCTGCCGCTCGTGCCGCAAAGGCGAAGGCGACCGCCGAAAAGCAGGCGGCTGCGGATTCTGCGAATGCTTCGAATTCGCTCGTGCTGCCGCAGAAAACGCCCGAAATCAAGGCTGCTCCGGTTCTCGGTGGTTCAGAAAACGTTGCCGCTCCAGCAGTGGCTAACGATAGCGCTGCTCCGGCCGCTCCGAAGGCTGAAATTGCGGAACGCTCCGTGACGGTCGAAACCGAAAAGTTCATCATGACGCTCACGAACAAGGGCGGCAAGGTGAAGAGCGTGGTTGTGAAGGCTTTGCCGGACTCCGCGGGCAAGTTCCCGGAACTCATCCAGGATACGACACTTGGTGCCTTTGACTTGAAGCTCGACAACGCCGACCTCAGCGAAGCGATGTTCGAACTCGGCAACACGCCCGAAAAGATTGTCGTGACCGACAGCGCAAGTGTCCGTTTCGTTTTCCAGGATGCTAACGGCAACCAGGTGATTCGCTCTTACGGCTTTACCAAGGACGGCCCGGCTGTTCGTCAAGAAAACAAGTTTATCGGATTCCAGCCGTCTGCATATGAACTCGCATGGAAGGGCGGCCTCAAGGAAACGGAAGATATCCCGAAGTCCAAGGGCTTCATGGGTATCGGCGGTGGCGGCACTTACTACTTCAGTGAAGTTGTTTTCAATAACGTTTATTCCGTCGAACGCGAAATGCCTCGCGAACAGACGTCTTTCAATTCTACCGAAGGCAAGGTCATTTGGGCGGGTCTCCGTCGCAAGTACGTCGCGATGACGGTGCAGTTTGACGAAGCTGTTCCGGCTGTGCTCAAGACGAAGCCGATGAAGGTTGAAGATAGCGAAGTCGATCCGGGTACGTACAAACTTACGATTGCAGACGATGTTCGCGGTGCGCAGTCCCTCAATTACGACTTGATGGTTCTCCCGCTCAACTGGGACGAAATTGCCTCGCTTAACAAGGACTACGAAAAGATTATCGTGAGTGGCTGGAGCTGGTGCGGTGCAGATGTCTGGTTCGTCTGGATTTGCAAGATGCTCCTCAAGCTCCTGAACCTCTTCTATAGCATCATCCCGAACTACGGCGTGGCTATTATCCTCGTGACGCTCATCGTCCGTGGCGTAACGACTCCGTTCACGGTAAAGCAAATCAAGTCGACACGCGGCATGGCTGCCCTCAAGCCGCAGCTCGATGAAATCAACGTGAAGTACCGCAGCGATCCGCAGAAGAAGCAAGCCGCGATGATGGAACTCTACAGCAAGAACAACATCAACCCGCTTGCCAGCTGCACCGGCGGCTGCCTCCCGATGCTCATCCAGATGCCGATTTTCATGGGCCTCTTCTTTGTGCTTGGCCGCGCTATCGAACTTCGCGGTGCTCCGGCTTTCCTCTGGATTACGGACTTGAGTCGCAGTGACGTTGTGTGGAGCGGAATCAGCATTCCTATCATCATGCCGTCCGGCCTTGCGATTCTCCCGTGGCTCATGGTGATTTCGACGTATTTCCAGACCAAGGTGACGATGAGCTCGAACGCCGGCATGGACCCGGCTCAGCAGAAGATGATGGTGTGGATGATGCCTGCCATGATGCTCTTGTTCAGCGCCGTGATGCCTTCCGGTCTCGTGCTTTACTGGATTGTCGGTAACATTTGGAGCATTGCTCAGTACAAGTACATCTACAGCAAGTTCCCGCCGATCAACAACGGCAAGACTTCTTCCAAGCTCAAGGGCAAGAACGTCAAGGACGCCGAAATAGTGAAGTAACTGAAAATGCGCAGGACTGCCCGCGCATTTGTCAAAGCAAAAAAGAAGCCTAACCACGGCTTCTTTTTTTTGTAATGTATAGCAACACTTATATTGAATCGATGATGAGTCTTTTAATTTATGAATGTATATTTATAAAGCCGTATGAAAAAGATTTTGTTTCTCCTTGCCTCGGTTCTTCTTTTGTTTACGGGTTGCACGAATCCAACTCATGTTTATCATCCATTGGATTTCCCCGAAAAGAACAAAGGCGAAATTGTCAAGTACGAAGGTGTGCAAATCAAGATAAGATCGAACGATATCGCTTACGAGTCCAAAGTGTCCGATTCGTTGATGTTGTTCAGGGCAAATAGATTCTGTTATGATCCGCAAAACCATTATTTTGTTTTCCCAAAGAGTAAAGACGCACAAAGTGATGAGGATGGTAAAGGACTATTTTTTATCGTGCCGAAAGATAATGTTACTTTGTGTAAAAATGCTCTTATCAAAAACAATTCTTATTTTTCTAGAAATCACATGCTGAATGGCGCCGTTGTGGGAGGCGTGTTTCTTGGAGCCGTGGGGGCTGTTGGTGCTATGGTTATGATGCCTTTGTTCCTCTTTGTCTCAAATGGGGCGGGTTTTGGTCCGCTGTTTTGGGGTGCAACAGGCGGTGGCGCTGTTCTTGGATCCGCTATTGGCTTTGCGGCAAATTCTGCGATTCATTCAGAAAAGCTTATTGAAGAGGTGAACGAAACTTGCGATGCTTATTATAACGAAGAAGAATTGAATTATTTTCTTGAACGTAATCTATGTTTCTAGGAGAAAAAATGAAACGGCTTTTTTTGATTTTTCTCCTTTTGAATGTGGCATTGGCATTTGCTCAAGAAGACGAGCGAACCCCTGAAGGTTACCGCATTATTCGTATTGAAAGAGAATATACGAAAGATTATAAGGACAGCGTGGCGAATGCCGAAGAAATGAAAAAGGAGCCTGTTAGGTTTCGGTACTCTTGGGGAGTGATGCTTTCTGTGGGGTATAAGGCTATTCTCGGTAGTGCTGATTATGACTATTCTTACTATGCCAATAATGCCGGTGACTCGACTACGTTTTTTCAGGGGGCGCCGATTCAATTAGGAGTGTCGGCATGGATTCCTCTAAATGAATACAATTTTGCGCTGAGAACGGGTCTGTTGTTTGAATCGGCTTACTTGTTCTGCAAAAAAGATCTCTTCTTTGATGATCCGGAGAATCCTGGAAATTGGAAAAAGGAGAGAGGACGCATTCTGCAAGGGCGCATTGTATTTCCTTTATTGTTTGCCGTGAAAACGAGGACAAGTCCCATTATGTTCGAAGTTGGGACTCAAATTTCGATTCCGATTGTGGATAAGTATGAGTCGGTTGATTTGATAGATAAGGATTTGCGGGCATCAGTAGATGTGGCGATTCTTCTGGGGGCTCATGCGTTCGTCAACCGCTATGTAGCATTTGATTTGCTTTGGGAAATTCAGCCCAAAAAAGTTTATAATGATGACTTTTTGAAGGATGTTTCCGATTTGATTGCCGTCGGAATTAAACTCGGTGTGGTTTTCACTCCGTTCTGATTTACATCGTTCCCGATTCGAGCCCTTTTACGGGAACGTAGCGAATCGAACCGTCTGCGGCGATAATCATTGCAACGCCGGCCATGTAATTGACCCAACGCCATTTCTCGTAGTAACGCACGTTGGCATGTCCGTTCGTGGTGTAGGCGAGGAGCGGCACTACAAGGTAGTCGTGCGTGCACATGATGCTGACGCGCTTCATGGTCGAAATATTTGCAAGGATTTCGTCCTTGAGCAGTTGCTCGCTGCGCGATTCCAGATCGTAGAATGCGTCTTCGTAGGCGCCTGTAAATCCGTATTTGGAATAGACTATCCAGCCACCTTCGGCATTGACGTAGTTGTTTGCGATGCTCGGGTTCATGACGTACCAGTTGCCGTCCATGTAGGGGAGGGCATCGAGTGTGTAACCCACTTGGCCTTTGCCGATGGCGATTTCTTCGCAAGTTTCTTGCGTGCGTGTGTAACCCGAGTAGCCATAATAGAAATCTTCTTTTGCGACTGCGGCAAGGCGAGTTCCAAGGTTGCGGGCGTACGTTTTTCCGTTCTCTGTTAGGTGCCCGTTGGGGCCTGTGTCGTCAGTGCGTTCGCTGTGGCGGATGATGAAGACTGCCTTTTCGTCGGGCTTTAAGTTGGCGTAAACTTCGACGAGGTCGGTAAAGCCGTCCGCTTCTTGCGGGGTGGCGATGCGCCATGCGTTTGCCGCAGTTTCAAAAATGTAGTAGGTGTCGTGGCTTACGCGGCCTTCACGGACTTCTTTGTCGTAAGCGCCTGGCCCGAATCCGGCGGTGTCTTTTTCGATGGGTTGTGCGGTACGCCATTCCTTGGAATTTGCATCGCAGATAAAACGGACAGTTGAATGGTCGGCGTGCTCGTAGTCGTTGGCAAATAGCGTACTTTGCCCTTGGTTCACGTACGTGAGCTTCCCTGCGTTGGCGTCGGTGCAAGGCTCAAAGCCGTATGCGATAGGAATGAATGCGCGCATGTAGCGTTCGAAGTTCGGAATCGCAGCGACTCCCCAAGAAGATACGTTGTTGCGGATGTCGTTGTATTTCCAGAGCGTGTCGAGACCGACGACCCAGTCCGCAATTTTGATTTTCCAGTTCGGGTCGTTCCAAATGCCGTCGCCCTTGATGTCTTCGGCGAGGCTATTCACGAGGCTCATCATATCAGCTTCGCTGCGGTCTCCCTGTAACATTGCGGAAATCGCAAACAATGCGGCGCTATATTCGCTGTTGCCGAACATGTCCAAATCTTCGGCAACGGGTTTGTCGGTGCGACCGTCGGTGAAGTATGGTTGCGAATAAAGTTGTATGGTATCGATGCCGAATGCGGCGAATACTTCGCGTTCTGCCTGTGCTTTCGCTTCTGCAAAATCAATGTGGTTCATCGCGAGTTGCTCGATGCGCGGAATTTCCAATTGCGTAAGGATGTTCACGTTGACGGAATTGCGAACGCGAATCGGTGCTGTGCCGGCGTTTTCGACAGAGTTGGCGACTTTTGTCAAAGCCGAAAGTGTCACGGGACTTGCAGACGTGCCACCGGTCACCATGTTTCTGTAAAATCCCGTAGCAGAAATTTTCACGTAGTTTGAATTGGTGCTGACACTTTCTAGCGTGTAGCGACCGTCGTTGGTTTGCACGCAGGTGCTTGCAGTGTGTCCGATTCCGTCGGCTCTGTAGAAGTTCATCTCGCTGGCTTCGTTTTGTACAACAGAAGTTCCAAAAATGAATGGGCCGTTCTGTACAATTCCCTGAATGGAATCTCGCAGTAACCCGTTGAACCGAACTGTATCTACATCTAAATCGGGCTGATTTGCAATTTTATCGATGGCGTGCAAAAATCCGTCGCTGCAAGTAATGCTAAAATCAGTGGTGTCCGCGGCTTTGCGCCATTCGCCTTTCACGCAAAAATGCGCCATGTTTTCGTTCTGCACAAAAAATGCGCGGCCTTCACGGCTTGCATCGCAGGTGGGCAAGTTGGCGGTAGTCGGAACTATCAATGTATCGAAAAGAGAAATAGAGTTGTTCGCGCCTTCGTTCGCCCCGTTTTGAACACCATTCTCGGAACTGTTACCATTTGCAGGATTCCCGTCGGAGCTACAGCCCGCCGTCAATAACGATGCCAACAAAGCAACAAAACCAATCGCTGTTAAACCAAATTTTTTCATTTATTTTTTCAACTTGTCAATCAATCTTTTGGCAGGGAAGCCGACGAGCTGGAAACTTTTTTCCCAGATAAAGTCCTTGATGCGCTCGGCTTTAGTCTCGTTGCATTTCGGGAGCCAACTCTTGTCAAAGTCTGCATCGAGCCCATCGCTCAGTATCAGGGATTCGTAATCCATGTTGAGCGCGTCGTAAGCGTTATGTCGTACGAAGTGCTTTTTTTCTTCGTAGTCAAAGCGGCGTTCCAGAAGTTTGCGCTTGATAAATCCCGCGCCTTGCGCTATGAGTTCATCGTAGGCGAAGAATACGGGACGTTCCGTGTGGTAGAGCGATTCCATGATGACTTCGGCTTCGGTGAATTTTTCGCTCAAGCCGACTTCGAGTTTGCGGGTAACGTCGTAGAATTCCGTCTGCTCCGGAGTCTCGAAAATATGCAAGAAGAACACGCCGAGTGCGGCGGGTTTCATGTACAAGAAGAACGATTGCAGGTGCGGTGCGAATTCGTCGTTGCTCGTGAGCGAAATGACGTCGGCGCTGCTTTTTTCGGCGCGGTCGAAGAACTCTTTGAATTTGTTCTGATAATAGACGACGGAATCATTGATGAGCAGCAAGCGTTCCACGTCACGCGTGATGACGCTGGGAACGAAATTGCCTGCGCTATCCGTGCGGTTCGCTTGCATTTGCAAATAACGTCGCCACATGCCAAAGTCAAATCCGCGATTTTCGGTGAGGAAAAGTTCGATATGGTTTTCCTTGAGAAAATCGTAGGTGTCGCTTGAAAGCGTTCGGCGGTTCGTAAGGAGCACGACCTTGAAGTCGGTCTCCGCGAGATGCTTGAGCGCAAAGCGGACGTAGCCGGGGAGGTCTTCCCCGGTTTGGTAACTGGCATAGAGAGCGACTTTATTGCTTGCTTCCACGGATTACCTTCCTCTGCGGCCTCCGCGGTTGCTGCGTCCACGACCTTTTTCGCTAGACCTACGCCCGCGTTTTGCTTCGCGCGGCTTGCTTGCGACATGGAATCCTTCGGTGTCGCGGGCTTTACGCGGTCCCTTGCGTCCACGGGCATTGCGTCCGGTGCGTTCGAAGATGGGACCGTCGAAATCTTGACGGTTGCGGCGACCGGCAGACATGTATTCCGGTTCGTCGAATTCCTCGTCTTCGTCCGGCTGGCTCACGTATCCGAGTGCTTCGGCGGCGGCGGCGCGGTCGGCGCGTTCGTTGAAATTGCGGATGTCGCGTTCGGTATCTTCGCGGGTGCGGCGCTTTTTCGGCTCGGCACTCAGCTTTTCCGTGATGCTGAAGTCTGCCTGACCGCGTAACGGATCGACGCGGATGAGTTGCACCATCACCTTGTCGCCACGGCGGAACGTGCGACCGCTCTTTTTGCCGAATGCAAGACCCTGGTCGGGATTGAATACGTAGAAGTCGTCGCCGGCGATGTCGCGGTAACGCACGAGGCCTTCGGCAATCGGGTCGTCGATGGATACGTAAATGCCCCATTCTTCGATACCCGTGACGTTAGCTTCGAAGCTATCGCCAATGCGGCTCTTCAAAATCCAGCAACTGCATACTTTGATTGCAATGCGCTCCACCTTCATGTTCTTGATTTCGTTTGCCGAAATCAAGTCGCAAACTTCAATGACGCTGTTTACGCGGTCTGCCGTGATTTCCTTGCCTTTACGTGCAAGTTCACGGTGGCACCAAAGGTCAGCGTAACGGCGGATGGGCGAGGTGAAGTGGCTGTAGTCTTGCCAGTTCAATGCAAAGTGCCCAAAGCTGTTGCTATCGTAATGGGCCTTCTGCATACTGCGCAAAATGCGGTTTGTGAGCGTCTCGTCGCCTTGGGCACGCTTCACCAAGTGTTCGTACAGCTTGAAGGCGACCGGGTTCAGGTTCGTGTCGCCACTGCGTGGCTTGCCGAGGTCGCGCAACATCACCGGAGCGTCCTTGAACAGGTCCGGGTACATGTAGTACAGTTCCATGATGTCCTTGGTGTCAGGCGGTTCATGGATACGGTAAATGCCTTGCAGCTTGCGCTGCTTGAGTTCCTTGGCGCAGCAGTTGTTCGCGATGAGCATGCACTCTTCGACCCACGAATTGGATTCGTCATGTTCGCGCGGAACAATCTTGATAGGCTCGCCCTTTTCGTCGAACTTGCAGCCGTATTCGGTTGTTTGGAATTCGAGCAGGCCGTCCTTGGTGCGGTTCCTCTTGAGAAGCGCGGTCACTTCGGCGAGTGCCTTGATGGAATCGTCGCCTGCTTCCATCATCTGCACCGCCTGCTGGTACGTGATACCTTTCGTGATTTTCACGACGCTGCGGTGGAAATCCCAACTCAGCACGTTGGCGTTCTTGTCGAGCTCCATCATGCAGGTGAATGCACAACGGTCAACGCCTTCGTGCAAACTGCAAACGCCGCTCGAAAGTTTTTCTGGGAGCATCGGCACTGCGGTCCACGGCAGGTATTGCGTATAACTTCTTTCGAGCGCTTCTTCGTCGAGGTCGCTTCCTTCGGGCACGTAGTAGCTCACGTCGGCGATGTGCACGCCGAGCTTGTAGCCGCCGTTTGCCGTGCGTTCCACGCTGATGGCGTCGTCGTGGTCCATGGCGCCTTCGGGGTCAATGCAAAGGATGTCGAGCTTGCGGTAGTCCTTGCGACCCTTGAAATCTTTTTCGGTCGGTTCCGTAATGGAGGCAACGTATTTTTCAATCGCGGGGCTAAAGCCCTTGGGCAGGTTGCTTTCTTCCATGAACTTCGTTTTGACTTCGTCCCAGCTCACGTTCATGAGTTCGGCGGAGCGATCGACTTTGGCCAAGTAGCTGTGCTTGAGCTTTGGGTGCGGATAAAGCGTAAAGCTAATCGTCTCGCCTTCCTTGCCCGGAGCTTGCCTGCGGTGGCACATTTCATAGACCTTGCCGGTATCGAGTTCGGTCACTTCCCATTCTTCGTCACCGGTCTGGTGCAAAATGCCGCGCTTGACGCGTGTGCCGGAATCCTTTTCGGTCTGGCGACGACTGCGGGCGCCCGGACGGCGGTTGTCTTCGATACCTTGTTCTGCCAACTTCTTGCGGCGCTTCTCGCGCTTGTCTTCGAGCGGTTCGCCGTCGCCCAGTTGGTATTCCTTGTGGGCGGAACGCTTTAAAACGCCACGTTCGATCATGTCGGCGAGGAGTTGCTTGAACGCCATCTTCTGTTTTTTTGGGAGGCCGAGAGCGCTGCGGAGCTGGCTCCCTACCATGGGTTCGTCACGGAGAATAGCAATAATTTGTTCTTCGCTCGGTAATTCTCTAGCCATAATTAAGCCTCCTTGTTTTCTATTGCCGCTTCTTTTGCTGCGGCGAGTTCCGCCTGCTTGTACGGCATGGCGGATTCAATCAAATCGTGTGTTTCGTCGCGGAGATCGGCCATCGGTTTTTCGGCATAGTCCTCGTAACGGATCAGCGGATGGATGACCATTTCCACGGTGCCGGAATAGACTGCCCACTTGACCTTGGGTAGAATCTTTCCGGTATTAATAAATGTAACCGGTAAAATTGGGAAATGCTGTTCTTTGGCCAAACGGAAAATTCCATTTTGGAACTTGAGCATGTGGCCGTCTTCGGTGCGGTGGCCTTCGGGGAACACTGTAATGTTGTAGTGGCTGTCGAGGCGCTTTTTGAGGTGCTTTCCGAGGCCTGCGTTCATGCGCGGATTCTTGTGGATGGGAATGCTGCCGGTGCGGTTCAAAACCCAGCCGAATACGGGCGCTTTCCAGAGGCTAGCTTTTGCCATGAATGCGGCCGGTGCAATGGAATGCCAAATGACGTTTATGTCCAAAAAACTCTGGTGGTTTGCGACAATGACATAGCCTCTTTCTTTCGGAATGTTTTCAGCGCCCTTGACGGAAACCTTTATTCGGAACAGCTTGAATATGAAATACTTAAAGTTGTATGTGCAAATTTTGGTGCAGTCTTCCCAGTGGCCGCGAATGCCGCAATAAAGGGTGTAAGGAATGCCCACGATGAGCATGGCTGCGAAAACGAGAAAGTAATAAAGAAAGGCTAGGATAGCGCGCATTGTCTCTACTTGTTGAATGGTTGATTTTTAGGCGGACTCCGTATTAACGGGTCCCTATGGGCTTAATGTATATTTTTTAAGGGGCTTGAAACAGTTGTTTTTATTATATTCAACGTGAAAATCATGGAGTTTTAATTATGGAAATTAAATGGCTTAATCCCGATGCAAAATTTGACCGTCTTGTGTTGGCGGGTGATATCGGCGGTACGAACACGAACCTTGGCCTTGTGGGCTATAAGGATGGCAAGTTTACGCTCATTCTTGAAACCGTTTGCCCGAGCCAGTGCATTGAAGGGCTTGACGCACCGATTCGCGAAACCCTCAAGATTGCGGCCGAAAACAACGCGTCTCTCAAGCCGTCCCACATTTGTATTAGTGCTGCGGGCCCTGTCGCCAATAACAAGTGCGTCATGACGAACCTCCCGTGGAGCGTCGACGGCGATGCGATTACGAACGCGACTGGCATTCCGACGCTTGTCATCAACGATTTCATGGCGATTAGCTACGGGATTCCGACGCTTGACGTCGATGACCCGAAACAGATTTTCAAGTTCACGCATACCGATGGCAGCCAGCCGGCCCCGCAGAAGGCGACAAAGGCCGTGATTGGTCCGGGTACTGGCATGGGCGTTGGATTCCTTGCATTTGACGGCGAAAAGTACATCCCGGCAAGCTCCGAAGGCGGTCATTCTACGTTCGCTCCGTTCGACAAGGATTCTCAAGACTTCCGCGACTATATGGAAAAACGCATTGGCACGGTGCCGGGCGTTGAACCGCTCGTCTCTGGCATGGGCCTTGCTCACCTCTATGAATGGTGGCGCGACACGAAGGGCGTGCCTGATAATGAAGCTTTCAAGAAGATTGAAGAAACCGATTGGCATGACCGTCCGAAGTACATCAGCCGCGCAAGCGATACCGATCCGGTTGCCGCCGAAATGATGCGCATGTTCGTGAAAATGCTCGCCCGTTTTGCTAGTGACGCCGCGACGCTGTTCCTCCCGCTTGGCGGTTTCTACCTCGCTGGCGGCACGGTGCAGAAGGATTTGCGCTGGCTTGAACGCGATAACTTGTTCATGACCTGGTTCGAAAAGAACTACAATCCGAACATCCGCCCGCTCTTGAACAAGATGCCGGTGTATGTCATCAAGGATTACAGTATTAGCTTGTACGGCGCAGCCAATGCAAGTCTGAATTTGCAGAAGTAAAATTAGGCCGTTTCATTAAATTCTGATACGCTCGCTTACCTAGCGGGCGTTTTTTTGTAAAAACCCTGCTTTTTTTTGCAAACAGTTGTTGACAAAATAAAACAATATGGGCCACAGCCCTTGCTTTTTTGATTACGCTTTTATAGATTAAAATGCGTTCTCTTTCGCGTTCCAATCGTGAAAGCTGTTTTTGCTAAATCCTTATCTATATCCCTTACGTTTATCCTTTTCTAGTTGAACTGGCATGCCGGTTCACAATTTTTCTCTGTGGAGAAAAGGACTTTCAATGAATCA
>Ga0129307_1001205_pt1 | contig 29844 bp, 25 predicted proteins | sample P1105metagenome_FD_94437 | JGI IMG/M metagenome (GOLD analysis project Ga0129307, IMG submission 94437) | Capybara group fecal microbial communities from Wisconsin, USA - P1105 metagenome | ecosystem: Host-associated > Mammals > Digestive system > Large intestine > Fecal | place: USA: Wisconsin...
TAAGGGTAGGTTATCCACGTGTTACTGAGCCGTACGCCACGAATCTAAATTCGTTCGACTTGCATGGCTTAATCGAATCCCAATAGCAGTAGCTTCTGCCAGGATCAAACAGATTTGACAGAAAACATAAAATAAGTCAACTTCGTTAAACGAAATCAAAAAGACTTAGAAGTACGCATAAAAAAAATTAGACGAGATATTACACAAATATTAAATCATTACATCACAGACATAACAATCAAATATCACCACATCTATTTTACCAACATCAAACACTAAGTTAAACTTAGGTTCTCACGAATAAATTTATGATAAAAAATGATTGATATCATATAATCATAATACATGCTACAAAGGTAGCACATCTATTAAGCAAAGCTACAACATTTACAAAAATAAAAATTAAATATTGCAAAATTTTATTATAATTAAATTTAATAAAAAAAATTTAAAAAAATCAAAAAATAATTAATATTTATTATTTATTACTAAAATAAACAAATTCAATAAAATTTTTCCTAGTTTGTTTCATATAATAAAAACAAAATTAAAATGATCTAAAATTTGATGGGTCTTCATTAGATTAAGAATTGGACAAAAGTAAGGCAAATACGAGAAAATATGGAAAAGTTTATATACTATTAGTTTAAAAAGATTAAGGAAACTTTTAGAAATAATGTTAAAAATTAATTTAAATTAAAGAAAACCTATGAAAACAATGAAATTTATAAATAATAAAGAAAAATATGGAATATTTTAGAGAAATAATAAAAAATATTGGAATATTAAAGAAAATAAGAATTTAAAATAAAAAATAAAATAAAATTATATATTATTATAATATATTAATTTTAAAAAAAAAGAAAAAAAGAAAATAGATTAATTTTACAATTAACCTAATTTAATTTTAATATCCAATGCACTTGATCCTTTTTCATATACAAAGATTGGGTTAATATCAAGTTCAGATATTTCAGGGAAGTCTAAAGTTAATCTAGCAACTCTGACAATAGCGGATTTAACAGCATCTATATCACCAGGAGCTTCACCTCTGAAACCTTTAAGTAATCCCATAACTTTAGTGTCTTCCATTTGTTCAGTAATTTCTTCAGTGGTCATTCCTTTCGCCAATTTGAATGAAACATCTTCTAAAAGGTTTACAAGAACTCCACCCATACCAAATGCAATCATTGGACCGAATTGTGCATCTCTAATCATACCAACAAGAACTTCAATTCCAGAGTCCATCATCTTTTGAACTTCTACACCATTTGGAACAATGTCTGGATGAGCTTTCTTAGCATTAGCAATGATTTCTTCATAGACTGCTTCAGCTTCTTCTTTGGATTGAATACCTACTTTTACACCACCAATATCTGATTTGTGTAAAATCTTATCAGATGCAATCTTAAGTACAACTGGGAAGTCCATCTCTTCTGCAAGCTGACCTGCTTCTTCAGCAGAAGTAGCTAACTTAATAGGAGCTGCTTCAATACCATAAGCTTCAGCCACAGCATATGCTTCACTACCAAGCAAGGTGTCTCTTTCTTCTTCTTTCACTTTAGCAAAAATAGCTTCAACTGCTTCCTTATCTACATCATCAATTTCTCCAACAGGATCATCATAATGTCTATCTTGAACAGCAGCGAATCTTGCAAGGTAATCGAATACTTTTACAGCGGTTTCAGGGAATACATAGGTAGGAATTCCATTATCCCTTAATACATCATTTGCATTTTCAAAGGTAGGTCCACCCATATTAACTGCAATAACAGGTTTATCAAACTCACTTGCACCTTCAACAAGTGCTTGAGCAATTCCATCAGCATCAGCAGATGCAGTAGGACAAACCATTACCACTAAACCGTCAACATCATCACTGTCTAATACAGCTTCTAAAGATTCCTTATATCTTATAACAGGAGCATCACCTAAAACATCAATAGGGTTTTTAATACTTCCCTCTTCAGGCACAGCTGCTTTTAATCTTTCATTGGTTTCTTCATCAAATTTAACAAGTTCTAATCCGTATCTTTCCATAGCGTCTACAGATAAAACTCCTCCACCACCTGCATTGGTAATGATTGCAAGGTTACGTCCAGTTGGAAGTGGACATTTGGAGAATGCTAAACCTACATCAAACAATTCATCCATAGTGGTTACTCTGAATACTCCAGATTGCTTGAATGCAGTATCAAATGCAACATCACTACCCGCTAATGCACCAGTGTGTGAGGATGCAGCTTCAGCACCTGCAGAACTTGAACCGGATTTCAAGATAATAACCGGTTTCTTATAGGATACTTTTCTTAAAGTTCTGATAAAGTCATCATCTTCAGTGATGGATTCAAGATAACAGATAACTACTGCAGTTTCGTCATCATCAGATAAGTATTCAATCAATTCAATTTCAGTAGTTCCAGCCTTATTTCCTAAACTGATAATTTTACTGAATCCAATTCCAGAAGTTACACTCCAATCAATAATAGCTACCATCATTGCTCCACTTTGGGAAATAAATGCAATATTTCCTGTAGGAGGCATGATTTGTGAAAATGAAGCATTCAATAATGAATGTGAATCAGTGATACCTAAACTGTTAGGTCCAATGATGTTTATGCCATATTTTTTACCAAGAGCTACAAGCTCATTTTCTCTTTCTACACCTTCTCCACCAATTTCCTTAAATCCTGCAGTGATAACAACCATGTTTTTAACACCAAATTCACCACATTCTTCAACAACTGGGTTTACTAAAACACTAGGAATAGAAATAATTACAAGGTCTGGCACTTCTGGCAAGTCAGATACATTTTTATATGCTTTTAATCCTTGAATTTCATCATCTTTAGGGTTAATAGGATAAATATTTCCTTTAAAACCATCATTAATCATATTATTTACTATAATATAACCAACTTTTCCTTCTGAGTTGGAAGCTCCAACAATAGCAACAGAGTCCGGATTAAACATCTTAGTAAGATCAGTCATAGATTTTAACTCCTTTATTTAATTGATTTTATAATTCTGATTTTAAAAATTCACATTTTTAAAATTCATCATACAAAATATAATAATTGTTATTATATTATATTATATGTAGTTCATCATATTTATAATGATAAATAATTAACAATTATTTTTATGTTTTTAATTACTTTAAAAATCATAATATTTATAATTATCTAAAAATTTTAAAAAGAAAAAACAAGATGTAAAAAATAATCAAACAATTAGAAAAAAATGGAAAATAGAAAAAGAAAATCATGAATAAAAAAAGCGGAAAAAAACAGGAAAAAGTAGAAGAAAATAGAAAAAAATAGAAAAATATAGAAAAAAATAGAAAAAATACTAAATAAAAAAAGTAAAAAGAAAATAAATGATTGAAAACTAATCACTTACTTCAATACCTAATGAAACGAGCTTGTCTCTAATTTCATCAGATAAATCATATTGCTTTTCAGCCCTTAATTTTTGACGAACATCAGCAATTATATTCAATAATTCCTCTTCATCACCACTGGTTTCATCATCATTTGCAAAGAAATCAATACCTAATATTTGACTGATATCTGCAAACCAGTGCTTAATAGCTAAAAGATCATCAATGATTATCTTACCTTCATTCAAATCCTTATTAGATTTCTTGATGAATGAGAAGATAGCCGCAATAGCTTTAGGAGTGCTGAAGTCATCATCCATACTATTGAAGAACTCAGTAACTCCTTCATTTAACACATCATAAGAAGATTGGTAGTAGTCGAAGTTAAGCAATTCTTCGAAAAGCTCATTTTCCGCTAAGTCCGCTAAATAAGCAATATCCTCAGAAACATTGCCTTTCTTAAATTCACCTTCAATCTTTTCATCTAAAACTTGAAGATAATTCTTTATCCTTGCAACATTTTTCTCAGCTTGATGCAAACTCACTTCACTAAAGTCTATAGGGCTTCTGTAATGAGTTGCAAGAACAAATAATCTGAATGTTTCACCGGAATATTCCTTCAATAAATCTCTAATTGTAATGAAGTTACCTAAAGATTTAGACATCTTTTCTCCAGAAACATTCAAGAAACCTGTATGCATCCAGTATTGAACTAATGGTTCCTTACCTGATACCGCTTCCATTTGAGCAATCTCAGAGTCATGGTGAGGGAATATTAAATCAAGACCTCCGCCGTGAATGTCGTATTGAGGTCCAAAGTACTTTTCAGTGATTGCAGTGTCTTCAATATGCCAACCAGGTCTTCCTTTACCCCATGGGGAATCCCATACAGGTTCGCCTGCAAACTCTTCAGCCTCTCTGTTTTTCCATAAAGCAAAATCATTAGGGCTTTTTTTAGAACTGTCAATATCAATTCTATGAGTTTCAAGCTCTTCAATCTTACGATTAGCTAATTTACCATAATCCTTGAACTTAGCGACTTCGAAGTAAACTCCAGTTTCAGTTACATATGCAAATCCCTTATCAATCAATCTTTGGATTTGGTCTAAAATCTCTTCCATATGGTCAGTAGCTCTTGCAAAATAGTTGACGCTTTTAACATTCAAAGCAGCCATATCTTCAATAAATCTCTTTTCAAATTTCTTTGCAAGCAACTTGGAGTCTACACCACTTTCTTTTGCTCTGTTAATGATCTTATCATCAATATCGGTAATATTTTGTAAGTAGAATACAGAATATCCTTTAAATTCCAAATATCTTTTAATGGTATCAAAGGAAATGTATGTTCTTCCGTGACCAATATGAGCATCATCATAAACTGTAGGGCCACAAACAAAGAGTTTAATCTTATCTTCAAATAATGTATTCAACTCTTCCTTTTCCCTTGACATAGTACTATAAATTTCCATTATATCTCCTTAAAACCTTGTTAAAATAAAAATAAGTCTAATAAATAATCCATAGAGCATGCTCTATGAAAATATAAAAATAAAATTAGTAGAAAATACTACCAATTATAATAAATGTGCTTCAGAACCTAAGCATGCTTTACAGTCAGCAGGCATGTGTCCTTTTTCCTTATGAATTTGACAAATGACATCTTCTGTTTTGATTCTTTTACAGATGTAACAAGTACGTGGAATAATATCTAATTTAGTTGCAGTTCCTTCATTTAAGTCATTTGCAAAATCCTGAATCAATGCCTTTACATCATCATTGAACTCAATGCCGCTACCTCTTTTATCAGTTAAATACTGAGAAACAGCAGGTTGTGTAATATCCATTAATTCAGATATCTTCTTTTGTTTCATTCCTAATTTCAATAAATCTTTTGCTAATTCAGATCTTATAGCTGGTATGATATACCATACTACCATTTCACAAGGTGGTTTCATATAATACCTCCTAATGTTTAAAAAATTTTAATTTGATTACCTAGATAAATCATCTAATTTATAAGAGTATCTTCATTCATCGTCAATATAGTTATTTAATCTATAAAACAATTTTTCATCAGCACCCTTGAATACCTCTTCAACTTCAGAATCGTGGCTTAATTCAACATGTTCTATATCGTGGAAGTGGCTTAAGATATTGACTCTTTTTTCAAGCTCTTCCTGACGTTCTAAAAGCAAATCAATAGCTGATGAAACAGGGTCTGGGAACTCATGCTCTAAGTCCAAGACACATTTACGGTCTTCACGAATGATTCTGCTTGGTACCCCAACTGCTGTAGCCCCTCTTGGAACATCCTGCAATACAACTGCTCCAGCACCTACCTTACAGGAACATCCTAAGGTAATGTTTCCTAAAACCTTTGCTCCAGAACCGATAACCACTGCATCTTCCACAGTAGGGTGCCTTTTGCCTTTGCTTAAACTTGTTCCACCAAGAACTACTCCCTGATAAATTAAAACATCATCTCCAACAATAGTTGTTTCACCTATTACAATACCCATTCCATGGTCAATAAAGACCCTTTTGCCTATTTGAGCACCAGGGTGAATTTCTATACCTGTCAAGAATCTTGATATCTGAGAGAAGAACCTTCCCCAAAACGGCAAGTGATGTGTCCAAAGCCAGTGATTCAATCTGTGCAAAATGATGGCCCAAATTCCAGGATAACAAAGCAGAATCTCTAGACTGCTTCTTGCAGCAGGGTCTCTCATTTTTGCAGCTTGGAGATCATCTCTTAAATCATCAAACATATATTCACCATAATCAATAAGTATACAAATGCAATAATTTAACTATTGTTAATTATATTATTATATCTAATTTAATTTTATATAAACTTAACATTTGTTATAATAACAAAGTTATATTTTATCTTTTTTACTATATATACTATTTTAATCAATGATGGAAATTTAAAATAAAATAATAAAAAATAAGAAAAATAGTTTAATTTTTTTAAAAAAATTATAAAAAGAAGATTTATTTAGAATAAATCTCCAAAGATCCACTCAGTGGATAAGTATCTCTCACCAGTATCTGGCAATATGACTACAATAGTTTTTCCTTCATTTTCAGGACGTTTAGCAAGTTCTAATCCTGCCCAAGTAGCTGCACCAGATGAAATACCAGTGAAAATACCCTCTTCTCTTGCAAGTCTTAATAAAGTAGCTCCTGCATCCTCATCTTTTACAGGAATGACCTCATCAACAAGGTCTACATCAAGCACTTCTGGAACAAAACCTGGCCCTATACCTTGGATTTTGTGAGGTCCTTTTTCACCTTTACCTAAAGTTTGAGAGGTAGCAGGTTCAACTGCAACTGCCTTGAACTCTGGTTTTAACTCTTTGATGTATTGAGCAATTCCAGTTACAGTACCACCAGTTCCAGCTGCAGACACTACGATATCCACTTTACCATCAGTGTCTCTGTAGATTTCAGGACCAGTGGTTAATCTGTGAATTTCAGAGTTTGCCTTGTTTTCAAATTGCTGTGGCATGAATGAATTTGGAGTGTTTTCAACAAGCTCTTTTGCCTTAGCAATAGCTCCGCCCATACCTTCGCTTCCAGGTGTTAAGACTATTTCAGCACCAAAGACAGCAAGCAATTTTCTCCTTTCAATGGACATTGTCTCAGGCATGGTTAAAATTAACTTATAACCTTTTGCAGCTGCTACAAAGGAAAGACCAATGCCAGTGTTACCGCTTGTAGGTTCAATAATTACTGAATCCTCTTTAAGCAAGCCTTCTTTTTCTGCAGTTTCTATTAAGTTCACTGCAATACGATCTTTAATACTGCTTACCGGATTGAAAGATTCCACTTTTACAAGCACATCAGCATTCAATCCTTCTGTCAATCTATTTAATCTTACAAGAGGGGTGTTACCAATAGCTTCAGTCATATCGTTAGCTATACCTCTTTTCAATTCAGGAATGTTTACCATAATTATCACATCATAAAATTCAATTTGTTAAAATAATTTTTAAAAAGTCTATTATTAAAGAATATAAAAAATAAAATCTTTGATTAAATCCCTTCTAATAACCAATCTTTAATATTTAATATATTAATTTAATAACTTATTTTATTTATAATTTTAATTTGACTTTCAAAAATTCAAAATCAAAACCATAAATTTACAACAAAAGTTAAAAATATAACAATTGTTATATAATAGTTAATAAATGATGATATATAAATATTTCTATAGAAAACTAAAATTTCATCAAAAATTAAGGAAAATAAAGAATTAATATTATACAATAAATATAAGATTATATTAATTTAACTATTATATTAAAAAAGATGATAAAATGACTCTCTTTAAATACATAATTAATCCAAGCCCAATTGGAGAAATAACAATTATCTGGAGGAAAAAACCTAAATTCCAAATTGAAGAGATTATCCTCTCAAGACCGGATAAAAGCTCATCAAAAATAGCTGAAGAAAAATATGAACAAGAGGAACCATTGGCTATAAACAAAAAATCAAAGCAATTGAATAATGTAATTAAAGAATTGAATAACTATTTCCATGAGAAAAACCCTAAATTTTCCCTTGAATATCTTAATTTAGATAAATGTACACCATTCCAAAGAAAAGTGTTGGAAGAGGAATTCAAGACAAAAAAAGGAACCATAAACACATATAAGGATCTTGCAAAGGCAGCAGGCAGTCCGAAGGCATACAGGTCAGTAGGCACTGCACTCTCAAAAAACCCATACCCTATAATCATACCCTGCCACAGAACCATAAAATCAGACAGAACCATTGGAGGATTCGGTGGTGTTGCAGAAGGACTTGAATCTAAAAAAATACTTCTTGAATTAGATGGATTGATGATTCAAGATAAAAAAGTGGTTGGTGACAGCCCTATAATTGCACTTGACAAAACAAGCCAGACAAAGTTAGTTTAAAATTAGAAATAAAAATTTAAAATTAGAAATAAAAAATGATAAGATTAAAAATAAGTAAAAAAAAGTTAAAAAAAAATATTTATTCTAATTTACTTACATCATATTCACAAAGGTCTGTAAGTGGACATTTATCACATTGAGGACCAATCGGTCTGCAAATGGTCTGACCAAACTGAACCATCAAATCATTCAAATCCACCCAAAGCTCTTTAGGAACCTGTTCCATCAAAACAATTTCAGTCTCTTCAGGTTCCTTTGTATCAGCAATTCCCCATCTATTGGAGATTCTATGAACATGAGTGTCTACAGGAATAGCCGCATCCTGGAAAGCAAATACAATTACACAATTAGCTGTTTTTCTGCCTACACCTGGAAGCTTTAGCATTTCATCCATTTCTCTTGGAACTTCACCGCCATATTGGTCAATCAATATTCTTGAAACTTCCAATATGCGAGCAGCTTTTACCCTATAGAATCCAGCAGGCTTGATCAATTCCTGCACATGGTCTACAGGAGCATCAGCAACTGCATAAATGTCTGGATAAACATCAAACAAAGCATTTGCGGCTTGGTCTGTATTTTCATCCCTTGTCCTTTGAGATAAGATAGTTCTAATCAAAACCTTATAAGGGTCATGGTCATGGAAAGTACGGATAGTGTAAATTTCATTCAATCTTTTAAAGATTTCTCTTATTCTTTCTTCATCATTCATATTATAATCTCCAATATTGATTCTCATAAAGATTTCAATTATTTTAATTCCATTTCAATGCCAATTTCACCCATAAGCTCAATGAAATTAGGGAAGGATACATCGAAGCATTCACCATTCTCAACTTCAACATCATGTTTCAATCCAAGCAATGAAAATGCCATAGCCAATCTATGATCATTATGGGATTCAACTGTACCATCACCAATTGTTTGGCCATAAATGGTCATTCCATCTTCAAACTCCTCAAGCTTGCATCCTAACTTTTCAAGCTCTCTGCAGGTGGTGTCGATTCTATCAGTTTCCTTTAATCTTCCATGCTTTACGCCAGTGATTGTGGTCTTTCCTTCAGCAACTGCCGCAAGAACCGCTACAGTAAGCAATAGATCCGGTGCATTTGATAGGTTTACATCAATTCCCTTTAAGTTTCCATCGGATCTTAAAGAAACATAATCATCAAAAGAAGTGACATTGGCACCCATTTCCTCTAGAATATCTAGGATGAATTTATCCCCTTGTTTGGAATCACTGAACAGATTATCTACTCTTATATATCCTCCTGCAATAGCTGTTGCTGCAAGAAGATAGGAAGCGGAAGAATAATCCCCTTCAACAATATAATCGCTGGCAATGTATTTTTGGGGTTTTACATTGAATTTAACTCCTAAGCAATCAGTGTGCTCTTTCTTGCAGGTTTCATGGAATTGATAATTATCCTCTTCAATAGCTATTCCAAATTTTTCTAAAATAGAGATGGTCATATCAACATAAGGTTTAGATACGAATTCTGGATAAACCTCAAGTTCCACTCCTTCTTTAGATAATGGGGCTGAAATAAGAATAGAAGATATGAATTGGGAACTTATACTTCCCAAAATATCTGCTTCCCCTCCATCATAGCCAGGGTAAATCTTAAGAGGGGCCTTATTATTATCATTTAATGATTCTATCCTAACACCCAAATCCTCTAAAGCATCAATCAATGCTCCCATAGGCCTTGATTTGAGAGAATCATCACCTGTGAAAATCACTTCATTATCAGATAATGCAGCTACACTTGTCATAATCCTAAGTGTAGTGCCTGAGTTAGCGAGATCAATCATGTCTTCAGAAGGGTTCTCGCTGATATTATGTAATTTTCCTCCAGTTCCTTCCACTTCCAAATATTCAACAGTTTGACTTTTATCCCCTTTGAGGATAATTTCTTTCTTCCTATCAATTTTAGCGCCAAGAGCTTCACATGCCCTTATGCTTGATAAGACATCCTCAGAGTAAAGCACATCAAAGAGCTTAGATTTCCCTTCAGCAAGTGATGCAAGAATAACCGCCCTATGACTATAACTTTTAGAAGAAGGAGCTTTAACGGTTCCATTAATTTTAGAAAAGTTTTTTATTTTAAGATTCATTTAATACATCCTTGGATTAATTAAATAATATTAATCGATTTTTAATATAATTATCTATTAAACTATTAGATTAAAATTAATAATAAACTTATCTAAAATAGAAAAATTATTAAAAATAGAAAAATTAAAGAATCATTAAAAAATAGGAAAAAAGGAATACTGATTATTCCGATGAAAATTTAAATGAAAATAAAAAAGAAAATAAAAAAAGATAAAGAAAAAGTTTTAAAAACTATTTAAAACTTTTTAAAACTTTTACAAATCTAAAAGTCAATGAAATATCTTAAAACAGTGAATACACCAAGGGCTAAGCTTATTGTAAACCCTACAAAACCAAGTACAGGCATTTCATAAAATCTTGGACCTACATCAATTAGCATAACCAGTGAAGAACCGATTAAAAGTGCTGCAATAATTATAGCAAGTGATAATTGGTTTGTTATCTCACTAATATGCTTTACTTCAATATTTACAGTAACTTCCCCTTCTTCAATTTTATAGATTGTTTTTGATATAAGGCTTGGCAATGCTCTTAATACATGTTCAAATGAAAAAAAACTGTTTTTGGCATTATTTGCCATTTTTAAAGGATTGTACCTTTGAACCATAAGCTTTTTGGCAATAGGCTTAAGCAATTCCACAACATCAATATTCGGATCCAAACGCAATCCTATATTTTCAACCATTGATAAACCTCTAGCCATAAGAACAAATTCATTAGGCAATCGGACATCATATTTTTGCATTAAGAAGAGCAAATCCTCTATAATTCCGTTAAAACGACTGAGTTCCATGCCATAATACTTAGAGAATAAATCATTCAAGTCACTTTTTAAAAGGTTGATGTCTGTTTTCTCATTTAAAATGTCCATACGAATTAATTGGTTAATCAAGCCGTCGATATTGTGGTCAGAGAAATGAATCATCAACTCAGCCAAGTCTTGCCTAAACTCATCATCAAGAACTCCCATCATTCCAAAATCAATAAAGCATACTGCATTATCCTCAGTGATAAAAATATTCCCTGGATGAGGGTCTGCATGGAAAAATCCATCAAGGAAAATTTGTTTTAGATAAGCACGAACAATCCTGTCTGCAATAAGTATCTTATTGTATTTCGGATCATCACATGAAATGACCTCAGATAACTTAATGCCCTCAACATATTCCATAGTCAAGACTTTTTCAGTGGAAAAATCAGGATATGTAGCAGGAACAATAATCTTATCATTATATATGAAATTGTCATTCAAATGCTTGATATTCATCAATTCATTGTCAAAATCCATTTCCTTATGAATGGACCTTTCAAATTCATGAACAACAGCTGGAAGATTGAGATGCTTAAAGCTAGTGTTGAACCTATCTGATTCATTGGCAATGAATTTCATAATGCTTAAATCGGTTTCAACGATTTCCTCAACATTGGCTTTTTGAACTTTAACGGCTACCTTCTCACCATTAAGTAATTTAGCCTCATGGACTTGAGCAATGGATGCTGTAGCAAGAGGAGTCTGGGAAAACTCTGCAAAAAGCTCTTCTATATCTCCTCCAAGTTGAGTTTCAATCATTTCCTTAATCTCTTCATAACTAACAGGGGGATTTTCATCATGAAGCTGTGAAAGCTCTTCACTGATTTTCTCCCCAACCAAATCAGGTCTTGAAGCCAACAATTGACCAAATTTAATAAAGGTTGTTCCAAGCTCTTGAAGCATTAATCTTAATCTTTCTGGAAAGTCTTCCTTTAATAATTCCTTATTATCCGCCTCACTTCTAAATGGACTAATCCTATTACGGGTTGTTTGACCTAAAACCTTATCAAAATCATATTTCCTAAAGATTTTTATAATTTCGTCAAAACGTGAGAGTGTTTTTCTTCGCATGATAATCAACCTACTTGGAATTATGGAAAAAATTATTTAATTGTGTTAAATTTAATTGTGTTAAGAATTTTATATTTATATATAAGGATATATAATTATATGATTAAAATTATAATTAAATTTATCTAAAAACAATAAAAAAACTTAAAAAAATAATAAAATATTATTGAAAATCTATTCATAAAATTAATTCACTGCTTTGTCTTATTGACTAAATCCAAAGTCAATTGGTCTCTTTCCCCCTCAAAATATTTTTCTAAGACTTTAGAGAAAACATCATTGTCACTGACCAATTCAAATAAAGTCATAGAGCTTTTTAATTTTTTGGAGTCAGTAGAACCGAATATGTCTTTAGGATTATCCCTATTCAATTCTAATAATTTTTGAGATATGCTTATTATATTAGTTTTCAAATATTCGTTTTTCATATATTCCTTCGCTTCATCTAATCCTTCAATGCCATAATATTTAGAGGTAAAGCTACTGCCTAAACCTTTAATTTGGGGAAATATATACCACATATAATGATTTATCTTTCTGCCGTTGCTGATTTCCCTAAAAGCCATTTCATAATCTTCCTTTTGTGCATCTATAAACCTATCCAAACTCATAATATCCCCCTATAATTTATTAAAAAGCTTATTCATCAATGCAAAAATTAAAAAATGAAAATTAAACAAAGGATTATAAAATCCCTTCCCAAAACATGCGAATGAAAAAAAACCAATCAGAAAAAAAAATAATTAAACCTCTCCCAAAACATGCAAATGAAAAAAACCAATCAGAAAAAAAAATAATTAAACCTCTCCCAAAACATGCAAATGAAGGAATAATTATAAAAACTTATTTTCAAATTCTATTAAAACATTTAAAAGATCATAGGATAATCTTTCAATGGATTTATACTGAATGTCCTTAGGAACTTCCCAGTAGGCAGCTGCAATTCCTCCTGCAATAGCTGCCATGGTATCTGCATCCCCGCCTAAAGAAATGCAGTTTCTGATTGTATCCTCATAATCATCAGCTTCCAAAAAGCAAATGATAGATTCTGGAACAGACCCTTGACAAGAAACATCAAATTTATAGTAAGGCCTTATCTCATCAAGAGTTCTACTTAAATCATAATCATATCTTATCTCAATATGCTCTCTGATTTCCTCTTTTGATGAGCCAAGTCTTGCCAGATAAACAGCATCTGCAGTAGCTAATGCTCCCTTAACTCCTTCTGGATGGTCATGAGTAACAACAGAAGATAATTTAGCAAGCTTTTGGACCTCTTCCAAAGAGTCTCCAACCCATGCAACAGGAGAGACTCTCATTGCAGAACCGTTTCCCCAACTTCCATAAGGCTTCGGATGGTCTGTTCTTAACCATTGCTTAAACATTCGACCATATCCTCCATTAGGATACTTGTTTCCAAAGGATTGCAATTGTCTCACCAATTCCTCTTTGGAGTTTTTATCATTGAGTAGCCATTTAGCTACAGCAAGGGTCATGATTGTATCATCTGTAAAAGTAGACCTTTTATTAAAAAGAGAGAATTCTTTAGTTTTGATGGGATGGAACTCATAAGTGGATCCAATTATATCCCCTGCAATTGTGCCAATAATTCCTTTCATATTTTACCCCCATATTATTATATAATGTAATTATGAACTCCGTTACTTATAAAAATATCTAAAAAGTATCCAAAAAGCATCAAAAAAAGCATCGAAAAAGTTTCAAAAAGCAATTTTTATAAAGCTCATTATTTATAATATTTAATAAGGAAAGAAAGGTGGGAAGATGAAAACTATCGTAATCAATGCAGACCCAAAAATTAAACAGGAAATAGGCAAACTATTGAAATCTGCTGCGGAAGGTGCCGAATCTGTAGGCAGTGAAGTCGAATACTTTGATTTGTATAAAATAGATATGCGAGGTTGCATGATATGTTCAATCTGCAAAAAGAAAAATAAGGAAAATTTCAAATGCTACTGGAAAGATGATTTATCCCCAATAATTGAAAAGATCTTAAATGCAGATACACTTTTAATAGGTTCTCAAATTTTTTTCAATGAACCTACTAGCCATTACAGGGCTTTAGTTGAAAGGCTTGTATATTGCATTGTTTCATATGATAGAAACTACTATTACAAAGGAAAAGTCAATGTAGGCATCTTTTATAGTGTCATTTCTCCAAAGGAACATTTTAAAAAGAATGTTCGTCCAAACCTCAAATCAACAGAAGACTTGTTTAAAATGTTAAATGGAGAAGTTAAAGTATATGAATCATACAAAGGAATGACAAGCAAGAAAAAGACCGAAGATGAAATTAAAGAAAAGGAAAAGGAGTTTGAAATGGATTTGAAAAATGCATTTGAAATAGGGTCTGAATTAAGTAAAAATAAAAAAATTAATTAAAAAAATGAAAATAAAGATTATTTAAAAAAATAAAAAATAGCCACGAAATAAATGAAAAAAATTAAAAAAATAAAAAAAGATTTACATGAAAAGCAATGAACTTTTCATGAAATAAAATTATCTGATTACTTCTACAATTACGCCAAGCTTTTCAGATTGCAAGATGTCAACTTTCTTACCGCTTGCACCTACGATTTCCTTTTTCATCTTTAGGAAATCTTCAGTGATTACACCATCAGCAATAGCTATTTCACCATTTTCAGCCAATTGCTTAGCTATTTCATCAGGATCTGTTGATTTGATGAATCCAATGACTTGACCCGCATTCTTCTTAAAGGTTGGTCCAATCTTACTCATGTCAGGTTCAATTTCAATGATCTTCTCATGAACTTCAGGTTTACCTGTGGTAACTTGGAAGTTTTGGATTTTTAAAGTACCTTTAATGTCATCTGCAAAGTATTCAAATACATCTTTCAAGTCTTCTGTCTTTTCATTCAAGTAAACAGTTGCACTTTCCACATCAGCATTCAATGGGATTTTGGAAGCTGATTTGAATCTTCTAACCTCACCAATGAGTTCAATAGCCAAGTCCCCATCCTCTTCCACTTGAGTGGAATCTAATTTAGGGTCAATTTCAGGCCAAAGCTCATTGTGAATGCTTCCTTCATGACCGAAGTATTGGTAAACCTCTTCTGCAAAGAATGGTGCAATTGGAGCGAGCAATTTTAAGGTGTCTTCAATTACAGTTCTAAGAGTGTATTTAGCTGCAATTCTAGACTCTTCAGTAATATCATCATTGTATAATCTGTATTTTACCGCTTCAATGTATTCATCACAGAAATCATGCCATACGAACTGTTCAATTGTATTGACAGCAATGCTGTAATTATAATCATAAAATGCTTCATCTACAATCTTATTGACTTTATTGAGCTTTGCAAAGATCCATGTATCCATTGGATTCAAGTTTGCTTTAATAGCTTCAATATCACCACTTAAAGCCTTTTCAGACTCTTCATCAAAGATGTGCATACTGATGAATCTGAATGCATTCCAGAATTTTCTAATGAATTTATAACCGTGCTTGATGTTTTTCCAATCAAATGCAACATCGGAACCAGGGACACTGTTAGCAGCCCATAGTCTTAAAGGATCTGCACCGTATTCTGCAATAACTTCTTCTGGACCTGTTACATTTCCACGGGATTTACTCATTTTGTAACCGTCTTCACCAAATACCATACCATTGATTACAATATCATCAAATGGCTTTTGGCCAGTTAATGCTAAACAACGGAGAGTGGTATAAAATGCCCAAGTCCTAATGATATCGTGTCCTTGTGGACGAATGCTTGATGGGAAAATGTCTTCCCAACCAGGATTTGGCCAGTTTGCAACGGAAAGTGGAGAAATGGAACTGTCCATCCATGTATCCAATACGTCTTCTTCTCCAATGAATTCAGTGCATCCACATTCACATGCATGTTTTGGTTTGTCTACTGTTGGGTCTATTGGCAATTGGTCTTCATCAGGTAACATGACCTTACCACATTCTTTACAGTACCATACAGGAATAGGGGTTGCAAACAATCTTTGTCTTGAAATACACCAATCCCATTCCATGGAATCTGCCCAATTCAATAAACGGCTTTCCATATGTTCTGGAACCCAACGCATTTCATTTGAAGCCTTTTTACTTTCATCAATCATTTTTGTTACAGCTACAAACCATTGCTTTTTAACCAAAATTTCAATAGGAGTCTTACATCTCCAGCATTGGCCTACATTTTGGTCAACCTCTTCCTGCTTGGTTAGGTAACCTTCAGCTTTCAAGTCTTCTATGGTTTGCTTTTTAGCATCAGGAAGTTCCATACCTTCGTATCTTCCTGCAGCTTCAGTGAGTATTCCTTGTTCGGAAATGGCTTCAATTACATCCAAGTCATATTTGTTTACCCAAGCAACGTCAGTCTTATCCCCAAAAGTACAAATCATTACTGCACCAGTACCGTATTCCATATCTACCTCTTCATCGGCAATGATCTTTACCTTTTGACCTGATAAAGGAACTTCCACATACTTGCCTAACAATGAGTTGTATCTTTCATCATCTGGGTGAACCACTACTGCAACACAAGCAGACATAAGCTCAGGACGAGTGGTAGCAATCAATACGCCAGGAACGCTTGCATCAGCCTTGTCTGGGAAATCAGCATAACGTACATAGGAATTGCCTTCAACATTTGCAAGGACTTCCTCTGGAACATCTGCAGGTGGGAAATTCACATAGTTCAAGAATGTGGTGTTGTCACTGTATTCCACTTCTGCAAAAGCAATAGCTGTTTCACATCTTGGACACCAGTTTACAGGGTGAATTCCTTGATAGATCAATCCTTGATCATACATTTTCAAGAATGATAATTGGGTTCTTTTTCTGTATTCTGGAGTCATGGTAATGTATTCCCTGCTCCAATCCTGTGAGAAACCAACAGAACGCATTTGCCCTCTCATAACTTCAATGTTGTGTGTTGTGAGTTCAGTACACATATCTCTGAACTCTGCTCTTGTTACATCATTCTTTTTAATGTTATGGGTTTCTTCAACTTTTACTTCAGTAGGGAGACCATGACAGTCCCAACCTTGTGGGAACAATACATCCATACCTTTTTCTCTTCTGTATCTTGCATTGAAGTCCATATAAGCCCAGTTAAGGATGTGGCCCATATGGAGCAATCCAGTTGGATAAGGTGGTGGAGTATCTATAATGTATCTTGGTCTGGTTCCATCACCAATAAATTTATAAACTTCATCATCTTCCCATTTTTTCTGCCATTTTTCTTCATTTTTATGGTCATAATCTTTAGGAATTTCTTTATTTGTCAAAATATTCCTCCAAATAGAATGAATAATAAAAATAATTAATTAAAAATGTAATCTTCGAAACTTCAATTTCAAAATAAAACATTCTAATTTAATATTTATTAAAAGTATTTATTAAATATTGTTGTAAATCATAAGAATTTTAGAAATTTGAAAATAATTTTTAATTTTAATCTTAAAAACAATAATTATATAATAAATAATAGACAAAAAGAAACATAGTATAATAAATATTATAACTGAAATTAACTTTATTATTTGATTAACTAAATACGAGGTGACAAAATGCAACTATTATGGTTTTATGTAGCTATTGCACTTGCTATAAGTGATGAAGTTCACAGCAGACTTGTTTGGGACTATGTAAGAGACTTCTACATAATATTTGGAGGCATAATAAGCAGTGCATTAGATTCTGTAATGGAAACCTGGATTGTTCATGAAGCTTTGGAAGCACTTTTCCATTTTATTTTTGTGTCTTGTGTATTCTTCTCATTGAAAGTGGGATTTTTAGCGGCTTTGATTCATTTCCTATTGGATGTAAGCCATTCAATTGCAATTAGACATATGCCATGGTTACCTCATAGAGCATTACACTTTGTTTTTGAATCTTTATTCTTTATAGCGGTATTTGGATTATAAAGAATAAATGCCATTTTTAATTAATTATACAATAGATAACTCTATGATTAATTAAAGATTAAAAAATTATTAGATGAAAATTAGTTAATTAATTTACTAATTAAAAATTAAACTTATAAAATATTATTAAAGAGTATTAGGAGATAATATGCCTGTAATTACATTTAAATATCAAGATTTAAAGGATTTAGGTATTGATATGGAAAAAGATGAGCTTATCGATACCTTACCTATGATGGCAAGTGATATTGAAGATTATGATGATGAAGAAATTAAAGTAGAATTCTTCCCAAATCGTCCAGATAACTTATCTGTTGAAGGAGTGGCAAGATCATTTAAAGGATTCTTAGGAATGGAAACCGGACTTCCAAAATATGAGATTGAACCATCTGGAGAAAAGGTTTATGTAAGCCCAGAAGTTGCAGAAATCAGACCTTACATCAGATTTGCAAGGATAGAAGGAGTTGACTTCTCAGGAGACAAGATCAAATACATCATGGATTTCCAGGAAAACCTTCACTGGGTAATCGGAAGAGACCGTAAGAAAGTTGCAATTGGTGTCCATAACGCAGACGTCATAAGCGGACCATACAAGTACATTGCAACTCCAAAAGACGAAAATTCATTTGTTCCTCTTGAAATGGATGAGGAAATGACTCCTGATGAAATATTGAAAGATCATGCAAAAGGAGAGAAATATGCTCATTTGATTGATAAGTTCGACAAATATCCTCTCATTATTGATAAGGATGAACAGGTATTGTCAATGCCCCCAATCATCAATGGAGAATTAACTAAACTTAAAGAAGACACAACAAACATTATTGTTGATGTTACTGGAACTGATGAAAGAGCAGTTGAACAGTCATTAAACATTCTTTGTGCATCATTTGCAGAAGTTGGAGGACAAGTGAAATCCATGGAAGTGATTTATGAAGATGAAACCATAGTATGTCCTGATTTCACTCCAAAAGTAAGAAATGTTCACGTTGATTTAACCAATGAATTGATTGGTGGAACCAATTTAACTGCAGAAGACATTAAAGGATTGCTTGAAAAGGCAAGATTTGATGCTAACATCCTTAATAACAACGAATTGGAAGTGCTTATTCCACCTTACAGAGTTGACATATTGCACGAAGTGGATATTGTTGAAAACATTACTATCCAATACCATATCAATGCAGTTGAAGCAAAATTGCCTGATATCGTTACTGTAGCAAGTGAAGATAACTGGTTTAAAGGTGAAAAAACAATCAGAGAAGTTATGGTAGGTTTAGGCTTCCAAGAAGTAATGAGCTTAATGTTAACAAGTGAAGAAAGCCAATATGAAAAGATGAATCAGGAAGAGATTGACCATGTTCAAGTCTCCAAACCAATTACCATTAGCGGAACCATGATTAGAACCAGTCTTCTCAATAGTTTAATGGAATTCTTGGAAGACAATAAGCATGAAGACCTTCCACAAAAGATCTTTGAAATCGGTGATGTCTTATACATGGATGAGAAATCCGCTAACAAGACAAGACAAGTTAAAAAATTAGCAGGTATGATTTGTCACAGCTCTGCAAACTTCACTGAAATAAAATCAACCGTTTCCAGCGTGCTTTCCAATTTGGGATACAACATGGAAATCAGTGATTCAAAGAACACTACTTTTATTCCAGGTAGAGTTGCCGATTTCAGTGGTGAATCTGAAAGCGGTAAAATAACCGGATTCTTTGGTGAAATAGCTCCTGAAGTTATTAGAAACTTTGAATTGGAATATCCTGTTATAGCATTTGAAATTGAATTCCTTTAATTGAATTCAATTTATTTTTTCTTTTTTTAATAAATTTCTTCATTAATACTTATTTTAAAATTTTTAAACTATTTTTAATATCCAATTTTAATCAATTATCTATTTTTTCTCTTTATGAGCAGTTATTATTGTATAACTAGAAGCATTTACTGTGATTATAATCCCATCAACATTCACATAATAATTCTTTCCCTTCCTTTCAATAACTGCATTTTCATGTTTTATTTTATCGATGCAATACTTTACAATATCCTCAACATCGACTTCTATGTTTCTTTTAATTCTATCCACACCCATCTCGGTAGTGTGTACCTTATCTAAATTATTCAATAATTCCATAATAATTCCTCAAATTATTTATTCTCCTATGAATGTTAAATCAACAGTCCTATTTGATCTAGGCCCATCCAATTCAATGAAGAATATTGATTGCCAAGTTCCAAGATCCAATCTTCCTTCAACTATTGGAATGGATTCAGATGACCCTAAGAAAAATGCTTTAATATGTGATGCTGCATTATTGTCAATGAAATTATGTTTATAATTATCTTTTTCTTTAACTACACCTTTTAATGCTTTCTCAAAATCCATTAAAAGGCCTTTTTCATTTTCATTTACACGAATGGAACTTGTAGAATGCTTTGTAAATATATTAACGATACCATTACCCATTTTATTTTCCTCATTAATCTCATTTAAAATATCTACAATATCCCTTGTAATATCTATTATCTGAAAATTAGAGCTTGAACTAATCCTTAATGATTTGCTTATTACAACCATCCAATCACCATCATAATTATATTTGAATTTATCTTAAATGAATGTATCTTAAAAAACTTACCCCCTATAACTGATTAAAATACCTTTTAAAAAAATTTATAAATGCAGAAAATAAAGAGTTAATTAAGTAAAAGATAAAAAAATTTATGATTATGAAATATCTTTACCTAAGTTTTAAAGAGAGTGAATAAGATGTCATTTACAGCATATATGTTGGATGTAGTGTCTGATACTATTTATCCTGCTAGAATTACAATAGAAGATGGTATTTTTAAAGAAGTGACCCCAATAACAGTTTCTGAAAAGGAAATTGTTAATGTTGATGTAAAAGGATTAATGATTCCTGGTTTCATCGATTCCCATATCCATATTGAAAGCAGTATGGTTACACCTGCACAATTTGCTAAGATTGCAGTTCGTCATGGTACTACTGCTGTTGTTTGCGACCCTCATGAAATAGCTAATGTTTTAGGAATTGAAGGGGTTGAAGCAATGATTGAAAATGCAAAGCAAGTGCCTTTTAATTTTTTCTTCACCGCCCCATCCTGTGTACCTGCTACTGGATTTGAGACTTCAGGTGCTGTTTTAGATTCATCTGATATAGAATACTTGCTTAAAAAAGATGAAATTGTGGCATTAGGAGAAATGATGAATTTCCCCGGTGTCATTAACGGCGATGAAGAGGTTCATAAAAAATTAGAATTTGCAAGAAAATATGGGAAGCCAATTGATGGTCACGCACCACTTGTCACTAGAGAAGATTTGGATAAATACCTTGCTGCAGGCATAAGTACAGACCATGAATGCAGTAATGTTATAGAAGCTCTTGAGAAAAAGATTAAAGGTATGAAAATTATGGTCCGTGATGGCTCATCAGCTATGGATATGGAAGGCCTTTTTGATATAGAGGAAGGTGCCCACTCCATTGATTTTTCAGGACCTATGAGCCTTCTCTTTAGAGACATCTTCGAGAGAAAAATTTACTCCCCATTATTCGATTTCATAGTTAGTGATGACAAGCATCCGAATGATTTAATCAAAGGCCACTTGAACTTATCCATTAAAAAGGCAGTTTCCTTAGGAATCGATCTTCTTAAAGCCATTAATATGGTGACAATTAACCCTGCATATCATTATAACCTAAATTGTGGAGCTATTGTACCTGGCGCAAGGGCAGATTTCATAATAGTTGACAGCATATACGACTGCAATGTTCTAAAAACATATATTGGCGGCGAATGCGTATTCGATGGAGAGAATGTCCTATTTGACATTCCAGAAATCGAAGCTAAAAATACAGTGAATACAAGTAAAAAGACTGCCAGTGACTTTGACATACATTATGATGGTGACGAATGTGAAGTCAATGTAATAGAATGCTTTGATGGGGACCTATTAACTAAAAAAGCAACTGCAAAGTTAAATGTTAAGGATGGTGTTGTACAACCGGACATTTATCAGGACGTCTTAAAGATTGCTGTTGTAGAACGTTATGGTGGAAACACTATTGCTAATGCATTCATTAAAGGATTCGGACTTAAGAAAGGAGCGATTGCCTCATCAGTTGCACATGACTCACATAACATAATTGTCATCGGTTATAACTCTCAAATGATGGCTGATGCAGTAAATCAAGTCATTGATGATAAAGGAGGCATCTCTGTAGTTAGTGAAGATTTCTCTGACTCATTGCCTCTTCCTATTGCTGGATTGATGTCAAATGAAGATGTGTATGATGTCGCTGAAAAATTAGGCATCTTGCATAAAATGACTGAGGCATTAGGATGCAAAATAGAAGCGCCATTCATGACAATGGCATTTATGGCATTGCTTGTTATTCCATCAATCAAAATATCCGACAAAGGATTGTTTGATGGGGATAATTTCGAATTTATGGATGTTATTATTAAATAGGCAAAACCTTTTTAATAATTCTTTTATTTTTTTTAAATTTTTTATAAACTTAAAATGTAAAAACTAGTTCTTTTTTTAACTTATATTATTATTTTAACTTATCTCTAATTTCTAAAATCTTTTTTATGTGCTTGCAATGGTTTTCCTTATCGCTTACTTTGACTCCTCCAAATTTCAGGTTTTCCCTACGGTATTTAAAGTCCTCACAGTCACAGTTTACTGTATCCTCTAAAAGGTCGAAAGTGATAATGTAATGCTTATTGGAGGATTTGCTTTTTATGAAATAATCTTCCCATTCATCATTTTTAGAAACTTTTTCAATTATCATAACTAATCATCAAAATTAATTAGAAATTACTAATAAATAAAAGTTTTTGAAATGATCAAATTAATATAAAAAAATTAGCATTGAAAATAATTAATTAATAAATAAATTAAAGTAAAAAAAGATAGGTATGAATGGAAAAAAATAAAAGTGAAAAGTGAAAAAGATAGTCAATATTATTCAATATCAATCTTAATCTTTTCATTTCTTTTCTGTTTTGCTTCCTTGATGTCATTTAGCTTTTCTGTAAACTCTTTTGCATTCTGCAATTTCAATTCGATTTCAGAAAGCTCTTCCTTAAGAAGCATTTCATCTCTTTTTAATGAGTTGATATAGTCTTCACTGCCATTGTTATAGTCTTCATAGATTTCCAAAATCTCTCTTGCTGAAAGAATTGATTCCTCTTTAAGGAATTTTTTGGTATGAGGTTTTACCCTAACGCTTAAAGGCTGTAATCTTTCCTTTTCACCAGATTTTCTTCCGGAAGCAACAGTTTTTGAATCTTCGTAAGCATCCCAGAATTCAGTGTTTAAATCCTGCAATATCTTAACTCTGTCTTTGAATATCTGTTCTAAATCCCAAATATCAAACTCATCTGCATCCTTGTAATCCTTAGCCTTGAATCCAGAGTTGTCAAATTCATAGTTATTGCTTTTTTGCTCATTATTTTCTTCATTTTCAGGCATTTTTATCCCCCATTTAAATTAAAATATTCTAAAAATATAAAAATAATTCAGTAATGTAATACATAAATTACTTTTGTATACTATTAAATTGTCATACAAAATATATAAATGTATTCATTTCTAATTGGAATTTGTAAAAAAATATGGGAATAATCCCCAAATTAATCGATAAAAGATAAAAATTAATAAAATGAAATAAATAAAATATAATGAATTAAAAAAAATAAGTGAAATGATGAAGAAGATATACTTGCTTTTACCAATCATTGCAGGAATAATGTTTGGGTCTACTGGAATATTTGTCAGAACATTGACTGAAAATGGTGTAGATTCAACCACATTGCTTTTTTTAAGATTTTCAATAGCTATTTTATATATAGCTATAGCAATATTCCTAACTGATAAAAGCCTATTGAAGATAAATAAAGAGGATATTCCATTATTTGTACTGTGTGGACTATGCATTCTCGGATTGAACTTATGTTACAATAGCTCAATCAATACTGTCCCATTATCCCTTGCAGCTATACTCTTAAGTACTGCACCGGTTTTTGTTTTGGTATTGGAATATTTCCTGTTTAAAGAAAAAATCACTTCAATTAAAGTATTATGCGTGATTCTTGTACTAATCGGGTGTACATTGGTTACTGGACTTCTTGAGGAAAATTCAATTGACATTTCATGGATAGGAATAATTGCAGGTATTGGATCTGCAATTTTCTGGGCAATCTACTCAGTTACATCAAGGAAATCAATTGATATGGGAAGGCATACATTTACAATACTCTTATATTCATTGATTACAATCACAATAGTGACAATCCCATTTACCAGTTTCACTCAAATTGCTAATTTCGTTAGCTTGAATCCAGTTCCAAATGTATTATTCCTATTGTTGCATTCATTGGTCTCATTCGCATTGCCTTATGTATTCATTACTATTTCATTGAATCATATGGATGCGGGAACAGCAGTTATATTATCATCTGGAGAGCCAATAGCTGCTCTTGCATTTGGAATGATATTCTATATGGAAATGCCTACAGTACTAATGGTTTGTGGAGTAGCCATTACAATAGTGGCATTAATACTCTTAAGCAGAAGCTCTGCAAATGAGGTTTAATAAAAATAGAATGGGATGGAAATAGCTAAAAAAATATTTTAAAAATAGGAATTCTCAAAAAAAATATAATACTAAAAAATATAATACTAAAAAAATAGAATACTGAAATACAATAAAAATAGTTAAAAAATTAAATATTAAACAGGATTAAACTTATACAAAGTCTAATTTACTGTTTAATTCCTTAAATCTGTTTCTAATGGTAACTTCAGTTACTCCAAGGGTTTTTGCAATCTCGGTTTGAGTCTTGCGTTCACCGAACAACATGGAAGTTCCATACAAAGTTGCAGCTGCAACACTTGCAGGATCTTTTCCTGAAGTCAATCCCAAGTCTTTTGCATCGTTAATGATTTCAATGGATCGAACTTCCACTTGGGAAGACAATCCTAATCTGCTAGCAAATCTTGGAATATAATCATTTGGAGAGATAGGGATTAATTTAATACCTAATTCTCTTGCTAAGAACTTGTAATTCCTACTAATGGTCTTCTGGTTTATTCCAGTAGCTTTCTCGACTTCATCTAAAGTACGTGGAACTTTACAGAGTCTGCATGCAATGTAGACGGTAGCAACCAAAATTTTGGAAATGCTTCTGCCTCTAATCAAATCCTCATCCAAAGCATTTCTGTAAATGTTAACAGATTCATATCTTACATCTTTTGAAAGGGATAAATTGGAAACAATCACTCCCAATTCAGTGAATGCTCTGGCTAAGTTTCTACTTTGAGGGTCACTTACACGAGCTTGATTATTCAATCTTCTTAAGCGGTACCATCTAGCTTTATCATTCAAGTGTCCTGAATTGACATCAAAAGTGGTGGACAATCCGCCATCATGAATAGCCATGTTCTTAGGTGCACCATTTTGACCATGGAAATTACCATCCTTATCTCTTGCGGTTCCTCGAAAGGTGGAATCGATAATGTTCTCTTCAACAACCAAACCACATTTCTTACAGGATTTTTCAGAACGAATGGTGTCCATGAAAAATTCAGTAGATCCACAAGATGGACAAGTGACCACTTGAACTTCACTGTCTTCAAAGCTAGTAGATCTTCTACGTCTGGATTGCTTCCTTAAGAGATTGGAATATTCCTTTTCTCCAAGTCCATTTTTAAAATTAGTTTTTCTGTCTGATACTTTGTTTTTAATAATAGATTCATTTACGCTCATTTCTCTTCCTTTAATCATTTAATTCAAATAACTACTCCATTATCAAAACTTATGAATAAATAGGTGGGATATGGTTTTATTAATAAAGTGGGATAATAAAGTTGACTACAAAATAGTAATTAAATACTATTGCAATGAAAAATAGAACTAAAAAAGAAAGCGTCCTATAAAGTATGATTTTGATGATGTTTGATTTTTTCTACAATTCAATTAACTGGTTATTAATTGAAAGCTAAGCCTTTGACATAACTTAGCACGAATCCAAGTCGTGGTATAGTGTATATTTGGGAACTTGATAGCCCCATTACTAATAGCAACAGTACTGCAGTTACAATTATAATAATTAACATTTGCAAAATTGATTATTTTTAGTGATATATGATAAATTAATCTTATTTGGTGAAATAAATTAATTTTAGGTGGTTTCAATAAAAATAAAAAGATTTTAGAAAAAATTTTTCAAAGTTTTCTAAAAGCTTTTGATAATTTTAATCAAATATTATAAATATTATTGAAATTAATTTAACTTTTCATACATGTCGGGTATTATATTATAAACACCGTCATATATAAAGGTTTGCATTAATAATCTTCTTTCAAGACTTTTAATTCTCCAGTTACAATGTCAATTATAAGACCGTGCACTGGAACATCTGGAATCAATGGATGATTCTTGATCTTGTCAACAACATCAAGGACATTTGCCTCTTCAGATTCAAATCCTCCAATCCATTCCGCCAAGTCATATTTTGCAATGTCTTCCTCTTTAATGCCTCTTGCAAGCATCTTTTCCTTCAATGCATCTGCATCAGCACCAGCCATACCACATTCAGTGTGGCCTACAACCAATACCTCTTCAGCACCGAGATTGTACAATGCAGCACCAATAGATCTTATTGCATCTTCTCCTACAATGGAGTTTCCTGCATTTCTGACTATTTTTGCATCTCCTCTTTTAAGTCCTAAAGCCGGTTCAAAGAAGTCGATTAATCTGCAATCCATACAAGTTAGAATAGCTAACTTCTTTTGTGTATGGTGAGACATTTCCTCTCCTTCAAAGTTTTCGACAAATTTCTTGTTATCTTCTAAAATACCATCTAATATAGTCATACAAACACCTCTAAATACCTTAAGACTAAAAAGATAATTTATTTTTATAACTTATAATTATAGTCTTTAAATTGATTTTTAAAGCATAAAATTGATAAAAAACCATACAATTTTATATATTAATATATGTTTTCTAAACTATATAAAATTATCTTAATCTGTTTTAAAAAACAGTTATTTGATAATTAATCGTTTAAAAATACTTAATTAAATTAAATAATGATAAAAAAATTAAAAATGAAAATACACGAAGAAACTGGTTAAATTTAAAAAATAGAAATAAAAATGAATTTAAAAAATTAATATAAAAAATTAATAAAAAAATAAAAAAAGAAAAGAAAAAGATGATTGAATTGATTATTCATCATCTAAAAATGCTAATTTTATATTGTCAATTATTTCGGAAAACTTTTGACTGACTTCAGAATCAGCATAGCTATTGACCATAGTGCTGTCCTGATTTGCAGATTCAGGAACCTGTTCAGTTAAAGGCAAATTGCCTAAATAAACAACTCCCATATCAGTTGCAAACTTTTCACCTTGGGACTCACCGAATATATTGGTTTTCTCACCACAATGAGGACATACATAATAGGACATATTCTCAATAAGTCCAATATCCTCAATGTTTAGCATCTTAACCATACCTACACATTTCAATACATCTTCCTGTGATAAGCTATTTGGTGTGGTTACCATAATGACCGCATCAACATTAGGCAATGATTGAAGCACAGTCAACGGTTCGTCACCGGTTCCAGGAGGATTGTCAATAATCAAGACATCAAGGTCTCCCCATGCAGTGTCTGCCATGAACTGCTTGATTGATCCTGATTTTTGAGGACCTCTCCAAATGATTGGAGTGTCTTGAGAGTCTATCAAGAATCCCATTGACATGACCTTGATTCCATTATTGCTCATTACAGGAATCATTTCCCCATGTTCAATCATAACATCCTTGCCTTCAACCCCTAACATCTTAGGAATATTTGGTCCGTGAATGTCTGCATCTAGTATACCAGTTAATAATCCTTTTTTCTGAAAAGCTTCTGCCAAGTTAGCAGCTACTGTGGATTTACCTACTCCACCTTTTCCACTCATAACAGCTATTTTATATTTGATATTTTTCATATGTTCAAAGAGCCTTAATTCCTGTTCAATCATTTGCTTTTGTTGTTCAGGAGTTAAATTTGCAGCTCCATGATGTCCATGTCCATTATTTGCCATTTTATGCCTCATTAGTTTTTTTAAACAGTATAATATATCATACTTAAATTATTTAAATATTATTTTTTTAATAAAATTGGGTTTTAATATGGTTAGATGTAGATATATGCAAACATCATAATGTTAAAATTAGATAACTATTAAGATTAATTAAAAACCCACTAATTAAATCAATAATTTAATTATAAGTATTAAAATTATCATGCCTAAAATTAATATAATTGAAGTAAAAAATTTTTAAAAAATAATTAAAATAAGTGGAAAATAATTGAAAATAAAAATTATAAAAATAGAAATAAAAAATTAAATAAAAAATTAAATAAAAAATTAAATAAAAAAATAAAAGGTTAAAATTTAATTACCACTAGAATGTTAAATGAACAAGCTGCTCTTGAAGGGTAAATGAATTTGTATTCCAGTTTTGAATATTACCTAACTTGTTTCTGCTACTTGTTGCATCAGCAGAATACCATACACCATCAACATAGATTTGTGCCCATACGTGACCAGTATTCAAACCACTTGAGAACTTACAGTTCTTACCATGGGAAAACCTTGCAGGTATGTCAGCGGCTCTACAGAGAGCAACAATCAAGTTTGCATGATCACAACAGTTACCTTTTTTCTTGCTTAAAGTACCAGTTGCCTTATATTTGGTGTTTGCATAATATTCATAATTGATATTGTCTCTAACCCAATTAAATATAGCTTCAGCTTTAGCCCAGACAGTAGTTTTTCCTGCGGTTAAAGAGTTAGCTAAGGATTTAATCGCTGAGTTAAGCGCATCATTACCAGAAGCCTTCAAGTATTGGGCAAGTTGAGCGGAAGTAAGTGATTGAACTTCATTTAAACCTTTCTTGTATTGGGAAGAGTTTCCTTTTTTAGTGACACTGCCACTTCCACCATTTACATCTTTGGCATCGAAAGTCACATAATTAGGCAATCTATTCATATTTGAATAGAAATCTAAAGATTTAGCAAGACCATATATGTAAAGATTAGGTGATACTAAACCAATACTGGTATTAATGAAATTTGGAAGTCTTTTATTTGATACAATATAACTGGTTAAAGTATTTGATAATTTAACATAATCTGCTTTATTTAAGTCAGCATTGATGGAAGAGCTTCCACTATTAGTGTAATTAGTTTCCACATCAACTAAAGCAACATCAATTTTTTTACCATTGTTGATATTCTCCACTGCTTTACCTAAAAGATAAGCAAAACTTGACATATTCATTTTTATGCCGTTTATGGAAATAGTAGCAGCCATCTTGCCGTTCTTTTCAACATAATTTCTTAACTTAACTGCTCCAGCTACAATATGATCGAATGTAAATATCTTATCAGACTTTACATCCAAGCTTACGGAACCTGAAGAAACATCATACTTATTGTCACCTGCAAACTTGTAGGTTAATTTAGCAACCTTTGGACTTGTTACATTAATGAGAAGTCCA
>Ga0129307_1001207_pt1 | contig 29812 bp, 24 predicted proteins | sample P1105metagenome_FD_94437 | JGI IMG/M metagenome (GOLD analysis project Ga0129307, IMG submission 94437) | Capybara group fecal microbial communities from Wisconsin, USA - P1105 metagenome | ecosystem: Host-associated > Mammals > Digestive system > Large intestine > Fecal | place: USA: Wisconsin...
CGGTCAAGACCTGCCTCGCCCCGTTCAGCAACGCAAGGCTCGCCGAGCTCAACGGGGAGCTGGACGATCTCTCCGACGTGGCGGAGCGCATCCGCGTCACGCTCGTGGACGAGCCGCCGTTCTCCGTGCGCGAGGGCGGCTTCATCCGCGACGGCTTCCACCCGGAGGTCGACCGCCTGCGCGAGATCCATGACGGCGGCAAGAGCCTCATCCCCGCCATCGTCGAGCGCGAGAAGGAGCGCACCGGCATCCGCACGCTGCGCATCGGCTACAACAAGGTCTTCGGCTACTACATCGAGGTGTCGAACTCGTTCAAGGATCAGGTGCCGGAGGACTACATCCGCAAGCAGACGCTCTCGACCGGCGAGCGCTTCGTCACGCAGGAGCTCAAGGATCTGGAGCAGGACATCCTGACCTCCGGCGACCGGCTCAATGCGCTGGAGTACGAGCTGTTCTCCGCCCTGCGCACCCGCGTCGCCGCGGCGGCGGAGCGCATCCAGCAGAGCGCCGCCGCGCTGGCGGAGCTGGACACGCTCTGCTCGTTCGCCGCGGTCGCGGTGAAGAACAACTACTGCCGCCCCACCGTGGACGACTCCGGCGTCATCGAGATCCACGACGGGCGCCACCCCGTCGTCGAGCAGGTGCTGCGCGACAGCCTGTTCGTCCCGAACGACACCTACATGGGCGAGAAAGAGAACCGCGTCGCCATCATCACCGGCCCGAACATGGCGGGCAAATCGACCTATATGCGTCAGGTAGCGCTGATCACGCTGATGGCGCAGGTCGGCTCGTTCGTGCCCGCGCGCGCCGCGCGCATCGGCGTGGTGGACCGCATCTTCACCCGCATCGGCGCGAGCGACGATCTGGCGGGCGGGCAGTCCACCTTCATGGTGGAGATGAGCGAGGTCGCGGAGATATTGCGTCAGGCGACGCCGCGTTCGCTGCTGATCCTCGACGAGATCGGGCGCGGCACGTCGACCTTCGACGGCATGAGCATCGCCCGCGCGGTGCTCGAGCACTGCGCCGCGCCGCGAAAGCTCGGCGCGAAGACGCTCTTCGCCACGCACTACCACGAGCTGACGGAGCTGGAGGACACGCTCCCCGGCGTGAAGAACTACAACATCTCGATCAAGAAGCGCGGCGACGCGCTGATCTTCCTGCGCAAGATCGTCCCCGGCGGCGCGGACCGCAGCTACGGCGTCGAGGTCGCGACGCTGGCGGGGCTTCCGAAGGAGGTCGTCGCCCGCGCGAAGGCGATCCTCGCGGAGCTGGAGCAGGGCGGCGCGTATCAGACCGCCCCCCGGCGCGAGGAGGCGCAGATCAGCCTGACCGCCGTCGGCGAAGCCGAGGCGCTCGACGCCCTCCGCCGCGCCCAGCTCGACACGCTCACGCCCATCGAGGCGATGCAGCTCTTGTATGATCTGAAGAAGAAGATCATGTGAGTTCATCCCCGCCGCCCCCCTGCCAAGGGAGCGTATTGCGACCCCATTTCTTCTTTCCCCTTGCGGGGGTTTTGTTTGATCCCCGCCCCCCTGCCAAGGGGGAACGGAATGCGACCCCATTTCTTCTTTCCTCTTGCGGAAAGAAGAAACGGTGTCGCCCGCCAAAGAAGAAAGGACGCTTGTGTCCGGCTGCCGCGATAGCCCTCGGCGGTTCTGCGTCGCAGCAACGCTGTTTCTCCTCGTCGATTTGACTCTGCCCCCCACGGCCGCTGCCGCTCTTTGGGATGCTTTCGCAATGTTGCGTGTCTAAACAATTCGACCTTGTATTTCGCTTCAACGAACGGCAAAGCCTTTCGATTTAAAATCCACCGAGCGACGTACAAGCCCCCTGCAAGATAAAAGGCGGGGGTCGCGAAGCGACCGGTCGTGGGACGTCAATACGACATAGAAAACAGCGTAAAATTAATTTCCAAAACCCGCCAAATTACCAGAAACGTCGGTCGCATCCCCAAAGGATTCCAAAACCATTGGTTTTGGCGGCTTTTTGGTGACTTTTTCGGCGGCGAAAAAGTCACCCGCGCCCGAGGGGCGCAAAAACCTCTCCGTCAAACGCCTTGCGGGGAGCGGCGTTTGCCACCTCCCCTTTCAGGGGAGGCAAGGGCGCGCCCCGGCGGGCGCGGAACACCCCCCGCCCGGGCAGGGCGAAAAAATCCCCCCACAAGGAGGCTCATCATGCCCCATATCCAACAACTCTCCTCCCACGTCGCGGATCTGATCGCGGCGGGCGAGGTGGTCGAGCGTCCGGCAAGCGTCGTCAAGGAGCTGCTGGAAAACGCCATCGACGCCGGGGCGACCGCCGTGACGGTCGAGATCCGCGACGGCGGCATGACCTACCTCCGCGTCAGCGACGACGGCTGCGGCATCGCGCCGGACGAGCTGCCCACGGCGTTCCTGCGCCACGCCACCAGCAAGCTGCGCACCGCCGAGGACCTTGCCGCCATCGGCACGCTGGGCTTTCGCGGCGAGGCGCTGGCGGCGATCTCGTCCGTCTCGCGGCTCGACGTGTTCACGCGCCTGCGCGGCGCGGACGCGGGCGCGACGCTGCATCTGGAGGGCGGCGTGCCCGGCGAGGTGCAGAGCGCGGGCTGCCCGGAGGGCACGAGCATCATCGTGCGCGACCTGTTTTACAACACGCCCGCGCGCCTCAAGTTCATGAAGCGCGACAGCGCGGAGGCGACCGCCATCGGCGGCGTCGTCACCCATCTCGCGCTGTCCCACCCGTCGATCTCGTTCAAGCTCATCCGCGACAACGCCGACGCGCTGCACACCCCCGGCGACGGCGCGCTGCGCTCCGCGATCTACGCGGCGCTGGGGCGCGAGTTCACGCTCTCGCTCGTCGAGGTTGCGGGGCGCGACGGCGATCTGGGCACGGACGGCTTCGTCACCCGCCCGCTGAACGCGCGCGGCTCGCGCGCCATGCAGACCTTTTTCGTCAACGGCCGCCTCGTCAAGTCCCAGCTCCTCACCGCCGCGCTGGAGGAGGCGTACGCCAACCGCATGATGAAGGGCAAGTTCCCCGGCTGCGTCCTGTGCGTGACCCTGCCGCCCGACATGGTGGACGTCAACGTCCACCCGGCGAAGACCATCGTCAAGTTCGTCAGCGACAAGCAGGTGTTCGACCTCGTCTACCACGCGGTTATGGACGCGCTCGACCGCGAGGCGAAGCCCGCCGCGCCCAAGTCCGTGCAGCAGCCCGACGCGGGCTTCTACCGGACCATGACGGCGGAGCAGTTCCGCGCCTCGCAGCCGCAGAAGCCCGCCGCCGCGGAAAAGCCCCCCGTCTTCCACACCCGCGTCCCCGCCGTCAGCGCCGGCGAGCTGGGCGGCAGGGTGCGCGTGTCCGACGTCGTCCCCCGCCGGAGCGCGAGCGTTCCCACGCCCGCGCCCGCACCCGCACCCGCGCCCGCTCCCGCACCCGCGCCCGCTCCCGAGCCGGAGCCGGAGCAGACCGCCATGACGCCGCAGGAGACCGCGCCGTGGCGCATCGCGGGCGAGGTGCTGGACACCTACATCGTCTGCGAGGACGCGGAGAGGAACGTCTGGCTCATCGACAAGCACGCCGCGCACGAGCGCGTCAACTTCGACCGCTTCAAGCGGCAGGACGCGCCCGTCATGTCGCAGACGCTGCTCACGCCGCTGGTGGTGCAGCTCGGCGCGGCGGAATACGCCGCGGCGGCGGAGCGCTTCGCGCTGCTGGAGGCATTCGGCTTCTCGTGCGAGGATTTCGGCGGCGGCGCGCTGCTGGTGCGCGCCATCCCCGCCGACGTGGACGAGACCGAGGCTGCGTCGGCGCTGGAGGAGATCGCGGGCAAGCTGGCGCTCGGCAGGAACGCCGACCCCGCCGCCGCGCGCGACGCGCTGCTCGCCACGCTCGCCTGCAAGGCGGCGATCAAGGGCGGCTGGAAGAGCGACGCCGCCGAGCTGCGCGCGCTGGTGGACAAGGTGCAGTCCGGCGAGATCGAATACTGTCCCCACGGCCGCCCCGTCAAGGTCAAGCTGACCGAGCGGGAGATCGAGAAAATGTTCAAACGCATCGTATAAGGAGGCTGCCTATGGCACGGAAGGAAAAACGCTTCGTCGTCCACAGCGAGAACATCGGGCTTTGCTCGGCAAAGATCCTCATGGACAAGCTGACCGGCGTGCACTACATCTATTTCACCGACGGCTGCTCCGGCGGCCTGACCGTCCTGCTGGACGAGAACGGCAAGCCCTTCATCCAGCCCGTGACGGACGACGATGAGCCGTAAGCTGATCTGCGTCGTGGGCCCCACCGCCTGCGGCAAGACGAAGATGGGCGTGCTGCTGGCGCAGCGGTACGGCGGCGAGGTCGTGTCCTGCGACTCGATGCAGCTCTACCGCGGCATGGTCGTCGGCACCGCCGCGCCCACGCCGGAGGAGTGCGAGGGCGTGCCCCACCACATGGTCGGCGTGATCGACCCCGCCGAGGACTACTCCGTCGCGCGCTACGCCGCCGACGCGGGGCGCTGCGTGGACGATATCCTCGCGCGCGAAAAAACGCCCGTCGTCGTCGGCGGCACGGGGCTGTACCTCGACGCCCTGCTCGCCGGGCACGGCTTCGCCGCGGGAAGCTCCGGCGGCGCGGTGCGCCGCGAGCTGGAGGCGCAGTGCGACGCCGAGGGCGTGGAGCCCCTGCTCGCGGCGCTGCGCGCCGTCGATCCCGAGCGCGCGGCGCGGCTCTCGCCGAACGACCGCAAGCGCATCATCCGCGCGCTGGAGGTCTACCGCGAGACGGGCAAGCCCATCACCGAGCACGAGCGCGAGAGCCGCGACGTGCCGCCGCGCTACGACGCGGTCAAGCTGGGCTTCGCCTTTGAAGACCGCGACGACATGAAGGCGCTGATCGACCGCCGCGTGGACGCGATGGTCGCCGACGGGCTGTTCGACGAGGTGCGCGCCCTGCTGGACGCGGGCGTGCCGCGCGAATCCACCGCGCTGCAGGCGATCGGCTACAAGGAGTGCCTCGCCTGCCTCGACGGGTCGGCGACGGAGGCGGAGGCAATCGCCGAGATCAAGCTCCGCTCGCGCCAGTACGCCAAGCGCCAGCTCACGTGGCTGCGGCGCAGGGGCGACATACGCTGGTACCTCTGGAAAAAAACGCGGGATTTCCAAGACGCTCTCGCTTTTTCGACGGAAACCCTCTCCCGCTGTGGCGTATTCTGACTGTATCCGGGGCGGACAGCCCTGCACACAGAAAGGACATACGCACATGAAAAAGAACACAAATCTACAGGACGCCTTCCTCACCAAAGCGCGGCGGCAGAATGTGCCGCTGACGGTCTTTCTCGTCAACGGCTTCCAGATGCGCGGCACGGTGCGCGGCTTCGACCCCTTCGTCGTCGTGATGGAGGTCGAGGGCCGGCAGCAGATGCTCTACAAGCACGCGATCTCCACCGTCGTGCCGCTCAGCCCGATCGACCTGCGCGACTGCGCCGAGGAATAGTCTCCGAAAGGTACATCCATGAACACACGCTCCCTCACCACAAAACTCATCACGATCCTGCTGCTGCTGGCGGTGCTGGCGTACTTCGGCGTGCAGGCTTGGAACTACTTCACCGCCGCCGAGACCGTCTCCACGGTCTACGCCTACCGCGCCGAGCAGGTGCTCGCGCTCAGCGGCTTCACCGTGCGCGACGAGCAGGTGGTCGACTGCAGCGAGCCGCTCGTCGACCTGACGCGCGCCGAGGGCGAACGCGTCGGCAAGGGCAGACGCATCGCCACCGTCTACCAGAGCGCCGACGCGCTGGAGGCGGAGCGGCAGGCGGAGGCGCTGAACGATCAGCTCGAGCAGCTCCGCTTCGCCCAGTCCGCCGCGCGCAACGCCGAGGCGGCGCTCCGTCTGGAGACCGAGATCGAGCGCGGCATCGTCGCGCTGCGCGCCGCGCTGGCGCGCGGCGACTACGCCGCGGGCGAGACCGCCTCCTCCGCGCTGGAGACCATGGTGCTGCGCCGCGAGTACACCTACCGCGGCGGCGACGGTCTGGACGAGCGCATCGCCGCGCTCGAGGCGCAGATCGCCGAGGCGCAGCGCAGCGCCGGCGGCGGGACGCGCGCCGTCGAAGCGCCCTTCGCGGGGACCTACTCCGCCGCGGCGGACGGCTACGAGGCCGTGCTGACGCCCGCCGCGCTGGAAACCATGACGCCCGGCGAGTTCGCGCGCGTCGCGCCGGAGCCGGTCAGCTCCACCGTGGGGCGCATGATCCGCGGCGAAACGTGGTACTACGCCGCGGCCGTCGCGTCCGGGGACGCGGCGGAGCTGACGGAGGGCCGGCAGCTCGAGCTGGCGATCTCCGGCGTGGACCGCACGCTGCCCGTCACGGTGCACCGCATCAGCGGCGAGGAGAACGGCAAGCGCCTGCTCGTCCTGCGCGCGCAGTCCTACCTCTCCGCCGTGACGATGCTGCGCGACCAGAGCGCCGAGCTGATCCTCGAGAGCCGCGACGGCCTGCGCATCCCCAAAAACGCCCTGCGCATCGGCGAGGACGGGCGCGCCGGCGTCTACTGCCGCATCGGGCGGCAGGCGTGGTTCAAGCCGGTCGATCTGCTCTATCAGGGCGAGGACTACTGCCTCGTCGTGCCCGGCGAGATCGACGCCGTGCGCGAGAGCGACTACATATTCTACACTCTGCGCGCCGGGGACGAGGCGCTCGTCACCGCGCAGGAGCTGTACAACGGAAAGGTGCTGGAGCAGACATGAGCATTGCCGAAAACATCGCGCGCGTGCGCGAGAACATTGCGCGCGCCGCCGCGGAGGCGGGGCGCGACCCGCGGGAGATCACCCTCGTCGGCGCAAGCAAGATGAACGACGCCGCGGCCTGCCGCGCCGCCATTGCCGGCGGCGTGGACGCGCTGGGCGAGAACCGCGTGCAGGAGATGACGCGCAAGCTTGACGAGCGCGCCTACGACGGCGCGCCGCTGCACTTCATCGGCCACCTGCAGCGCAACAAGGCGCGTCAGGTCGTCGGGCGCGTGGACGTGATCGAGTCTGTCGGCTCGGTCGAGCTGCTGGAGCTGATCGACGCGCTGGCGGAGAAGCTCGATATCGTGCAGGACGTGCTGCTGGAGGTCAACATCGGCGGCGAGGACGCCAAGAGCGGCTTCGCGCCCGAGGCCGTCCGCGACGCGGCGCGCAGCTGCGCGGCGCTGCCGCACGTGCGCCTGCGCGGGCTGATGTGCATCCCTCCCGTCGCGGACGAGCCGCACGGCAGCGTCCCCTACTTTGAAAAAGTCCGCGCGCTGTATGTTGACATCAACGAAAACTTGTATCATAATAAACTTGATATGTTATCCATGGGCATGAGCGGCGATTACGAGGACGCCGTGCGTGCCGGAGCAACGGTCGTGCGCGTCGGCACCGCGATTTTCGGCGCGCGCAATTATATGAACTAGAGAGGTAGATCGACTATGGGTCTTTTGGACGATTTGAGAAAATGGGCGCACCCCTACGAGGACGAGGACGAAGAGTTTGAGGACGATTTCCCCGACCTGCACGACCGCGGCGAGAGCAACGCCTTCGCCGACCGCGGCAGCGCGTCCTCCCGCACCCGCGAGGAGGATCGCCGCAACAAGGTCGTGAACATCCACGCCACGACGCAGCTCAAGGTCGTTCTCGTCAAGCCGGAGCGCTTCGAGAACGCCTCCGAGATCGCCGACCACCTCAAGGAGAAGCGCACCGTCGTGCTGAATCTGGAGTCGACGAACAAGGACGTGGCGCGCCGCCTGATCGACTTCCTCTCCGGCGTCGCCTACGCGGGCGAGGGCAAGATCAAGAAGGTCTCCGCCAACACCTACATCATCACGCCGTACCACGTCGACATCATGGGCGACCTGATCGACGAGCTGGAGAGCAGCGGGCTTTATCTGTAACAGGGGGGTAAGACTATGCTGACACCGCAGGAGGTTGCCGAGCGTTCGTTCTCGAAGTCCGCGTTCGGCGGCTACAACATGACCATGGTCGACGATTTTCTCGACGAGCTGACCGACGACTACACCGCGCTCTACAAGGAGAACACCACGCTCAAGGCGAAGATGAAGGTGCTCGTCGACAAGGTGGAGGAGTACCGCGCCACCGAGGACGCGATGCGCCGCGCCCTGCTGACCGCGCAGAACATGGCGAGCAGCATGGTGTCCGAGGCCGAGGAGAAGAAGGAGACCCTGCTTGCCGACGCCGAGATGGAGGCGCGCGCGAAGATCGGCGCCCTGCACGACGAGATCGTGGCCGAGCAGAAGCGCCTGAACCTCATCAAGGCGCAGACCAGGGCGTTCGCCGACAAGACCCGCGCGCTCTGCGAGGACCAGCTCCGCCAGCTGCGCGAGCTGCCCGACATGACGCCCGAGCAGGTCGAGAAGACCACCGCCGAGGTCAAGCTCCAGCAGGACGCTGCCGACGACGTCGCGGCGCTGAGCGAGAAGATCGTCGCCTCCTTCGACGGCGACGCCCTTCCCGGCAAGAACGACACCATCCTCTTCCCCATCGCCAAGCCCCGGCACGACGACGAGCCGTCCGGCGCGGAGGATATGGACGCCACCCGCCCGATCAAGCTGGCGGACCTGAAGTTCGGCCGCAACTACAACGGCGAGGACGACGGGGAATAACGCAGAAAAGCGGCGCTTTTGCGCCGCTTTTTCGGTAAAACGAGGTGAATCCAGATGAAAAAGACGCCCATCATCGCCTTTCTCTACGACTTTGACAAGACCCTGTGCACCACCGATATGCAGGACTACGCCTTCATCCCCAGCCTCGGCTACACGCCGGCGGAGTTCTGGTCGATCGCCAACGAGTTCGGCTGGGGCAACCACATGGACGGCCTGCTGGCGTATATGTACACGATGATCGACGAGTGCCGCAAGAAGAACATCCGCCTCGAGCGGGACTATCTGGTGCGCTGCGGCAACGCGATCCAGCTCTTCCCCGGCGTGCGCGAGTGGTTCGCGCGCATCAACGCCTTCGGCGCGTCGCTGGGCGCCTCGGTCGAGCACTACGTCCTCTCCTCCGGGCTCAAGGAGATCATCGAGGGCAGCGGCATCGCCCACGAGTTCCGCGAGATCTACGCCTGCGAGTTCCTCTACGGCGAGGACGGGCTTGCCATGTGGCCGAAGCTGGACGTCAACTTCACCAACAAGACCCAGTTCGTCTACCGCATCAACAAGGGCGTGCTCGACGTGGCGAACGACCGCGACCTCAACGCCTCCATGCCCGACGACAGCAAGCGCATCCCGTTCACGAACATGATCTACGTGGGCGACGGGCTTTCCGACGTGCCGTGCATGAAGATGATGCGCGCCTACGGCGGGCAGGCGGTGGCGGTGTATCAGGACACGAACCGCGCCGCGGTGGAGAACCTGCTCTCCGGCGGGCGGGTGGACTTCATCTTCCCCGCCGACTACCGCGAGGGCACGATCCTGGACACGACGATGAAGAACATCCTGCGCAAGATCGCCATCGCCGACGCGCTGAACGAGGAAAACGCCGCCCAACTCCGCGCGATCCGCCGATCATAACGCGAAAAAGCTCCCGCTCATCCGAGCGGGAGTTTTTTCGCTATTTGACCGCGTGCATCGTCACGGCGGCGCATTGCGGCCTCATGGTCGCCCTATCGATGACAAACGCCTTGAACGTCACGGCGCCCGGGTCGAGCGGCGCCGTCTTGTTCGTCCATCCGTTCTCGTACCCGTCCGTCAGACCGTCGTACACGGCAAGGGACACCATAAAGCCCTTCTCGTCATAGCCCATGACGAGAAGCATATTGCTTCCGCGTCCGCAGAACAGGGTCAGGCTGTTCTGCCGCCGGTCGACCTCGAACATGGCGTAGTCGCCGTCCATCAGCTCCCGGTCGCGCAGGGTGACGATCTTCTCGACCACCTGCCACGCCTGATCCGCGGCCTTGGGCTGGAGCATCACGCGGACGCGCACCCGATAGCAGCTGTACAGGCCAAGGGTCAGGCTCGTGTCGCTCGGGCTGCAGGCGTACACGTCCGCCCATTCGCTCCAGACCTCCTCGCCGCCGGCGTCGGTCCCCCACATCTGCGAGACCGCGACGTAATACGCCGCCGCCCTGCTCGCGTCCACCTTGATCGTCAGCGGCAGCGTGTAGCGGCTGTTGCCCTGACCGTCCGTGCCGAGGGACGTCATCACCCCCGCGGCGACCGTCGCGCCGCCGAGGTCGGCGGGGGCGGCCGTCACGGTGAAGGTCGTCTCCGCGGTGTTGTTGTAGTAGTACGCCTCGTCGAGGCCCGCTTCGCGCTGCGCCGCGGTGGGCACGGCGACCGTGACGCGCACGGTGTACTCGCCCGGCTCCAGACAGCCGAGGCTGACCCGGCCCGACGACGAGGCGTTGCTCAGGCCGTACCCGCCCAGCGCGCCGCCGTTGAACTTGCACACGTCCCCGGGCGCGGAGAGGGCGATCTCCTCCGTCCCCTTGAACAGCCGCACGGCATAGCCCGCGCTGCCCGCGGCGTAGGTCACGGCGCTCTGGTTCCAGAGCTGCGGCGTGACCGAGAACTCGCCGCCGGCGGCGAACACGCGGCGCAGCTCGCCCATGGCGGGGACGCCCGCCTCCCTGTCGGAGAAGAAGGGCAGATCCTCGGCGCAGTCGGAGACGTACAGCTCGCGCACGACGAGGTCGGGCGCGACGCGGTCGTCGCACACGCCGTCCTCCGGCAGCGCGTCGCTGTAGGGCGCGAGCAGGGTGAAGTCCTCCAGCAGGCCCTCTTTGGTCTCGGTCGCCCGCAGCCACCAGCTGCTGCTCGTGACGACCCTGCCCTGCTCGTCGAGGGCGCTCACCGCGCACGGCGTCATCGGCATCATGCACAGCACGTCGGGCGCGTCGGTGCGCTGATCGCTCGCCGTATCCATCATCATCGAGGGGTCGGAGTCTGAGTCCGCGATCAGCAGCGCGACGTAGTCGCTCTTTTCGTACCGGCCGTCCGCTCGCGCGGCGCGGACGTAGCCCGCGAGCGTGAGCGCGTGGCCGCCGTCGCGCACGCCGTCCTCGTACCAGCCCATCGAGATCGCCGCGCCGCAGCCCTCGCGCAGCTTCTGCGCGACCTTGTCGATGTCAGCCGCCGGGTCGTCGTACTTCTCCATGTACAGTTCGATCGGGTAGCGCAGATAGCCGCCCGCGTCCATCCCGTCGTGCTGCGACCATTCCGCGGCGCCGATCTCGGCGGGATAGTAGCGCCCGTTGAAGAACCACTCCAGCCCGTAGCGCACGCTGCCCGCGCCGTCGGTGAAGTTCGCCGCGAAGAAGTCCATCAGGTCGTCCTCGCTTTGGAAGCGGTCGGCGTCCGCCTTCCTCCCCCAGCCGGTCAGCTCCAGCAGGTTCGCCGTGGTCGCCGCCCAGCACAGCTCGGAGTCGCCGCCGTACGCGGCGGCGTCGTCCGCCGGCACGGTGGCGAGCTTCTCGGCGTCGACGAAGCTCAGGTCGCTCAGATCGAAGGTCTGGTACCCCAGCGCCGCGCCCGTCAGCTTTGCGCCCAGCTCGCCCACCTGCGCCAGCTTCAGCCCCGTCAGGCAGGCCTCGCGCCCGGCGAAGGCCGACGCCTCCACGTCGTCATAGGTGAAGGTCACGACGCAGTATCCGTTTGCGATCTGCCTGACCTCGCCCAGCAGCGACAGCGCGCCGTCGTCCGGCTCGAAGCCGTGCAGCGTGACGCCGAGCAGCTCCTCGCCGCCGTACATGAGCGCGCAGGACGCGATCTTCGCCGCCGCGTCGGGCCGCTGCTCCAGCGCGGCGAGGTCGAGCGCGCCGTCGAGGACGTGCCGCGCCCCCTGCGTGTCGGTGACGACGGTGGTCACGCCCGAAAGCGCGCCGTCGAGCGGCAGGGCGGCGAAGGCCGCGCCGTCATAGGCGCGCGCGGGCAGCGCCAGCAGCACGGCGGCCAGCAGCGTCAGAATGAATGTGTGCCGATTGTTCATCTCAGCTCCCCTTTCGTCACTCGTCCAGCTTGAGCACCGCGAGGAACGCCTCCGTCGGCACCTGCACCGTGCCGAGGGAGCGCATCTTCTTTTTGCCCTCTTTTTGCTTTTCCAGCAGCTTCTTCTTGCGCGTGATGTCGCCGCCGTAGCACTTCGCCAGAACGTCCTTGCGCATCGCCTTGACCGTCTCGCGCGCGATGACGCGCCCGCCGATCGCCGCCTGCACCGGCACCTCGAAGAGCTGGCGCGGGATGTTCTCCTTCAGCTTTTCGCACAGCTTGCGCGCGCGCGGGTACGCCTTGTCCTTGTGCGCGATGAAGCTCAGCGCGTCCACCTGATCGCCGTTCAAAAGCAGGTCGACCTTCACCAGCTCGCTGGGGCGGTAGCCGGAGAGCTCGTAGTCCAGCGAGGCGTAGCCCTTGGTGTTCGCCTTGAGCGTGTCGAAGAAGTCGTAGATGATCTCGCCGAGCGGCATTTCGTAGTGCAGCTCCACGAGGAAGGTGTCGAGATACTGCATATCCTTGAACTCGCCGCGCCGGTCCTGACACATGGGCATGATGTTGCCGACGTAGTCCGGCGGCGTGACGATGGTGACCTTGACGTACGGCTCCTCCGCGTGCTCGATGGCGGCGGGGTCGGGATAGTTGTGGGGGTTGTCCACGCGGATCATCGTGCCGTCGGTCTTGTAGACCTCGTAGATGACGCTCGGCAGCGTGGTCACAAGGTCGAGGTCGAACTCGCGCTCCAGCCGCTCCTGTATGACCTCCATGTGCAGCATCCCGAGGAAGCCGCAGCGGAAGCCGAAGCCCAGCGCGACGGAGCTTTCCGGCTCGAAGGTCAGCGACGCGTCGTTGAGCTGCAGCTTTTCCAGCGCGTCGCGCAGGTCGGGGTACTTACTGCCGTCCTCGGTGTAGATGCCGCAGTAGACCATCGAGCGCACCTTGCGGTAGCCGGGCAGCGGCTCGCTCGCGGGGTTCTCCGCCAGCGTGACGGTGTCGCCGATCTGGGTGTCGTGCACGTCCTTGATGCTGGCGATGAACCAGCCGACCTGTCCGGCCTTCAGCTCTTTGGCGGATTCGAGGCCGAGCGGGCGCATCAGCCCGCAGTCCACGACCTGAAACTCCGCGCCGGTCGCCATCATGCGCACGCGCATCCCGGGGCGGAGCGTGCCCTCCATCAGCCGCATATAGACGATGACGCCCTTGTACGCGTCATAGTAGCTGTCGAAGATCAGCGCGCGCAGCGGCGCGTCGGGGTCGCCCGTGGGCGCGGGCAGGTTCTGCACGATGTCCTCGAGCACCGCGTCGATGTTCACGCCCTGCTTGGCGGAGATCTCCGGCGCGTCCGAGGCGGGGATGGCGAGGATGTTCTCGATCTCGTCCTTGACGCGCTTGGGGTCGGCGGCGGGCAGGTCGATCTTGTTGACGACGGGGCGGATCTCCAGATCGTGCTCCATGGCGAGATAGGTGTTCGCCAGCGTCTGCGCCTCGATGCCCTGCGACGCGTCCACGACCAGGATCGCGCCCTCGCAGGCGGCGAGCGAGCGCGAGACCTCGTAGTTGAAGTCGACGTGGCCCGGCGTGTCGATCAGGTTGAGGGTGTAGACCTGCCCGTCCCGAGCGGTGTAGTCGAAGGTGACGGCGCGCGCCTTGATGGTGATGCCGCGCTCGCGCTCGAGGTCCATGTTGTCGAGGATCTGGTCCTCCATCTCGCGCGCGCTGACCGCGTTGCACTTCTCCAGCAGGCGGTCGGCCAGCGTGGACTTGCCGTGGTCGATGTGCGCGATGATGCTGAAATTGCGGATGTTTTCCTGTTTCATAATCAATCTTTCCTTTTTGGCTCCCCTGAAAGTGGAAATAAGCGAAGCAGACTTTTCGCGGCGGCGAAGCGCGGAGCGGTTTTTCGCAGGACCGCGCGGGCCTCGTGATAACCTCTCCGTCACGGCTTCGCCGTGCCGCCTCCCCTTTCGGGGGAGGTTTTTACTTCAACAGTTTTTTCGTCTCCTCCTCGGTGTTGTGCAGCACCTGCGTCAGGCTCTGCGACAGCGCGGGGTAGGCGGCGGCGAGGATGGCGGCGTCCATCTCGGGCAGGGGCGCGCCCGCCTCCTCCAGCGCGTCGAGCGCCTGCGCCAGCGCCACGCGGTCGAGGCGCATCTGCGCGTCCACCGCGTCCATCGAGAACGCCGTGCCGCCGAGGGCAAAGAAGCGGTCCTTCCCGCCCGCCGCGCGGTGGAGCATCCGGAAGAGCTGGTAGAGCGCGCCGGAGAGATAGCGCCCCGCGGCGGTCACCGCGTCGCGCGAGCCCGTGCGCCCCAGCAGCTCGAAGAGCAGGCTGGTGGTGTTGACGAGCAGCTTTTTCTGCAGCGTCGCGGCGATGCTGCCCTTGAGCGAGCTTTTCTCATCGCTCGCGTCGTACAGCTCGTCGGCGGTGATGACCGCGCCGTCGCGGTCGAGCGTGCGGCCGAGCAGATAGTCGGCGCTGACGCGGTAGTAGTCGCAGGCGCGGCGCACGAACGCCAGGCCCGGCTCGCGCACGCCGTTTTCATAGTGGGACAGCAGCGCCTGCGAGATGCCCAGCTCGCGCGACGCCTGCCGCTGGGACACGCCCTTCTCCTGCCGCAGCAGGGCGAGGGTACGGGAAAAATCTTCGTTCATGGTCGGATTTCCTCTGTCTTTTTTCAATTACGCTTTGTATAGCGATGCGATTATTATACCCAAAACAATACGCCTTGTAAAGCAAAAAAACGGAAGACGCCTTCGCGTCTCCCGTTTTTTTCACACCTCGCGCACGCCGCCGGGGAAATAGAGCGTCAGCGCCAGCGCGTCGTCCTCCGCGCCCTTGTGCGCGGCGCTCTCGGCGAGGACGGCGGCGGCGAGGCGCTGGGGGTCGTCTCCCTCCCACGCGGCAAGCATCGCCTGCAGCCAGCCGTCGTTCGTCGCGTCGGCGACGCCGTCGGTCACCATGACGAGGAAGCTCCCCGCCTCCAGACGCACGCGCGTCGTCTCCGGGGGCAGATCCTCCGCAGCCAGACCCGCGGGCAGGCAGGTGCAGCACACGCGGTGCACGCGAGCGCCCCGCTTGACATAGCTCGGCGCCGCGCCGTACTTGTACAGCTCGCCCTCGCCGTTTTTGAGCGAGAAGGCGGCGAGATCGATGGTGGTGAAGCTGTCGCTGGCCTCGGCGCGCAGGTTCATCGCGCTGTTGAGCGTGCGCAGGGCGGTCTGCGCGTCCACGCCCGCGCGGAGCAGGTGCTCGGTCAGGCGCACCGCCATGGCGGACTCGCGCCGCGCCGCCTCGCCGCTGCCCATGCCGTCGGAGAGCAGCAGGCACAGCAGCCCCGCCGCGGTCTCGAAGCTCGTGGCGCTGTCGCCGCTGACGCGCTCGCCGCCCTTGGGCCGCATCGACAGCCCCACGCGATAGGCAAGCGCCGCCGCGCCCGCCGCGGCGCTCTGCTCCGCCGCCTGCGAGAGCAGCTCGGAGAACTGGGCGCAGCGCCCCGCCGCGCGCGCGTGCGCCTCGTCCAGACGGCGGCGGTACTCCAGCCGCAGCAGGTAGGCGCGCAGCTCGGCGTTGACGGCGGCGAGGAAGCTGGGAAAGCGGATGCAGCGGTCGGTGAAGTAGGCGGGGAAATCGCCGCCGCGCCCCGCGCCGCTGCGCAGCAGGGCGGGCGTCGCGTCGCTCAGGGCGGTGTAGGTGCGGTTGTACTCGTGCACCCAGCAACGCTCGCGCAGGGCGCAGTCGCGGCAGACCGCCTCCGCCGCGCGGTCGTAGACGACGGCGGGGTTCTCCTGCGGCGGCGACGGTTCGCGCGCCACGCCCTCGTACAGCTCGCGCAAGCCCGCCGCCGCCTCGCGCAGACGGCGGCGCAGGGCGTCGTCCTCCGGCTCCGGCTCGGTCTCTCGCGCGCGCCGCAGCAGCTGCGTCGGCGCCAGCAGGAACAGCAGCGTCCCCGCGAGGCACTCGTACAGCATGACGAAGGCGCGCGTGTCGCCCATCGCCAGCGCGGCCGCCGCCGCGGCCAGCGGGAACGCCGCCCCCGCGCGCACGCGGCTGCCGTTGTGCGCCGCCGCCGTCGCCAGCGCGGCGAAGCCGTAGCACGCCGTGTGCGCGAACGCCGACCCCGGCGCGGCGCAGTCGACGCACAGCCCGATGGCGAGCGCCGCCGCCAGCGCGTCCGCGCGGTCGCGCTCGAACACGAGCACCAGCACCGCCAGCACCGCCGCGATGCGCCCGGGGGCAAGCCCGCCGCGCAGCTCCGGCGCGCACAGCGCTGCCAATACGCCCAGCAGCAGCATCAGCGACGGCGCGCCGCGGCGCGCGTTCCTTTCCCCGCCGAGCACGCTGCGCGCGCAGGGCGCGAACGCCGCCGCCAGCAGGACGGCGAGCGCGCAGTCCGCCAGCTCGTCCGCCGTGCCGGCGCGCAGGCAGTAGACCAGCTCCACCGCGGCGGTCAGCGCCGCGGTCAGCGCGGCGAGGTACCACGGCCTGCGGTAGGCGGCGCTTTCGCAGAAGGCGTTGTTCGCCGTGAACAGCAGCACGCAGCACGCGCTTGCGCGCAGGGCGTGGGGGAAGTCGAGGAACAGCAGCGCGCCCCACGCCGCGCCGACGAGGGCGGCGAGTCCCTCCCAGCCCGGCCCCGCGCCCGCGACAAAGCCGACGGCAAAGGGCGCGTAGCCCCCGAACAGCCGCCCGCCGGCAAGCAGCATGGCGAGCAGCGTCCGCGCGGCGCAGACCAATATCCTTCCGATCGTTTCGCGCCGCGGCGCAAGGCTCAGCTTCACGGCCTGTCCACCTCCCGGGATTTCGTAGGCCCATTTTAACGCGGGCAAGCGGCAAAAGCCGTCGGGAAATGGGGGGCATTTCATTGCGCCGCTGGCGCGCTCCCATTTACCTCCCCTGAAAGGGGAGGTGGCCGAGCGAAGCGAGGCCGGAGAGGTTCTTCCGCTTTACCCCCCTTTCAGGGGAGGCGGCCGAGAGGAACGGGATCAAAAAAGGAACCCCGCCCGTTGTGGGTGGGATTCCGTTACGCAAGATCCCTTGCCTGTTCGATGTCGCGCTCGATCTGGGCGTGCAGCGCCGCCATGGAGTCGAAGCGCCGCTCGGGGCGCAGATAGCGCAGCAGCTCGATGCGCAGCTCCGCGCCGTAGAGGTCGCCGTCGAAGCCGATGAGGTTCGTCTCGATGGTCACGCTGTCGTCGTCCACGATGGTCGGGCGCACGCCGACGTTGGTCACGCCGGGGCAGGCGCTGCCATCCGGCAGCGTGACGCGCACGGCGTAAACGCCGAAGCGCGGCAGGACGTGCCACGGCTCGGGACGGAGGTTGACCGTCGGGAACAGCTCCTCGGTGCCGAGGTGCTTGCCGTGGCGCACCGCGCCGGTGAGGGCGTAGGCGTGGCCGAGGAACGCCGCCGCGCGCTCCATCTCGCCCGCCTCGACCAGCGCGCGGATGTGCGTGGAGCTGACGGTCACGCCGTCGAGCGTGACGGCGGGGATGACGTCGCAGCCGACGCCGTGGGACAGGCACCACGCCCGCAAACGCGTGCTGTCGCCCTCGTTCCGGTGCCCGAAGCGGAAGTCGTGCCCCGCGACGAGGTGGACGGCGCCGTGCTGCGCGACGAGCAGGCTGCCGAGAAAGTCCTCCCACGGCATGGTCATCATCGCGCGGTCGAACTGCGCGACGATGACCTCCTCCACGCCGTAGAGCCGGCGCATCAGCGCGCAGCGCTCCGGCACGTCGGTGAGCAGCGGCACGCGCTCGCCGGTGACGAACTCCTTGGGCGAGCGGTCGAAGGTGAAGGCGGCGCTGTGCGCGCCCAGCTCCCGCGCGCGCTCGACCGTCCTGCGCAGCAGCGCGCCGTGCCCGATATGCACCCCGTCGAAAAAGCCCAGGGCGATGACTGTGTTCTGCATCATATACCTACCTCTTAACCTCCCCCTCCCGGGGAGGCTAAAGGGATACGCCTCGTTTCTTTGGGCTCCCCGGAAGGGGGAGCTGGCGCGAAGCGCCTGAGAGGTTCCCTCTTATACGCTGAAAAAGTTGCGGATCGACGTCAGCACGCCGTTTTCGCAGCGCGAGAGCGCCAGAAACGCGCCGTCCGCGCCGTACACGCGGTAGACCCCGTCGCGCACGCTCCGGTCGCGGATGGGGTTGCCGCACAGGCAGCGGCGCTCGACCTCCGCGCTCGTGATGCGATAGGCGGGATGGGCGCGGAACAGGCTGTCGACGCTCCGCAGCAGGCCCGCCCCGCCCTCGACCGCGTCGCTCAGCGCCACCGCCTCGGCGAGCGCGTAGCCCGACGCCATCGTGCGCCGCAGGGCGCTCATGCAGCCGCCGCAGGAAAGCGCCGCGCCGACGTCGTGGCAGAGCGTGCGGATGTACGTCCCCTTCGAGCAGACGGCGCGCAGCCCCCAGTCGCCGACGTCGTCCGGCGGCAGCAGCTCCAGCTCGTAGATCGTGACGCGGCGGGGCTTGCGCTCGACGCTCACGCCCTTGCGCGCGAGGTCGCAGAGCTTCTGCCCGCCGATCTTGATGGCGGAGTACATCGGCGGGATCTGCTCGATCTCGCCCGTGAAGCGCGGCAGCACGGCGCGAAGCTCCGCTTCGCTCACGTCGGCGCTTGCGGTTTGCAGCACCGCGCCCTCCGTGTCCTGCGTGTCGGTGACGACGCCGAGCCGCAGCCGCGCGACGTATTCCTTCCTCCCGTCCTCGGCAAAGGGCACCGCCTTGGTCGCCTGCCCGACGAACACGGGCAGCACGCCCGTCGCCATCGGGTCGAGCGTGCCCGCGTGACCGACGCGCTTCTCGCGGTAGACGCCGCGCAGCTTGGCGCACACGTCCATGCTCGTCCAGCCCGCGGGCTTGTCGATGACGATGACGCCGTCAGCCATTGCCGACCTCGATGCAGGCGGCGACGAGGGCGCGCTTCGCCTCCTCGCCGCTCATGCCGCGGATGACGCAGCCGGACGCCGCCTTGTGCCCGCCGCCGCCGAAGCGCTCGCACACGCGGGTGGCGTTGACGCGCGGGCCGGTGCGCACGCTGATCTTCCACGCGCCGTCGGCCTGCTCCTTCATCGTGACGGAGCAGTCCTGCCCCTCGACCAGCCCGCCGAGGGCGGCGAGGTCGTCCATGTCGTTCTCGGTCAGCGCCAGCTCGCGGATGAGCGCCTGCGGCACCATGATGACGACGACGCGCCCCTCGTCGAAGAACTCCATCCGGCTGAGCAGCCGGCCCTCGAGGGCGAGGCGCTTCCTGGTCTTGGTGCGGAAGTGCTTTTTGTTGAGCGGGCGCACGTCCACGCCGGTATCCATCAGCGCCGCGGCGACGCGGTGGGTGTTGGCGGTGACGTTGGAGTAGACGAAGCAGCCCGTGTCCGTGGACACGGCGACGTAGAGCGGCAGCGCCGCCTCGGCCGTCAGCGCGTCCAGCGCGACGGCGACCTCGTAGATGATCTCGCCGCAGGCGGCGCACTCGGGATGGACGCAGCACAGAGCGCCGAAGCCCTCGTAGCTGGGGTGGTGGTCGATGGCGAGGTCGACCTTGTCCCGATACGCCGCGGCGTTGTCGGGGAACAGGCTCAGCGCCGCCAGATCGACGGACACCACCGTGTCGTGCGCGTAGCCCTCCGGCGCCCAGAGCGCGTCCACATAGGGCGCGTAGCTCTCGGTGACCTCGTCGTTTTTCAGCAGGAAGGCGGTCTTGCCGACGGTGCGCAGGATGTGGCACAGGCCCGCCGCGCAGCCCAGCGTGTCGCCGTCGGGGCGCTTGTGGGTCAGGATCAGATAGTTGTCGTGCGCGCGGAGGAACTCCGCGACCTCGTTGACGGTCAGCATCACTCGTCGTCCTCCAGCTTGATGGTTTCGTTGGCGGGGTTCGCGGGCTTGACCACGTTCGGGTCGCGCAGCATCTCGAGGATGTGCGCGCCGTACTCGATGGAATCGTCCGCGACGAACTGCAGCTCCGGCGTGTAGCGCAGCTGCACCGCCTGTCCCAGCTCGCGGCGGAGCCAGCCCGCGGCGTTCTTCAGGCCCTTGACCACGTCCTTCTCCTGCGTCTTGTCCAGCACGGAGACGTACACGCGGCACCAGCGCAGGTCGGTGGTGGTGTCGACGCGCGTGACGGTGACCATGCCGCCCTGCACACGCGGGTCCTTGAGCGTGGGGATCAGCGCGGAAAGCTCCTTCTGGATCTCCTCGTTGATGCGGTTGCTTGCCATAATGGATTCCTCCTTTGCGGCGTAGTGAAAAGGGCGGGCGAAACGCCCGCCCCTGTAAAGCCTCGCAGCGTTTCGCGCCCGCGGGCGCGAAAGAACTTGAATCATTTTTCGCGGAGCGCCCGTGCGCCAACGGCGCGCGGGAAGCGCAGCGCAATCTCTCAAAAAAGCGGCAAAGCCGCTTTTTTGAATTAATTTTCGATCTGCTCCATGATGAACGCTTCCACCACGTCGCCGAGCTTGATGTCGTTGTACTTCTCGAAGCTCAGGCCGCACTCGTAGCCGGAGGCGACCTCCCTGACGGCGTCCTTGAAGCGCTGGAGCGAGGCAAGCGTGCCCTCGTGGACGACGATGCCGTCGCGCACGATGCGCACCTCGCAGGCGCGCTGGATCTTGCCGTCGGTGACGTAGCAGCCCGCGACCGTGCCGACGCTGGAGACCTTGTAGGTCTGGCGCACCTCGGCGTGGCCGATGACGTTCTCGCGGAACTTGGGCGCGAGCATACCCTTCATCGCCGCCTCGATCTCGTCGATGGCGTCGTAGATGACGCGGTACATCCGCATATCGACGTGCATCCGCTTCGCGCTGTCGCTCGCGGCGTTGTCGGGGCGGACGTTGAAGCCGACGATGATCGCGCCCGACGTGGACGCCAGCATGACGTCGCTCTCGTTGATCGCGCCGACCGCGCCGTGGATGACGCGCACGCGCACCTCCTCGTTCGAGAGCTTCTCGAGCGAGGCCTTGACCGCCTCGACGCTGCCCTGCACGTCCGCCTTGACGATCAGGTTGAGGTTCTTCATCTCGCCGGAGCGGATCTGGCTGAACAGGTCCTCCAGCGAGACCTTGGCGACGGGGCCGCTCGCCTTGAGCTTCTCCTCCGCCTTGCGCTGCTCGACCAGCTCGCGCGCGAGGCGCTCGTCGGCGACGGCGTTGAAGGTCGCGCCCGCGCCGGGCACGTCGCCCAGGCCCGTGATCTCCACGGGGACGCTGGGGCCGGCCTCGGTCATGCGGCGGCCGTTGTCGCCCACCATGGCGCGCACGCGGCCGACCGCCGTGCCCGCGATGATGATGTCGCCCTGATGCAGCGTGCCGTTCTGGACAAGCAGGGTGGCGATGGGGCCGCGGCCCTTGTCCAGCCGCGCCTCGATGACCGTGCCGCTGGCGGCGCGGTTGGGGTTCGCCTTCAGCTCGCCGATCTCGGCGGTCAGCGCCACGTTCTCCAGCAGCGCGTCCACGCCCATGCCGGTCTTGGCGGAGATCGGGCAGACGATGGTGTCGCCGCCCCAGTCCTCGGCAAGCAGGTCGTACTCGGTGAGCTGCTGCTTGATGCGCTCGGGGTTGGCGTCGGGCTTATCCATCTTGTTGATAGCCACGATGATCGGGATGCCCGCCGCCTTGGCGTGGTTGATGGACTCGACGGTCTGCGGCATGATGCCGTCCTCCGCCGCGACGACGAGGATGGCGATATCCGTCACCATCGCGCCGCGGGCGCGCATCGAGGTGAACGCCTCGTGGCCCGGGGTGTCGAGGAAGGTGATGGGCTTGCCGTTGATCTGCACCTGATAGGCGCCGATGTGCTGCGTGATGCCGCCCGCCTCGCCGGAGGCGACGTGGGCGTTGCGGATATAGTCCAGCAGCGAGGTCTTGCCGTGGTCGACGTGGCCCATGACCACGACGACCGGCGCGCGGAGCTGCAGCTCCTCCTCGGTGTCCTGATGGTCGTCGATGAGCTTTTCCTCGATCGTGACGACGACCTCGCGCTCGACCTTGCAGCCCAGCTCCTCCGCGACGAAGGACGCGGTGTCGAAGTCGATCATCTGCGACAGGGACGCCATGACGCCGTTCTTGACCAGGCACTTGACGACCTCGGCGCCGGCCTTCTTCATGCGCGACGCCAGCTCCTGCACGCTGATCTCGTCGGGGATCTTGACGGTGACGGGCGTCTTTTTCAGCGCCTCGAGCTGGAGGCGGCGCATCCGGGCGGCCTCCTCCTGCTTGCGCTTGTTGGAGAAGGTCGGCGCGGCGGCGCCCTTCTTGTTCTTGCCGGCGTTGCGGAACTTTTCCTTGTTGCCGCTCTGCTCGGCGCGGCGGCCGCCGCCGGCGCTGCGCTCCGCCATGTCCTGAAGCTTCTCGTCGTACTTGTCAAGGTTGACGTTGGTCGCCTTGCGGGTGTCGACGATCTTCTTCTCCGGCACGCGGGTCATCGGCTGCGTGCTCTTCTCCTTCCTGGGAGCGGGAGCGGCCGCGACGCCGTCCTGCTTGGGCGCGGCGGGCTTCCCGGCGGGCGCCTTGTCCTTGCCGGCGTCCTCCGTCTTCGGCTGCTCGGGCTTCTTCTCCTGATAGCTGTCCGCGAAGATCGAGGCGATGCTCACCTGATTCTTCTGCGTCAGGTACTCAAAGAGGATCGACAACTCGCGCTCGTCCAGCACCTGAGAAGGCCCTTTCACCGTGTCCGTATAGTTTTTCAGGACGCCCACGACGTCCTTGCTGCTCATCCCAAATTCCTTGGCGAGCACGGACACCTTATTCTTGTTCACTGTTGCAGTAGCCAATATAACACCTCCATTAGTGCTGGGAAAATTTACGATTTGCTCTTTTTGCCGCGCTTCACGTTTTTGTCGTGGCGCTCCTGTTCGCGCTTGCGCTCGGCGGCGCGCGCCGCCTTGACGCCCAGCTTTTGCGACAGCTCGCCGTAGCGCGCCTCGTCCAGCGCGGCGAGCTTCTTCGCGATCGCGTCCGCGAAGCCGACGTCGGTCACGGCAAGCATGGCGCAGGACGTGCGCCCGACCGCGCGGCCCAGCGCGTCCTTGTCGGCGGGGATCTTCGCCAGCAGGCACGCGCCCGCCTCGGCGAAGTGGCCCGCGCGGCGCACGGTGTTGTCCGCCGCGTCCTCCGCCAGCAGGATGAGCCTCGCGTCCCGCGCGCGCGCCGCCGCGCCGACCGGCTCCTCGCCGACCTCGACGCGGCCCGCCTTCTTGGCGAGACCGATGAGCGATAATATGTTATTCACCCTTTGCCATCTCCTGTTCCAGCGCGTCGTAGACCTCCGGCGGGATCGGCGCGGCGAACGCGCGCTCCATCGCGCGGGACTTGCGCGCCTTTTTGAGGCAGTCGGCGCTCGGGCAGACGTAGGCGCCGCGCCCCGGCTTGCGCCCGCCGAAGTCGAGGCTGACCTCGCCCTCCGGCGACTTCACCACGCGCACCAGCGCGCGTTTTTCCTTCATCTCGCGGCAGCCGACGCACTGGCGCTGCGGGATCTTCTTGGGCTTGAGCATCGCCGCCGCTCCTTTCGCTCAGATTTCCGCGGGGGCTTCCGCCGCCTTCTCGGCGGCCTCCTCCTCGCTGCCGCGGAAGGATTCGGGCTTGATGTCGATCTTATAGCCCACCAGACGCGCGGCGAGGCGGGCGTTCTGCCCCTCCTTGCCGATGGCGAGGGAGAGCTGGTCGTCCGGCACGATGACGCGGCAGGCCTTGCCCTCGTCCGCCATCCAGACCTCGGTGACGTCCGCCGGGGCGAGCGCCGCGGCGATGTACTCCTCGGGCTTTTCGCTGTACTTGATGATGTCGATCTTCTCGCCGCGCAGCTCGTTGACGATGTTGTTCACGCGCGCTCCGTGCTGGCCGACGCAGGCGCCGATGGGGTCGACGTTGGGGTCGTTGCTCCACACGGCCATCTTGGTGCGGCTGCCCGCCTCGCGGGCGATGGAGCGGATCTCCACCACGCCGTCGTAGATCTCGGGGACCTCCAGCTCGAACAGGCGCTTGACCAGCCCCGGATGCGTGCGGGAGATGACGACCTGCGGCCCGCGGCTCAGGCGGCGCACGTCCACCAGATAGACCTTGATGCGCTGGCCCTCGACGATGGCCTCGCCCTTGACCTGCTCGCCCGCGGCAAGCACGGCGTCGGTCGCCTCGGCGCCGGTGCCGATGCGCACGGAGGCGTTGCCGGTGCGCGGGTCGATGCGCTGAACCACGCCGGTGAGGATCTCGTGGGTCTTGGCGTTGTACTCGTCGTAGACCATGCCGGTCTCCGCCTCGCGCAGGCCCTGGATGATGACCTGCTTGCCGTTGCCGGCGGCGATGCGGCCGAACTCCACCGTGTCCACGGGGAAGTTGATGATGTCGCCGACCTCGTGTCTGGCGGAGCGCGCCTTCGCCTCCTCCAGCGAGATCTGCGCGCCGGGGTTCTCGACCTCCTCGACGACCTCCTTCTGGACGTACATCTTGAGGTCCTTTTTCGCCTCGTTGACCTCGACGTAGACGTTTTCAACGCCGGGGTGGTCCTTCTTGTACGCGGTGGACAGCGCCTGGATGATCTTATCCATCATGAAGTCCTGGGGGATGCCGCGTTCCTTTTCCAGCATGGCGAGCGCCACGAAAATTTCATCGCATTTCATTTTGGTTCTGCTCCTGTTCTGTGTGCTGAATCGTCAAAATTCCACTCTCAATCGCACGAGGGCGATCTCGTCCTTTTCAAAGCGCAGCGTCTCGCCGCCGACGGCAAGCTCCACCGCGCCGCTGTCATAGCCCGCCAGCGTGCCGGCGAACTCCTTGCGCCCGTCGCGCGGCTTATAGGTCTTGAGCGTGACGCTCGCGCCCATGAACCGCTCGAAGTCGCCGGGGCGCTTGAGCGCGCGCTCCGCGCCCGCGGAGCCGACCTCGAAGATATAGCTGGACTCGATGGGGTCCGCCTCGTCCAGCAGGTCGCTGACGCGGCGGGAGATCGCCTCGCAGTCGAGGATGTCCAGCCCGCCCTCCTTGTCGAGCAGCAGCCGCAGATACCACTGGCCCGCCTCGCGGACGTACTCCACGTCCCACAGCGAGCAGCCCTGCTCCGCGACGACCGGCTCGGCCAGCTCGCGCACGATTTCGGTGACTTTTTTCATGGTGTGCACCTGTTCTTCCAATTTGTGCAAAAATTCATTTTTGCCAAAAGAAAGAGCGGACCTGAGTCCACTCTTTCCCTACCTACTGCGTCAATATATCATAGTAGTATGCGGATTGCAAGCTTTTTTTGCGTGATTTTTGCGTTCTTTCGGAGCTCCGGCTCATTTCTTCCCGCCGAAGATGGTGTTCATCAGCCCGCGCTTGACGATCGCCGCGCCGGTGCTGATGACCTGCTGCTCGATGCGGGCCTTGCGGCGCTCGATCTTCTTCTCCTCGGCGGCGCGGCGGCGCTCCTCCTCGCGCTCGGCCTTTTTGCGCTCGGCCTCCTCCTCGCGCTCGGCCTTTCTGCGCGCGGCCTCCTCCTCGCGTTCGCGGCGCTTCTCCTCGGCAAGCTCCTCGCGCTCGCGGCGCTTTGCCTCGGCAAGCTCCTCCTTGCGGCGCTGCTCCTCGGCGGCGGCGCGCTCGGCCTCCAGCTTTGCGCGCTCCAGCTCCAGCGAGGCCTGCTCCGCCGCCGCGCTGCGCTCGCGCTCAAGCGCCTCGTACGCCGAGTCGCTGTCCATCGCCGTGTCGTACCACGCCAAGCCGTCCCGCGCCATGCGGGCGCGGCGGGTCGCGTCGTCGCAGGGGGCCATGCGGCTCTGCGGGCAGATGATCTTCACGCGCTCCGTCATGCTGGGCACGCCGTCCGCGTCCAGCATCGACACCAGCGCCTCGCCGACGCCCAGCTCGGTGATGGCGTCCTCGGTGCGGAAGGCGGGGTTGGCGCGCATGGAGCTGGCGGCGGCGCGCACGGCGCGCTGCTCGGCGGGCGTGTAGGCGCGCAGGGCGTGCTGCACCCTGCCGGAGAGCTGGGCGAGCACGGGATCGGGGATGTCGGACGGGCTCTGCGTGACGAACCACACGCCCACGCCCTTCGAGCGGATCAGCTTGACCATCTGCTCGACCTTCTGCACCAGCAGGCGCGGCGCGTCGGCGAAGAGCAGGTGCGCCTCGTCGAAGAAGAACACCAGCTTCGGCGCGTCGAGGTCGCCCGCCTCGGGCAGGCGCTCGAACAGCTCGCTCATGAGCCAGAGCAGGAAGGCGGCGTAGAGCTTGGGGTTGCGCGCCAGCTTCACGCAGTCCAGCAGGTTGATGACGCCGCGCCCGTCCTCGGTGCGGATGAGGTCCATGATGTCGAGCGTCGGCTCGCCGAAGAACAGGCCGCCGCCCTGCGCCTCCAGCGGCAGCAGCGCGCGGGTGATGCCGCCGAGGGACTGGGTGGTCACGTTGCCGTAGTCGGCGATCAGCTCGGCGCGGTGCTCGCCGATGTAGCGCAGCAGCGCCTTGAGGTCCTTCATGTCGGTGAGCAGCAGGCCGTGGTCGTCGGCGAAGCGGAAGATGATGTTCAGCACGCCCTCCTGCGCGTCGCTCAGGCCGAGGATGCGCGCAAGCAGCTCCGGCCCCATGTCGGACACGGACGCGCGGACGGGATGGCCCTGCTCCTGATACAGATCCCAGAAGTTGACGGGATAGGAGCAGTAGCGGAAGCTGTCGCGGATACCGAAGCGGTCGATGCGCTTCTCCATGGCCTCGCTGCTCTCGCCCGGCTCCGCGACGCCGGACACGTCGCCCTTCACGTCGCAGAGGAACACGGGCACGCCCGCGTCGGAGAACGACTCCGCGAGCACCTTCATCGTGATGGTCTTGCCGGTGCCGCTTGCGCCGGCGATGAGGCCGTGGCGGTTCGCCATGCCCAGCGCCATGTTGACGCGCGTCTCCCCCGCGAGGCCGAGATAGATTCCGTCTCTTGTAAACATCGTAAGATCCTCCTGCGTGCATAAAATTCGTCAGTCCCCATTATAACCGCAAACGCATGGCGATGCAAGCCAAAAACCCGCGCGCAAAACGCGGCTTCTTTCTTGCGCCGCGCCGCGATTTGGTATAGAATGGAAAAAAGCGCGCCGATCCGCGCGCGAAAAAAGGGAGACGGATATGGACAACAGGGAATACTCCGAGCAGCTGAACAGCCGGATCATCGACGCGCTGACGCTGAGCCTTTCGCTCGCCCTGCTTCTGGGCGCCGCGGCGGCGGCGGTCTACACCGGCACGGGCGGCACGCTGCTCGCGGACTTCTCCCGCATTCTGACGACGCCCGGCCCGCTGGTGACGGACTACTTCGGCATCGGCAGCCTGAGCGCGACCTTCCTCAACGCCGGGCTGTGCGGGCTGACGATATGGGCGTTCATGGCGCTGCTGCCCGGGCCGTCGCACGTGAACACGCTGGCGGGCTACTTCCTCGTCGTCGCGCACGCGTTCTACGGGCTGAACTATCTGAATATGTGGCCGTGCTTTCTGGCGTCGTTCCTGTACCTCTGGCTGCAACGGCTGGACTTCAACGAGAACCTGCACGTCTGTATGTTCTGCACCTGCTTCAGCCCCTTCGTCAGCGAGCTGCTGTTCCGCTACACGCTGGGCAACGACTATGTGCCGGGCGTGCTTCAGGTCACGGGCAAGGGCGTGTTCCTGACGGTGTGCTTCACGGCTGTCGTGGCGTTCGTCGCGCCCGCCATCCTGCCCGGCACAAAGGCGTGGCACAAGGGCTACAACCTCTACAACGGCGGCCTCGCCTTCGGTATGCTGGGCTTTTTCCTCTTCAACCTGCTCTACCGCGCGATGGGCGTCCACACGCCCTACGTCCCGCCCTTCTTCAACCCGGTCTACGAGGCGCACAACTGCTCCTACGCCGTGTTCTGCCACGTGTTCTTCCTGCTGATCTTCGCCGGCTGCGTGCTTGCGGGCTACCTGCTCAACGCTCGCAGCTTCCACGGCCTGTCCATGCTCTTCACCGACACCGGCTACCAGAGCAACTTCGCCCGCAAGTACGGTATGCCCCTGTGCCTCATCAACATTGGGCTGTACGGCGCGATGTTTCTGGTGTACCTGAACATGGTCACCTACTACACGACGGGCGCGGGCTACACCGCGCCGACCTTCGGCGTGATCTTCGCGTCGCTGACCTTCACCGCCATGGGCCAGCACCCGCGCAACGTCTGGCCGATCTTTCTGGGCTACCCGCTGCTGTCCTTCTTCGTGTGGGCGTTCAACATCATCATGGCGGGCGAGGCGACGTGGACGGTCTCGACGCAGGCGTACATCAACAGCGTCGCCTTCGCGACGGGCCTCTGCCCGCTGGTCGGGCGCTACGGCGCGCGCGCGGGCGTGGCGGCGGGCTTTCTCTGCGCGTCGCTGTGCACCGCCACCTCCGCCCTGCACGGCGGGCTGATGCTCTACAACGGCGGCTTCACCGCGGGCGTCGCCACGCTGATCCTCCTGCCCATCCTCGAGCACTACATCCCCGCCCCGCGCGACGACATGGACCAGCACATCGACCTGAACGACATGATGACCCTCAACGAAAACGCCCGCCGCAAATAGGCACACGCGCAAGACAAGCGCCGCTTCGCAGGAAGCGGCGCTTGTTTGTTTCGGTTATCGGGAGATGCAGCGGTATCGCTTACTTCTCGTCCTTGATCGCGGCCTGGGCGGCGGCGAGGCGGGCGATGGGGACGCGGAACGGGGAGCAGGAGACGTAGTCGAGCCCGACCTTGTGGAAGAACTCCACGCTGGCGGGGTCGCCGCCGTGCTCGCCGCAGACGCCGCAGTGCAGGTCCGGGTTCGCGGCGCGGCCCAGCTCGGACGCCATCTTCACCAGCTTGCCAACGCCGGTCTGGTCCAGCTTGCCGAACGGGTCGAACTCGTAGACCTTGCGCTCATAGTAGGCGTTGAGGAACTTGTTCGCGTCGTCGCGGGAGAAGCCGAAGGTCATCTGGGTGAGGTCGTTCGTGCCGAAGGAGAAGAAGTCCGCCTCCTTGGCGATCGCGTCGGCGGTGAGCGCGGCGCGCGGGATCTCGATCATCGTGCCGACCTTGTACTTCATGTTGGACTGCATATTGCTGATCAGCTCGTCCGCGGTCTTGACGACGACGTCCTTGACGTACTTGAGCTCCTTGACCTCGCCGACCAGCGGGATCATGATCTCGGGCACGATGTCCCAGCCGGGATGCTGGGCGCGGACGTTGAGCGCCGCCTTGATGACCGCGCGGGTCTGCATCGCGGCGATCTCGGGATAGGTGACGGCGAGGCGGCAGCCGCGGTGGCCCATCATCGGGTTGAACTCGTGGAGCCTGGCGATGATGAGCTTGATCTCCTCGACGGTCTTGTCCAGATCCCACGCGAGCTGCTGGATGTCCTCCTCGCTGGTGGGCAGGAACTCGTGCAGCGGCGGGTCGAGGAAGCGGATGGTCATGGGCTTGCCCTCGAGCGCGGTGTACATCGCCTCGAAGTCGCTCTGCTGCATCGGCTCCAGACGCTCGAGCGCCTTCTCGCGCTGCTCGGTGGTGTCGGCGCAGATCATCTCGCGGATGGCGGGGATGCGCTCCTCGGCGAAGAACATATGCTCGGTGCGGCAGAGGCCGATGCCCTCGGCGCCGAACTTCATGGCCTGCGCGGCGTCGGTCGGGGTGTCGGCGTTGGTGCGCACGCCGAGGCGGCGATACTTGTCCGCCCAGCTCATCACGCGGCCGAACTCGCCGCCGATGCTGGCGTCCACGGTCGGGATCGCGCCGTCATAGATGTTGCCGGTGGAGCCGTCGATGGAGATATAGTCGCCCTCGGTGTAGGTCTTGCGGGCGAGACGGAACTTCTTGTTCTCCTCGTCCATCTTGATGTCGCCGCAGCCGGAGACGCAGCACTTGCCCATGCCGCGCGCCACGACCGCCGCGTGGGAGGTCATGCCGC
>Ga0129307_1001208_pt1 | contig 29809 bp, 34 predicted proteins | sample P1105metagenome_FD_94437 | JGI IMG/M metagenome (GOLD analysis project Ga0129307, IMG submission 94437) | Capybara group fecal microbial communities from Wisconsin, USA - P1105 metagenome | ecosystem: Host-associated > Mammals > Digestive system > Large intestine > Fecal | place: USA: Wisconsin...
TATAGAAATAAAGTCTATAATTAAGCCGTTACAATAATAAACGATTCATAATCTATTTTTGAAATTATGGATTTGTTGGAAGTTCTCGTATGCCATTATTTCCATCATACAAGCTTTTAATTGCTAAAAGCTCTCTAGAAATTCAAATAAAAAATTTGAATAAATGACATAGAACTAACTACAATATTAGTTAGGTTTTGATAGTTAATATTATTATCGATTTAATTTTTATATACCTAAAAAGTATAGAAAATTTTACTTAAAAATTAAAAAAAATTAAACAAATTATCATACTTATATTAATAATAAGAATACATAATAAATATTATAAATATTATAAAAATAATTTAAATTTATCAAATCATAAAATTTTAAGGGATTAAAATGGACAAAATCGAAAAAACTGTTAGAACAAGAGATTTCATTATTAGTACAGATGGATTATTATTTGCTTCAACCAATTACATTCACCCTGAAGACAGGATTATCTGCTTTTTAAGATACATTCCAGATGAAAATGGAGATAGGGAAAAGGATGGAATCAGATATTCCAAAGTTGGATCTGAAGAAGCTTATGCATATTTAAGAGAAAATCACCCAGATTACTTATACTTCTGTGACGTTACAAATGTTGAAATGATGGGAGTTCCTATAGATAAGGTTGAAAGAATCATCAAGCCAGAAGAAAGATTGAAAGGACTTAGAGAAACCTATTATGACGAAATCAACACTAAAGTGTCAAATGGTGAAGAGCTTGACTATAAAGAGGAACTCTTAAGCAAATTATTTGACTTATCAGACTTTTTCCATTATGTAGCAGATATCAGCTATGATGACCTTGGAATCTCAGGATCAATCTTGCCAGGACTTCAAAAGGCAGGAACTTCTGACCTTGACTTTGTAGTTTACGGCCTTGAAAACCATAGAAATGCAATCAAGGCATATAAAGATAACAAGGACAAACCAGTCTACATAGAAGAACTTGACAAATCAATCACATTAAACAGAATCAATGATGATTTCTGGGACTTCGTATATGATAAGAGAATTAAGGACGACTCTCTAACCAAAGAAGAGTTTGCTTGGTATGAAGAACGTAAAAGCAATAGAGGACTCATTAGAGAAACATTATTCGACATCCTAGCTACTAGAAACTATGATGAGATTGAAGGAACCTGGGGAGATACCGTATACGAACCAGAAGGATTTGCGAAAGTAAACTGCACAATAAAGAGTGCATTAGGAGCTTTTGACAACCCTGCTGTATACACAATAGAAGATGTTGAAATCCTTGAAGGACCTGATATTGAAATCACAGAGTTAGCATCTCTAACACACACCTATGCTGGAGAAGTGGTTGATGGAGAAGAAGTGGTTGCAAGGGGAAAAATAGAAAAGGTTCTTAAAAATGGAGAGTTTGAAAAGTATAGAATACTTGTTGGAACTACTAGGGAATCTTTAAATGAGTATATTAAGTTAAGAGAAAGTCCAGTTTAGACTGGATTTCTTATTTAATTTTTTTATTATTTACTATTTTTAACTAAATTTATCTATCCACATTCAAAACTATTTTTATAATTTTAATATAAATTAAACTATTTTTAAAAAACGGATTAAAATTATCAAATTTTCATCAACAACCCTCATTTTAATTAACCGCTTTTGTAATTAAAATGTATAAAAAATCACTACCTAAAATCAATTTTTCAACCTAATATAAAAATTGACTTAAAACTCTTAAATTCTAATAAAAATAAAAAATTATAACTATTTAATAAAATAAACTATTTTTAACAAATTATAATCAAAAATAACTGCATATTATTTATTATATGAAAAACAAAGACTAATCCACAGAATAATATGGAGTTAAAAATATGATAAGTGTATCTACAATCAAAAGTTATATGTTCTGTCCTTTGAAATTGTATTTCCAAAGCAATATTGACGAAGATGTGGAAGAGGATTATTTTATCTCAAAAACATTAAAGGATCTTAGAATAGACATACAAGACATTCTTCATAAAAACTTAAGACACATTAAGAAGGACATGGATGAGAATGAGATAGAAAAGAGACTCTCAATTGGAATAAGCAATCAGGTTAAAACTACATTTGAAATTATCGAAGAGATAAATGATAAAGAAGAGATAGATGAAAGCAACTTGAAAAAGGATGAAGAGATAGAATTCATTGATGAAGAAAAGAAAGATGATGAGAACGATAATCTAAAGGAACTAAAAAAAGAACTGATCAATGAAATAAACCTAAATATCAAAATACTTTCTCTAAAGCTTGCCCAATCCATGAAAGTTCTTGATAAGGATGGTGGTGAAATCCAAAACCTGTTTTTCCCAACCAGCATGTATAACTATCTAATAAGAGATATCGGTTTAGATCTAATTGGAGTAATCGATAAGATTGAAGTAGAAAAGGGTAATTACTTCCCAATATCACTAAAATCATCAAATCCTCCAATAAATGGGATTTGGGATGGTGATTTCATGGAAGCAATAGCTAATGCACTTCTAATAGAACAGGAATTCAACACCTATGTTACAGTGGCATACATTGATTACTTGAAAATAGCTGATAGAAGAGCTGTAATAATAGATACAGATGCAAGAAAAAGCTTTTTTAAAGTACTGACCAGTGTGAACAAGATAGTTGAAAACGGTGAAATACCTACAGTAAAGACCAATTTAAAGAAATGTGAAAACTGTGAATATAAGGAACTATGTGACAATAGCTAAAAAATGAAATAAAATTAAAAAAGTAAAAAAAAAGAATTCTTTAAAAAAATAAAAGAATTAAATTAAAACTGGGAAAAACGGTACAATTAAGTAAACCGCAACTAAAACAATCACAGTTAAAATAACAATAGCTCCAAGAGGTACCTTTTTCCATGCGAGTCCACCTGCAATTACCGCTCCAATTAGACCTATGTACCATAAGTTAGGGTCTACTGTCAACACACCAGGACAAATAAGTGCAGCAAGTGCAGTGTACGGAATCAGATTCAAGAATTTCTCGAATTTTGGAGAGAAATTCAATCTTTCCATAAATATAGCTGGAATTACCCTTGGAATGAAGGTAACAAGTGCACAAAGAATGATTAGTAAAGTAATATTCATTGTTGCACCTCCTTATTACTACAAGTCTCATCTGCTGCCTTATATTCATCCCCTAAAACTGTATCGTCATCCACTATATACATTCCAATGAGAGCACCTAAAAGAATAGCTATGATCAATGACCAATTTCCAATGAAAAACTGCAATACAACATTTAAAATAGCAGTTATTACAACTAAAATAGCCAATTCCTTACTTTCCTTAACTGCAGGAACCAATAGTGCTACAAATAAAGCATATAAGGAAATATTGAAACTGTTTGCAACAATTATAGGAAGCACATTCAAGACTATTACACCAATGATTGCTCCAAAAATCCAAGAAAGCCATGCAATTCCTGCAAGACCAATATAAGTCCATATGGAAGACTCTTCCATTAGCATGAACATTGCAAAGGCCTCATCAACAGCAAGGTGTGATGAAGGGATTCTTACAGCAAGGGAAGCGTCATCAACCTTGTTGTAAATGCATGTGTTCATTACAAAATATCTGAAATTAAGCACAAATGAAGTCAAGACAATATTGAAAAGAGTTGCCCCTTGAGCCAACATGGTAGCTATCATGATCTGTCCGGCACCTGCATAAATGAGTACAGACATTGAAACTGTCTCAAATGGAGTAAGACCTGCCTTAATAGCTAAAGCGGCATATCCGATTCCCATTGGAATGTATCCAAATGTGATTGGAATACCTAACCTTAAACCATGCACAAACTTTTCCTTTCTAGTTATTCAAAACACATCCATAAAATAAAATATAATAAAAAATAAGAATTCCTGATAAAATATCAAAAATAAAAGTATAGAATAATATTAGTCAAATAGACTAATAAATCTTATGTTAGAGAAGAATAAGAAAAATAATTAGAACTTATTATTGTTTACTAATCTTTTTACATCAAATACTGCAGTGCTTGCAACTGCCATAACTGCCATTACCCCTGCTTGAATCGGATCTGTAACAATCAAATCAGCCTCATCTGTTACGCTTCCAGGCATATTCAAAGTGATGACAATCAAGTCCTCATGCTTTTCCTTTAACTTTCTTACAGTTTCAGTGATCTTACCGCCCATCAGGGACCCTGCAAGAACAAGCACACCAACACGAGGCAATCTGTTTACTGCATCAACTGCTTCTGCAATATTCTCTTCGCCAACTAAAGGAATAGTATCCACACTTATACGCTCTCCACGTATATTATGTCTATCTGCTTCTGTAATAGCACCAACTGCAACTTGAGATACTTGAGCTCCGCCACCAAAAATAAGGACCCTTTTACCGAAAATGTCATTTAAGGAACCATGAATTTCAATGTCTAAAATAAAGTCTTTAGACTCTAGGTCTTCGATTAATTCATCGAGTTTCTCAACATGATCAAGCTCTAGATTCAATGTCCCAACATCATCCTTTACGTATAGATGAACATAGGAAATATTGATTCCATGACTTGAAAGAATGTCTGTTATCTCATCAAGAACTCCTTTCTCTTCTTTAGTTGTAATTGTTAAAGAAATACTATTCATAATATTACCTAATAATACTTAAAATATTCAATTATTTAAAGATTATCAAAAATCCAAAAAAGATTAATTGAAAATAGAATAATCAAGACACTATTTTCAAAAATATAAAAATGCTAAAAAGGTTAATTGAAGATAAAAATTTTTTTTAAAGACTTCTATTTATGAGGAAAATTATGAAGTTTATCCCCAATTAATCCAATTTAGCCTTTAACGCATCCAATTCAGCATGCGCTTTCTTATATAAATTTAAATAGCTGTCATGTTCACTGACAGGAATGACCTTAAGACCTAACTTTTCATACTCTTCAATGTAAGATCCGTCAAACACTGGAATCTCAAACTTAATCTCTTCAGCGGTTTCATTGACAATAATCAAATCCCTGTAAGGGAAATCATATTCCACAATGTATCCTCCAAGACTCATGATATGATAAGGTCTGATTACGAATTTCATATAAAATCACCACGTTAAAATTTAGAATAATGCAATGACCATAGCCAATACTCCAAGTGCAGAAGTCACCAATATTGTAGGATATAATTGCCTGTTAGTGAATATTGGGGAGAATGCACTGACGATTGCCATAATGACAGGAAGCAACAATGATACGATAATGCATACAATGAATTTAAGTGAGAAGAGTTCTGGTGCAACACCTAAGAACAATACACAATACATTAAACCTAAAGTGAATATCAAGAATCCTCTGGTTAAGTAAACAAATGATCTGTATTTTGAAGCAAGTTCCATATATGGCCCTTCAATTACATCAGATTTTGCCTTGATGTAGGAGAATGGATATTCATTCAACAGAATCATGTATCCAATAAAGAACACTACAGTTCCGATAATACCTGCTAAAGTGAATAGGAACGGTCCGTTAGCTTGCTGATAAGCTACAATGTCAGCTAAGTAAATGCTTTTGGATAATGCTGCAGGTATGAATAAAGCCAAATACAATGGGAATGAACCGAATATAATCATCCTAAGTGACCTGTTTGAACTGATGTCTTCAATGGATGATACAAGCAATCCTTGTCTTTCAGCACCTTTTGCATAGTCTGGGAACCTTAAGTTAATGCTCATTACTGATTTGGATAAGGAACCCATTAAAACATAAGCGATTTCTTCAACTTTTAAGAATCCAACAATAGCTATTAAGCTAGCGAAAGCCATGAATTGATAATTCTCAGGCATCAATGCCAAGAATACTGCGAGCACTGCAATGAAACATAAGATAGGCATTGCCTTATATAATCCTGGTGCTGGAGAGTTAGGTTTTATGTTCTCCTTAAACAGGAACTTTATTGATGCCCATAGCCCAGGACTTGTAACTGGAGGCCCGATTCTTTGTTGAATCCTTGCTTGAACATATTTCCTTTCAATTCCAGGAATCAAAACACCTATGAACAAAGCTATGATAAGTGTTAGGATAACCTCTAAAATTGAAATAAGTGATATTTCATAAGCCATTTCTCTTTCCTCATAATAATTTTTAATTAACCGTTAAACGTAAATTTGAATAATTTAATTTTAAATGAATATTGGATATCAATTTAGACCCAAATTATAATTAAATCTAATGAATATTGGATTTCAAAATTGATTTATCCAACTTGTTATTGTTTGTATCATAAACCTCTATTGCCCTATCAGAACAAGTAAAGCATGGGTCGCACTGTACAATACATAACTGGCCATCAGTGATGTGGTTGTCAATGCATGCGTATTGCATAGCTCCAATATTACTCATTGAAGGAGTCCTAATTATAGAATGACGCACTCTTCCGTCTTCAATTGCATAGGAGTGATACAATGTTCCCCTTGGAACTTCAATATAGCTTTCAATCAAGCCAGTGTCCACCATTTCCCAAGACCTGTCCGTGATCTTTCCTTCAGGCAAGTCCCTAATGGCTTGGCGAATGATCTTGATTGCTTCAAATATTTCAAAGACTCTCATAAGAAGTTGAGCTTTCACATCACAGGTATCTTGAGTGATAATGTCATAATCAAAGTTATCATACTCATACATGTCTGTTCTCAAGTCCCTTTTCACACCAGTAGCACGTAATGTAGGGCCACTGCAAGCTAATTTAATTGCCTGTTCCTGTGGAATGTATCCGGTGCCGGTAATCCTTGACAATACAATTGAATCATGAACGAACCTGTCAGCAAAATCTGCAACGTTCTTTTCAACCAAGTCCATTCCATCCAATATCCTGCGGATTCTATTGTCATCCAATTCACATCTTGGCCTTACACCACCTATGATGGAACAGCCGTATTGGACACGGTTTCCTCCAATCATTCCCAAAAGTTCCATGATGGTTTCCCTAATGAAGAAAACTCTCATGGAGAATGTTTCATGAGCCAAGGTTTCGCAACCGTGACCTAAGTACAATAAGTGACTGTGCAATCTTTCAAGCTCTCCAACGATTACACGAATATAAACCGCTCTGTCAGGCACTTCAACGCCAAGACCTTTCTCAGCAGTTCTTACAGAATTCCATGTATGTGAGTTTGAACAGATACCACAAATCTTTTCTGTAAGCATATTTGCCTTTTCAACTGGAAGACCTTCCATAATACGCTCAATACCTCTGTGGTTTACACCAATTGTGATTTCCGCATCCTTAATGATCTCATCCTCTACGAAAAATCTAACCCTATAAGGTTCTAAAGCAGCAGGGTGAACCGTACCCATTTGAATCTCAGTTTCTATGATTTCCTGCTTTTTAGCTTTCTTTTCTTCCATTTCATCATCCCTTTAATGAATAAATAAAAATAATCTCTTAAATCCACCTATTAGTCCGCATTCAATAAATGCGGTAAAGATGCAACTACTCCTGCCAATACATCTTGAGGCCTTACAGCACATCCTGGAATCTTAGCATCAACAGGAATCACGTTTTCAACAGGCCCTTCAATTTCCTCTGAAGGAATGTCACCATAACAGTTCTTATAGACACCACCCATCACAGCACAAGCGCCTGCTGCAACAACAAGCTTTGGATTTGGAATGGCATTATAGATATCCTCCAATGGCTTTCTATTGTCATGAGTGACTGGTCCTGTTACAACAAGAATATCTGCTTCACGAGGGTTCCATGTTAAAAAGACACCATATTGCTCCATATCAAATTTAGGAGATAAAACTGCATTTACAATTTCAATATCACATCCATTGCATCCGCCAGTATAGACCAGCATGATATGGATTGCTTTTGACCTTGAAAGTGTTTTAAGACTCATCTATTCACCTCCCTCATCTTCAGAAACTTTATCAATTTTAGCATCTGAAACCTCTTCATTCAATTCAGCGCTTCGTTGAACATCTTTCTCATACTTTTCATTAATGTTATCTTGAATGTCCTTTATCTTGGATACCTTATCAAGAGCTACACCAACATTTTCAATTTTCTCATCCTCTTGAACAATATTTTCAGACAACAATGACTTGTCGGACAAGTATTGTGCAATGAATGCAATCTTGTCATGGGATATCTTGATAGGTTCCTCTAAGAGTTCACTTGTGTCAACATTGATCTCACCGACATTTCCAGGGTGAATGGTTCCTGCCTCTTCAAAGAATGAATAGATTGGACAGAAATCATGACACCAATAGCAAACTACACATTTTAAAGGATCAAGTTCCGGAACTTCGGTTTTCACCCATCCTTCCTTAAGCTTTACAGGGTTTTGCAGAGGTTTCATTGTAACTGCACCGGTTGGACAGACATTTGCACAACCTCCGCAACCGATACATGCTTCCTCATCCACCTTCTTGTCAGGTTCAACTGTTCCTGTCAAGATGGCATTACGGAGTTCCATGTCAGTCACTCTGTCTGCAGCAAAGAGAATTCTTTTGAAATTAGTGTAAGCTCCATTAAGCATAATCTTCAATACATCTTTCATAATTACCTTTCCTCCTAATTCACCCTTTCAAACTCTCTTTCGAAAATAAATGACTTAGATGGGCAGATATTCATACATGCTCCACAGTAAATACATTTATCGTCATCGACAACAAATTTAAGATTCTTGTTCTTTGTTCCGAGATTGACTTCATCACTTGGAATTTCAACTGTATAAATCGCTTCCTCTGGACAGATGTCCTTGCATAATCCGCATTTTACACACAAGTTATCATCAATGTAATTGAATCCTCCAGAGATTTCATACTTGACGCTTGTTGTTTTTGGAATTGCATCCTTAGGACAGTGAATTGCACAGGTTTCACACATGATACATTTATCCAAATCAACATTGATTGCCCCTCTTTGAAGGGTTATAGCATCTTCTGGACAAAGTTCAGCACATATGCCGCATGAAATGCAGTCATCACGGACTTCTCCATTCCAAGAGATTACTTGGAAGCTTCTTGCCTCTTCCTTACATTCATTAACACATTTTCCACAGGATACACAGTATCCAAAGAGTTTATTGTCTTCGCTTTCTGTTAATGATGAAACAGGACAGTTGTAAATTGCTTCAAGACGTTTAGCCTTATTCTCTTCAGTATCCTCATCAAGTGAAGGGTCATATCTCAATGCATTTTCATCCCTGATGAGTGCTGGGCTATCAAATGTCTCTTTACATAATCCGCAATTAAGGCAACTTACAATGCTTCCTTCAGCATTTGAATACAAGGTGTCGTCCTTAATGCTTCTTTTTATCTTAAAGTCATCAACACATAATGCATCATTGATACAGTTTTCAACACAGGCCAAGCACAAGGTACAAATGCTCTTATCGTACTCGCCATCTTTCAATGCACCGGTAGGACAGACATCTTCACATACCTTGCATCCTACACAGTATCCTTCATCCTGTATAATGACTTCAATTGATCTGGTAGGACAGTAGTAAGCACATCTTCCACATTTCACACATTTCTCGCTATCGGTGCTGATGCAAATCCTGTCAGCGGTCTTGTCGGATTTTACAGGAAGCTTCATGCTCTCTATCTTCTTGACTCCTGCACCGAATCCAACTGTGTTTGCAACCATTTTCAATGAATTGAGCAAGACTTTCTGCTTGTCTAGAACAAGGTTATCGGTATCAACTCTTGCCTTTTTAGTACAGACATCTTCACAAACACCACAACGTGAACAGATACCTTTAACTATTCCATCATCAAGATGAATGCTTTCTATAGGGCAAGTGAATTCACAAACACCACAACCATTACATTTTGCCCTATCTACCACATATCCTCCGTATTTGTTCTTGAATATAGCATGATTTGGACAAGCTTCGAAACAAGCACCACAACACATACAGCTAAAAGCCTTATTATCAACAAAGCGTATTGCTTCACTTGGACAATTTCTTATACAATCTCCTTGTCCATCACACTTATTAGTTGTTAAATACATGATTCTTCTCCTTAATAATAAGTAAGACCATTAATAATCCCAATACCTAATGATCTCCTTTCGCTCGTCCTCCTAATAATGCACTGCCTATCAATACGCCAATGACCGCTCCCAAAAAGGTGGTTGCAATTGGCAAATCATTATAAACAGGGAATTGTCCTAATCCATAAGACATTATCAGAACACCAATTATAAGGGCTAAAATTCCACTTGCTGTAAACTTAAAGCTATTGTCCAGATTCAAGTGAACCCTTGAACCTACAATGAATCCGAATATGATTGCAATGATAACCGGTCCGATTACAATATTAGCGATACTCATTCCTCTTCCTCCGCTAATTTCTTAAATTGTGAAAATGCAATTACCACTGCACTTAAACCTACAAGAACCTTGAGTCCTACTGCAATGTTCAAGTAAGGAACGATTCCTGCATGGGTTAAATCCGGATATGAGAATAATGTCGCAATAGCTTGAGGCACTTGTCCATAAAGGTTTCCACCTACATTGTAAAGGTATGAACCGGTCAATGCAAGTCCTGCCAAACCAATCAATACATAAGCCAATGCACCAATTGATTCTAAAGTGGAAATGAACCTGTGAGACAATTTCAATGGGGTGCCGTCTACACCATAAACAATAACACAGAATATGATTGCCCCTGCAATCATAGCTCCACCTTGGAAACCTCCACCAGGAGTGATGTGTCCTCCCAAAATGGTCATGATACCTAAAGCGATAATCACAATAGCTATTGGAAGAGCCATAATCTTCAATATAGGGCTGCTGTCATTCTTATTCCAATTTGGAGATTTTTTTCCTTCAGCCATCATTCATCATCTCCTTCATTAATATCAGAATTTATGTTCTTGTCTAAAATCTTTCCTTTACCGAATACAAGCAATACAACAAGGACTGCAGTAACAAGAATCAATGATTCTCCTAAAGTATCAAATGCTCTCCAATCGAATACAACCAAAGTAACCATGTTTGGAGCAAGCTGTGTTCCAATGGCATTGTAAACCAAGCTTATTCCAGGTTGAATCAAGCTCTTGAATCCATATATTGCATCGAATAATGTTGATGCAAAAATGATTGCTGCCAATACCATAATGAGTGATCTAATACTAGTAATTTTATCAGACATACTTTAACCCCCAATAAATTACTGCAACTAAAATTCCAAGAACTATGACAACATAGAATGTCATTTTTTCCAAGGAATCTGATTGCTCGGATTTTATCTTTCCTGCAAGAGGCATGTTTGTAAAGAATAAAACTGCAACTAAAAGCACTACAACAATTGAAGCGACTACACTGACATGCCTTAGGAATAATGCTGCAAGAATCAATGAAACAAATATCAGGAATTCAGCAGCTATTGCACCTGAAACATTGTCCATAGTTGTAGGGTCTTTAGATAAACTTGACTTAAGTCCTTTAATTGAATCTAGGAATTTTTGATATAAAGCCATCAGATCAATCCTCCTGCAAATGGAATGAATACATCAGTCACTATATTCGGGAAAATACCTAAAGCCAAACAGATTATAAGCAATACAGCTACAGAGAAAACGGTAGCCTTTGGAATCTTGTCATGAGCAAACTTCAAGTCCTTTGGCTTAGGCTGCAAGTAAACTGTATGGAACGCCTTAACGAATGTGAAGAATATCACTACACTTACAATGATTGCAAGAACTGCAAGTTCAGTGTATCCTGCATCCAATGCAGCTTGCACAAGCATCAATTTACTTTGGAAACCATTGAATGGCGGAACACCTGCTAAAGCGAATCCTCCAAGCAATACCATAATTGCCATCTTTGAATCAACTGCAATCAATCCACCTAACTTTCTTGTATCGGATGTTTTTGTAAGGTAGTACACAGTACCGAATCCGATGAATAACAATGCAGTTATGACAATTTCATTTGCTGCCTGGAACAATGCCGCTGCAATTGAATATTGTGTTCCTATACCAAAACCTAATGCAATGAAACCAAGTTCCCCTACTGCAAGGAATGCTATCATTCTTCTAAAGTCTACCTCCATTGCAGACATTGCAATGCTTAAAGCCATTGCAAGAATAGCAAATACGATTATTGCTGTATTGAAGTAAGGGATATATGCGAATATCTTATACATTGCAATTCCAAATGCGAGCATGCACAATACTGAAAATCCTTGCAATATTGCAGACCCGTTAGGTCTTGCTTTTGAGTAAACAGCTGATTTGATAGTGTGGAATGGAGGCAATCCTGCTGAATATAGCCATCCAAACAATATCAATGCAAAACCGATTACCAAGCTTGGAGCATAAGGGTTTACATAGTTGTTGCTTATTGCAAAGATAATATCGTTGATGTTTACTGAACCGATTGTTCCAAGAATGAATCCAATACCTAACAATAGCATTGGTCCGCCTATTGCACCTAAAATCAAGTATTTCAAAGCGATTTCATAATTGTCTTCAGTGCTTGAAGCTATAATGATACCAACTTGGGTTAAAGCTGTAATTTCAAAGAAAACATACATATTGAAAATATCGTTGGATAACATCAATGCAGTTACAGATGCTATACCCATAAAGATAAGGTATAAGTAAGGGCCAGACACTTCCTTTTTCTCAGAGAAGTATGTCAATACTGCCAAAAATGCAACGATGCCCATTAGGAATATGAATATCCTTTCAATATTTTCAAAGACATAAACAATACCAGTATTGTAGCTAGCTACAAGAGTGCCAACTAAGTTTGATGGAAGTGAGTTTGCAAGAAGAGCTGGGTCGTGACCTCCGAAGTATTGGATGCCGACAGCTGCAATGATTGCAATAATAGGAATTGCAATAGCCACTACAATTGAAATGGCCTTTACGGTTTTGTCCTTTCCACCAAATATGTTAACTATTAAAGCAGCCAATATTGGAATGACAACCATTAAAGGAATCAGGTAATTCATTTCTCATCCCCCATCATTTCAGATACGCTTAAGGTCCCATGCTTTCTGTATAAAACCATAGCTAAAGCCAACATCACTGCTAAAGTACTTGCACCAATTACAATACTTGTGAGAACTAATGCTTGAGGCAAAGGATATGCTGCATTTGCTGCAAACCAGTCTGCAGTCATGCCTGGCAAGAAGATAGGCACGACTCCGCCTGCTTTAAACCCTAAGCAGATTAGGAATAGGTTTACACCTTCCTCAATGAAAGCAATACCAATAATCTTTTTGATTAGATTATCAATGAAGATTGCTGCAAATAGTCCAATAATTATAAATGCACCAGAAGCGAATAAAGAAGCCAATTGAATATCCATCATAACTATGCCTCCTCCCTTCTAGTTTTTAAAACAGCTAATGCGATAAATACCGGCACAATAGCCCCTTCTACAATAGCTTGAGTTAAAGCTACATCAGGAGCAAGCAAGATCTGGAATAAGAACGCTACACAGAATCCAGAAATACCAGTTAAAATAGCTGCCTTAAGCAAGTCATTTTGTAAAAGTGCGATAATAGCGCTTACAACTGCAACAAAAATCACTATATATTCAATCATTGCCATCATCCTCACTTTTTTCATCTAAATTCTCATCAATACTTGAATCATCACTCATATCCAAATTATCTTCAAGAAGCACTTCATCAACCAAATCGGTTTCATCTTCATCTTCTTCCTCATCAGAAGTTTCTTCAAGATTTGGATTAAGTACTGGATTATTAAGAGTATCTTCACTATGGAAATAAGCATTAGCTAATGCATGAGCCAATAATGGCGCTAGGAATAAATAAATAAGGGCAAATAAAGGTTGACCTAAAGCAAGGAATGCAATTATTCCTGCAATATCAACAATACCTAAAATATGAATTCTAGCGTATACTACATTATCTAAATTTCTATCAATTCTTAAAACACCTACTACTGCAATCAATATCAAAAGTGCAGAAATGACAAGCAAGATTGATTGAATCATATTGATTATACCAGGATCAATTCCAAACATCATTTATGCCCTCCTCATAACTGCTGCATAAGCTATTGTTCCAACAATACCTAATAGAAGCAATGCTAGAGCAATATCCTTGAAAAATCCGATATTAAATATTGTACCGACTGTTATAAGTAGCAAAGTAAGTGCTAAAGTAAATGAAGAAGTACCTATAAGTCCCATAGATGTAGATTTATATGTAATAATCCTCAATGTTGCAATTAGAAATACAATCAATGCAACTATTAAAAAACACTCAGAAATCAATAAAATATCCATTATCATCACATTCTATGATTATAAATTTACACAATAAACATAAATTTGAAAATTAAATCGCTTATTTTTATCATTTTTTTATCATTTTAAAAATCAAACCAATTATTAAAATGAATTTAAAATGATTTTTAGAAATTATTCTAGCATTCCCTTAATGTAAGGTTCAAACGGAATAATATCCTTAACGTCTCTTGGAGCAATAACTGCAACCTTTATGACTTGATTTTCACTATCCAAGTCCACAGACAATGTTCCAGGAGTCAAGGTAATGCTGTTGGCCAAAATTGTTTGGGATATTGGTCTTTTAAGTTCAGTGTCAATATCAATCACAATAGGCTCAAATCCATCAGTCTTGAAGACTCTTAAAGCCATATCTATTGTGGATTTGATAATCTCTAAAATAAGAACCACTAAATAAGCAATCGCATAATAAATTCTACTTAAAAACATTAAAATAACCCCATAATGTTTTAAATTATAATAATATTTACAATAAGTCAAAAACTTGTCGAAAATTAGTTAAAATTTTTTAACAAATCATAACAAATCATGATAAATTATCATAAATATTCATGACACTTTTATGACAAAATCCTGCGCAGAAAAATATGCAATAAAAGCACCATATAAATTATATATAATGATAGTAAAAAAATTAATTTTTTTATTATATTATAAATACTATTATTTATCATGATTATTTATTATAAATCTTTTTATAATTTTCATGAAAATTCAATGATAAACGTAGATAGTAATACTAAATATAAAAAAAATATTAAAAAATAATTGAAAATTCATAAGAAATTTATTGAAAAATCAGCGAAAAAGAGATAAGAAATTTAGGTAAATCAATAGCTTGTTAGGAAACAATAAAATAAACATCCCCATTAAAATCAAAAAGAGTGAAACACCGAATTTCTTATGATATTCCTTATCTTTAAATGGGCTGAATGCCTTCACTCCTGAAGGAGTGAAAGAGTCCAATATAATATGACTGCATAAACCGAAAAATATTGAAAATGCAAGCAATGTCAAATTGATCTTCAATGGAGGAATGAACCCCATATTTACTGCCACCACCAAAACGGCAATTGCCACTAAAAATACAGGAGACAGTCTTTTATTAAGAAACAGCAATGCTAAAGCAATTATCAATATCAATAAAATCATAAGGTTTCTTGAATTGTTGAAGTCCAAATCATAGGAAGACAATCCCATTCCAAAAAAGAGAAACAGTGATAGGAAAACAGTGATGAGAAATGCACCTAAAATAGAATGGGTAAATCCTCTATGGCTTGAAACCAGAAATATGCCTCCAAGCAAAATGATCACAAGGCCTAAATAATAAGGCAATCCCAGAAAATACAAAAAACATAAAACCAATGCTCCAAGAGCTATGATTGTGATGACATGGTTTCTTTTGAACTCATGGTCAAAGTCTGGAATATTTGCTGAGATTACCGCTAATGCAATAGCCAAAGGATCATAAAACATGAATAGAGAAAGAATAAATGCAAATATCGTATGGCCTTTATAAGAGGAAATACTAACACATCCTATTTAATTAACATACTCCATAACACTCCATGCAAGTATGTTTATTGAATATTTGATTTTAAGCTAATATAAACTAAATGAGAGCATTTGAGAAGTAATAATGATAAATAGTTTACAGTAAAAAAAAAAAGTAGGATATGTTAAAATTGTTAAAATTAGATTAAAATATGTTAAAATTGTTAAAATTAGATTAAAATATGTTAAAATTGTTAAATTAGATTAAATATGTTAAATAGATTATTTGGATGAATTAATCGATTATTCCAAAGTATTCTAAAAATGCTTTCATCTGCAAATAGGACCTTTTGCAGATTTTCTCATTAGAATATCCAATAGCTGATAAGACCTCACAGGTTACTGCAGGAATCTGAATCAGATTCGCCTCATCTTCAAGAGCCCCTTTGAATGGAACGCCCGCACTTGGGTATAATATCTTTTCAGAACCTACCCTTTCAGAAATATGCTCTGCTATGAAATAGCTTTTGGAGCAAGGGACTTTAGTGCAAAAGATTCCTTCTTTACCTGGATTGGAATTAGGTGCAGATGAATGGAAATCGCCTATAGCAGAAACTTCCAAATCCTTAGCCTTTTTTAGAATTATATTTGTAACTGTATGAGGCAAATGAGCAGACCTATTCAAGTCAATTCCATCAAGATACCTTGAATTTTCCATAGTGCTCTTTGGGGATGCAAATGGTATGGCATAAACAGTGCCATTCAACTTTCCATTTAAATCCAAATCATAAATATGATCTATCAAGTTCAAAGCAGCAATTTGAGGAGCCAATTCATTCCCATGAACTCCTGCAACAAACATGACTTTAGTAGGCCCATCTCCAATCTTAAGCATAGGAGTTCCCTTTATGGCCTGATTTATGATAAATTTAGAATTGTCTGACAATTCAATGTTATTGAATATGTTTCTGTTAGCGGATATGAATCCTCCGCTTTCAGAAGAAATAATCTCCAATTCCAAATCGTTTCTATTTAAATCATCCATCAAATCGCCTTTTAAAAAAGTATTTAATCTTTAAAAATAACTTTAATTTATCTTTAATCTACAATTAATTTTATCTTTAAAAATAAGTATTCTAAATCAATAATTTATTTATTTTTTATTTTATTTAAACTTAAAAAATATATATTATAAAAAACAAAAGTTAAAGTATGATTTAAACTTAAATTATAATGAATTACATATTAATTATGAAATTTAAAAATAAATTTAATTTAATTTACTAAATAAAAAAGTGATAATATGGAAAAAGTCGTTCTTGCATTCAGTGGAGGATTAGACACCACTGTATGTGTTAAATTATTGGAAGAAGAATATAATTATGAAGTAGTGACTGCATGTGTTGATGTTGGACAACCAGCAGAAGAATTGCAAAAATCCCAAAATTCTGCAGACAAAATCAATACTGGTAAACACTACATTATTGATGCTAAAGACGAATTTGCAAATGAATACATTGCAAGAGGAATCAAGGCAAATGCAGAATACGAAGGATACCCATTAAGCACTGCACTTGCAAGACCTTTAATTGCAATGAAAATCATTGAAATTGCAGAAAAAGAAGGTGCAACTGCAATTGCACACGGTTGTACAGGTAAAGGAAATGACCAATTCAGATTTGAAGCTATCATCAGATCCATGTCTGACTTTAAGATCATTGCTCCAATCAGAGAAATGAACTTGACAAGAACTGAAGAAGTGGCTTATGCAAAAGAGCATGGATTAAACTTATCCTATGATAAAATCTACAGTATTGATGAAAACCTTTGGGGAAGAGCTATTGAAGGGGATGTGCTTGAAGACCCTGCAAACGAGCCACCTAAAGAAATCTATGAATGGACCAAATCTGCTGAAGACGCTAAAGACACCCCAACCAAAGTGAGCATTGAATTTGAAGAAGGTGTTCCAGTAGCTATCAATGGAGAAATGATGGGCCTTGTAGACTTAATCAACAAGGCAAATGAAATTGCTGGTGAAAACGGTGTAGGTAGAGTTGACATAATCGAAAACAGAATGATTGGTCTTAAAAGTAGAGAAACCTACGAAGTTCCCGGTGCTAAATTATTGATTGCTGCTCACAAGGCTTTAGAGCAATTGGTCTTGACTGTAGATGAATTAAGATTTGCAGATTACATGAGCACATTGTATGCTGATTTAGTTTACGAAGCATTATGGCAAGAGCCTTTAAGAGAAGACCTCGACCAAGCTTTCGACCACATGCAAAGAAGAGTTAGCGGAGAAGTTGTAATGAAATTATTCAAAGGTTCCATTCAGCCATTAAGCAGAAAATCACCTTTCAGCTTACATAGCATTGAACAAATCACCTTTGAAGACAAGGAAACCGACCAAAGAGAAATCGAAGGCATGATCAAGTACCATGGTCTCCAAGCTGCTAACTATCAAAAATTAAATAGATAAATGATTTTATCTATTTTCATTTTCTTTTTTTTACAAATTCTTTAAGACTTAACCTATAAAAGTGATATTTCTATTAATAAACAAAGATAATCTATTTTTTTAAAATATTAAAATAAATTTAATAAATTTGTAAAATAATGTATTATTTATGATTTTTTAAATGAAAATTAAACAATTGAAAATCATGCACTATGCAAAAACTTTATAAACATGAAAAAATAATAATAATAAACAGAGAATAATATGTACTCAATTACATATCACCCCCTTTACATATGTTTTTTTTAAAAATTAAACCTTTGCATATTATTCTCGCCTTTTATTATACTATTTTCACTTTTTTTAATTAATAAAGACTATACTTAACTTTTTCATTTAATTTTTTAAAAAAATTTTAAATCAGCTGTGAAAAAACTTTAAGTTATCTGTTAAAAAACTATAAATTATTTCTAAAAAAGACTTTAAATTATCTGTTAGAAAAAAATTTAAATAAATATTAAAAAAGAAAGATTATTTTCTTAAATCAAAATCTAATGATTCTTCAACTAATTCAATACTGTCCAATGTATTTTCTGTCTTATAAACAAGAATCTCTACACCTTCATCGTATGCCTTGTTTAAAGTTTCACTGAATTTGGGATCATTTTCCCAATTAGGCCTGAAGCTATTTCCATTAGGATGCTCCACCAAGAAGAATACAACTGACCTAATTCCTTCTTTTTTAAGTGAAATAAGTTCTTCCAAGTGTTTTCTGCCTCTTTCAGTAGGGGCATCTGGAAATTGTGCAACTCCATCCTTTATTAAAGTGACTGACTTTACTTCAACGTAAGTTTCATCAACTATATTGTTTGAATCCTCATTAGCCAAATAAATGTCAATTCTTGAATTTCCAATTGACTTTTCAGATTCTAGAATAGAATAAGATGATAATTCCTTAATTTTCCCCCTCTTGATTGCATCAAAGACTATTTTATTAGCCTCCTGAGAAAACATGGCAACAAGAGCCCCATTATTTTCAACAAAATACAAGGAATACTTGGTCTTTCTATTAGGATTATCACTTGGCTTAAGGTAAACGGTGGCACCATTAATCAATAGCTCCTTGCATCTTCCAGTATTTGGCAAGTGTGCTTTGACTATTTCTCCATCAAGTTCCACTTCCACGATAAAACGATTGGCCCTATTCCTAAAAATGGCTTTTACTAAATCAGTCAATTAAATCACTCAACAAAAAGATAAAAAATAAAATTAAAAATCAATTCATCCAATTAAATCACTCAACAAAAAGATAAAAAATAAAATTAAAAATCAATTCATCCAATTAAATCACTCATCACAGCACCTAAGTACTGAGTCAGGTCTTGTGCTCCAAATCCATACCCTTGAGCTTCGTAAGCTAAATCTCCTGCCTTTCCATTGAGATATGGTGCCAATAATGCTGCATCAAAACTATTCAGACCTTGAGACAATAGACTGAGACAGATTCCTGCCAAAGCATCTCCAGTTCCGCCAACAGTCATTCCAGGATTTCCAGTTCTATTGATTTTCAACCTATTCCCATTAAAGATAAAATCATATTTTCCTTTTAGAATAACTGAGCCATTGATGTTCTTTGTAATCTTATGCAAACTGTCAATCTTATTATTCACTTTAACAAAGTCCAAATTGTCTTTATCGTCCATTTTAACTGCTTTTTCAAGTTTGCCCATATCCTCTTTTGGAATGTTTTTAAAGAAAGACTTGAACTCGGACAAATGTGGTGTGATAATCAAATCCTCTCTTTTGGAAACTATAGATAAATCAACTAATTTCAATGCATCTGCATCCAAGACCAATGGCTTATCGATTTTCATAGCCAATACATTGAATAACTTAGCGGTTTCCTCTTCTTGACTTGAACCTGGTCCTAGTAAAACAGCATCGACTTTTGAAGCCATATCTAAAATATCCTCTAAGTCTTCAAGAGACAAATAATCTCCTTTTGCTTCCTTTACTATGAAATCTTCAGAGAATGATTTGATAGGAATAGCTGCATTCCTTGGAGTGTAAATGTAAGTCAAGTCAACGCCAGTTGCAATGGCTGCCTTAGCTGAGATTGCAGGTGCTCCGTAATAATCCTTGCTTCCCCCTACAATCAAGACCTTACCATTGTTTCCCTTATGTGAATCATCAGACCTATTCTTCAATCTTAATAAGTCTCCTCCTTCAACGAATAATTCCGCTTCAATAGGAATTCCAATGTCACAAGTGATCACTCCACCGGTCTTTTCCTCACCTGCCAATTTTACTCCCGTCTTGATTTTATGGAAACTTACAGTATAATCTGCATCTACAGCAATGTCATTTATTTCCCCAGTTAATGGATCCAAACCTGAAGGACCATCCACTGCTATTTTTATGCCTTCCAACTCATTAATCAGTTCAACGGTTTTTCTTACCTTAGTTCTTAATTTTCCCTTGATTCCTGTTCCAAGCAAACAGTCAAGTACAATATATTCAGTGTTGGAACCAAAATCCAACCTATCCAAATCGGAAGAGTCTTTAATGAAGTCAACAGACAATCGTGAAATTCTCGGTTCCATATTCATGAGTATTTCCAGATTGGCCAATGCATCAGCAGACTTGATCTCATCGACACCATTTAGGCAGTAAACCTCCACTTCAAAGCCCCTGTTCAACAAATGTCTAGCAGCTACAAAACCGTCTCCACCGTTTCCTCCAGACCCTGTGAAGATTAAAATCTTTACAGGCTTTGAAAATTTAAAGGTTGAGAGGGTAGCAACCTCATCAGATAAGGATTTTCCTGCATTTTCCATCAAGCACAAGCGGGAAAGACCTAAATATTCACAATTATAATCTGTTGTCATCATGTCTATTGGATCCATTATTACACCTTCGTTAACTTTTGAATAAAAAATCGATTAAAATAATAATAAACATTATAATATATAATCATACTAATAATTAAATATAAGGACATGATTGAAAAACTAAAAATAAATGATTAAAAAATTAAAAAATCTAAAATAAAAAAATAAAAACTAAAAATTAATGATTAAAAAATTAAAAAATCTAAAATAAAAAAATAAAAACTAAAAATTAATGATAAAAAAATTAAAAAATCTAAAATAAAAAAATAAAAACTAAAAATTAATGATAAAAAGATTAAAAAAACCTTAAAACAAAAAAATAAAAACTAAAAAACCATGAATAACTAAAGTCTCTAAAAATTAAACTTAGTGAGGAATGAAAATGAATAGGCTAAATCTTATATTAGACCATATTAAAAAAGACAAAGCAGGCATCTATGGAATCCTTATTGTTGTCATTATTTTATCATATGGAATAATAGGCTCTATTCTAATTATGAAACTAAACCTTTATGATTCATTGTATTATACTATAATAACCATTGCTACAGTAGGGTATGGAGATATCATACCGATTACTCCATTGCAAAAGATTTTCAGTGTAACATTAGCCCTATCAGGAGTAGGGATTCTAGCTTACATCGTAACATTTATAATTAGTTCAGTTACACAAAACCTACATGATATAAGGAGTGGAAGGATTATGGAAAGAAAATTAGCTGAAATGGAAAATCATTATATTTTATGCGGTTTTGGAAGGGTAGGTATCGCAGTCTATGAGGAATTGATGAAAAGGAATCAGAAAGTAATTATTATTGAAAAGAATGAGAAAAAACTAGAGGATATTGAAGAAAACGAAAACGTGATTCTGCTTAATGCAAATGCTACTGAAGACAAGACCATTAAGAAACTTAATATTGATAAATCCTTAGGTGTAATAGTTACAACTGGAAGTGATGTTGACAATCTTTTTATCGTCCTTACAACAAGGGAGTTATATAATGATGCATGGATTGTTTCAAGGGCGAGCAAAAAGGAAAGCATAAAAAGACTAAAGCATGCTGGAGCAAACAAGGTCATCTCTCCTGAAGCAAGTGGTGGAACTGACATTTACTTCGCTTCTGTACAACCTAATCTAATTCATTTAACCGAAAAACATGGTGTGGATTTCATTGGAAAGGAATTGGAAATTCTTAGAAAATACAATTGCCATCTTGAAAACATAGAATACCATTTCCATGGAATCAGGACTCCTGTTTCAAGAACCATTGGTGTTTTGGACGAAAGTGAAGAAGATGCTTTCATTGAGAAAATCAATTCCAATAAGAATGTTAGAGAGTCTTTAAAAACCATTTACAGCACTGTAAATGAAGTTCATTCCCATTGGGTATCCGGTCCAGACAAATTCTATTTGAATAGGGCAATCGAAGAACTTAAAAATGAGGGAATTGTTTTGGGAGTTAACTTAAGCTTTGATGAAATAAATGAGTTTACTAAACAATTTAAAGAGTAAACTCTAACTCTTTTTTTAATATAAACTAATTAAAACTCAAAATCTATTTTCATTTCCATTAGATTCTCAGTTTCTTCAAGTTTATTAACTAGTCTTTCATCCAAATCAGGATTGTTGTCCTTATAATCGATTTCTCCAAATTCGCTTCTAGGTGAAAATGCCAAGCAATCTTTTTCTAAACTAAACTCATCACCATCATTTCCGACATTTCCACGAGCATCAAGCCTAATCCACCTATCTGAATCTTCAATATAGACCGTATTCAAGGCATGGACAATATGACCTAAACTATCATCCTCAGCTATTGTAAGGAGTTGATAACTGATTCCGGATGGAATTCCATTTGCTCTGAGAAGTGCTGCAAGAAGACATGATTTTGCCCAGCATATCCCTGTCCTATTTATTAATGCATCACTGGCTGTTCTTGAAACTATATTTGTTTGAATATCCCATGAGTGTGGAATTTCATCTCTGACAAAGATAAAAGCTCTTTTAATATAATCTGCATCATCACATGATTGATCTTTTAATTTTTGAACCTTTTCTTGAATATGTGGATTCATATAATCAATGCTTTTTGTCTCTAGCAAATATTCTTTCATTCGGACCATTCCTCTACCAATAATTGTAATGCAATTTCAAAAAATTTGTTAAAAAATGATAAAATAAATATAATAAAAAAAGAAAAAGAGTTGAGATAATAAAATTATCTCAAAATATCAATACACCATCTTAAGCTAATGTACTAATTTAATTAAATTTTAATGAATTACAGAATTATTCGAATAATTCGTGTAATTTCATGATGTAAGAACCTAATTTACCATCGAAGTTACCTGCACTGATTTCAAGTACACCGTCAACGGTACAAGCTGCCATAATACCTGCTTTCATAGCTGCTTTTACAGATTCTTCGTCTACACCGTCAATAACGATTTCAAATACACCGTCTGCATCTGGTCTGATGTCAGAGTCTACTTGGTCTTTTAAGGTTACACACATTTTTTCGTTAGTGGATGCGTTTAAGAATTTGGAATATTTGTTGGATCCTACTTTGGAACCGGAAGCAACCATACCACCAGGGAATGGGGTAATGGTACCAGGTACGTGGGAAATTGCTTTTACAGCTAATTGAGCTGCTTTTACTCCAGCCATTACATCTTTAGCTAAAATGAAGAAGTTTCCTCCAGCTACACCATCTTTGTAACCGAATTCGGATTCCACTAAGAAGTCACCAGACATGATAGGAATGGAGTGTACTTTTCTGCCGTCAATGCAGCATTCTTTTTCGTAACCGTCACCGAAGAATTTGAGTTTGTTACCGGTTTTTAAGGTTTCTTCAGATTCAAGTAAGTTGAATGCAGCTGCGGTAGGAGCGGTTAATACACACATACCGATTCTTTCCATTAATTCGTGATCGAGTGCTTTTTTACCACCTTGACAGATCATGATTGCGTAACCAGGTCTTCCATCAGGAGTACATTCAGCTGGTACAAAACAGTCAATACCTGCTTCAGCAGGACATCCAATTACAGAAGTTCCGTAACCAGTTGCTTCAGTTGCTGCGATTTTTGCAAGTCTTGGAGTTGCTGCAGTTACTAAGATTCTAGTTACTTTAATTCCGAAACCTTCTGCGAAAGTATCTTTAATTTCTACACCGTTAATTTCCATTTTTTCACCATTTAAATATTTAAATATTGAATTAGAATAAATTAAAATCTCGAGATTAATTTAAAAAAATTAAAGTTATCTAATTTATACTAATAATTAATTATATATTAATTCATTAAAATAAAGTTTCCTATTTGATTTCAAACATTTCTTTAGATAAAAAGTAAACTTTATTTAAAATATTTCCTAATATAATAAATATTATAATATGATTATAATTTAAAAGTAAATTAAGGTGTCTAAATGGAAAGAGAAAGCTATTATTTTTTACTTCTGCTGATTGCATTTGCAATATGCATTGGTGTCTTTTGGTTCCAGTTCAACAATGATGTGGCTACCTTTATGATAATCAACAATACTGAAGTTCAAGAAGGAGATACATTCAAGGGGGCATTGATTGATGCCTATGGAATGTCTGTGGCTAATAAAACAATTACATACCACAAGCCAGGATACCAAATGGGAACATTAGTGACTACGCAAACGGATGAAAACGGTGAATTCTTTATAGAAAATGCCCAATACCTGGAAGATGCAGGTAAAGATAATTATTATGGTGATTTCACCTTTGCAGGTGACGATAAGTATCAAGGATGCACATATACAGGAAATGTAACCGTAATACCAAATTAATTTTTAAAAAAATAGAGTTATTAATTTAGCTCTAAACCCCATTTAAAAATAGAAAAATTAAAAAAATAGGGCCATCTGGCTCTAAAACTTATTTTATCAGATTTATTTTTAGTTTTGAACTTTTTTTTCTAAAGATTCTTTTTCTTCACTCTCATCCAAGACTTCAAGTGGATCTTCATCTAACTTTTCATCTTCCAAGACTTCAAGAACCGCTTTTTCCTCTAAGTTTTCATCTTCCAAGACTTCAAGTGAAGCTTCCTCTTCATTAGAATCAGTGTCCTCGATTGCTACATCTTCTTTAGACAACTGTTCAATGGATTTGATATCTTCCTTATCGTTTTCATTCGATTCGGAAAGTGCGAATGCCTTGTCCAAAACACTGGTTCCAAACATCATTAGGCATATCAAACCAATAAATGTTGTCATCCAGAATGAAATCAATCTTTCAACAACAGTTGCTGCCGCACTGATTGAGGCCGTAATTCCTGCACTTGCATAGAAGAGAATCATTATACCATCTACAGCACCGAGACCACCAGGAAGGAGTGGCACCATACCAACAAATGATGCTAAAATAAAGACTTCACCAATAATGACTGGATTGACATTAGCTCCAAATGCTAAAAACACTACATAAACCCTTAATATTTCAAAAATCCAAATTACAAAAGATAATGGGAGGGCATAATATAATATGTTTTTATCTCTAAGCAACGCATTCATTCTAGCTTGGAAAGTTTTAACTGCCTCAATAATTCTTTTTTCAGTGTCTTCATTGAATTTCTTATAGAACCTGCGAACGATTTTAATAATCCATGAAGTGAGCTTTACGCCAAAAGATTCATTGATACATACATAAATCAATAAAATAACTGCTGCAGTAATCAGACAGACACAAATAATCAAGAAGGCAAGCAAAGTGATGTCCAATGAAAAACTAAACATTATTCCAATGATTGTCAAGATTGCAAGTATAACAAAAGGAAATGTATCTAAAGCCCTATCTGCAATTACAGTGGCAAAAGTGTCTTCAAATTTAAAATGGCCCTCTTTTGCCAAAAGATAAGCCCTTACAGGTTCTCCACCACCACGACCACTTGGAGTGATATTGTTTACAGCCAAGCTAACTAAAACCATAGGAAGTGATTTTTTCATTCCCAAATCCATATTAGCTGTCTTGTTGATGATGTTCCATCTCCATGTGTATAAAAAATAAGTAAAGATCTGTATAACAATAGCTAATAAAACAAGCCATAAATTAGATAGTTTCAGAGCTTCAATTACCTCATCTATACCTATAAAGTACAGCATAACACCCATTATTGCCAAACCGAATAATAAGAATATCAAGACTTTCTTGTTTTTCATTTTATCAACTACTGCTACTTTAATTATAGAAAATCATTTTGAAAAATTTGTAGATTAAATGATAAAAATAATCTCAACAATAAAATATTTAACAAATCTTTTATTTAAAATTATATATTTAACTTGGTATAGTTTGTAAGTATAAAAACAAAATAAAAAAATCAGCATCTTAACCCAGTATAGTTTGTATATATAAAAACTAAACTATAATAATATTTAAATATACAAAAGTATAATCAATATTTGTATGAAAAGGAAATATATTTCTAAAGCTGATTTATTGGTAGTGCTCCATTATTTAGGATACATAATGCAAGGATTAGGTATCGTTTTATTAGTCCCTATTCTAGTTGCATTAATCTACGGAGAGTACATTAAAGTTAGCGCCTTTTTCATTCCTTGTTTTATTTCATTCCTTTTAGGAACTGCTTTTACTAAAAAATTCAAGAATTACAACAAGCTTAGACTGAAACATGGAATGCTGATATCTTCCTTTGCATGGCTATGGGCTTCAATGATTGGAGCTTCAATCATGACCCTTTCATTAGATATCCACTTTGTCGATGCGCTTTTTGAAAACATGTCTGCATGGACAGGTAGTGGAATGACTTTTTTTGTAAACGTTGAAATTTTACCTAAATCTATCTTATTCTTGAGAAGTTTGGAACAATGGATAGGCGGATTGGGAATTGTAATCATATTTATCGGAATTCTAATCAGAGCAGGTACTGCTGCATCAAGATTATACAAATCAGAGGCAAGAGAGGAAAAGATCAAGCCGAACATTGCAAATACCTTAAGAAAAGCTTTGGAAATTTACTTGATTTATACCGCTGCAGGAATAATCCTCTTTATTTTGGCAGGACTTCCAATATTCGATGCAATAAATCTTACATTTACCAGCATTTCCACTGGAGGAATGTCAATTAAAAACGCAAATGTAGGATTCTATCAAAACAGCTTGGTTTACATAATCACTATGGCTTTAATGATTTTAGGCGCAACAAGCTTCTCCATCCACTATAAGATTGTCAAGACTAAAGGAAAATCTGTCTTAAAGGATGTGCAATTCCAATTGCTTATTTGCTTGATTCTTATTGCAAGCGCATTCATTTTAGTTACAAATAAAATGGTGCCTATCGAGGAATTGTTCACCATTGTTTCTGCAATCACAACCACTGGTGCAAATGTAGTTCCTCCTTATGAACTTGCAAGATGGAGCAGCGCTTCACTTATTGTTTTAATGGTTTTAATGCTTATTGGTGGTTCTTCTGGATCCACTGGCGGTGGTTTAAAGCTTATTAGGGTAATTACCGTACTAAAAGGAATGAACTTAACCGTAACCAACCTTGTCTCACCAGAAGGAAGAGTAGTCAGTACAAGAATTGGTGGAAAGAAGATCAACGAAAGAGAGATAAAAGAGGCATCTGCATATATGGTGATATTCCTGATGTTTCTGGTATGTGGGTGGATAATAATGACTCTCTATGGATATGACCCATTTACAGCATTATTTGACGTCATCTCTATACAGAGCAATAATGGATTAAGTACTGGAATTGTATTTGGCGGATTGCCAATGCCTGTGAAACTAACCCTGATCTTCCTGATGTGGATTGGCAGGTTAGAAATCATTCCTGTCTTAGTGGTCTTTAGAACCATCAGCGGATTAATAAATCCAAAGAGAAGAATTAAGAACATAAAGAAAAATGGTCCAATTGAATAAAAAATACCATTTTTCACCTTAAAAGCGCCTTAAAAGCACCTGAAAACACTTATTTTATTATTGTTTTAATAAATAAAAACTAACATTACGAAAGATTTATAAATATAAATTAAGATATTAAAACAATATGTTAATTTTCATAAAAAATATTGAAAATTACAACATAATTAATGATTATAAATATTAGTGATTTTTAAAAAAATTATAGTAATTTTTATTCATTGAAAAAAGTTTTTAGGTGTTTGTTATGTATATTGTGATTATGGGCGGAGGTCGTGTAGGGCTTTCCCTTGCAGACCGTTTAATCATTCATGGTTATGATGTAACAATTATTGAAAGCAATGATGACTTATGTGATCATGCTTCAGAGGAATTGGATGCAATGGTCATTTGTGGTAATGGAACCGATACAAAAACATTGGAAGAAGCGAATATTGAAGAGGCAGATGTTTTTGTAGCAACTACCGGTAATGATGAATCTAACTTATTGTCCTGTATTTTAGTTAAGGAATACACCGATGGAAAAATCATTGCTAGAGTAAGTAACCCTGACCACGAAGAGGCATTTAAGAAAGTTGGAATTGATAAGGTTATCAGTCCTGAAAGAACTGCAGCAGGATTCCTCGAGAAAGTTATTACTAGACCAAATGTAGCTGACTTAATGGCATTTGGTGCAGGTAATGCAGAGATTTTAGATATGACAATTAAAAATCCAAAGGTATTTGGAAAGAAAGTTTCTGAATTCTCTCCTACCAAGGATTACATTATCATTTCTAAGAATAATGACAATCACGAATTGGAAATTCCTCAACCGGATGACATATTAAGCAACGGAGATAAGATTTCAATTCTTGTAAAAAGGAATGCCTTTGAAAAAGCTGAAAAGAAATTTATGGGCGCTGGAGGATTATTCGGATTTTAAATCCCCAATCCCACTATTTTTTTATGAATGAACTATTCATTCGTAAATATTAAAACTAATTATTTTTTCAATAAAAAAAAGGAATAAAATAATTATTATCTTATTCCCATCATCATACAAGACATTTCGATATGCTGATTGCCGTTTTTTACCCAAGGGCCATGACCTGGAAGCAAATATTCAACATCCAACTCCTTTAAACGCATTAATGACTCCCTCATGTCATTAGGGTCTCCACCAATATCCATACGGCCTACTCCACCATTTGAAAAAATGGTATCTCCACTAATAAGAATCTCACCATCATATAATGAAATTCCCCCTTTGGTATGACCTGGAGTGTTTATAACTTCAAAATTAGCTATTTTATCTCCATCTTCAAGTTCAATATCCACATCATGCCTTCTGACAATTGAACCGAATAATGAGGAAACTGTCAATTCACTTTCAGGATCCCTAAGTGCAATTGCATCAATCCTATGGATAGCTATTTTTGCATTTGGGAAAAAGTCATTTCCACCAACATGGTCATAGTGGCAATGAGTGTTTACAATCAATTCTATATCATCAGGCTCAATGCCTATCTCTTTTATTTTTGAAAATAAGTTTGAATTGCTCTGACCAGTTCCTGCATCCACTAAAATGTAATCATATTCAGAATCTGAATCGGTATTATCAATCAGATAGGAATTGGAATCAGCCATTACACCTTCAATACAATAAACATTATTGATTTTTTCCATAATATCACTTAAAAAATTAATTTAAAATCTATTAAATATTCTTTAAGAAATAGTAAATAAACTTACCTAAAA
>Ga0129307_1001209_pt1 | contig 29779 bp, 28 predicted proteins | sample P1105metagenome_FD_94437 | JGI IMG/M metagenome (GOLD analysis project Ga0129307, IMG submission 94437) | Capybara group fecal microbial communities from Wisconsin, USA - P1105 metagenome | ecosystem: Host-associated > Mammals > Digestive system > Large intestine > Fecal | place: USA: Wisconsin...
AGAACAACGAGCAGACACTATCCCGATGTGGGGTGACGCTATTGTCTGGGGAGAACTGCACCGCTCTTCTGAATATCCTGTTTATTGGGACTAGCCACCAACTCTTTTTGTCCTATAACCCTCATATGGATATACGTTTATCAATCGTTGTAAGAATAACCGGGCGCTAGCGGCGCCCGGTCACGACATAGGTCGGTAAGTTTTTCTCGTTGTGGTGGGAGGCGATGATGCCGCCCGGGGATTGTCTGGAGAAGACACCGGTGAACTTGCCGTCGTAGCAGTACAGACCGGACATGTTGATGAACGGCGCGAAATCTCCGTCTTCAGCGAGATCGATGTTCGTTGTCGCGTACTGCGTGCAGTACTCCTGGCAGATGAAGCCGGTGCCGTACGCGGCGTTCACGGCGGATTCCCATTCCTCCTGGCTCACGGTGATCCCGGCGGTCACCCCGACCGAACCGAAATCGTCATATGGCTTGATGATGTAGGCGTCCTTGTTCGCGAGGACGTCTTCTTTGGATATGCCGGCGGAGGAGGCGGTGATGCCGTCCTCGGACAGGTCGACGGTGAGAGGGATGTGGGCGTCGATGAAGGCCGATTCCTCGTCGGTAAGGAATCGCTTTGTCTCCGAAAGATGCATCGCCAGGAACGTCCACTTCGTGTGCACGACCTGCGAACGGAACGCACCGCACAGGAACACGCGGCCGTCTTTCACGGCCTGCAGGAAGTCGGGGCAGCTGTCAAGGCGTCTTAATACGTCGCCGGTCACGGCGCGGCGGTAGACCGCATCGATCACCCAGCCCTCAGGCGAGTAGAGCAGTCCGTCTTTATAGACCATATCGCGCGCATCCACGACCTGGCAGAAGACGCCGGCCTTCTGGAATCGCCTTGCGAACTCTTCGAACTCACGCACCACGCCGCGGTCCATGAAGTCGGTGATCGCGATGTTGATGGTGTGAGGCGCCAGCCCGCGCGGATCGTTCCAGGTGTCATACAGACGCAGGAACGTCTCGATCCAGGGCGTGAACAGGTCAAAGTTCTCGAACGCATACTCCCGGATGACCGCCTGGTGGGCAGGGCTGTGGAAGTACGCCTTGTCCAGCACGTAGTCCTCGTTCATCGCGCTCGTGCCGTCGGTGTTGATCTCGCAGAACTTGTAGTCACCGGTCTCTTCGTTGTAGAAGATGTCAAAGCGCGCCATCGGAAGCAGGCTGTCGTATCCGGCATCGGTCAGGATCAGTTCCTCGCACTCTTTAGAGTACGGAAAAGCCGCCCGGTAGGCCGGATCGTCGATGTAATGCCGGATCATCTTGCAGCAAATGCTGTGCGTGGTCTCTGTCGCATACCGGAACCGCTCGATGTCCTCTTCAGAGAACACCTTCGGGATCCCGAGCGGGGCGGAGATCACGCGCTCCCCGTTGAACAGGGTGGAGTGCAGCAGATCCTCCCGCATGGCCGCCATGCCTTTGCGGTTTGCTTCATGGTGGGCACGGATGTGGGCGATGTACGCCTCGTTGACTTCGTTTCTCAGTTCGTTGTTTGTCATGGTTCTTTGCAGTATAACAGCCTGCGCGGGGCAGGCTGCGGGTTTACTTGATCATTTCATAAAACGGATCGAGGTAATGCGCTTCCTCTTCAGGCAGGTGTTCTTTCGCATACTCGAGCAGTGTGACAGCGGCTTCTCTGACGGGGATGCCGTAGATCTCACCGTCCCAGCCGCTGGCCATGAGGGAGGCCTCGCTGTCCTTGATGTCCTGCGCACCGAGCTGCCGCTTGGTCATGAACTCCATCGCGTAGTCGATGTATTCCTCGTTGTAGAGCGTGCCCTTGACCAGCGCCGCATAGGCAAAGGCGCGTGCCGGCTCTGTGCAGTCCGCACCGCGGATCTCGACATATGTCTTGAGGCGCACGTCGGGGAAGACCATGGAGATGAGGTGCTCGACCATCGGGCGGTCGATCTCTTTCTCTGCGAAGATCTCGGCGGTCGTGCTGCCGGCTGTATAGACATCCTTGCCGTCTTCGGGGATGAAGATCGGCGGCATGTTCATGATGTAATCCGCATACTCCGCAAACCCATACGGCGGGTACTCGCTGCTGCCTTCCGGCTTGTCAAACAGATGGGGGACAATGCCCGATCTTGCCGGGTCGACGTTGTCCCAGATCTCCGTTCTGCGCAGCCGCATCGTGTTCGGTTCGCCTTCGAACGTCTTGCAGTTGTCCATCCAGAGTTTGATCAGCGGCATGACAATATAAGCGGCCCGGAATCGGCGCCCGAAGTCTGTGCTGTCGCGGTAGTCGATGGAGACCTGCACGGAGGCGGTTCCGCGCATCATGTTGCGCCCGCGTGTGCCGGACGTGCCGAACCAGCGGTTCATCAGCTCATAGCGTTCCTTCGGGATGATCTTCAGATCCAGCACCTTGCTCGCGGGCTGGTAACCTTCGTTGATCAGTTCGTATCCATAGGCGCTGATGACACCTTCGACAGAGGCTCTAAATTCCTCATAGACGGCTTTTATCTTGTCGATGGAGGAAAAGGGCGCAATGCTGATCTCGAGCTGTGCGGCGGGCTCCAGCGTCACGATGAAGCCGCTGACCTTAAAGCCCAGGCAGTGGCCGTCCATCATGATCTTTTCATGTTTCGGGTACCGCTCGCAGAGTTTGAGCAGGATCTCTTCGATCCCGCCTTCGCCGTAGTAGGAGACAGCCGTGTGGACGGGGACACCTGCTTTTGCTGCGGCTTCTTCGCCGTACACGGCAAAATGCTCGATCTCAACGCCGAGCGATTCGCAGATGCAGCCCTTGCTGCCTTCTTCAAAATAGTTCATGAGCGCCTGCTTATTCAGCGCGTAATAGTCCTTCATTAGGATTCCTTTCTCATTCCATGGATTGGGGTTTCTATCGCTAACCACAATGCCTAATTATTATATATCAGCTTGATAGGTTTTGGAATCGCTTTTGATGCTTCTGAGATACTTGGCGGCAAATATATCAGGCTGTAGACGCATTGTTGCCGTTGAATCACAGGGGCTGTTGTGGTATCATATTTGAGAATATGAAGGAGGGACGGATGAGACACCACAGCGGAACGGTACGAAGAGTTGCAAAGACCAGCATTCGCATCCTTGCCGCTGAAAAAGGCGTTCTTTTCGCCCGTACAGATTTGACCATGTAAAGTTATCCCTTTGCGGATAACTTTTTTTAAAACCGGCAGCGTTGAAACAGTGCCTGCCATGCAGGAGCAAAGCATGAAACAGCAGATCGCAGAGATCATCGAGAACAAGAACATCGCCAGAAGCATCTGGCAGATGAAAATCCGCTTCCCGGAAGCTTTCGACGTGAAGGCGGGGCAGTTTGTACAGATCAGCCTGCCCGGCAGATTTCTGCGCCGGCCCATTTCCATCTGTGATATGGACGGCGATGTCATGACCCTCGTCTACAAGGTCGTCGGCGGCGGTACAGACCAGATGACAAGGCTGGCGGAAGGCGAACAGCTCGACGTGCTGGCCCCGCTTGGCAACGGTTACGACCTTGAAAAGATCCCGGAAGGCGCGGTGCTCGTTGGCGGCGGCGTCGGCGTGCCCCCGATGTACTGTCTGGCTAAGGCAATCGCGGATAAAAAGCCGGTCGTCTATCTGGGGTTTGCTTCGGAAGAGGAGATATTCTTCAAGGAAGCCTTCGAAGCGCTTGGCGTGGAGACCCACCTCAACATCGGCGGGTATGTCACGGATGATGTGCCGGACGGCGCTTACATCTGCGCATGCGGGCCGGAAGTCATGCTGCGGGCGGCGAATGCCAAGGCGGCAGACGGGCAGTACAGTTTTGAGGCGCGCATGGCGTGCGGCTTTGGCGCCTGCATGGGCTGCTCAATGCATGTCAAAGATGGATACAAGCGGGTTTGTAAGGACGGCCCAGTCATCGGAAAGGAGGAACTGGCATGGTAGAGCATCGCAAAACGCCAGATATGAGCGTCGATCTTGCCGGAATGCACCTCGACAATCCGGTGATCCCCGCGAGCGGCACGTTCGGCTTCGGCAAGGAATACGCCGACCTCTATGACCTCAACATCCTCGGCTCCATTTCGTTCAAGGGAACAACTAGAGATCCGCGCTACGGCAACGAACTGCCGCGCATCGCGGAGTGCACCGCGGGCATGATCAACTCCGTCGGCCTGCAGAACCCCGGTCTTGAAGCCGTGCTGGCGGAAGAACTGCCGGCGCTGGCTAAAATATACAGTAAAAAAGTTATTGCAAACATAAGCGGATTCAGCGTCGACGAGTACGTCGCCTGCGCCGAAGCCTTTGATCAGGCAGACCAGGTCGGCATCCTCGAGATCAACGTCAGCTGTCCGAATGTCCACGGCGGCGGCATCGCCTTCGGGCAGGACCCGAACGAGGCGGCCAAAGTCACAGCGGCTGTCCGCAAGGCGGCGAAAAAGCCGATCTTTATCAAGCTCAGCCCGAACGTCACGGACATCGCGGAGATTGCCAAAGCGTGCGAAGCGGCCGGGGCGGATGGCATCAGCCTGGTGAATACGTTTCTAGGCGCCCGCATCGATATCAAACGCAGAGCGTTCGTCATCGCCAACAAGAAGGGCGGCTTCAGCGGCCCGGCGATCTTCCCGATCGCGGTGCGGATGGTCAATGACGTGTACAACGCGGTCGATCTGCCCATCATGGGTATGGGCGGCATTGCCAGCGCAGAGGATGTGATCGAGATGATCATGGCCGGAGCGGATGCGGTCCAGATCGGTGCAGCGAACCTCGTAGACCCGTGGGTCTGCAAGAAGATCATCGAACGCCTGCCGTCGCTGATGGAAGAACTCGGTATCAGCAGCCTCAAAGAGATCAAGGGCTGCGCGAAATAAGAAAGGACAACGTCAATGGCAACATTTGAAAAAGACGTCATCATCGCCCTGGACTTTCCGGGCAAAGAGGAGACGATGCGATTCCTTGCGCCGTTTGAAGGCATGTCCCCGTACGTCAAGATCGGCATGGAGCTGTTCTACAGCGAGGGACCGGACATCGTGCGGGCGGTCAAGGACATGGGGCTGAAGGTCTTCCTCGACCTCAAACTCCACGACATCCCGAACACGGTCAAGATGGCCATGGAACGGCTGGGCGCGTTAGGTGTGGACATCACGAACGTCCATGCGGCGGGTACGGTCCGCATGATGGAATATGCCAAAGAGGGGCTTCTCGAGGGCGCCGCGAAGGCCGGCAACAAGGCGCCGCTGCTCATCGCGGTCACCCAGCTCACCTCGACCGACCAGCAGCGCATGGAAGAGGATCTTCTCATCAAAGAAGAGATGCCGAAGGTCATCCAGCACTATGCGGCGAACGCGAAGAAAGCGGGGCTTGACGGTGTGGTCTGCTCCCCCCTCGAATCGCCCATCATCCACGAGACTGTCGGCGCGGACTTCCTGACCGTCACGCCGGGTGTGCGCTTTGCAGATGAGAGCGCGCAGGACCAGGCGCGCGTCACAACACCGGAAAAGGCAGGGCAGCTCGGCAGCAACTTCATCGTGGTCGGCCGGTCCATCACGAAAGCCGAGGATCCTGTTGCAGCATACAAGAAGGCACGGGCGGAATTTCTGTCCGGTGCGGGGCTTCTGACAGTATAGAGAAAGGAACTGATTATGAGCACTACCGATATCAAACGCAAGGTCGCAGAAGAACTGCTGAAGATCGAAGCGGTCTTCCTGCGCCCGGACGATCCGTTCACCTGGGCCAGCGGCATCAAGAGCCCGATCTACTGCGACAACCGTCTCATCCTGACGGCGCCGGCGGCACGCGACATCGTCGAGCATGCGATCGCGGATACCGTGAAGGCGCAGTATCCGGAGGCGGAAGTCCTCATGGGCACCAGCACAGCTGGTATTGCACATGCAGCCATCGCGGCGGACATCCTGGATCTGCCGATGGGTTATGTGCGCGGCGCAGCCAAAGACCACGGCCGCACGAACCGCATCGAAGGCAAACTGACACCGGGCGAAAAGGTCGTCATCGTCGAGGACCTGATCTCCACGGCGGGCAGCTGCATCGAGACGGCGGAAGCGCTGCGTGAGGCCGGCGCAGAGGTGCTGGGGGTCGTCAGCATCTTCACCTACGGCATGCAGAAGGGCCTCGACAGACTGGCAGAGGCCAATCTGACCAACACGAGCCTGTCCGACCTCGACACCCTGGTCGAGGTGGCAGCGGAGAACGGCTACATTAAAGAAGAAGACAAGGCGCGCCTGATCAGATTCAGAAACGCCCCGAACGATCCTTCCTGGAGAGACTAGGAAAACCGAAATTGACAATTCATATCTGTGTATAGAAAGAAAGGAGCGGGCATTGGATAAACCCAGAAACATCATCAACATCACGGACCTTTCTACCGAAGAGATCGATGAACTGATCGACGTCGCACAGGACATCATGAACGATCCGGCGGCGTATCAGGACATCTGCCACGGCAAGCAGCTGGCGACGCTGTTCTTTGAGCCGAGCACCAGAACACGGCTTTCGTTCGAGTCGGCCATGCTGAGCCTCGGCGGCGCCACGCTCGGATTCTCGGAGGCGCAGTCCTCCTCGGCATCCAAGGGCGAGAGCGTCAGCGACACGATCCGTGTGGTCGGCAACTATGCGGATATCATCGCGATGCGTCACCCCAAGGAAGGCGCACCGATCGCCGCTGCGATGAAGACGGTCGTGCCGATCATCAACGCCGGTGACGGCGGACATTTCCATCCGACGCAGACCCTGACAGACCTTCTGACGATCAAGCGGCAGATGGGAACGCTCGAAGGCCTGACGGTCGGTCTTTGCGGCGACCTCAAGTTCGGCCGCACGGTCCATTCGCTGGTCGCGGCGATGCTGCGTTACGAGGGTGTGAAATTCGTTCTGATCTCCCCGGATGAACTGAAAATGCCGGACTATGTGAAAGAAGAGATGGACGAGGCGGGCGTACCCTGGAAAGAGGTCGCGCACATGGAAGACGTGATGCCCGAGCTCGATATCCTGTACATGACGAGGATCCAGAAAGAGCGATTCTTCAACGAAGAAGATTACCTGCGACTCAAGGGCACCTTCATCCTCGATCGCTCCAAGCTCAAGACGGCCAAAGAGAGCATGATCATCCTGCATCCGCTCCCGAGAGTCGATGAGATCTCGGTGGATGTGGACGATGATCCGCGGGCGATGTACTTCACCCAGGCCCTGTGCGGCAAGTACATCCGCATGGCGCTCATCCTCAAGCTGCTCGGCATCAGAAAGGAGGCCTGATCTATGAATATCGACGGCGTCAACAACGGCATTGTCATCGATCATATCGAGGCGGGCAAGAGTATTAAGATCTACGAAATGCTGCAGCTGGATAAGCTGGACTGCAGCGTGGCGATCATCCAGAACGTGGACAGCGCCAAATACGGCAAGAAGGATATCATCAAGGTCGACCAGGACATCCCGCTTGATTTCGATGTTCTCGGCTACATGGATCCGCATATCACGGTCAACCACGTACGTGACAGCAAGCTCGTCAGCAAGGTGCATCTGGAACTGCCGGAAACGCTCACCAATGTGATCCGCTGCAAGAACCCGCGCTGCATCACGAGCGTGGAGCAGGAGATCAAGCATATCTTCAAGCTGGTCGACAGGGAGAAGAAAATCTACCGCTGCGCGTACTGCGATGTAGAGCACAAAGAGTATTAAGTGGATTTCGATATCGTCGCAGCGGCGCAGGCAGCCCAGCCTGAGAGCATCGTTGTGAACGAAGTGAACACAGATGCTCGAAGGCGGGTGCCTGACAGCCGCTGTGCAGATTCGAAATATACTGAATATTTAAATCTGCTTGACACATATATTTTAGCGTAGTAGAGTAGATTCAAATTTAATAAAAACAAAGACGTTGACGGAGAGAGTAGTCCTGACGGAAAAGATCAAGCGAGCCGGAGTTGGTGTGAGTCCGGTATCAGAGTAAGACAGGATGAAAATCACTCCCGAGTTGCAAGGCTGAAATAACAGTAAGCTGCGCCGGCTTTTCCCCGTGATAGGAAACGCGTTTGATAGAATGTTGTAACAGGTGGTTAAGCGAAGCCCTCTTCGTCCTATTACGGCGAAGAAGGCTTTTTTCATAGCCTGCGTCATGAAGACCGGGTCCTGTATACAGCAAAGAAAGGTACACAGGAGGATATCTAATGAAAAGAGATGGAGTCGAGATCAGATGGCACGGCCGCGGCGGCCAGGGTGCGAAGACAGCTTGTCTTCTGCTCGCGGACGTCGCATTCAACTCGGGCAAGTACGTGCAGGGATTCCCTGAATACGGCCCGGAACGTATGGGCGCTCCCATTACCGCGTACAACCGCATCATGGATCGTCCGTGCAACGTGCATTCCAACATCTACTTCCCGGATTATGTCGCGGTCGTTGACGAGACACTGCTCAAGACCGTCGACGTGACGTCGGGCATCAAAGAGGGCGGCGCCCTTGTCGTCAACACGAGCAAGAGTCCGGATGAGATCCGCAAGATGCTTCCCGAGGACTACAAAGAGAGCGTTTACTGCATCGATGCGCAGAAGGTCTCCATGGAGACGATCGGCAAGAACTTCCCGAACACCCCGATGCTGGCGGCTGTTGTCAAGGTCAGCCGCGTCATCGATGAACAGCAGTTCATCCGCGATATGCGCGAGTCGTTCGAGCACAAGTTCGCTACTAAGCCGCAGGTCATCGAAGGCAACATGAAGGCCCTGCAGGTCGCGATGAAAGAGATCGTCGCAGGCTAGGATAAGGAATCGCTCAGGCTGCAAAGCCTTTAGGAAAGAAAGGATATAGACCAATGATCTTAAAGAAAGCCGAGGAGATCAACGAGAAGTCCACGTGGCAGGAACTGACCACGGGCGCCGAGATCTACGAACCTGCGACCAGTCTGCAGGTCAATACGGGCGAGTGGCGTGTCATGACGCCGGTGTTCAAAGAGAACCAGTGCCGCCAGTGTCTGCTGTGCGTGCCGTTCTGCCCGGACAGTGCGATTCCTGTAAAAGAGGGGAAACGCCTTGATTTTGATTTTATGCACTGCAAGGGATGCGGCATCTGCGTGACAGCGTGCCCGTTCGATGCGATCGGATTTGTGAAGGAGGAGAAGTAATGGCGATCAGAGACAGACTCAGCGGCAATGAAGCCATTGCTACGGCAATGCGCCAGATCAATCCGGACGTCATGGGTGCGTTCCCGATCACCCCGTCGACCGAGATCCCGCAGTATTTTTCCGGATATATCGCAAACGGCAAAGTCGACACCGTCTTTGTCCCGGTAGAAAGTGAGCACGGCGCGATGTCCACCTGCATCGGTGCGAGCGCGGCAGGGGCCAGAGCGGTCACAGCCACGTCGTCCGCAGGCCTCGCGTTCATGTGGGAGCTGCTCTACGTAGCAGCTTCGATGCGCCTTCCGATCACGATGGCGGTCGTCAACCGTGCGCTGACCGGCCCGATCAACATCAACTGCGATCACAGCGACAGCATGGGTGCAAGAGACAGCGGCTGGCTGCAGATCTACGCGGAGACCAACCAGGAAGCGTACGACAACTTCATCCAGGGCGTACTAATCAGCGAAGAGTGCAGACTGCCGATCATGATCTGCCAGGACGGCTTCATCACCAGCCACGGCGTCAGCAACATCGAGCTGATCGAAGATGAGAAGGTCAAGGAGTTCGTCGGCGAATACGAGCCGGAGAACTACCTGCTCAACGCGGAGAATCCGCTGGCCGTCGGCCCTTACGGCATCAGCCCGTACTATATGGAAGTCAAGAGAAAACAGGCGCAGGCCATGAAAGACAGCATGCCCGTCATCATGGACGTCGCCAAGAAGTTCTACGATATGACCGGCCGTAAATACGGCTTCTTCGAAGAGTACAAGATGGACGATGCGGAAGTCGCGATCGTCGTCATCGGCTCCTCGGCCGGTACCGGCAAAGAGGCGGTCGACAGACTGCGTGCGGAAGGTCAGAAGGTCGGTCTCATCAAGCTGCGCGTGTTCCGCCCGTTCCCGCGCATTCCGCTTGCTGAGGCGATGTGCAAGGTCAAGGCCGTAGCGGTCATGGACAGAGCAGAGAGCTTCAGTAACAGCGGCGGTCCGCTCTTCAACGAGTGCCGCAGTTCGCTGTACGACCTCGACAACAAGCCGTACTGCATCAACTACATCTACGGTCTCGGCGGCCGCGACATCCAGGTCGAGGACTTCTACGAGATCTACAAGGATCTGTTCGTTATCTACGAGAACGATGACCCGGGCGACGTGTACCGTTACATGGGCGTACGCGACAGCCGGTTCCTGTAGGAGGTGTATCATGGCTTACGATCTGAAAAAAGAACTCGAAAAGCAGGATCGCCTCGTCGGCGGTCACAAGCTCTGCGCCGGCTGCGGTGCAGGCATCACGGTCCGGGCGGTCCTAAGAGCCCTGGAACCGGGAGATAAGGCGGTCATCGGCAATTCCACCAGCTGCCTGGAAGTCTCCACCTTCATGTACCCGTACACGGCGTACACAGAAAGCTATATCCATACCGCATTCGCCAACGGTGCTGCGACAACCGCAGGCGTTGAAGCGGCCTACAGGGCGCTCAAAAAGCGCGGCAAGGTCAAGGAGAACTTCAAGTTCATCAACTTCGGCGGTGACGGCGGTACCTACGACATCGGTCTGCAGTCTCTGTCCGGCGCGATGGAGCGCGGCCATGACATGGTCTACGTCTGCTACGACAACGAGGCGTACATGAACACCGGTATCCAGCGTTCTTCCTCGACACCGCGTTTTGCTGATGCGACGACCTCTCCGGTCGGCAGCCAGTCCGCCGGGAAACCGCAGAACAAGAAGGATCTGACCGAGATCCTCGCGGCGCACAACATTCCATACGCGGCGCAGACGACCTTCATCGGCAACTTCAAGGATATCCACGAGAAGGCGAAGAAGGCCATCTACACAGAAGGTCCGTGCTTCCTGAACGTCCTGTCTCCGTGCCCGCGCGGCTGGCGGTATGACGCGAAGGAACTGCCCAACATCTGCCGTGCAGCAGTCGAGACATGCGTCTGGCCGATGTACGAAGTCGTGGAAGGGGAATGGCACCTGACCTACGAGCCCAGAAAGAAGCTCCCCGTCACGGAGTTCCTGAAGATGCAGGGCCGCTTTGCGCACATGTTCAAGCCCGGCAACGAGTGGATGATCGAAGAGGCGCAGGCGTACGTCGACAAACAGTGGGAAAAGCTGCTTGCGAAGTGCAAATAATCGCTTTCGGATATACGTATGAAAAGAAGACCTCCTGTCAGAAATGGCAGGGGGTCTTTTCTTACATTCAGATTTCTACTACTTCGACTGCCGTGCCGCCGCGCCTGATCTTATCGATGATATCCACAGGCGTTTTGGAATCCGTGATCAGAAGATCGATATCTGCAAAGCTGCAGGTCTTGTAAAATCCTTTGCGGTGAAACTTTGTGTGATCAACGAGCGCGATTTTTTTCTGTGCATTATGGATGCATCTTTTTTTCAGATCGTTGATTCCGGATTCATCGCTGGAGAGACCGTCTTCTGAGCTGGCACCGTCTGCGCTGCATAAGAACAGGTCAGGAGAGGTGACGCTGTTGAAGAATTCCTTTGCAAAGGTGCCGTTTGAAGTTCCGTCGTGGGTGAGAAAGCCGCCCATCATGTAGATCTTATTATTCCCTTCGAGCAATTTCTGAGCCGTATGGATGTCATTACATACGATGATCATTTCATCCAGTTCATTCAGATAGGGGCATAATTCGTAAATCGTGCTGCCTGCATCCAGTGCTATTGTGCTGGGACTATTGATGTACTGTGCTGCATGGCGGGCGATGGCCGCTTTTGTACCTGTGTTTGTACTTCTTCTGCTCATCAGTGGGGGAAGATCAGGGGTCGCGGACGTGCGCAGCTCCGCACCGCCATATGTTTTGTTCAGGATTCCCTGTTTTTCAAGCTGGTCAAAATCGCGCCGTATTGTTTCGATGGAAACAGCAAAGTGCTCTGCAATTGCAGCCGTATTGATCAGTTTTTCTTCTTTCAGGATTCTTACGATTTCGTTTTGCCTGTAGCTTTTCATGATATCCCTTTCAAGTTATACAAAAACTGGTATCGTTTCTCATCAATGTTTACATTATATCTATTACGGGTTATCAATGCAAGGTTTCTGACTGAGAATCCACAAATACTGACAAGAAAATAACATAATGATTTAATTGTTATGCTAAAACAAAACAGAAAGTGACGGTTTTCGATATATCAAAATTGACAATATGACAACATTTGATTAAAATTTGATAAAGAGAGGGACTGTTATGGCAGGTTTTTATATTGGAATCGATCAGGGGACGACCCTGACAACAGCCGTCCTTGTTGACGAAGCACTCAAAGTAGTCTCGAAAGCTTCTGTTCCTCACAATAATTACTATCCCGAACCGGGGTGGATGGAACAGGATCCGGTAGAGATTTATGAGAACTGTTTAAAAGCGGTTCGGGCTGCGATTGAAAAGGCACCTGGTGTTTCAGTCGCTGACGTTTTGGCGTTTGGTCTTGACCATCAGGGTGAAACCTGCTGTATCTGGGATAAAAACACCGGTAAACCGATCTATCGCGCGATCGTCTGGCAAGATCGCAGAACTGCAGCAACTGCTGACAGACTCATTGCTGAAAAGGGAGCGGAAATCAAGCGTATCACAGGTCTGATGCCAGATGCGTATTATAGTGCGACGAAATTCGCATGGATGCTCGATCATGTAGAAGGTGCCAGAGATAAAGCGGAATGCGGTGAATTGCTGTTCGGAACGCTGAATACGTATATCTTCTGGCGGCTTTCAGGTGGAAAGGTTTATAAAACGGACCCGACCAGCGGCGCTGCTACCATGCTGATGAATCTGGAGAAGACATGCTGGGAAGCATCCCTTGTAGAAGAAATACTCGGCATTTCCGTTGCGAAGCTCCCTGAAATCTGTGACTGCTGCGACGTGCTCGGATATACAGATCCGAATGAGTTCTTCGGTGTGAGCGTCCCCATTGCCTGCAGTACGGCGGATTCTTCTGCTGCAATCATCGGCGGAGGTTGTTTCGGAGCAGGAAATCTAAAAACATCTTACGGGACCGGTAACTTCATGAGTCTCCAGATTGGCTCCCATCCTATTATAGATGATTCCGGCATCATGACAGACTGCATCTATCGGGAGAACGGTACAGCGTGGTACCGGTTCCGCGGTGCATGCTATGTTGCGGGCGGAGCCATGGAATGGCTTAAGAACGGGATTGGCATTGTGTCCGATCCAAAGGATACATCGGATATCGCGTATTCCGTTCCGGATTCAAATGGCGTTTACTTTGTACCTGCCTTTTCCGGACTTGCAACCCCGCATTGGGATCCTTATGCAAGAGGCGCTTTTCTCGGTCTGACAGGCGCTGTTGAACGACCGCATCTGATCAGAGCGGTGCTCGAGTCGATTGCCTATCAAGTGACAGATTGCTACCGGGCACTTCGCAAGGCATATGACAAAGACAGCGCGGTGATGCGTGCAGACGGTGGCATGGTGGAAAACGACTTCCTGATGCAGCTGCAGGCAGATATGCTGGGGTTCCCGGTTGAAGTCCCCGAGGAAAAAGAAAGCGCTGCCTATGGATCAGCCTGTATTGCAGCACATGCAACAGGCGGTCTTGATGTTCTTACAGATCTGCGCAATATCGTTAAGATCAAGAAAGTCTTCGAACCGCAGATGTCCGCTGATGAAAGAGAGTATCGATTTGAGTGGTGGACAAAAGCAGTCGGAAGATGTCTTAGTTGGATTGAAAAGGGAGACCAGGATGAAGCATAAACATGCAGATGTCGTGATCATTGGCTCCGGTCCTGCGGGACTTGGTGCTGCGGTGGCGGCCCGTCAAGCAGGAGCGGAAAAGGTTCTGATCATCGAACGCGATTCGCAGCCCGGCGGTATCCTGCAGCAGTGTGTGCATGCGGGGTTTGGCTTAAACCACTTTGGGGAAGAGCTGACCGGACCTGAGTATGCAACGCGTTTCATCAAACAGGCAAAGGATGCGGATGTCGATTGGCTGTTCGAAACAACTGTTCTGGAAATCCGTGATGAGGACGTGCTTTGTGCTTCCAGTCAGGGATTGCTCAGCGTTTCGTTTGATGCCCTGATTCTCGCTATGGGTTGCCGTGAAAGAACCCGCGGCAGTCTCAGGATTCCGGGAACAAGACCATCCGGCATTTTCAATGCCGGCACAGCGCAGCGCCTGATCAATATTGAAGGGCAGAAGGTTGGAAGTGAAATCGTCATTCTCGGAAGCGGCGATATCGGCATGATAATGGCCAGAAGACTGACCCTGGAAGGAGCTCATGTCATCTGTACGGTAGAGTTAATGCCGCAGCTGTCCGGTCTGCTCAGGAATAAGATCCAGTGTCTTGACGATTTTGGGATTCCGCTGCTGCTTTCTCATACTATCACCGAGATCAAAGGCGAGGATCGTATTGAAGGTGTGGTGGTGGCACCCGTTGATCAGGATCTGAAACCGGATTATGAGAAGAGTCAGTTCATTGCCTGCGACACGTTGCTGATCAGCACCGGACTCATTCCTGAGAATGAACTGACCAGAGCTGCCGGTATCGAAATCTCTGCGAAGACGGGAGGGCCGGTTGTAAACGACTGTATGCAGACCGCAAGAGAAGACGTTTTTGCCTGTGGAAATGTCGTTCACGTGACTGGGCTTGTCGATGATGTTACAACGGAAGCTCTGTTAGCTGGTAAGTGTGCCGCCGAATATGCAGCAGCACATCGCCTGGAAAGGAGTTAATTCGAATGGAAAAGACAGTCGTATGTACAGTGTGCCCGAACGGATGTGTGATCAAAGCGACCTATTCTTCGGAAGAAGACTTTACGGCAGACGGAAATAAGTGCCCAAGAGGGCTGACGTTTGCAAAGGATGAGTGTTTTGATCCTAAACGCGTCTATACAGGGACCGTACGTGTCGACCGTGGTGCAAAGCAACGCGTTCCGGTGAGGAGCACGAAGCCGATTCCAAAGGACCAGCTGCTGGCATGTGCGGATGCTTTGAAAGCGATTCATATAGAAGCTCCTTTTGGGATTTACGAAACCGTGGTGAAAGATATCTTTGGAACGGGAGCAGACATCGTGACAACGATGGACATGTATGTTGCAGATTGACAAAGTTTGGAGTACAAGATGGGAACGACATATGAAACAGATGTTTTGATTATCGGGGCAGGTGCCGTTGGAACTGCGCTGGCAAGAGAACTGTCAAAGTACGAACTCAAGGTCATCGTTTGTGACAAAAATGAAGATGTGGGCGGAGATGCTTCCAAATCCTGCAGCAGTTGTGTCGCAACGCCGGCGACCATGCCGGTAGGAACGCTGGAACAGGAGATGCGCGCTGTCTCTCATCCGATTGTATACAGACTGTGCGAAGAACTGGATGTGCCCGTCAAGATGTGCGGCAGTCTGACCCTGGCGATGACAGACGAACAAATGGATGCGATTCCGGAATGGCTCGACAAAGCCAGACAGAACGGCGTTTATGATGCGGAATTCGTTACACGCGAAGAAATCCTTGAGATGGAGCCTGCCGTCTCACCGGATGTGAAAGGCGGGATCTACATTGCACGGGACGGACAGATCGATCAATTCCTGTTCGTCTCAGCACAGGCGGAAAATGCTGCGCAGAACGGTGTGACGTTCCTGCTGGAATGCCCGGTCGAAGATATTATCGTCAAGGATGGCAGTGTCGATACCGTGAAAACGCCGAAAGGCGACATCCGTACAAAATGGGTTGTCAATGCGGCAGGTATGTACAGCGATGATATCGCCGCAATGGTCGGTCTGGATGACTTTACTGTGCATCCGCGCAGGGGAGAATTCTTCGTATTGGATAGGGATACTCCTACGAAAGTGACGCATATCATCCGCACGATTACTTCCGGGGGAAGCGGACACGGCACATTGATCATCCCTACTGTAGATGGCAATATCCTTGTTGGTCCTGACGCGGAAGACATCGACGATAAGAGAGATAAAAGCACAACGGACGCGGGGCTTGATCTTGTGAAGAAGCAAGCTTCACAGCTCGTTCCGGGACTTGTGTTCAGGGATACCATTACACAGTTTGCCGGCTTCAGAGCGGTCAAAGATCCGGAGGGATACAGCATCTGTGTCTCGGATGAGGTCATGGGATATGTCGGTATCACAGGCATCCGGTCCACCGGTCTTTCCAGCAGCCCCGGTATTGCGCTGTATGCTGTCAATGAAATGAAGAAGGCCGGTCTGCCTTTAAAGAAGAAAGCCGGTTATCAGAGATACAGAAAAGGCATCGTCCGCTTCCGGGATGCTTCCGATGAAGAAAAGTCGCGTCTCATCGAGGAGAATCCGCTCTATGGCCGTATTATCTGCAGATGCGAAAAGATCACGGAAGCTGAGATCAGAGAAGCGATCCGCCGTCCGGTTGGTGCAAAGTCGCTGGATTCGATCAAACGCCGCGTAAGGGCCGGGATGGGACGCTGTCAGGGAGGATTCTGCAGCCCACTGGTGCTCAAAATCCTTGCGGAAGAACTTGGGGTTCCGGAAACAGAAATCCGCAAGAGGGGAGGCGATTCCTATGTGCTGGAACACGATACCTGATTCTGTTTGATACCAAACGGCACATGACCGTTTGATATAGCGCTTTTGTCCATTTTGTCAACGAATTGTTCAAGAGAGGAGAACAAAGATGAAAAAGACGAAAATGAAGAGAACCTTGCCGGTTCTTCTGGCAATGATCATGGTCCTCGCATTCACTCTGTCTGCCTGCGGCGGTGGCGACAGCGGCAGTGGTGATGCGGCAGCAGACGATACCGTCTATGAATGGGACCTGTCCTGCGAATACTCCGCAGACAACCATCAGACCATTGCTTTGGAAGATGCCGCTAAGGAAATCGAAGAAAAAACAGATGGTCACATCAAGATCACCGTTTATCCCAGCATGGCGCTTGGCGACTACACCGTTGTCTACGGACAGGTCATGACAGGTGATATTGAAATGTGTGCCAACCCGATCGCGCCTGAGTATGACAGCCGTGTCGATGTCATGAATATGCCATTCCTGGCAACTGACTTCTCGGAGTTTGAGACTAACTATCTTGCAAAAGACAGCTACATGTGGACACTGTTTGATGAGATCACATCGGAAGACGGTGTCAAACTGCTCGGCTTCTTCAATGCTGGCTTCATGGGTCTTGGCTGCAAGAAGGTCGACCAGGAAGATTTCTCGTTCCTGACCGGTACCGATGCAAAGACCATGCTGATGAGATGCCCGCCGGCAAATCCGTACAACTACACGATGGAAGCGATGGGATATAACACGACAGTTATCCCGTATTCCGATCTGTATTCTGCTATGCAGAGCAATCTGTGCGATGGTTGGATCGGTGGTTCCGGCCTTGTCAACTACGACTCTTTCAGAGATGTCATCAAGTACTTCATCGACTGCAACGCTGTCAACGAATCCATTCCTGTCATGATGAACAAGGAACTGTTCGACAGCCTCCCGCAGGAGTATCAGGACATCATCGTGGAAACGTTTGATGAAATGAGTGCACGTGTCAACAACGAGCGCAAAGAGCAGGAAGCGCAGGCCGTGAAAGACATGGAAGCATACGGCATAACTGTTATTCAGCCGACTCCTGAACAGCAGGCAGAGCTTCGCGACCGGATCAGAGCTGAAGTATGGCCGAAACTCGTCGATGACCTTGGTCAGGAAACCATCGACGATATGTGCGAAATTTACGGTGTTGAACTGTAACTGACTTCAATATGAATAGCACTGCCCAGGGTTCTGTGACCCCGGGCAGTGCTGCTTGATTTACTAAGTTTCCATACACAAGGAGACAATTTATGAGACAAAAGGTAGAGAACTTCTTCCTTTGGAAATGGCTGCTGTATGCAGAACGCTTTGTGATCATAGCATGCTGCGTACTGGTCATCATCCTGATAGGAACTGGTGTGGTCTGCCGCTACATCCTGAATGTCAATTTTACAAGTAAGGATGAACTTCTGGTCATCTTTGCGCTTTGGCTGTACTTTGTTGGAGGGATGGAAGGCGGCAACTATCTGGACAATCACATCAAAGCAGATGTGCTTTCGATCGTCATCACTGATGAGAAAAAGAAGCAGATCATCAATGTCCTGGTGAAGCTGATCTCTCTTGCGGTATCCATCGCTTTGGCTGTATGGGCATGGCAGTATTTTCAGCTGTGTCTGAGACTTGGCGGAGAGACGCAAATTCTCCATCTGCCCATGATGTGTTCAAGAAGCGCTTTGGTAATCGGGTACATGATACCAGTGATTTACAACGTGTATCATACGGTTTTGGCATTTGCAGACCTGATTAGTGTTAAAAAGAAAGATGCTGCACTTCCCAATACTGAGATGGAGGGAGGTGAGCCATCTTGATCCATATTGCAATCACATTCATTATTCTTATCGTTTTACTGATCATAGGCGTACCGGTCTTGTATTGTTTTGGCGCGTCTCTGCTCTATGCGGCATTCACTTTAGGATATTCAGCGACGGGCATGTTTCCAACAATCTACGGGAAGCTGTCCTCTGTTGTATTGCTTTCAATCCCGCTATTTATTATCGCCGGCAAGATCATGGAGCACGGAAAAATCGGTGACGCACTAATAGGCTTTATTGAACTGTTTGTCGGCCGCATCAAGGGCAGCCTCGCAATCATGACTGCCGTTGCCAGTGCGGTTTTCGGTTCGATTTGCGGTTCCGGTATGGCGACTCTTTCCTGCATTGGCTCGATTATGATGCCCCGCATGAAAGAAAAACGCTATCCGATGGAAATCGCCGCAGCGGTGTCCTGCTGTTCGGCACCGCTTGGAATGCTGATTCCACCCAGCGGACTATGTATTGTTGTTGCATGGGGCGCTAATCTTTCCGTTACGGCCTGCTTCCTTTCCACAGTATTGGGAGGGATTATCCTGACATGCCTGATCTCATTGACGGCTTACTTTATGCTTAAGAAACACGATATCGACAAAGGAAGCGGACTTGAAGAAGGCATTACACTGGGGCAGGTAGCGCTGCCGCGTACATGGCATGCTTTGCCGGCACTGCTCATGCCGTTCATCATTTTGGGCGGTATTTACGGTGGTATTATGACGGCAACGGAGGCTGCAGCTGTTGCTTCTATCTATGCGATTCCGGTTGCGGTGTTTATTTATAAAGGCATTCGTGCCCGCGAACTGAAGAATGTTATGTTGGAAGCAGGACGCACAGCTGGTGTTGTCATGGTCATGTGTGTCATGACTATGGCACTTGGGCAGATTCTGACCATGGAAAAGCTCCCCACGAAACTGCTGGAGCTGCTGACATCCGTCTCGGATAACAAATATGTAATTCTTCTGATGATCAATATCTTCCTGGTATTGATTGGCATGATTATGGATGATACTTGTGCGACTATGCTGTGCTCGCCGCTGCTGATCCCGATTGGTGTTGCGCTTGGCGTGGATCCGTATCAGATGTGCGCTATTCTGGTTGTCAATATCGGCATGGGGAACGTGACGCCGCCAACGGCTCCGTTCCTGTACATGGCTTCCGGAATCGCAGGTGTCAGTGCTGCAAAAGCAATGAAACCGACGTTTAAAATCATACTGTTTGCCTATCTGCCTACGCTGATCCTCGTTACGATGATCCCAGAGCTGTCAACATGGCTTCCCAGCCTGATCCTCGGTTCTAAGATCGCTTAGAAAACAGGAGGAACGAATATGAAGAAAGCACAACTGAAATATCTTTCACAGGAAGATATTCTGTCCCTGAAAATTCCCTATATGGATGTCATCGATGCGGTAGAAAAGGTGATGAGCGAATTCGCAAAGGGGACCTGTCAGCTGCCAGTGAAGATTCATGTCAACACAAGGCCAGGTACATATATCAACGCCATGCCGGCTTATGTCGGCGGCGAGCACGATGTGACCGGCCTGAAGTGGGTCGCAGGGTATCCGGAGAACCGTAAGAAAGGAATGCCGGTCACCTGCGGGATCATGGTTATGAATGATAGCGAGACGGGTCTTGTGAAAGCGTTTCTGGATGCGCGGTGGATCACAGCGATTCGCACAGCAGCGGTCGCGGCAGTTACGACGAAGTACTGCAAAGTGAAAGACACCCACGCAATGACGATCATTGGCGCAGGGGAACAGGGAAAGTGGAATGCAAGGCTCCTGAAACTGGTCGTTCCGGAACTGAAAAAGATATACATCAGCGATATCTATGAATCGGCTATTGAAGCGTATCTTGAAAAGATGCAGCCGCTTCTTCCCGATGTCGAGTTCATTCCTTTCTATACAGAGGAAGAACGTCAGACAGCCATTGATGATTCCCAGATCCTCCTGACTGCGACGCAGCGCGGGGATAAACCGATCATTTACAGCGAAATGCTGCATAAAGGAATGCTCGGGATCCCACTTGAGAGCACCGCCTGGGAAGGCAAGACCTATACGCGTTTTGCTGACCGTTTTGTCTGTGATGACTGGAATCTGGTACAGACCTATTTGCGCGACGGGAAATACACCGATGGTCTGCCGGATGAATACTGCCTGCTGGGTGATATCGTAAACGGCACAGTGCCGGGACGTGCTTCAGAGGATGAATTCGTGATCACATCCTCGCACGGCATAGCACTCAGTGATGTCGCTGTCGCTTCAATGGTTCTCAGAATCGCAGACGAAAAAGGCGTAGGGCAGATCCTTACATTGATGGAGGAAGAAGATATTCTGCGGTAAATCAGGGAACCATTCTTTTTCAAGAACTTCCTTCCAATAAAAGACAGGAATACCTTTGGTGAAGGGTATCCGCAACGCCGGTACTTAACGATCGCCAAGTTAGCGAAGGCGGAGTTTAGTACCGCTGCGTGAGGACTAAGCGCGAGCGCCCTGCACCAAAGGTATTCCTGTCTTTTTAGTAGTTGGATGTTGTAGATTTAAGCTGTGGCGATTCCGAGCGCGAGACGCACCATGTCATCGTTCGCCGTAGTACGTTCTTCTGTCGTCGCTTTTTCGCCGGTCACGAAGTGGTCGGTGATCGTCATCATCGCGAGGGCATTGACGCCGTTGTAGGCAGCGTTCATGTAGAGCGCAGCAGCTTCCATCTCGACCGCCATAACGCCCATCTTAGCCCATTTCTTCCACCAGTCCGGTTCGGTCTCATAGAAGACGTCGCAGGAGACGATGTTGCCCGCGGTAACGGACAGGCCGAGGTCTTTGTTGACTTCCATCGCCTTCTTCAGCAGTTCCCAGGACGCATTCGGGGCGAAATTGCCGGGGATGTTGAAGGCGTGCTGGTAGTTGGAGTCGGTCGAGGCAGCGATTCCTAAAACAACATCCTTGATCTTGATGTCCTCATGGAAGGAGCCTGCCGTACCGATGCGGATCAGGTTCTGGACGCCGTACTCGGTGATCAGCTCCCAGGAGTAGATGCCCATGGACGGCATGCCCATGCCGGTACCCTGTACGGAGACTGGAACGCCGCGGTAGGTGCCTGTAAAGCCGTACATGTTGCGGATGTCTGTGTAGCAGACCGCATTGTCGAGGAAGTTCTCCGCGATGTACTTCGCGCGGAGCGGGTCGCCTGGCAGCAGGATGCTTTCTGCGATGTCGCCTTTGTTGGCAGCATTGATATGTGTGCTCATAAGGTTCTCACTTTCTGTTGTTCGTTTATGCTGTGGTATAAGATGAATAAAAAGCCGGCGATGAAGGACCACGCCGGCTCTTGTTTGTCGATTAACGGCTGCTTACATAATAGCTGTCAGCATCTTGAGAAGGGCGGTGCCGTCCAGATCGGATTTCTTCTCCTGCCCGCCGCCGAGGAGGCTGCTGAGGACATCCATGGAGGTGGACTCTTCTTCCTGCTGCTTTGCACCAAACAGACCGCCGAGCAGATCCATCGGGCTTGCTTCCTGTTTCTTCTGGCCGCCGAGGAGAGCGCCGAGCAGACCGCCTGCACCGGAGGTCTCTTCCTGCTTTTTCTGACCGCCCATCATGGACATGATGTCGGAAAGGTCGAGGCCGTCGGAGAGATCAACGCTGGCTTTCTTCTGCTTGCTGGCCGTCTCGGTCGCTGCGGAGAGGCCGCTCATGGTCGCCGGCGCGAGGTTGGCAAGTGCCTTGACGACCTGTTCATTGGACAGGCCGGTCGACTTGGACAGGTCTTTGACGATCTTGCCCTGGTTATCGCCGAGGATATGTGCGAGGATCTTAACGCCGTCTTCTTCGTCAGCATCTTCGATCTGTGCCGCAGCAGAGGTCTTCTTTGTATGCTGGCCAAGCGCGCTCAGCAGGGAGGAGGCGCCTTCTTCCTTCTTGGCGTTCTTGGTCAGGAACTTGATCAGGATCGGGATCGCTGCGATAATCAGCGCATACATCTGTTTGTTGGAACCGCCGGTCTTTTTGGCCAGTGCATCGACGGAAGAATCGCTCGTCATCGAGCCAAGCAGCATTTCGATCAGATTCATAGTGTTCTCCTTATTAATTAGGCAGAGAGGGGGCAGGTGGATTCATGCCCTCATACATCAATATTATATCGCATTTTCCGGACAGAGGGTATACAGGAATCGCATTTACTCGGCGGATTCGAGGAAGGCGCCGGTCTGGCGGTCCCAGAGGTGCGCGTATTCGCCGTCGCGCTCAATGAGATCCGCATGCGTGCCGTCTTCGGCGATGCGGCCGTCTGCCAGGACGATGATGCGGTCGAGGCTGGCAACAGTCGAAAGGCGGTGGGCGACAACGATGGACGTGCGGCCTTTCATGAGGTTGACGAGGGCATCCTGCACGAGTTTCTCGGACTCGGAGTCGAGGGCGCTGGTCGCTTCGTCGAGGACGAGGATCGGCGCATCCGCCAGGATCGCTCTTGCGATGGCGATGCGCTGGCGCTGGCCGCCCGAAAGCTTGATGCCGCGCTCACCGACCATGGTGTCCATACCGTTCGGCAGTTTGTCGATGAATTCGAGTGCGTTCGCTTCCGCGGCCGCTTTGCGGACCTCTTCCTCGGTCGCATCCGGTTTGCCGTAGGCGATGTTCTCGCGGATGGAGCGGTGGAAGAGGAGCGCTTCCTGCGGCACGTAGGCGATCTGCCGGCGCAGGGACTGTTGTGTGCAGGCGGAGATATTCTGCCCGTCGACGAGGATTTGGCCTTCCTGGATATCGGAAAGGCGCAGCAGCAGTTTGGTCAGGGTTGTCTTACCGGAGCCGGAGCGGCCGACAAGACCGACGCGCTGGCCGGCGGGGATATGCAGGTTGAAGTCGGTGAAGACGTTGTCGATGGTGCCGGACGCTTTTTTCTTATCGGAAGGCGATTCCTGATCGGTATAACGGAACGTCAGGTCATCGAACACGATGTCGCCGCGCGAGACGGTCAGCGGGGCAGCGCCTTCATCGTCCGCCACCAGCGTGGGCTCGTCGAGGATCTTGGTCATCTCCTCGGCGTCGCCGAAGGCGCGGTTTAAGCGTTGCATGGTCGAGTTGATCATGTTGAAGCGCAGCGTCAGTTCGTAGGTGTAGGTGAACATCATCACGAGCGTGCCGGCGGAGATGCCAAACCACGCATTGCCGCCTGCCATGAAGATGGTCATAACGATCATGATGCAGACGATGATCGTGGAGGTCATGGCACCGCGCACGTTCGAAGAGCGCATGCGTCTGCTGTCCGCCCGGACGACGTCTTCGTTGGCCTTGTCAAACAGCTCGCGCTCGTAGTCCTCGCGGCCGTATGTTTTGACGGAAAGGATGTTCGTGACGGAGTCGGAGAGTTCGCCCGACAGGTCGTTCTGCGCGCCGGCTGCGGCTGCGTTGAGCGGCAGGACCTTGCGGTACATGAGATACGCCACCGTGACGTAGATGACCAGCATCACGAGCAGCGCTGCCACATAGTACGGGACAGGCCTGATCAGCATGACGACGATCAGGATGACCGCGAAGATCAGCGGCAGGACCGAGTAGATCATGATCTCCATGAGCTGCGAGTAGGCGCCCATGAACTTGGACGTCTGGCTGACGAGCGATCCGCCGTACCGGTTGGTGTGGAAGGTCATGGACTGGTTGGACAGGGTGTCAAAGCAGTGCGTCGCCAGGTCGTAGTTCGCGTTGATCTCCATCTTCCAGACCGCGTAGTCCTGCAGCTTGGAGCAGATCTGCCCGAGTGCGTTCACGAGCACGAGGGCGATGATGTACGGACCGAATACGTGAAAGACATCGGCTGCGCCTACGCCGCCTTCGGTGACGCGGTCGACAATGCGGCCCATATAATAGGTATTCGCATAGGAAAGGAACGCGACGTATCCGAGAGTGGAGAAGATGCCTAGCAGGAAAAATCCCATCTGCGACTTCGTAACACCCCAGAAGTAGTGGATCGTGCGCCTGGTGACGGATTTGTTTTTCTTATTTTTCATAGCTTCCTGAAAGGGCGATTCCATGCGCCCGAAATACTGCAGATACGAAAAAATCCGGGAGACACACCGGATTTTCGTTGCTATTTACATAGCGGGCGGATTTAACTTATCCGCGTGTGGGGACGGGTGAGGTTAGGCGTTCTTCGCCTCGTTGAAACGCTTCGTCAGTCTGGAAACTTTACGGCTGGCTGCCTTCTTGTTAAGGGTACCCTTAGCGACTGCTTGCATCAGTTTCTTTTCGGCAAGCTTGAGCTGTTCAGCGGCTGTTTCCATGTCGCCTTCAGCAACTGCAGCTTCGAAGCTCTTCAGGATCGCCTTGATGTGCGCCTTGACTCTCTTGTTGCGTGCAGTTTTCTTGTCGATAACCTTGATACGTTTCTTTGCGGATTTGATATTTGCCATTTGTTTTCACCCCACTTTGCTTATACTTAGGCATTCAAACTCACTGCGAATAAGTATATCGCATGATATCGTTGAAATCAAGGGAAAAATGAAGTAAAATACATCCATATGACGCCTGTATGCAAGGAATCGCTGTGTGTGCTGTTCCGGCAGGCGGAAGAAGCAGATATATACAGAAATTAAACGATAATATACAATGGCAAACTACAAAGACAACATTCGCAATTTCAGTATCATCGCGCACATCGACCACGGCAAGTCGACGCTGGCAGACCGCATCCTCGAGCTCACCGGATGCGTGGCCAAACGCGACATGAAGGAACAGTTCCTGGACAACATGGAACTGGAGCGCGAGCGCGGCATCACCATCAAGCTGCAGACTACGCGCCTGGCTTATAAAGCGAAGGACGGGCAGGAGTATATCTTCAACCTGATCGACACGCCGGGACACGTGGACTTCACGTATGAGGTTTCGCGCAGCCTCGCCGCCTGTGAAGGGGCGGTGCTTGTCGTAGACGCGACGCAGGGCGTAGAGGCGCAGACGCTGGCCAATGTGTATCTGGCGATGAATGAAGATCTCGAGATCATGCCGGTCCTCAACAAGATCGACCTGCCGAGCTCCCGCCCGGACGAGGTCAAGATGGAGATCGAGGACGTCATCGGCATCGAGGCGCTCGATGCGCCGCTCGTATCGGCGAAAGAGGGCACCGGTGTCCCGGAACTGCTCGAGGAGATCGTCAAGAAGATCCCGGCGCCGCAGGGCGATGAGAACGCGCCGCTCAAAGCGCTGATCTTCGACTCGGTCTACGACAACTACAAAGGTGTCATCATTTATACAAGGGTGTTCGACGGCGAAGTGAAGACCGGCGACAACATCCTGCTGATGAATACAAAGAAGAAGTACGAAGTCACCGAGGTCGGCACCATGTCGCCCGGACCTGTTCCGTGCAGGGAGCTCAAGGCGGGCGAGGTCGGCTATATCTGCGCGAGCATCAAGGAAGTCAAGGATGCGCGCGTCGGTGATACGATCACGCTGCAGGAGCGTCCCGCGGATGCACCGCTGCCCGGTTACAAGCAGGCTCAGTCCATGGTCTACTGCGGCATTTATCCGGCGGAAGGCGAAAAGTACGAGAACGTCAAGGATGCGCTCGAAAAGCTGCAGGTCAACGACGCGGCGTTCCGGTTTGAGCCGGAGACGTCGACGGCGCTGGGCTACGGCTTCCGCTGCGGCTTCCTCGGCCTGCTGCATATGGAAATCATTGTGGAGCGCCTCGAGCGCGAGTTCGACCTGGCGGTCATCACAACATCCCCGAGCGTTATCTACAAAGTCATCAAGACCGACGGCACGGAGCTGTTCGTCCAGAATCCGAGCAATCTGCCCGAGCCTACGGAGATCAACCACATCGAAGAGCCGATCGTCAAGGCGGACATCATGGTGCCCAAGGAATACGTCGGCAACATCATGGAGATCTGCCAGCAGCGCCGCGGCACGATGCTGCACATGGAGTACATCACGGCGACACGCGTGCTGCTGCACTACGAGATGCCGCTCAACGAGGTCATCTACGACTTCTTTGACGCCATCAAGTCCAAGACGAGAGGGTACGGCTCGCTCGACTACGAGTTCATCCGGTACGAGCCCAGCAAGCTCGTGAAGCTCGACATCATGCTCAACAGAGAGATCGTTGATGCTTTCTCCATGATCGTCCACGAACAGAAGGCGTACGAGCGTGCGCGCTTTGTCTGCCAGAAGCTCAAGGAAGTCATCCCGATGCACCAGTTCGAAGTGCCGATCCAGGCCTGCATCGGCCAGAAGATCATCGCCAGAGAGACCGTCCGCGCGTACCGCAAGGACGTCATTGCCAAGTGCTACGGCGGCGATATCTCGCGTAAGAAAAAGCTGCTCGAAAAGCAGAAGGAAGGCAAGAAGCGCATGCGCCAGTTCGGTACGGTCGAAGTGCCGCAGGAGGCGTTCACGGCGGTGCTCAAGTTCGACGACAAGAAGTAGGGCTGTCCGGCGTACGGTTCACACAAGATGCATGCAGAGCGATTCCTCTTCACGGAATCGCTCTTTTTCACGCGTCATAGAATACATTTTTGCGACACTTTGCTGCAATAAAGTGTAGAAAAACCGTGCATATCATGGTATGATTATTCATCATTATGTATTGCCGACGGCGTAGAAAGGGGCGTCTTGCCGGCGGGAAGGAATCATCATTATGAACTGGGAACTTATCACGTTCGTGGCGTACTTCGTCATTCTGCTCGGCGTTGCGTCCATCTTTTTCTTTAACGGCTCGAACAGAGACCAGGAGGACTTCTTCCTTGGGGGCCGCTCGATGGGTCCGTGGGTCACGGCGTTGTCTGCGCAGGCATCGGATATGTCTGCATGGTTATTGATGGGCCTGCCCGGCTCGATCCTGGCGTTCGGTTTCGGCCAGATGTGGATCGGCATCGGGCTTGCCATCGGGACGGCGGCGAACTGGATCTTATGCGCCAGGCGCCTGAGAACGTTCTCCAAAGCAGCGGATGATGCCATCACGCTTCCGCAGTATCTGGCCAACCGCTTTGCGAGCTCCTCGAAGACGCTGCAGGTTATCTGTGCGGTGATCTTCCTGTTCTGCTATACGATTTACGTGGCTTCGGCGTTTGTTGCAGGGACATCGGTCTTTGAGATGCTGTTCCCGTCTGTGGAGCCGCAGACGGCGATGATCATCTTCGCGCTGATCATCATCGGCTATACGTTCCTCGGCGGCTTCAAGGCGGTCTGCTGGACGGACTTCTTCCAGGGGCTGCTCATGATGGGTGCACTGATGGCTGTGCCAATCGTCATTCTGGCGACGCATCAGGTGCTCGACACAGGTCTGCTCAGCCAGGTCTATGAATACACGGATGCCAACGGGCAGACGGTGGTCTGCGACTTCGGCTCCGGACTCTTCTCCGCGAGCTGGCAGGACATCATTTCCGGCCTTGGCTGGGGACTCGGCTACTTCGGCATGCCGCACATTCTTGTGCGCTTCATGTCCATCGAAAAGCCGTCCATGATCAAGAAGTCTTCGATCGTGGCGATCGTCTGGGTCGTCATTTCACTGGGCTGCGCGGTCCTGATCGCCTACATGGGCCGCATGCTGGTGGCGGACGAACTGCTGCCTGTCGGCGGACAGAAAACCGTGTTTATGTATATGGCGCGGCTGTTCTTCCCGGCGGGGGCGAGCGGCCTGCTGCTGGCGGCGATCATCGCGGCGTCGATTTCCACGGCGGATTCGCAGCTGCTCGTCGCATCAAGCTCCTTCACATCCGATCTGTACAAACCGATCTTCAGAAAGGATGCTTCCGACCGTGAGACGCTGCTGGTCGGCCGTCTGGTGGTCATCGCAGTCGCCGTCATCGCGTATTTGCTGGCATCCTCACAGGGCTCCGGCGCGCAGGCGATCATGAATATGGTCGAAAACGCGTGGGGCGCATTCGGCGCGGCGTTCGGGCCGACAATCATCCTGTCTCTGTTCTGGAGAGACTTCAACTATAAAGGCGCTGTCGCGGGCGTGCTGGTCGGTTTTGTGGTCGACCTCGTCTGGCTGTTCGTACTGACGCCGGTGACGGGTGTCTACGAGATTGTGCCGGGCTTCATCTGCAGCATGATCGCTGCTGTCCTTGTCTCCAAAGCGGCGGGCAGACCGAGCGAAGGCGCGCTGGCTGTCTACGATGCAGCGATGGCAGAGACGCTGGAGGATTAGCGATTCTATAATGAAAGAAAAGAAGCACCCTCGCTGCGGCGGGGGGTGTTATACTGTAACGGTGAATACAAGGAGGCTGACTATGAGCAATGAATATAAAAGCGTGGACGCGAGAACGGTCGTGCTCAACGCGGCAAAGATGAATTTTGACGGCAGGCTGGACTTCTCGGTGCTGTCCGATGAAGTGCAGGAGTTTGACGATACCACGGAATCGCAGGTTCTGCAGCGCATCCAGGGGGCGGATATCGTCGTGACCAAGGAAATGCCGCTCTCCGGTGATACGATCAGACAATTCCCGGACAGCGTGAAACTGATCAATGAAGCGGGAACAGGATACAACAATCTGGATCTGGCTGCCGCGAAGGAAAAAGGCATCACCGTGTGTAACATCCCGGCGTACAGTTCGGAGCGCGTCGCGCACACGGCGGTCATGATGATCCTGAACCTGAGCTCCTCCATGCAGATGCAGATGCGCATGCTGGAGGCCGGTGACCGTAGCAATTTCAGCGAGCATCTGATGGTGGATCACACGGAAGTGAACGGCAAGACGCTGGGCGTGGTCGGCGCGGGCCACATCGGCAGAGAGGTCATCAAGGTCGCACAGGCGCTCGGCATGCAGATCCTGGTCCACACCAGAACGCCGAAGGACGACGGCCTGACATATGTGCCCCTGGAGGAATTGCTGCAGCAGAGTGACTATGTGACGCTGCACTGCCCGCTGAACGATGCGACCCGGCATCTGATCGGCAAAGAACAGCTCGCCATGATGAAAGACTCGGCGTTCCTGATCAACACTGCCCGCGGTGCACTCATCGACGAACCGGCGCTGATTGAAGCGCTTGAAAACGGCGTCATCGCAGGTGCGGGACTCGACGTGCAGGAGACGGAACCGCCCGCGGACGACAGTCCGCTCTACGATATGCCGAATGTGATCCTCACACCGCACATGGGATGGAAGGGACTTGAGACCCGCCAGCGGCTTGTCGACATCCTGGCTGCGAATATCCGCGCCTTTGTGAACGGCGAACCGCAGAACGTGGTTGGCTGACAGTAGTAAAACGAGGAGGCGCAGATAAACGAACATGAAAACCTATCTGGACGGACTGAAGTTTGGCATGCTGCTGCAGATCGCCATCGGGCCGATGTGTCTGATGGTATTCTCGACTGCCCAGAATGCCGGCTTCCCG